>JAESFZ010000359.1_pt1 | contig 18648 bp, 15 predicted proteins | sample 9269561 | NCBI WGS metagenome assembly JAESFZ01 (sample SAMN14515552, study PRJNA621657) | algae metagenome | isolation source: Tildeniella nuda ZEHNDER 1965/U140 and co-occurring heterotrophs from wet... | place: Switzerland: Stansstaad, Zurih | collected 1965-01-01
CCGTGGCTGGCGGCTCACCATCGCGCCGGTGAACCAGCACGCCACGCGCGCCCACGAGGTCGATCTGACCTACGCGGTGCACATGATGCAGTTGCTGCTCGGTCAGGCACCTGTCGGCCTGGCGATCGGCTTTGCCACGCCGGCGCCGGGCACCACGCTGCAAGCCGCCTATGAAGCGCACTTTGCCTGCCCGGTCGCATTCGACCAGCCCGAACACTGGCTGGAGATTCCAAAGGCCTTGATGGGCCAGGTGCTGCCGTCGGCGCACCCCCTGATCCTGGACGCCGTGCGCGTGCAGGCCGACCTGCAGTTGCGCATGCTGGACAGGCCCGACCAGGTCAGCGCGACCGTGGCCCAGCTGGTGGAGCTGGGCGCGGGCAACCTGGCGCGCGCGGCCGCCCAGCTGGGTGTGAGCGGGCGCAGCCTGCAGCGCCGCCTGCAGAACGAAGGGGTGTCCTTCGCCAGCCTGAAAGACCAGGCCCTGCAGCGGCGTGCGCGCAAACTGCTGCAGGAACCGCGCATCTCGCTGAAGGAAGTGGCGTACTTCCTGGGCTACGAAGAGCGGGGCCTGTCCCAGGCCTGCGTGCGCTGGTTCGGGGCCTCGCCAGGCCAGCTGCGCACGCAGTGGCTGAGCACCCCGGCCGACCTGCCCGCACCCTGACGCACCCACTCTCGTTTCCGGGCCCGTTGCGTGGCGCGACAATCCCCGCCATGCACAACATTCAGTTCTGGGGCGAGACGCTGCGCCTGCTGGTCGAACTGGCCGCCACCGCGGCTTTCGCGCTGTCCGGCATCCTCATGGGCGCGCGCATGCGGCTGGACGCGGTGGGCGTGGCGGTGGTCGGTTTCCTGGCCGCATTCGGCGGTGGCACGCTGCGCGATCTGCTGCTCGATCAACGGCCGTTCTTCTGGGTGCGCCACGTCGAGATGCTCTGGGGCGTGCTCGGCCTGTGCGTGCTGGCGATGGTGTTTCTGCGGGGCCGCCACGTGAAACTCACGGAACGCGCGATCCAGTGGCCCGATGCGCTGGGACTGGGCCTGTTCACCGCGACCGGCGTGCACCAGGCCCTGCTGCTGGACATGCCGGCGCTGGTCGCCGTGCTCATGGGGCTGATCACCGGCGTGTTCGGCGGCGTGCTGCGCGATGTCGTCTGCAACGAGATCCCCACCGCCTTCAAGGACCACCGGCCCTACGCGCTCTGCGCGTTCGCCGGTGGCTGGCTGTACGTCGGCCTGTGGGCCATCGAGGCGCCAGGCTGGATCGCGCTGGTGGCCTGCGTGGTGTTCACCGCCGGGCTGCGCGGCCTCGCCTTGTGGCGAGACTGGCAGTTGCCGGCCTGGAGGCTCTGAAAGTCAGACCTTTTCGATGACCAGGGCAATGCCCTGGCCCACGCCGATGCACATGGTGCACAGCGCGTAGCGCCCGCCGGTGGCGTGCAGGCGGTTGACGGCGGTGGTCGCCAGCCGTGCGCCGCTGGCGCCCAGCGGATGCCCCAGCGCGATCGCGCCGCCCCAGGCGTTCACCCGCTCGTCGTCGTCCTTCAGGCCCAGCAGGCGCAGCACCGCCAGGCCTTGCGCGGCGAACGCCTCGTTGAGCTCGATCACGTCCATCTGCTCCAGCGTCAGGCCCGTGAGCGCCAGCACCTTCTGCGTCGCCGGCGCCGGGCCGATGCCCATCACACGCGGCGCCACGCCGGCCGTGGCCATGCCGACGATGCGCGCCTTCGGCGTCAGGCCGTTCTTCGCCGCCGAGGATTCGTTGGCCAGCAGCAGCGCACAGGCGCCGTCGTTCACGCCGCTGGCGTTGCCTGCGGTCACCGAGCCGTCTGGCTTGACCACGCCCTTGAGCTTCGCCAGCGCCTCGAGGCTGGTCTCGCGCGGGTGCTCGTCCTTGTCCACGACCACCGGGTCGCCCTTCTTCTGGGGAATGGTCACCGGCACGATCTCGCGCGCCAGGTGACCGGCCTTCTGCGCGGCCACGGCCCGCAGCTGGCTCGAGAGGGCCATGCGGTCCTGCGCCTCGCGCTCGATCTTGTAGTCCACCGCCACGTTCTCGGCGGTCTCGGGCATCGAGTCCACACCGAACTGGGCCTTCATGAGCTTGTTGACGAAGCGCCAGCCGATCGTCGTGTCATACACCGCGTTGGCGCGGCTGAAAGCGCTCTCGGCCTTGGGCATCACGAAAGGCGCGCGACTCATGCTCTCCACACCGCCGGCGATCATGAGACCGGCTTCACCCGCCTTGATGGCACGCGCCGCAGAGCCCACGGCGTCCAGGCCCGAGCCGCAGAGGCGGTTGATGGTGGCGCCAGGCACCTCCATCGGCAGGCCGGCCAGCAGCGCGGCCATGCGCGCGACGTTGCGGTTGTCCTCGCCGGCCTGGTTGGCGCAGCCGTAGAGCACGTCGACGACGGCGGCCCAGTCCACGTTGGGGTTGCGCTGCATCAGCGCCTTGATGGGCAGGGCGCCGAGGTCGTCGGCGCGCACGCTGGAAAGGGCGCCGCCGTAGCGGCCGAAGGGGGTGCGAATCGCGTCGCAGATGAAGGCTTGGGTCATTGGTGGTCTCCTCGGGTCAACCCGTGACTGTACCCAAGCCGGGCGCAAGGGCGTGCGGCTTGCGGGAGAATCCCCGCACCATGTTCAGTCCCTCCCAAGCCGATGTGCGGCGTTTTTTCTGCTCGGTCCATCAGAAGCAGGCCCTGCAGCAACCCATGGAAGCCATCGAGACGCTGGCCGGACAGTGGATCGCCGAGCACCCGGAGTACCACGGCGAGCTGGGCGATCTGGACGCGGCACTGGCGCGTCTGGGCGAACCCGACACGGAGCGCGACAACCCCTTCCTGCACCTGTCCATGCACCTCTCGATCAGCGAGCAGTGCAGCATCGACCAGCCGCCCGGTATCCGCCAGGCCGTGGAACTGCTCGCAGCGCGGCGCGGTGACCTGCACGTGGCGCACCACGAGGTGATGGAGTGCCTGGGCACCATGCTCTGGGAAAGCCAGCGCGCGGGGCGGCCACCCGACGGACAGGCCTACATCGACGCGGTGCGGCGCCGCGCCACGAGGGACTGAATCCCCCGCGCGCCGCAGTGCGATGGACAAGAAAAAGGCCGCTCAGGGAGCGGCCTTTTGCATGGGAGCGCGCGCGGGTCAGCGGAAGCGCGACTGGGGCACGACCTTCAGATCGCCTTCGACGGTCGACAGGTACTTGGCGATCTCGCGCATCTCGGCCGGCGTGTACTGCTTGGCGATGCCGGCCATGATGCCGTTGGAGCGGCCGATCATGTTGTTGCCTTCGACCGTGTAGGCCTTGAGGGCAACGAACAGGTAGTCGGCGTGCTGGCCACCGATCTTGGGGTAGCTCGGGTCGATCGGCTTGCTGAAGTTCGCGCCGTGGCAGGAAGCGCAGGCGCCCTTCTCGATCAGGGCGGCGGCCGCCGTGCTCGCGGTGCGCGGCGTGTCGGGGGCGGCCTTGTCGGCCTGCGACGCGTAGTAGGCGCCGAGGTCGGCCATGTCCTGGTCGCTCAGCGAACCGGCGATGCCGCGCATGGTGGGGTGCTTGCGGTCGCCCTTCTTGTACGCGTTCAGCGCGGCGACGATGTATTTGTCGGTCTGGCCGGAGATCTTGGGGACCTTGTGGATCTCCGGGAAGCTGTTCTGGTAGCCGACGATGCCGTGGCAACCGATGCACATTTCAGCCTTCTTGTGGCCGGCTTGCACATCACCCGTCACGCCCTGGGCCTGGGCTGCGAGAGCGACGGAGAACGTCGCAGCGGCGACAAGGGTTCGGACAATCGTGGACAACATTGGAATCATTTTGCAAGCACAATGAATAGAACCGGCACAGAAAATCAACCCCTGATTATATAGACTGGCATTCACCTCCGGTAACACCCCCGCCAACCTTCGCACAAGGCGCTTTTTCCATGAAATTCCAAGGCTCCGAGAACTACGTCGCCACGCAGGACCTGATGCTGGCCGTGAACGCCGCCATCACGCTCAAGCGCCCGCTGCTCGTCAAGGGCGAGCCCGGCACCGGCAAGACAATGCTGGCAGAGGAAGTGGCCGCCGCGCTCAAGATGCCGCTGCTGCAATGGCACATCAAGAGCACCACCAAGGCACAGCAGGGCCTGTACGAGTACGACGCCGTGAGCCGCCTGCGCGATTCGCAGTTGGGCGACGAGCGCGTGAAGGACATCCACAACTACATCGTGAAGGGCGTGCTCTGGCAGGCCTTCACGGCGGACGAGCCGGTGGCGCTGCTGATCGACGAGATCGACAAGGCCGACATCGAGTTTCCCAACGACCTGCTGCGCGAACTCGACCGCATGGAGTTCTACTGCTACGAGACGCACGAGATGATCCGCGCGAAGCACCGCCCGCTGGTGTTCATCACCTCGAACAACGAGAAGGAATTGCCCGACGCCTTCCTGCGCCGCTGCTTCTTCCACTACATCAAGTTCCCCGATGCCGAGACCATGCAGCGCATCGTGGACGTGCACTTCCCGAAGCTCAAGAAGGAACTGCTGACCGTCGCAATGAAAACCTTCTACGACGTGCGCAACCTGCCTGGCCTCAAGAAGAAGCCGAGCACGTCCGAGCTGCTGGACTGGCTCAAGCTGCTGATGGCCGAGGACATCCCGCTTGAGGCGCTGCAAAGCGCCGACAGCAAGGTCAGCGTGCCGCCGCTGGTGGGCGCCCTGCTCAAGAACGAGCAGGACACCACCCTCTTTGAAAAACTGGTTTTCATGAACCAGAGAAATCGCTGAGACCACCATGGACCCGAAAACCCGACACGCGCTGAAAGAAGGCCTGGCCGATGCGTCCGGCTTCGTCATCGGCTCCCTGGCCGCCTGGGCGCTGAGCCAGCAACTGGGCCTCGATTTCTTTGCCGCGCCCGATGCCTTCGGCTGGCGCGAGATGGCCGGCCTGGCGCTGATCGCTCTGGGCGCCGGCGTGGGCAAGGTCGTCGCGCGCAGGATGATCGCCACGCCGCCGCCACCTTCCAACTGATCTGCACCATGGGCTTAGTCGAACCCGTCACGCTGCGCGCCAGCGGCATCGCCCTGGTGCCACTCTCGCTCGACCACGAGGCCGGCCTGCGGGCCGCCGCTGCCGACGGCGAGCTCTGGAAACTGCGCATCACCTCGGTGCCGGAACCGGCGCAGACGCGCGCCTACGTCGAGTCCGCCCTGCAGATGCGTGCGGAAGGCCATCGCTTCGCCTTCGCCGTGACGGACGAGGCCAGCGGCGAGGTGCTGGGCAGCACCAGCTACCACGACATCCTGCCGGCGGTGAAGCGGGTCGAGATCGGCTACACGTGGTATGCGCAGCGCGTGCAACGCACGCATGTGAACACCACCTGCAAACTGCTCATGATGGGCCACGCCTTCGATACGCTGGGCTGCCACGTGGTGGGCTGGCGCACCGACAACTACAACTTCGCATCGCAGCGCGCCATCGAGCGGCTGGGCGCGAAAAAGGACGGCGTCATCCGCGGCCACGCCCTGCGCCGCGACGGCACCATCCGCGACACGGTGATGTACAGCATGCGCGCGGGCGAATGGCCCGAGGCCAAGGCCCAGCTGCTGTACCTGAGGGACATGCACGCCTGACCAGGCCCCGGGGAGACCGCCATGCTGATCGACTTCTTCTACACGCTGCGCTCGGCCAGGCTGCCCGTTTCCGTCAAGGAATACCTCACGCTGCTCGAGGCGCTGCAGGCCGACGTGGTGGGGCCGAACAACCCCGAAGCCTGCTCGATGGACGACTTCTACTTCCTGGCGCGCACCGCGCTTGTGAAGGACGAGAAACACTACGACAAGTTCGACCGCGCCTTCGCCGCCTACTTCAAGGGCGTGGAGATGATCGCGGACTTCACCAAGCCGATTCCCGCGGACTGGCTGCGCCAGGAGATGGAGCGCATCCTCTCGGAAGAGCAGAAGGCCAACGCGCCGAAGATGGACTGGGACGAGCTCATGGAGACGCTGAAGAAGCGCCTCGAGGAGCAGAAGGAACGCCACGAGGGCGGCAGCAAGTGGATCGGCACCGGTGGCACTTCGCCGTTCGGCAACAGCGGCCAGAACCCGCAGGGCATCCGCATCGGTGGCAAGGGCGGCAACAAGACGGCCGTGAAGGTCTGGGACCAGCGCGCCTACCGCGACTACGACGACACGCAGGAGCTCGGCACGCGCAACATCAAGGTGGCCTTGCGCCGCCTGCGCAAGTTCGCGCGCGAGGGCAACGACCTCGAGCTCGACCTGCCCGACACCATCCGGTCCACGGCGGCCAATGCGGGCTGGCTGGACATCAAGATGATTCCGGAGCGCCACAACAACGTGAAGGTGCTGCTGCTCATGGACGTGGGCGGCACCATGGACGAGCACATCCAGCGCGTCGAGGAACTCTTCTCGGCGGTCAAGAGCGAATTCAAGCACCTCGAGTTCTACTACTTCCACAACTGCGTCTACGACTTCATGTGGAAGAACAACCGGCGCCGCTACGCCGAGAAATTCCCGACCTGGGACATCATCCGCAAGTACAACAAGGACTACAAGCTGATCTTCGTGGGCGACGCCACGATGAGTCCTTACGAAATCTTGCAACCTGGTGGCAGCGTGGAATACAACAATGAAGAGGCTGGCGCCGAGTGGCTGCAACGCCTCACACACGCATTTCCCCGATTTGCGTGGATCAACCCGGAACCCCAGGGGGTGTGGCAGTATCGACAGAGCATCAGCGTGATCCAGCAGCTGATGGGCCAGCGGATGTACCCGCTGACCCTGAAGGGGCTGGAAGACACGATGCGTTTGCTCTCGAAATAACGGCCGCATGAACCTTTCTCTCCCGGGCCGTGCCCCCTGGGCATGGTCCTTCCTGCTTTGCGCGACCTTGTTGTGGCCGCCCACCGCACGCGCCCAGGCAGCGCCCGAACCCATTGCCGTACCGGCCGACAGCGCCGATGCGGCCGACGCCGACGCGGATGGCGACAACGACGCGCCCCGCCGCCCGCGCGACACGCGCCCGCCCGTGGCCGCGCGCTTCGAGATCGACATGCAGGCGCCCGAAGAGGCGATGCGCGACTTCCTCCTGCGCCACATGGAGGTGCAGCGCTACCGCGAACTGCGCAACCTCGACGCCAACGAGCTCGGCCGCCTGCTCGCACAGGCGCCGGCCAACGTGCGCGAACTGCTGGCCACGCTGGGGCATTTCTCGCCCACCGTGGAGGTGATCCCGCCACCCGGCCTGGGCGACGCCGCGGCGGACACCCGCACCAACGACCGCAATGCCGCGCCCACCTCGCTCGGCACGGTCACCGTCAAGGTCGACCCCGGGCCGGTCACGCAGGTGGCGTCGGTCACGGTGTCTTTCCTGGGTGACATCGCCAGCGCGCCCGAAGCCGAGGCCCAGCGCGCCGACATCCAGCGCGAGGCCGGGCTGATCGCGGGCCTGCCTTTCTCGCAAGCCGACTGGGACCGCGCCAAGACCGCCGCGCTGCGCCGGCTGATCGCGCAGCGCTACCCCTCAGGCCGGGTGCAGAACAGCCTGGCCGACATCGACAGCCAGGCCCACCAGGCGCGGCTCTACATCGAACTCGATTCCGGCAAGGCCATGCGCATGGGCGAGGTGGTGGTGCAAGGCGCCGAGCGCTACGACGCTGTCACCGCCGAGCGGCTGGTGCGGCTGACCGGCCTCACGCCCGGCAGCGACTACGACCTCGAGAAACTGCAGGACGCGCAGCGGCGCATTTCCGAGAGTGGCTACTACGACTCGGTCTTCGTCTACGTGGAGCCCACGCCGGATGGCGAGACCCTGCCCGTGATGGTGCAGTTGCGCGAAAGCAAGCGCCAGAAAGTCGTGATCGGCATCGGCGGCAGCACCGACAACGGTGCGCGCCTGTCGCTGGAGCACACGCACAACAGCGTGCCGGGCATCGGCTGGCGCGCGGTGAGCAAGCTGCAGCTCGAACGCGACGACCAGCTCGCCAGCACCGACTGGAGTTCGATTCCCAACGACGACGGCTGGCGCAAGATCGTCGGCGCGCAGGCGGCCAAGCAGCTCGATGATTTCACCACCACCACCAGCCAGCGCCTGCGCGCGGGGCAGACGCAGCTCGGTGTGGAGTACGACCGCAGTTTCTACCTGCAGTACGACCGCGCCCACGTGACGAGCGAGCTGCTGTCCGCCGCCGCGCAGGAAGAAGCCAAGTCGTCCATCAGCGCCAACTACGCGTGGACGCGGCGCCGTTTCGACGACCTGGTGTTTCCGCACCGTGGCTACGGCCTCGCCGTGGAACTGGGTGTGGGCTACACGCTGGGCACCACACGGTTGCCCTTTGCGCGCACGAACGCGCGCTGGCTCACCTACTGGCCACTCGGCGCCATCTCCCGCGCGGCCGACCCCGTGCCCGGCCAGCCGCGCGACGTGAGCGCACCGGGCCGGCGCACGCAGCTCGGCCGCCTGGCGCTGCGCGTCGAAGGCGGCGCGGTGGTGGCGAAGGACAACGCCCCCATCCCGGACACGCAGCTCTTCATCACCGGCGGCGACAACACGGTTCGAGGCTACGGCCTGCGCGACATCGGCGTGCCCCGCGCCGACGGCAGCATCGGGCCAGGCCGCTACAAGGGTGTGGTGAGCCTGGAATGGCAGCGCCCGATCTTCAACGCCGACCAGCGCTCCAACTGGGAGAACGTGATCTTCATCGACGGCGGTGCCATCGCCAACAAGGCCGGCGACCTCAAGCCCGTGTGGGGCGTGGGCAGCGGCATTCGCTACAACAGCCCGGTCGGCCCGCTGCAGCTGGACCTCGCCTACGGCCTGGAGACGAAGCGTTTCCGCATCCACCTCAACGTGGGCTTCACGTTCTGAACGGCGCATGAGCACAGCCCCCACGGACAACCCCGACACCACCGCGCCGCCGCCGTCACGCATCGGCCGTGTGGTGCGCTGGGTGGTCGGTGGGCTGGTCGCGCTGGTGCTTTTCGTCCTGCTCGGCTTCGGCCTCTGGGCCGCTTCACCGGGCTCGCTGGCGCAGGCCATCGGCTGGGGCCAGTCCTTCATGGCCCGGCAGGGGCCAGAGGCCGGCACGCTGGACGTGGCCGAGGTGCAGGGCAGCCTGTTGCGCGGTGGCCAGATCGCGCGCCTGCAGTGGCAGCGCGATGGCCTGAGTGTGGTGGCCACCGACACGCGCATCAGCCTCAGCAGCTGGTTCTGGGCCGACGCCCTGCTCGGGCGCGGCGTGCGGCTCTCGCAGCTCGACATCGGCCGCCTGCAGGTCGACGACCAGCGCCCGCCCCAGCCCTCGGCCCCGCCCGAACCGCTGCAGCCGATCACGCTGCCGCTGCCGGTCACGCTGCCCTGGTCCATCGGCGAGCTGGTGCTGGCCGGTGGCGAACAGCCGCTCACGCTCAACGGCATGAAGGGCCAGTACCGCTACCGCCCGGCCGACCGCGCCTGGAACCTGGGCGTGGCCGATGCGCACCAGTTCGATCTGGACAGCGTGGAGGTGGCGGGTGGCCGCTACCAGCTCAAGGCCGTGATGGGTGCGCAGGCGCCCATGCCGCTGCGCGTGGATGCCAGCGGCGAGGTGCAGACCACCGTGCCCGGCGGCGAGGCCGTGACGCTGCAGGCCATCGCCCGCATCGTCGGCACCCTGGCCACCACGGACGCCGCGCTCGACGCGAGCGCGAGCGTGAACGCCACCGGCGGCAGCACCCCGGCCGACGCGCCCACGCTGGACGCCAAAGCCCGCCTGCGCCCCTGGTGGCCGCAGCCGATCGAAACGGTCGACGCGACCATGAACCGGATCGACCTCGCCGCCTTCTGGCCGCAGGCACCGGTGACGCAGCTCAGTGGCACCGTGAAGGCCCAGCCCGAGGGCGAGGCCTGGCGCGCCGAGCTGCAACTGGCCAACGCGGCCAGCGGCCCGGCCGACCGGCAACGCCTGCCGGTCGAACGCATCGAGGCCGCGCTCGAACAGCGCGGTGCCAGCTGGACGCTGTCGCGGCTGGACGCGCAGCTCGGTGGCGGCCGCATGCAGGGCACAGGACAGTGGGCGCCCGCCACCGGCGCGCAGGCCTCGCCACTGGGCGAATGGCGGGGCGAGATCACCGCCAGCCGCATCAACCCGGCGCGGCTCTGGAGCAGCATCGCGCCCGCCGCGCTCGACGGCAAGGTCACCGCGCGCACGGTGGACGCCGACACCGCGCAGGCCGCCATCGACCTCACGGCACGCGTGCAACCCTCGGGCACGCAGCCCCGAGACGGCGCCCTGAACGGCGTGCGCCTGCGCGAGCTCGATGCCAAGGCCCGCTGGCGGCCCCGCGCCGACGACGCCGTGCATGGCGTGCTCGAACTGCGCGAACTGCGCCTGGCCGCGGCCGACGCCACGCTCGACGGCAAGGGCGCGTTCGACACCCTGGCCCGCAGCTTCGACGGCCAGGCCGCACTGCAGATGCCCGGCGCACAGCTCGACTGGAAAGGCAAGGCGGCGCACGCACAGGGCAATGGCGATCTGGAGCTGAACCTCAGCGACGCCAGCCGCGTGCTGGCCTGGGTGCGCAGCCTGCAGACGCTGCCCGTGGTAGGCCCGCAGATCCGCGCGGCGCTGGAAGGGCAACCCGGCCTGCAGGCCGAAGGCAGCGCGCGGCTCGATGCCAGCTGGCAAGGCGGCCTGGGCGTGTTCGGCTACCCGCCACCGGCCAGCGGTGCCACCGCCGCCGCCCCGCTCCGCCTGCAGGTGGCGCTCGACGCGCCACGCCTGCGCGCCACGCGCGAGGTGGCCACCGGCAACCCCGACAGCCCCAGCGCCACGCAGGCCATCAACCTCAGCGTGCTCCGGTTGCGCGCCAGCGGCCCGCCCGAGCGGCTGGACCTCAGCCTGTCGGGTCGTGCCGAACAAGGCCCGTGGAGCGCCACACTCGACACGCAGGGCGCGCTGCAACTGGGCAACGCGCGCCAGCCCGACATCGACACCGGCCGGCTCGAGCTGAGCCGCCTGAAACTGCAGGCCACCGACAGCGCGCGACCCGATCGCACCGTGGAATGGACGCTGGAGAGCGCCGCGGCGCTCGGCGTGCAATGGCAGGGCGCGCGCAGTGGTGTGCTGCAGGTGCAGGCCGACCCCGGGCAACTGCGCCTGCAGCCCGACTTCCGCCGCCGCGCCGCGCCGGCACCCGCGCCCGCCGTGGCGGTGTCCGCCGCCACCGTGGCGGCCGCTGCGGCCACGCCCACTGTCACCACCCCGATGACCGTGGCCTGGGACCGCATCACCTGGCGCGCCGGCGCGCTTGAAACGCGCGGCGAACTCACCGGCCTGCCGCTGTCGTGGGTGGACGCGCTCGCCACGCCCGAGGGCGCGCGCCATGGCCCGCTGGCCGAATCCGGCCTGGGTGGCGACGTGGTGTTCGAAGGCGCCTGGGACCTCACCCTGCCCGCCGACAGCAGCCAGCCACCCCGCCTCACGGCCCGGCTGCAGCGCCGCAGCGGCGACCTGTCCGTGCAGACCGATGGCGCCTTCGACGAGAACACCACCTCCACCCAGCGCCTGCAGACCGGCATCCGCGAAGCACAGCTGAATGTGGAAACGCAGGGCAGCAATGTGGTGGCGCGCCTGCGCTGGAACAGCGAACGCCTGGGCCAGGCGAGCGCGGACGTGAGCACCACGCTGAGCCCGCCCGGCGGCGACCAGGCCGCGTGGCACTGGACCGAGCAGGCGCCCCTGCGCGGCACCGTCAAGGCCAACCTGCCGCAGATGGGGGTGTGGTCGGCGCTGGCACCACCCGGCTGGCGCGTGCGCGGCTCGCTGGGTGCCGACCTCACGCTCGGCGGCACACGCGACAAGCCCCTGCTCAACGGCTCGCTCAACGCCGACGACCTCGCGCTGCGCTCGCTGGTCAACGGCATTTCCTTCTCGCGCGGACAGCTGCGCGCCACGCTCGCGGGTGAGCGCATCACCATCGACCGCTTCTACCTGCAGGGGCGCGGGGGCGCGGACAACGGCGGCACGCTGCTGGCCACCGGCAGCACCGAATGGCGCACCGTCACCGTGGACGGACAGCCGCGCCGCCAGCCCTACATCAGCCTGCAGGCCACCGCCACGAAGCTGCGCGTGTCCTCCCGCGCCGACCGCATGCTCACGCTCTCGGGCCAGTTGCAGGCCGAACTTGCCGGCACCGCCCTGCAACTGCGCGGCAAGCTCACCGCCGACAACGCCCTGTTCGTGTTGCCCGACGAATCCACACCCACGCTGGGGGACGACGTGGTGGTGCGCGGCACCGAGCGGCCACTGGAAGACCCCAACGCGTTCCGCGTGCAGCCCGACGTGCTGGTGGACCTGGACCTGGGCAACAACTTCGAGGTGCGCGGCCAGGGCCTGCAGACGCGGCTGACCGGCGAACTCAATGTGCGCAGCACGCCCACCTCGCCTGCGCCGCGCGTGCTGGGCGAGGTGCGCACCGTGCGCGGCACCTACCGCGCCTACGGCCAGCGGCTCAACATCGAAACCGGGTTGCTGCGCTTCAACGGGCCGTACGACAACCCCACGCTGGACATTTCCGCCGTGCGCCCCAACACCACGCAGCGCGTGGGTGTGCTCATCAGCGGCAGTGCGCAGCTGCCGCGCGTGCGTCTGTTCTCAGATCCCGAACTGCCCGACAGCGAGAAACTCGCCTGGCTGGTGCTGGGCCGCCCGGCCAGCGGCGCCGGTGCCGAGGCCGCCGTGCTGCAGCAGGCCGCGCTGGCCCTGCTGTCGCGCAACGGCGGTAACCTGGACGGTGGACTGGCCGGTGCCTTCGGGCTGGACGAGCTGTCGTTCGCCGGCAGCGCGACGAACGCCGACGGCACCACCTCGGCCGCGGCGCTCACGCTGGGCAAGCGCCTGTCCAACAAGCTCTATCTCACGTATGAGAGCAGCCTGGCCGGCGCCATGGGCACGGTCTCGATGTTCTACGACATCTCGCGCCGCGTGACGGTGCGGGCGCGCGCGGGCGAAGAGAACGCCATCGACCTGATCTTCACGACGACATTTGACTGACCCCCGCGCCGCGCCGAAGGCGCGTCACCCCCTTTCAGGGGGCAATGCCTGCGGCCTGGCAAAGCCAGTTCCGCGGCATTTCTGGAGGAAGGTCTGGCGCTCCGGTGAACCTCAGGCGACCTGCGCCACCGCCGGCTGGTTGGCCGCGACGCGGATCTCGCTCTCAGCGGTTTCCAGCGCCTTGGCCCTGGCTTCGGGGCCCATGCCCACGCCTTCGGCGCGCACGAAGCGCACGTCGGTGACGCCGAAGAAGCCGAAGATGGTCTGCAGGTAGCTTTCCTGGTGTTCCATCGCGCGGCCGCCTTCGCTGGTGGAATACACGCCGCCGCGGCTCAGCGCCACGATCACGGTCTTGCCGCCGGCCAGGCCCACGGGGCCCTTCTCGGTGTACTTGAAGGTGCGGCCGACCTGCGCCAGGCGGTCGATCCAGGCCTTGAGCTGGGTCGGGATGGTGAAGTTGTAGAACGGTGCGCCGATCACGACGACGTCGGCCGCCAGGAACTGGCTCACCAGCGCTTCGGACAGCGCGTTCTCACGGCGCTCCACCTCGGTCGCGGCGGCCTGGCCGGTGCGGAAACCGAGCGACTCGGCGCTCAGGTGCGACGGCGCGTCCTTGGCCAGGTCGAGGTACTGCACCTGCGTGCCGGGGTGGGATGCCACCCAGGCCGCCACGGTGCTGGCGGTGAGTTGACGGGACACCGACTGGTCGCCGGTGATCGCGGAATCGATATGAAGCAGTTGCATGGACATCTCCAGAAGTGAAGCCACGCCACGTGGCCATGGATAGATTTTGATTTCCAATCCAATTCTTGATAAGACGGCAGTTTCACGACATATCGTTCCATAATCAGGACAATCAACGGGAAACCCACGATGCAAGACCTGAACGACATGCTCCTGTTCGCCGAGGTGGTGGAGCGCGGCGGCTTCGCGGCCGCCGGCCGGGCGCTGGGCATGCCCAAATCGCGCCTGTCGCGCCGCGTCGCCGGGCTGGAGGCCCAGCTCGGCGTGCGCCTGCTGCAGCGCACCACACGCAAGCTTTCACTGACCGACGTGGGCGAAACCTACCTGCGCCACTGCCAGGCGCTGCGCGAATCCGCCCAGGCCGCCGCCGACGCGGTGGCCACCGCCCAGACGGAGCCGCGCGGCACCATCCGCGTGACCTGTCCCGTCACGCTGGTGCAGACGGTGCTCGGCGGCGTGATGCCGATCTACCTCGCGCGGTACCCGAACGTGCGCGTGGAGATGGAGGTGAACAACCGCGTGGTCGATCTGGTGAAGGACGGCGTCGACGTCGCCCTGCGGGTGCGCCAGACGCTTGAGGAAAGCGGCAGTCTGGTCGTGAAGCGCCTCGACGACGCGCGCTCCGTGCTGGTGGCCAGCCCGGCGCTGCTCGCGCGGCAGGGCACGCCCGCCACGCTGGAAGAAGCCAGCCGGCTCGACAGCGTCGCCATGTCCGCCACCGACGGCACCACCAGCATCCGCCTGATCAGCCCCGAAGGCCGCGAGGCGGTGCTGGAGTACCGGCCGCGCTTCATCGCCGACGACCTGCTCACCCTCAAGATGGCCGTGCTCGGCGGCAGCGGCATGTGCTGGCTGCCAGACTACATGTGCGAACAGGAACTGCAGGACGGACGGCTGGTGCGCCTGCTGCCCGACTGGACCACGCCGATGGGCGTGGTGCACGCGGTGTTTCCGTCGCGCCGCGGCCTCTCGCCCGCGGTGCGCAGCTTCCTCGATTTCCTGGGCGAATACGTGCCCGTGTGCGGCAAGGCGCAGCGCGACGCAGCGGCCAGGGGCGAACAACCCGCCCCGTACAATGCGGGCTCGCTTGCGCGGCCATAGTTCAATGGATAGAACGGGCCCCTCCTAAGGGCCAGATAGGGGTTCGATTCCCTTTGGCCGCACCAGCAGCCTGAGATCCGACACCCGAAGGGAATCAAGGGCGTTTCGTGAGGCGGGCGTAGAGCCATCCCGCCATCACCGCGCCAACAGCCATCGCCAGCAAGCCGGCCAGATGCCGCGTGGCGTCGATGAACACCGGCATCGGTGCCACCGCATCGACCGCCCTCACAGCGGCCACCATGCCGACACCGGCGGCCATGGCCAGCAGCGGCGCGCGCCCTGCCGGCCACCAGCGCGCCAGCAGCGCGCCCACGAACAGCGCGGGCAACCAGCCCGCGGCCAGGATGCCGCCATAGACCGGCGCAAAACCAATCAGGTCCTGCCCGGTCATGAGGAGGCGCTCGGTCAGCGGAATCTCCACCCCCAGCCCGACCAGGGCCTGCAGATTCCACTGCGTCTGCACCACCGAACCCCAGGCCGCGGCGAGCAGCCACGCCAGCAGCAACGGCAGCAGGTGGCGGGTCCAGCGGCGACGGGGCGCGTTCATGGCAATCGGGTCTTTCATAATGGCCAAATTATGTTTTACATCGCCGCTTTCATCGCCGGTGCGCTGGCCACAGCCCTGCCGGCCCAGGCCGCGGACTACCGTGTCGAGACGGTCGCCAGTGGTTTGAACCATCCGTGGTCACTCGCGTTCCTGCCCGGTGGGCGGATGCTGGTGACGGAGCGCCCGGGCCGGCTGCGCGTGATCGAGCCCGGCCCCGATGGCCGGCCACAGTTGCGGCCCGAACCCGTGGCCGGCGTGCCGCCGGTGATGGCAAAGGGGCAGGCCGGCCTGTTCGATGTGGTGGCCGATCCGGCTTTCGGCACCAATGGCCGCGTGCTGCTGTCCTTCGCGCACGGCACGCCGCAAGCGAACCACCTGCGCGTGGTGAGCGCCCGGTTCGACGGAAAGCAGTTGCTCGACGTGAAGCCCATCTTCACCTCGCAGCCCGCCAAGACGGACACGCAGCATTTCGGCGGCCGCATGGCCTGGCTGGCCGACAGCAGCGTGCTGCTCGGCATGGGCGACGGCAACCTCGACCGCACGGATGCCCAGCGGCTGCACACCCACCTGGGCAAGTTGCTGCGCATCAGGCCGGACGGTGGCGTGCCGGACGACAACCCGCACGTGGCCCGCCCGGGCGCGAGGCCGGAGATCTACAGCCATGGCCACCGCAACCCGCAGGGGCTGGTGGTGGTGAACGGCGTGCCCTACGCGCACGAACACGGGTCGCGGGGCGGTGACGAACTGAACCGCATTGAGCCCGGGGCGAACTACGGCTGGCCGCTGACCACGGGCGGCATCGACTACACCTACGCCCGCATCACGCCATTCCGCAGCCTGCCGGGCGTCCAGCCGCCGCTGCTGGAATGGACCCCGTCGATCGCACCCGCCGGGCTGACCTGGTACGACGGCGCGCTGTTTCCGGCCTGGCGCGGCAGCCTGCTGGTGGCGGCGCTGAAGGAACGCAGCGTGCGCCGCGTGCCCCTGGTGGGCGGTGCCCCCGGCCCGCAGGACATCCTGTTCCAGGAACTCGGTGAACGCATCCGCGATGTGCGCGCCGGTCCCGAGGGCGCCATCTACCTGCTCACCGACAGCCCGACCGGGCGGGTGCTGCGCGTGGTGCCGGCATCGCCCTGAGAACACCCGCTGGGCCGCGCCATCATGTTCGCATCATCTTCAGCGGCTAGCCTGTCCGGATGCGGATCCTCCTGATCGAAGACGACACCTCGCTGGGCAGTTCCCTGCAGTCCTGGCTGCAGATGGACGGCTACGCGGTGGACTGGTTGCAGCGCGGCGACCAGGCCGCCACCGCGCTCGCCACACACGACTACCACTGCGTGCTGCTCGACCGCGGCCTGCCCGGCCTGGACGGCGATGCCGTGTTGCGCGCGCTGCGCGGCTCGGGGGCCTCTGGCGTCCAGCTGCCGGTGATCGTGATCACCGCGCGCGACACCCTGGCCGATCGCGTGCAGGGGCTGGACCTCGGGGCCGATGACTACCTCGTCAAACCCTTCGACCTGGAAGAACTCTCCGCGCGCGTGCGGGCGGCGCTGCGCCGTGGTTCCGCGCAGCAGACGCCCGAGCTGCGGCACGGTGAGGTGGCGCTGGACACCGCCGCCAAACGCGTCACCCAGGGCGGCGCGCCGGTGGCCCTCACCGCGCGCGAGTTCGCGCTGCTGCAGGCGTTGATGCGGCACCCGGACCACATCCTGAACCGCGCGCAACTGGAAGAGGCGCTGTACGGCTGGGGCGAAGAGGTGGAAAGCAACGCCATCGAGGCGCACATCTACAACCTGCGCAAGAAACTGGGCGCGCGCTTCATCGTCACCGTGCGCAACCAGGGCTATCGGCTCGCACCGGCATGAAGCTCTTCCCATGGCAGCGCCAGGCGGCCCCGGCCGCGCGCAGCGGAAGCTGGTCGCTGCGCAGGCGCCTGCTGTTCACAGTGATGGGCACGGGCATCGGGCTGTGGCTGGTCAGCCTGGCCATCGTGATCGGCGTGGCGTGGACCGCCACCAGCGAGGTGTTCGACGAGGCCCTGGAGGAAGGCGCGCGGCTGGTGCTGCAGCTGGGCACGCAGGGCGCGGCGGGCACCGGCGAGGCGCCCGCGCTGCGCCCCGGCCGTGCGGAAGCCCTGAAGCTGCGCATGTACTACCAGCTCGTGGCGCGCGACGGCCGTGTGCTGCTGCGCGGCGAGGACACGCCCGGAGCGGCCTTCGTGCGCGATGCGGACCGCAAGGGCTACGCCAATGTGTGGGTCGATGGCGAGCTCTGGCGTGTGCATGTGCGCCGTGGCCCGGACGGCATCAGTGCGCAGGTGGCCCAGCCGATGGAGGAGCGCCTGGACCTGCTGGCGGACATGGCCGAGAACCTGGCCTGGCCGGCGCTGGCGCTGCTTGCGCTGCTGGGCCTGTCGAGCTGGGTGCTGATACGCCGCCTGCTGCGGCCGCTGGAAGACACCGCGACGCGCATTGGCGCGAAATCGCCGCAGGACCTGTCGCTCATCGAAGCACCGAACCCGCCGCGGGAACTCGAACCCATCCTGGGCGCGCTCAACACCTTGCTGGCCCGCCTGGGCGCGGCACTCGACGGCGAGCGCCGCTTCACCAGCGATGCCGCCCACGAACTGCGCACGCCACTGGCCGCGCTGCGCATGCGGGTGCAGCTCATCGAGCGCGAGCTGAAACTGCCCGACCACCACCTGCGGCAACTGCGCGCCGACCTGGACCGCTGCACGGGTCTGGTGGAAAGCCTGCTCGCCCTCGCCCGGCTGGAGCCCCAGGCCCAGGCCCTGCCGCGCGAGGCGGTGGCGCTGGACGCGATGATCGACGCGCTGGATGTGTCGGCGGTCCAGGCGAGGCACATGCGCATCGAACGCGCGCTGGCGGTGCCGCAGCTGCAGGCCACGCCGGTGCTGATCGCCAGTGCGCTGCGCAACCTGGTGGACAACGCGGTGCGCTACGGCCATGAAGGCGGCCGCATCCGCATCACGTCCGCGCCGCTGCCCGGTGGCGGCGTGCAACTGGCCGTGCGAGACGACGGCCCCGGGGTGCCGGCGGAACAACGCGCGCGCCTGGGCGAGCGCTTCTTCCGCGTGCTCGGCACCGGGCAGCCTGGCAACGGGCTGGGCCTGTCCATCGTGGCGCGCATCGCGGCCCTGCATGGTGCAACGCTGCGCTTCGAGGAAGGCATGGAAGGGCGCGGCCTGGGCGTGGTGCTGGACT
>JAESFZ010000360.1_pt1 | contig 18620 bp, 17 predicted proteins | sample 9269561 | NCBI WGS metagenome assembly JAESFZ01 (sample SAMN14515552, study PRJNA621657) | algae metagenome | isolation source: Tildeniella nuda ZEHNDER 1965/U140 and co-occurring heterotrophs from wet... | place: Switzerland: Stansstaad, Zurih | collected 1965-01-01
TGAAATATCGACTATTCGCGGACGCCTTGGCGCAAAGAACCGAGGGAACAACATCTCGTCGAACGGGATAGCTCGAAATGGCCTCCTGCTACGTCAACCGATCCGAGCTCGCAGCTTGGGAACTGCAAATGTACGATGGATCTTTTCGGAGAATCTCAAACCACTCAACGGTTAGCCGCATCGCACTCGATCCAGGTCTGCTCGGTGCGTATGAGATCTTGATGTCCGATCCCTTGTCGCCCGATCTCCTTCAGAAAATGCACGCCAAGGCGAACAATATTCACCGATGATGAAAACTCGGTCTCTTCTTCTTTCCGGCGCCGACCTCGACAGTGAAGAAGTAGGCCTGAGTAGTTTCCGACCCTCTCTCGGTGAATTTTAGCGGTCTAAGCTACCTTTACCCAAGCCCGACGCGCCGGCTCGGGTACATCAGGACCCGGAAAGCACGAGAAACCGAGAGGTGATGATCTGAGCGACGAGAAGAAACTGCCGAATGTTGGTGGGCCAGCCAAGCCGCCAAAGCTTCAACAAGACATACAGCTAACAGACGCGAGCCAGCTCAATTCGGCGCCCTTGCTAGTGCAGCATCCGCCACCCGAAAGAAAGCCACTCTTCCGTCACTGAGTGAAGCGTCCGTTGGCTTGAACAATGCTGAATCCGAGCGACAAACGCCATGAAGAGGTGAGCGAATCTTGATCACCGCACCGCATTCGGATGCCCTCATAATCTTCGGCATCACCGGCGACCTCGCTTACAGAAAAATATTCCCGGCGCTACAAGCGATGGTCCAGCGCGGTGAGTTGGATATACCCATCATCGGGGTGGCTCGTTCGGACTGGACGTCGGACAAGCTACGCAATCGGGCGCGTGAAAGTCTGGAGCGGAGCGGTGGAGTTGACCCTGGCGCATTTGCCAAGTTGTCCGCACAGCTTCGATATATCCAGGGCGACTATCAGAATGCTGACACGTACGGGCGTCTGCGGCAGGCGTTGAGTGGTGTAGCCCGACCATTGCACTATCTCGCAATCCCTCCGAGCATTTTCGGTGTCGTCATGCAGGGCTTGGCGAAAGCTGGTTGCACCGAGAATGCGCGTGTCATTGTGGAGAAGCCCTTCGGCCGAGATCTTGCCTCGGCGCAAGAACTCAATCGCACTCTACTTGAAGTCTTTCCGGAGAGTGCAGTGTTTCGCATCGATCATTATCTGGGAAAAGAGGCAGTGCAGAATCTCCTGTACTTTCGCTTCGCAAACACTTTTCTCGAGCCAATCTGGAACCGTAACTATGTCGACAGCGTGCAGATTACCATGGCTGAGACTTTCGGCGTTCAGGGCCGTGGTGGTTTCTACGAAGAGGTGGGAGCGATCCGCGACGTCGTGCAAAATCATATGCTGGAGGTGATGGCACTTCTGGCGATGGATGCGCCAGTCGGACACGACCCCGAGTCCATGCGGGCCGAGAAGCTGCGATTACTCCACGCCGTGCAGCCGCTTCGAACCGACCAGATTGTACGCGGACAGTTTCGCGGCTACCGAGAAGAAGAAGCTGTAGCTGCCGGCTCTCGTGTCGAGACATTTGCCGCACTGAGATTGCAGATCGACACGTGGCGGTGGGCGGGAGTGCCCTTCTATATTCGCGCCGGCAAGTGCATGCCGATCACCGCCATCGAAGTGATGGTCAGGCTGAAGGGGCCGCCGCTGGCGATCTTTCGCGCGAGCGCGCCGGCGAAATCGAACTATTTCCGTTTTCGCCTTAGTCCCGAGGTGGTGATTTCGGCTGGTACGCTGGTAAAGGAGCCGGGCGAGGAAATGCGGGGAAAGGCGACCGAACTCGTTGCGCGCCATTTGCTGGACGGCGAGAGCCCGCCTTACGCACGTCTGCTGAGCGACGCTATTCGCGGCGACGTCTCGCTGTTCACCAGTAGGGAGAGCGTCGAAGCGGCGTGGCGCGTTATTGATCCCATTCTAGGCAACACCGCGCCGATCGCGGAATACGAGCCGGGGACTTGGGGACCCGCCGCAGCGGCAAAAATCGTTGCCGGTGACGAAGGTTGGCACGATCCAAAGCCTGAGGTGAGCAAGCCATGCTAGCCCGGGACGAGGGCCCCCGAATCAGCCCGCTGGCGGGCCACGTGCCCTTGGCCGGGCAACTCGTCGACACCGCTAAATTGATCGACGCTTACTACACCCTCCGACCCGACCCCGTCGTGCGGGCGCAACGAGTGGCATTCGGGACCTCGGGACATCGCGGCTCATCGATCGACCGTACGTTCAATGAAGCGCATGTACTGGCGATCAGTCAGGCGATTTGTCTGCATCGCCGGCGGGAGAATATCGATGGGCCTTTATTTATCGGCTTCGATACGCATGCGCTGTCTCTCCCGGCCTTTGAGAGTGCGCTGGAAGTCCTGGCGGCAAATGGCATCGAGGTAATGATATCCCCGAACGGCGAATACACACCGACGCCGGCAATTTCCCATGCGATTCTCGTCTACAATCGAGGCCGTAAGGATGGCCTGGCCGACGGTATCGTCATCACGCCATCGCACAATCCGCCCGAGGATGGTGGCTTCAAGTACAATCCCCCGAACGGTGGTCCGGCCGATATCGGTGTCACCGGCTGGATCCAAAATCAGGCCAATGCGCTGCTCAGCCTGCATGACGTGAAACGGATCCCTTTCCAACAAGCCCGGCGCGCGGCCACCACCCGCGAACATGATTTCCTGAGCGCCTACACCGGCGACCTTGGCGACGTGATCGATTTCGACGTGGTACGCGGCTCAGGGATTCGTATGGGCGTCGACCCACTGGGCGGCGCCGGCGTGCATTACTGGGCCCGGATCGCCGAACGCTATCGGATCGACCTCACCGTGATCAGTGAGCAGGTCGATCCGACGTTTCGCTTCATGACATTGGACTGGGACGGCCGTATCCGCATGGATCCATCGTCTTCATATGCGATGCAGCGACTGATCGGCATTAAGGATCAGTACGATATCGCGTTCGCGTGCGACACCGACCATGACCGGCACGGCATCGTGGCTCCCCGGACGGGTCTGATCCAGCCGAATCATTACCTCGCTGTTGCGATTGACTATCTGTTTCGCTACCGATCCGACTGGAACAAAAATGCAGCAGTGGGCAAGACGGTAGTCAGCAGCGCGATGATCGATCGCGTCGCCGCACGATTGGGGCGCAAACTCTACGAAGTGCCCGTTGGCTTCAAATGGTTTGTCGATGGCCTGTTCGACGGCTCTCTGGGCTTCGCAGGCGAGGAGAGTGCCGGAGCCTCCTTCGTGCGCCGGAGCGGCAATGTGTGGACGACAGACAAGGACGGCATTGTGTCTGCGTTGCTATCTGCCGAAATCACCGCGCGCACCGGTCTGGATCCCGGGCAGCTCCATGGCAAGCTCGCCCGCGACCTCGGCGCGTCGGCAGCCGATCGTATCGAAGCGCCCGCTACCGCCGATCAGAAGTTGAAACTGGCAAGTCTTTCGCCGCAAGAGGTGCGGATCAGGGACCTGGCCGGCGAGCCCATCAAAATCGTACTAAGCCGCGCTCCGGGAAACGACGCGCCCATTGGCGGAATCAAAGTCGTCGCGGAAAATGGTTGGTTTGCCGCCCGTCCATCCGGCACGGAAGACATCTACAAGATCTACGCTGAGAGTTTTCGTGGCGAGGATCATTTGCGCAACATCCTGCGCGAGGCGCAGGTTATCGTCGACGCGGCGTTAGCGACGGGCGACGACAATACCAAGGCCGCCTGAATCATCGTACCCGCTGGCATGTGTTCTTCATGGTCCTAGACTAGAAAGTGTCACAGGCGTGATTTTTCTGTGACGGACAGTTCCTTGGTGGTGGATTATGGTTTCACCAAGCCATCCAGCGTCGCAAAAGCGACTTAACGGTGGGAGTCAGACGCGTGCGAATGTAAGCGTCGGCTGCTTTCTTGATCGCGTCGGCCTGCGTCGGATAGGCATGGATTACGTTGGCCAGAGTTCGGAGGCCCAAGCCCGCAACTATTGCCAGGGTGATCTCGTTGATCATCTCGCCAGCATGACGGGCGACGATTGTCGCGCCGAGTATCTTATCTGTGCCTTCCTTGACGTGAATCTTAACGAAGCCTTCTTGCTCGCCGTCGGCAATTGCACGATCAACGTCGTGCATTGGCACAGTAAATGTCTTCAACGGTATACCCCGCTTGAGCGCCTCCTGAGCGTAGAGGCCGACATGGGCGATTTCTGGGTCGGTGTAAGTACACCAGGGAATTGTAAGAGCGCTTAGTCTTCGGCGTCCGTGGAACAACGCGTTGCGAAGCACGATACGCGCAGAGGCGTCGGCAGTATGGGTATGTTAATGTTCCAGGCAAGCATCGCCGGCAGCATAGATGCAGGGATTGCTGGTCTGCAAAAAGTCGTCTGTCCGGATTCCCAGCTCATGGTCGTAGTCAACGCTCGCCGTCTCCAGACCCATATCTTCGACATTTGGCGCCCTGCCGACGCCGGTAAGAATGGCGTCGACCGCAACCGTACTCGTGTAGTCGTCGCTGATGAGGTCCGCCAGTTTCCGACTGCCTTCCATGCGAACATTCACAACCGTGGTGTTCAATCGCACTTCGATGCCGTCGCGCGCGAACGCGCCGGACAGGATCTGTGCGGCGTCTCGCTCTTCCTTGGGCAGGAACAGGGGGGCATCTTGGACGATGATCGTCTTCGCGCCTAGCCTACAGAAGGCCTGGGCCAGTTCGCAGCCGAGAGGGCCGCCACCAATGACCAGCAAGCGTGTCGGAAGCTCGGTCGAGTCGAAGACGTTCTCGTTGGTTAAATTGCCTGCCTCCACGAGACCCGGGATCGATGGCGTTGCTGGCCTGGTACCTGTTGCGATCAATGCCTTCTTGAATCGCAGGTTCACGCCCGCCACTGCGACTGCATCCATACCGGTGAAGCGCGCGTCGCCAAAGAATACATCGACTCCGGCCGCGCTCAATTGTCGGATCGAATCGACACGACGGATGCGGGTCTGAATACGGCGCATGCGCTCCATTGCGGTAGGGAAATCGACACATATGTCGGCCGGGATGCGAGCGCCATACTGCTCGGCTTGGCGCATTTCGGTATAGCGGCGCGAAGTCCGGATCAATGAATTTCACGGCACGCACCCGACATTGAGACAGTCGCCCCCGAGCAGATTGCGCTCGATCAGCGCTACTTTGGCGCCCAGTCCTACCGCTCCGCGCGCCGCCGCCAAACCAGCTGGCCCGGCTCCAATTACTACGAGGTTGTAGCGGGCCGCAGGTTGCGGATTGCGCCAACTGGCCGGATGCAGGTTTTCCAATCGTTCGCGCTCGTGTGCGGCTTGGGAGAGGGCTGAGGACGGTTCATTGTGTCGCTGCATTGCACTTGATCCAATAATCGAGAAGAGGCGCTAGTGGCGCTTCGCATATGGTCAAGCTAATCAAACTCCTGGGAGTCACCGCGCCTGCTTGCTTCCACACGCATAATCATATTGATCGCTTTAGGGAACTGTAGTCCTTTGACGGCTCCCAGCTTCGGATCTTCTCGTTGGATCCCAAACCACCCTATGGTTATCGGAGGTTGTAATATGTGGAATCGCCGCCAGGTTCTTGCCTCCCTCACCATGATTTCCGCAATCGCGCTACCGATCCGGCCTACCGGCGCCCAGCCGGCAGGCACGATGCCATCCATGCCAGGGATGGTGATGACCCCACAGGATTGCATCGAGAGCTGTTGGCGTGCTCATGTCATGTGTCTGGAGACAGAGCGTTACTGCCTCGAGAAAGGCGGCAAGCATGTCATGCCGAAACATCTGGCGCTGTTGGCTGACTGCGCGGAGATGTGTCAGAAGACCGCCAATTCTCTGCTTAGGCGTTCGTCGCAACATGCAGCCGTCTGCATCGCCTGCGCCCAACTTTGCGATGCTTGCGCCCAAGAGTGCGAAGCATTCACGGATGACGAACGGATGCTGCTCTGCGCGCGTACCTGTCGCGATTGCGCGAAGCATTGCCGCGAGATGAGCAAGCTACCGATCTAACCCGGTGGCGCTCTGGAGCACGATGGCAGGGGCGAGCTTCGACTCAAGATGTCTGCCCAAACAACGGCGAACATTCATCAGATCGCGGGCGAGGAACGATAGCGAAGCGATTGCGTTGAGACAATGATGGTCAAAATTGACCATCGGTTGCCGGGGAACCTAACCCTGCGCAGGGCGTTGCTACTTGATACCCTAGGTGTGGGTTCGTTGAACCGCCTCATGCCAGGGCGCAGGAGCGCGCACGATGAAAGGCAAATCCTACGGTGATCGCGTCTGCGACACCGAGCAGTTGCATGTCGACGGTCAAGGATCCGCCCACGACGGAGAGCGCAATCGGTTGCGGGATCGGAAACATTCCGGCGAGCGCTTCGGCGGCCGCCATGATCGCCTTCTTGTAAATCGGCAGAATGGTCGCGATGACAGTGCGACCGCCGCTCCGCCACCGACCGGCGAGTTTGGTGAAACCGGCAGTCGCCGCCGAGCGCTGGCCCGTGACGCGGTGCGAGGCCCGATCACGCTGGGGGGTGTTTCGCGGATCGTCGAACTGGAGCAGGAACTCGAAGCCACGAGAACAGCACTCCAGGGAGCCGTCCCCACTCTTGAGATCTCCAGAGAGGAGCAAAAGGCTATTAACGACGAAGCATCGTCCGCTAATGAGAACCATCAATCGATGATGAGAGAGCTTCTAGCGTCGAGGGGCGAAGTCGAGTTGCTCAAACAAGAGCTAGCGGTGCTTAAGAGCCAAATGTTGGAAACACTGAAGTCGCGGCCAGCGGCATCCAAAGATCTGCAAATTGCGAAGCATAGTCTCGCAGGTGCGAAGCTTTTCCTTCCGATTAGCAACAGTGATCCGCTCGCTGGCAGTGAGAGCCATCCCGGAGGGTCGTGGAACTCAAGCGCGCTCATCGCCTGGCGTCAGACCGCGGCTAACCACATCGCGGGTCTGACTCAACGACAGCGCGAGGTCATGGAACTGGTTCTCGCTGGCCGTCCCAGCAAGAATATCGCTGCGCGTCTCGGCATAAGCCAACGTACCGTCGAGAACCATCGCGCCTCGATCATGAAAAAAACGGGTTCGAAGTCTCTTCCGGCGTTGACGAGATTGGCCCTCTTCGCCGCAGGCAGTGGAGACGATGGGCTGCTCCTTTTAGGTGGACTTCCCATCTTAGTCCTTCAGCAGAGGGTTCATAACTAAATTCCGAGAGTAGCTGACTCGCACTCAATCTGGATCAAGGTCCGATCGGCACAAGAAATCGATGATGATAGTGAAAGTCGGCATGCGGGATAATAGTGCAACGGCGCAGGTCTCTATTGCCGCCGCGACATCTGGCAACCGGTACCCTTAGATCTGAAAACCGCACTTCGTAGCAGCATCGGAGATTGTTATGCAGTCGTTCCTCTACTTTCTCTCCTCTTGAGGAAGAGAAAGCCCCTCTCTGTGGCACGACGGTCGTGAGGGCGGCGGCTGCAACCCTACGGAATTCAATATGAGGGAGAAAAAGGATGATGCACGGTAGTGGAGACTGGGGATGGGGGATGGGCTGGGGAATGGGTGGATTCGGCTGGATCAGTCTCTTTTTGGTGTGTCTGATCGTCGTCGGTATCGCTTTCGTTGCACTCCGTGGCCGAACCCCGTGATCTTTTTTTCCAGGGATTGGAACGGGAGCCCATGACGACTCGCACGGTCGATGTCGGCAACCTGTTCTCCGTGCTTGGGGCTCAGGGGATAGAAAAGCAGCTGCGGCGTGTTGCCGGTGTCGGCCGCGTCTCGGTCAACCCAGTTTCCGGCTCGACGACTGTCGATTTCGACCCGGACAAGACCAGCCTGTCTGCCCTGCAGGCCGCGATCAAGGAGTGCGGTTTTCATTGTGCCGGCGAAGCCGTGCCACGGCACCTCTGCGACACACCCGCAAAGCCAGCTGACTACAAAGCGCCTGATGGCAAGAAGCGCGATGCCATGGCTCACGAAATGGGCCACGGCGGCGGCATGGATATGCAGGCAATGGTCCGCGACATGCGCAATCGCTTCTGGATTGCGCTTGGCTTCAGCCTGCCGATCTTCGTTTTCTCACCGATGGGTATGGACTTTATCAAGATCCCGCCGCCGTTCGGCCTGCGACTGGATCTCGTCCTGTTCGTTCTGGCCAGTGCGGCAATTCTTTATCCAGTCTGGCCCTTCATTGTTGCAGCCTACCGCGCGCTCCGAAGCGGCGTCGCCAACATGGCGGTGCTGGTCGTCCTGAGTGTCGGGACGGGATACCTGTTCAGCGTCGGCTCGACATTCTTCTATGGCGGCCAGCAGTTCTACGAGGCGTCGGCGATCCTGCTGGTCTTCATCCTGCTCGGGCACTGGCTCGAAATGCGCGCACGGGCCGGCGCCTCCGAAGCCATCCGCGCCCTCATGGACCTGGCCCCACCCAAGGCGGCCGTGTTGCGCGACGGCAAGGAGCTGGAGGTTCCCACCGCCGAGGTCGTTTCCGGCGATGTTGTCGTGATCAGACCAGGCAACAAGATCCCCGTCGATGGGACCGTTCTGGAAGGTGGGTCGCTGGTCGATGAGTCGATGCTCACGGGCGAGTCGATGCCGGTGGCCAAGAAAGCCGGCGATGCGGTGATCGGCGCGACCATCAACAAGAGCGGCACGTTCCAGTATCGCGCCACCAAGGTCGGCGCCGACACCGCACTCGCCCAGATCGTCAAGCTCGTCCAGGAGGCCCAGAATTCCAAGGCGCCCGCACAGCTTTTGGCGGATCGCGCCGCGCAATGGCTGGTGCTGGCCGCTGTCGTCGTGGGCCTGCTCACCTTCGTCGTCTGGTACTGGTGGATTGGCGAATCCTTGCTGTTCGCTCTCAGCCTGACGATCACTGTCTTCGTGATTGCCTGTCCCGATGCTTTGGGGCTGGCAACTCCGATGGCGATCATGGTCGGCACCGGGCTCGGCGCCATGAACGGCATCCTGTTCAAGAACGCGTCGGCGCTGGAGGACGCCACCAAGCTGGACGTCATCATCTTCGACAAGACAGGGACGCTGACGATGGGCCAGCCCGAGGTGGTGGACTTGACCATCTCCGCCGGTGCCTCCGAGGTTCGGCTGCTGTCGGTGGCTGCTTCCGTGGAAGCAGGATCGGACCATCCTCTGGCTCAGGCAATCCTGCGCCGGGCTGTCAAACTACAGGCGCCCAAGGCGACTGGATTCAAGAACCTCGAAGGCAAGGGCGCGCAAGCCGAGGTCGAGGGCAAGACGGTATTCCTAGGCAATAAGCTGCTCATGACGGAGAACAAGATCGACCTCGGTGAGCTTGGGGCAAAATCCCAGGAATTGCAGGGCGCCGGCCGAACGGTCGTTCATCTCGCGATTGGCGGCAAACTCGTCGGATTGATCGCCATCGCTGACGCCGTGAGACCGACGGCAGTGGAAGCGGTCAAGGCGCTGCGGGCGCGGGGTGTCGAGGTCGTCATGCTGACTGGCGACAACCAGGGCACGGCGGAGCGTATCGCGAAGAGCCTCGGGATCGACAGGGTGTTTGCCGACGTACTGCCCGGCGACAAGGCTGGCAAGGTCAAGGAACTCCAGGCTCAGGGCAAGAAGGTCGGCATGGTCGGCGACGGCGTGAACGACGCGCCGGCCTTGACCCAGGCCGATGTCGGCTTCGCAATTGGCGCCGGCACGGATGTCGCGATGGAGAGTGCCGACATCGTGTTGATGAAGAGCGATCCCTTCGACGTCGTGGGCGCGATCGAACTGTCCCATGCGACACTCCGAAAAATGCATCAGAATCTGTGGTGGGCAGTCGGTTACAACGTCATCGCCTTTCCGCTCGCTGCCGGCGTTCTGTATCCCTTCCTGCTGGGGCCGAGCATCGCGGCCCTGGCCATGTCCGGCAGCTCGGCGTTGGTTGCGATCAATGCCCTGATGTTGAAGCGGACCAAGCTGACCGGTATTGGCCGTCAGACCGCAACCACATCCGTCGCGGCGCTCAGCCCCACGCTGGCGACGCCATGACCGAACGGGCGAAATATAAAACATCTCTTCGAGAGCTGCAGATCGAACTCGTGAAGGTGCAAAGGCACGTCATCAAGCACGGCCACAAGGTTCTGGTCATCTTCGAGGGGCGCGATGCGAGCGGGAAAGACGGAACGATCAAACGCATCGTCGAGCATCTCAGTCCACGTGAAACCCGGGTCGTTGCGCTCGGCAAACCGTCCGACAAGGACACTGCTTCCTGGTACTTTCAGCGTTACGTGGCCTATTTGCCCGCAGCGCAGGAGCTGGTCCTCTTCAACCGCAGTTGGTACAACCGTGCGGGGGTCGAACAGGTCATGGGCTTCTGCACCGAGCAGGAGTACGAGCGCTTCCTCGATGACGTTCTGCCGTTCGAGCAGATGCTGATCGGTGCCGGACTCCAGATCATCAAATACTATCTGGATATCAGCAAAGAGCAGCAGAAGAAGAGACTGCGATCACGACGTGTCGATCCGCTGAAGCAGTGGAAGACGAGTCCCGTTGACGAGGTCGCCCTGAAGCACTTCGATAGTTACACCGAGGCGCGGGATCGGATGCTGGTGAAGGCATCGAGCCCACTTTCTCCTTGGATCGTGGTTCGTGCCGACGATAAGCGTGTCGCCCGTCTCAATGTCATGCGCGATCTGATTGCCCGTTTGGCGTGCCCGGAGACAGACAAGCACGTCGCCGTTCCGGATCTCGACATCGTCTTCCCGTACGACGATGCGCACGCGAAAGCCGGGTTGTTGGCGTCGTGATGGATCGTTGCGGCGACGCGTCCGTGGAGTGTGGCTTGAAAAGATTGCTCTGACCACAAGGCCCCGAAACAAGAGCGGATCAACGGAGGGAGAGTGAACATGAGCAGAAGATCGAAGACCTCAATGACGGCGATGGTTGCTTGTGTTGGCGTGCTTCTCGCGGCTACGGCAGTGGCGCAATCGCCGCCAGCTGCCACAACGCAGGACGGCATAAGCGTGCATCATCAGAGACTGTACAAGATGATGAAGGACATGACTCAGGAAATGACAGACATGACCGAGCAGATGTCGCGCGATGATGCCACGCCGGATCAGCGCAAGCAAATGGCCCTGAGGATGGAAGCGATGTCGGGCATGATGCGCCGCATGTCAGGTTTTGAAGCGATGCCGGCAATGATGGAGCCCGAACAGCAAAAACAGATGGAAGAGATGCGTAAGCAAATGGATGAAATGATGGGCTCTTCATCGATGAAGCCGGGCCCGAAGTAGCGGTTGGACTGCGTCGCGCTTCCTGCGGAAGGTTAGGTCGTGGCCCGTGTCGCCGTGACGGCGCCTAAGAAGGTTGCAAACCCTTTGCGGGAGAACACCGATGATGATCGGCAGCGACGGATCGATGGGTGCTGGCGAGGGATGGGGCTGGGGAATGAGTGGCCTCGGGGGAATCATCGTGCTCGTGGTTGTTCTGGTCGGCCTGGGCGTCGGCTTCCTTACGCTTCGGCGCCGAAAATCGTGACCCGTGTTTCGTCGAATACGAACTGATGGATATGCCGCGATCATGACGCTGTTGAGGTGAGCCAATGCAGGAAGCGCGGGGGGCGTCCGTCGTCCAGGAAAGTGTCAGCAGAGCGGAACGGTTAAATCGGGGATGCTTCTGCATAACCCTCGACCGCGATGCACTCATGGTGGCTTTGAACCGGGAGGCTGGCTCGTTGGGTTTTGCACAAGCACTGGCTATCTCTCACGCCTCGCTGTTCTCCAACGTCCAGGCATTTGTCCCCGCCGAGACCATGGTGGAGATGACGCGGGTCGTCAGTGCCGCGGAGGCCGCGGCGCGGTTGCCAAGCTATGGTGAGGCCGTATTGTCGTGGGCGCCGCCGATCGCCGGCTTGGACCTTGGTCCCATCGGAGTCTTCATGGGCTATGATTTCCACGTCACCCCCAGCGGGCCGAAGCTGATCGAGATCAATACCAACGCCGGCGGTGCATTCCTCAATGCCGTCCTGGCCCGGGCACAACGAACCTGCTGCACGGAAGCGCGTGTGCCGTTCGAAATTTCACCACCCCGGGACTTCGGGTTGAAGATCGCCGACATGTTCATCGACGAATGGCGGCGTCAACGAGGATCCGGACGTCCGTCGATGATCGCGATTGTCGATGACGCGCCCGGGGAGCAGTACCTCATGCCGGAATTCAGACTGGCCAAGGCTCTGTTGGAGGAACACGGGTTCGAGGCGGTGATCGCCGATGCGGACGAGCTGCTCTTCGACGGAAAGGCGTTGATGTTCCAGGGCCGTCCGGTCGACCTCGTGTACAACCGACTGGTCGACTTCGCACTCGAGGAGCCGCGACACGCCGCGCTGCAGGCCGCCTATATCGGCGGCAATGTCGTCGTGACCCCAAATCCACGCGCGCATGCACTGTTCGCCGACAAGCGGAATCTGACCCTGTTCTGTGATTCCGATCGTCTGAAGCGCTGGGGCTTGGCGCAGAACCATCTCGATGTTCTTCGCGCCGCCGTACCGACGACCGTCATCGTCTCGCCCGACAATGCCGATGCCCTTTGGCAAGATCGCCGCAATCTGTTCTTCAAGCCGGCGCGCGGCCATGGCAGCAAGGCAGCCTATCGCGGAGACAAAGTCACGCGAAAGGTCTGGGCCGAGATCCTGGCCCGCGAGTATGTCGCGCAGGCCTACGCAGCCCCGGGGACCCGCAACGTCCAGCTCGATGAAGGGCGTGCGGAACGGAAGATCGACGTGCGCCTGTACACTTACGCGGGGACTACCCTGCTGGCCGCCGCTCGCCTCTACCAGGGGCAGACGACTAACATGCGCACGCCCGGCGGCGGATTCGCGCCGGTCCTGGAGGTTCCGACGCCGTGCTGAAGAGCGGCAGTCGATGGTGCGATTGCCCGACCGGAGTACGGCCCGCCGACGACGATCAGCAGGAAAAAGGCGTTGCTGTGCGTGATTCAAGTCTTCTCGGTGGCAAGGATGGGTTGAGTTGCGGCAGAAGCCGCAAGCATGGCTCGTTTTCTGATCGGCGTGCGAATCCTCTTGAAACATCGGACAGGTTGACCATCCGGCACTATTTCCGACGCTGGAGCTTGTGGTAATCCGTCTCCAGTGCGCAACTTCCCATGGAGTTGCTCTTATGGCATTGTGCAGCTCATGAAAGTCGGCGTGTGGCTCCGCACGGTGCTCCCGATCCTTGCGATCGTGGGGCTTATTGGCGGCCCGTTCGTCACCACGATGAGCGTGCCGATGATGGCGGCTGCATCGACAATGTCCGAGATGCCGGATGGCATGCCGTGCTGCCCGCCTGAGAAACCCGCCGTTCCGGACTGCCAAAAGGCCTGCACGTTGACGACAACATGTATGGCGAAGTGCTACTCAATCACGCCGCTGTTTTCGGGGATGGCTTACGTTCATTGGGAGCAGAGTGAAGTTATCCGCCCTGGCAGCGACCTCGCGGGCGACGCGCTCGCGCTAGAGCCTCCCGCCCGACCTCCGCGAACCTAGTACATCGCCGGCGTTTGAACGCCGGCTCGCGCCGCTCCAGCGAGGCTCGGGCGGTTAAGAGCGTGTGGCCATAGGCCACGCAACGCCGGGCCGTGCGCACGGTGCTCCGATGCATCTGGGATTTTTAAACCATGACGACCTTTCATATCAAGCGCGCCGCGATGGCGGCGCTCATGGCCGCACTCTCCGTATCGGCTGTCTCGACGGTGCGCGCCGACATTGCCGACTATGAGTTTCGTCTCGTTCAGACGAATCTGAAGCAAGGCGACGGTGCGATGGTCTCTGTCCGGCTCGTCGACAAGCTGACGGGCAAGGAGGTTCCGGACGCGGTCATCTTCGCCATGCGGATCGATATGGCGCCTGACGGCATGCCGACCATGACCGCTCCGATCGAGGCCCTGCCGTCGACCGAACCCGGCATCTACCGGTTCAAAACTAACCTGACGATGGAGGGCGGCTGGCAGCTCTCGCTGGGGGCCAAGATTCAAGGTGAGACCGGCACGCTTCAGAACAAGTTGATCCTGAGGGCCGTGCCATGAAACGGATCGTCCTTACAGGCCTCGTCCTGGCCGCCGTTGTGGCGGCGGGGATCGGAGGCAATTGGGCGGGTGTCCGGGGGCTTCCCGCACCTGGCGTCCGCGCATGGTTCGGTGTCGAGCCTACGCTTGCGGCTGCTGAGTCGGCCGGCACCGGCATGGTGATCTACTATCAGGATCCCGACGGCAAACCCTTCTATTCGGCAACCCCGCGCCAGACCGAAGACGGCCGGGCTTTCCGTGCCGTTCGCGCCAGCGAGGACGTGAATTTCGAGGTCAAACCGCCGGCCAGGGCTGAGGCGACCGTCCCGGCAAGCGCTCGGCGCATCCTTTATTACCGCAACCCAATGGGCCTGCCCGACACCTCGCCCAAGCCGAAAAAGGATTCCATGGGGATGGACTATATCCCCGTCTACGAGGGAGAGGACGACGGCAGCTCGGTCGTGAAGGTGTCTCCCGGCAGGCTGCAGCGCACCGGCGTCCGGTCGGAGGTGGTAGAGCGGCGCACCGTCGGCCGGCTAGTGCGGGTGCCGGGAACGGTTCAGCTCGACGAGCGTCGCATCTCGGTGGTCGCAACGCGGAGCGACGCCTTCGTCAACGAGGTGGCGAACGTGACGACAGGCGACCAGGTGACAAAGGGTCAGGTGCTCCTCCGGCTCTATTCACCTGACATCGCCGCGGCGGGCGCTCAGTTTCTCACCGACCTCAGTATCGGCGGCCGCGACAGCGCAGTCGGCGGTGCCCGCCAGCGCCTCGAAAACCTAGGGCTGTCATCTCGGGTGATTGGTGAGATCGAGCGGACGCGCAAGGTCCCATTATCGGTGACGTGGCACGCACCACGCGATGGCATTGTGCTCGAGCGCAACGTCGTCGACGGCATGAAAGCGGCGCCCGGGGAGGTGCTTTTCCGTATTGCCGACATCTCGAGCATCTGGGTACTTGCGGATGTGCCGGAGTTTGACCTCGGTGTCGTCCGACTTGGCGCTCCGGCGATGATTCAGGTGCGAAGCCTGCCTGGGCGCAGCTTCGAAGGGCACGTGTCGCTGATCTATCCGCAAGTGGGCGAGGCGACTCGGGCCACAAGGGTACGCATCGAGATCGCGAACCCCGGTGGCGTGCTGCTTCCCAACATGTATGCCGATGTGGAGATCGGCACCGGCGGCGTGACGCCGGTGGTCGCCGTTCCGGACGACGCCATCATCGACACTGGCACTCGGCAGGTAGTGATCCTTGACCGGGGGGAAGGAAAATTTGAACCGCGTGTGGTCAAAGTCGGACTCCGCGGCGGTGGCTTTACCGAAATACGCGAAGGGATTGCCGCGGGCGACCGCGTCGTCGTGGCGGCGAACTTCTTGATCGACGCTGAGAGCAATCTGAAGGCCGCGCTGCGCAGCCTGGCAACACCGGAGGCGCAGCCATGATCGCCCGTCTCATTGGATGGTCCGCCCGCAATCTCGTGCTCGTCTTCGTCGGCACGATCTTCGCTGTCGCGGCCGGCGCCTATGCGCTGAAGACGCTACCGCTCGACGCCATCCCCGATCTCTCTGACGTGCAGGTGATCGTCTTTACCGACTATTCTGGTCAAGCGCCGCAGGTCGTGGAGGACCAGGTCACCTATCCCCTCACGACGTCCATGCTGACAGTGCCCAAATCGAAGGTGGTGCGCGGCTTCTCCTTCTTCGGCGTCTCCTTCGTCTATGTGATTTTCGAGGACGGCACCGATCCCTATTGGGCGAGAAGCCGTGTGCTGGAATACCTCAATGCGGCCGCGCAGCGCCTGCCAGCTGGCGTGACGCCGACCCTTGGACCGGATGCCACCGGCGTCGGCTGGGTCTACCAGTACGCCGTTGTCGCCAAGGAGATGACACTCGCCGAACTCCGCTCGCTGCAGGATTGGGTGGTCCGCTTCGGTGCGTCCAATGCAGAGGGCGTCGCCGAGGTCGCCAGCGTCGGCGGCTTCGTGAAGCAATATTCGATCGTGGTTGATCCGAACCGGTTGCGAGCGCTGGGCATTTCGCTCGATAGAGTGCGCGAGGCCGTCAAGGGGAGCAATGCCGACGTCGGTGGACGCACTGTCGAACTCTCCGAATTTGAGTTTATGATACGCGGCCGCGGCTATCTTCGCGGCGTTGCCGACATCGAGAATGTGGTGCTGAAGACCGACCGGGGCGTACCCCTGCGGGTGAAGGATGTTGCCCGTGTCGAGGTTGGACCGGACGAGCGGCGCGGCATCACCGAGCTGAACGGTGAAGGCGAGGTGGCGAGCGGCATCGTGCTGCAGCGCTTCGGTGCCAACGCGCTGAGCGTGATCGAGAACGTCAAGGCGCGGCTCATGGAGATCGGGTCGAGCCTGCCCAAGGGCGTCGAGATCGTGCCGGTCTACGACCGATCCGAGCTGATCGACCGGGCGATCGAAACGCTTATGGGCACGCTGATCGAGGAGAGCATCATCGTTGCCCTGGTCTGCGTCGTGTTCCTGCTACATGTGCGCAGCGCGCTGGTCGCCATCTTGATGCTGCCGGTCGGCATCCTGATGGCGTTCGCGGCGATGAAAGTCATCGGACTCGGGTCCAACATCATGAGTCTCGGCGGCATCGCCATCGCCATCGGTGCTATGATCGACGCCGCAATCGTCATGATCGAGAACGCTCACAAGCATTTGGAGCGCGCTCCGCCGGACAAACCGCGTCTCGAGACCCTGATCGAGGCGGCGAGCGAGGTCGGGCCCGCACTGTTCTTCAGCTTGCTGGTCATCACCGTCTCCTTCCTGCCCATCTTCACGCTGGAATCGCAGGAAGGACGGATGTTCGGTCCGCTTGCCTTCACCAAGACGTTTGCCATGGCGGCGGCGGCACTCCTTTCGGTGACGCTGGTGCCGGCCTTGATGATCGTCTTTGTGCGCGGGCGGATCGTTCCCGAGCACCGGAACCCGATCAACCGCTTTCTGATCTGGACCTACAGGCCGATAATCCGGGGGGTTCTCAGGGCAAAGACCCTGACCATTCTCATCGCCCTCGTCGTGCTGGGCGTCACTGTCTGGCCGGCGCGGCAGCTCGGCTCCGAGTTCATGCCGAGCCTCGATGAGGGAACGCTGATGTATATGCCGACAACGTTGCCGGGGATTTCCGTCACCAAGGCGGCCGAACTCCTGCAGATGCAGGATAGGATCATCAAGAGCTTTCCGGAGGTCGCCTCGGTTTACGGCAAAGCGGGGCGCGCGCTCACCGCGACCGATCCGGCGCCGATGGAGATGTTCGAGACCATCATCAATCTGAAGCCGAAGAGCGAATGGCGGCCGCAGGTCACAGTCGACAGTCTAAAGGCGGAGATGGACCAGGCGCTGCAATTCCCTGGCGTCTCAAACGCCTGGACCATGCCGATCCGCGCTCGCATCGATATGCTCGCGACCGGCATCCGAACGCCGGTCGGCGTCAAGGTGTTCGGCCAGGATCTGGCGCAGATGGAGCAGACCGCCCGCGAGATCGAGCGGGTGCTGCGGTCCGTAGCAGGGACGTCGAGTGCTTACGCGGAGCGGGTGATCGGCGGTTACTATCTCGACATCGTGCCGGATCGGGATGCGCTCGGCCGCTATAATTTGGCCGTTGCCGACGTTCAAAGGGTGATCGCGAGCGCCCTCGGCGCAGAGACCGTGACGACCACGGTCGAAGGTCGTGAGCGCTACGGCGTCGCGATTCGCTATCCGCGCGACTTCCGGAGCGATCCGCAGGCAATCGCTCACGATGTGCAGGTGCCGTTGCCCGGCGGCGGCACGGTGCCGCTCGGCGAGGTCGCCAAGGTGGAGCTCACACGTGGCGCGACCTCGATCCGCACTGAGAACGGCAGGCTCGCTGTTTATGTCTTCGTCGATATCACCGGCCGCGACCTCGGCGGCTATGTCGCCGAGGCGCAGCGAGCCGTGGCGGATGAAGTGAAGCTGCCGCCCGGCACCTATGTCTCGTGGAGCGGTCAGTTCGAATACCTGCAGCGCGCCGAGGCGCGGCTGAAGATCGTCGTGCCGGTGACATTGCTCGTCATCTTCCTGCTGCTTTATCTCAATTTTCGAGCGCTCACTGAAACATTCATCGTCATGCTGTCGCTGCCCTTCGCTTTGGTTGGCGGAATTTGGCTGATGTGGTGGCTCGGCTTCAACATGTCCGTAGCAGTAGCGGTCGGCTTTATCGCGCTCGCGGGCGTTGCCGCTGAAACGGGCGTCGTGATGCTGATGTATCTCGAACAGGCTATGGTGGAGGTGAAAGCGGAGCGAATTCGACAATGCCGAGCCTTCACGTGGGACGACCTTTATGAGGCGATCATGATCGGTGCCGTCGAGCGTGTGCGGCCGAAGATGATGACGGTCGTTGCCATCATGGCGGGCTTGGTTCCGATCCTGTGGAGCGCGGGCGCTGGCTCAGAGGTGATGCAGCGGATCGCGGTACCGATGATCGGCGGCATGGTGTCCTCGACGGTCCTGACGCTGATCGTGATTCCGGCGGTCTACGGGCTGGTGAAGGGCTGGCGACTGCCGCGTAGGGCGGCGG
>JAESFZ010000361.1_pt1 | contig 18302 bp, 11 predicted proteins | sample 9269561 | NCBI WGS metagenome assembly JAESFZ01 (sample SAMN14515552, study PRJNA621657) | algae metagenome | isolation source: Tildeniella nuda ZEHNDER 1965/U140 and co-occurring heterotrophs from wet... | place: Switzerland: Stansstaad, Zurih | collected 1965-01-01
TTGTGGTCCCCCCCCACCCTTGCGGGCGCGCGGGGGGGGGGCGCCCCACCCCCCCCGCCCCCCGCCGCCGCCGCGGCGCCACTGCGCGCTGAGCTACGCTGAGCCTCTGCTGATGTTCGCTGAGCCTCCGCTGAGCCACGCTCATTCCATATCGCCCCCGCTATCTCGTACGCTACGAGCACACAAGTGGGGAGCTACGAATAGGTCGGCGGGGCGCGGCCGGGTGGGCGGCACCAAGAACAGTGTAACAGCCGAGCGATATCTCCCTGGAGGATACGTGCGGATGAGCTCAGCAGACGAAGACGCCAGTTATATCACCCGCTTCCAGCAGGGAGACCCCCAGCTCCACAGCGAGCTGAGGGCGCCGATGATCACATCTCTCGGCGACTACATCGCGGCGTGCGCGACCACCGCCCAGGTCACGCTTGCCGCCGAGGATCGAGCGCGGCTCAGCCAGGCGGCCTACGACCAGGCCTGGCAGAGTCGGTCGCGCTACCTCCCTCAGTACGCCTCGCTGAACGAGTGGTTCACCAAACACCTCGACAGCGAGGCGTTCGCCTTCGCCGCCGCCCGCGGCGTCTCCTTCGCCCCCCTCACGCTCTACATTCTCTTCGCCTACGAGCCGGTGCTCGTGGCCGATCTGCGCAGCCGGCTGGGCAGCTACCTGGCGTCCGACTCGCCCGAGGATCTGGCCCGGCAGGGCATTATGCGGGCCTACCGCAAGGCGGCGTCCTACAGCGCCGCCCGCGGGCTGCTGGAGCCCTGGCTGCGCCAGGAGGTCTACTACGAGGCGCTCACCACGATCAGCCAGCATAAGCACCGCCTGGCCGGCGCCGCCGGGGCGCTCGCGCTTGAGCTGGCGCCCGACCCGCGATCGCTCGCCGACGTGGCGGATGCGCTCGAGTCCGAGGTCGAGCCGTCGCTCCTGCCCGCGCCCGACCAGCTCGACGCGCTGCTGGAGGGCCTGCCCGAGCAGGCCGCCGCGGCGATCCGGCTGGTCTTCGATGGCGTCAGGCCGGAGGAGCTGGCCGAGCACCTGGGCATCTCGAAGGTGAACGGCCGCGTCACGCTGCACCGGGCCAGGGCGACGACGCTGGAGCGGGCCAGCGTTGTGCAGCGCCACGACGCCGGCCGCAGCACCAACGACATCGCCGCCGAGCTCGGGATCAGCCCGAAGCGCGTGGAGCGCATCCTCAAGCTTCCCCCGCGGACGCTCGCTGCGCTGCGCGAGCTCATCCGGCGTAGCGGCCTTGTGCTGCTCGTCGCGATGATGCTGGTGAGCGGCCTGGCGGTGTTCGGCGGCCCCGGCGTCGCCCACGCCCCCGAGGAGCCCAGCGCCATTGTTGCAAGCCTTGCGACCACACCTCTCGGCGCGACGCCAACCGCTGAGCTGCTTATAGCAACCGCCACAGCCGAGGCGCTCTCGATTGATGCCGACTATAGCCACACGATGAGCGCCGGCGCGCCGCCGACTGCCGCGGCGACAGCCACGCCAACCTTGACGAGCCCGGCGGCCACGCCAACCGCTACGCCGACCAGCACGCCAACGGCGCTGCCGACCGTTCAGCCGCCCTTCTCAGCCGAATCGCCTGGCTCCCAGAGCGCCGGGCCGGCGACCCTGCCCCCCGATAGCTCGCCGACCAGCGCTAGCCCGGCCCAGGCCGCCTCCGCGACCCCAGCGCCGGCAACTCGCACACCGGCCGTGGCGCTCGCAACGAGGACGCCCGCCGCGACACCGCTGCCCCGGCCGACGTCCGTCGCCGCGGCGAGCGCCACCAGCACGCCGAGCGCGACGCCCACCCGAACGGCGACGCCGAGCCCGACGGCTACTATGACGCGCACGCCGAGCGCGACGCCCACCTTAACGGCGACGCCGAGCCCGACGGCTACTATGACGCGCACGCCAAGCACAACCGCGACGGCCTCGGCTACAATCACGCCTACAGCCACAAGCACATCCAGCGCAACACCGACGGCCACGGCCACCGCGACTCGCACGCCGAGTATGACAGCAACAGCGACGGCCACCGCCACGCCGACGGAGACTGCGACGCCGACGGCCACCCCGACAGCGACGGCGACAGCGACGGCCACCGCCACGCCGACGGAGACTGCGACGCCGACAGGCACCGCCACGCCGACGCAGACTGCGACGCCGACAGGCACCGCCACTCCGACGGAGACTGCGACGCCGACAGGCACCGCCACTCCGACGGAGACTGCGACGGCCACCGCGACAGCGACGGTCACACCTGAGCCGGGGCCGCCGTCGTGCAGCCGGCAGCGGCTACGCACGGTCGGCGTCGGGCTGGGCGGGCGCTCCGAGGCAGACATCGTGGTGCCTGACACCAGCTGGGCCCAGATCCAGGTCGCTGGCAAGCGCCTGCCCGGCGAGGCGCTGCCGCTGCGGATCGAGATCGTCAGCGCGAACGGGATCTCGATCGTGGTGGACAACCCGACATTCGCGACGTCGCGGGCCTATATGTACCAGGCAACCGTGAGCCCCGGCCTGGTGCAGGTTCGGGTGATAGAGCCGGCCGGCCAGTCTACCGCGCGGGCGCTCCTGCTCACGTACAGCGAGCCGGCCGCCGAGGGCTATGAGAACAGGCTGTCGCTCACCGTTCAGTCAGTGCACCAGTCGACAGCCGAGCTGACGGTGCGGCTGCCCGCGCCGCTCGCCGCGGCGACCGATCTGGATATCGAGGGCTATATCATCGACAATGATGATGACGCGCGTGTGCTGCGCTTCGCCGCCGCCGCGGGCGGCGTAAGCGCGGCGGCAACAAGTGCCGGGCCGAACGCCGGCCCTGGCCTGAATATTGAAACACTCACCCTCGTAGGTGTGCCTGCTGGTGTCTCGACAATCGCCATTCAGCTCGACTCCCCGCCCAGAACCGGCGACTCGGGGGCGCTCGTCGGCGTGCTTGTGCGCTACCGTTGCTCGGAGCAGGCCGGCGCTGCCGCACGCCCCCTGACGGCCGCCTCCGCATCTATAGATCTGCCGCGCCACAATCGCCGCAACCCTGTGCCGCAGCATCGCGCCACCACATCGAGCACGTCGGGAGCGATTGCCAGGTATGCCGCGCGAGCCACCCACGCCTAAGCCAACCCGCTCGTCGGTGTACAGGACCACGGAAGACATGAGTGACGATACCGAGCAGCGACTTAGAGAAGCGCTTCTCTCACAATCCTTCTCGCCAGAGGAGCTGGCAGCGCTCTCGCGGGATGCGATCCGGATACTCGCGTCTCTCCCGTATGCGCCGATGGCGTCGCCGATGCGCCGCGACCCGGGCGCTCTCTCGCCGAGCTACCAGGCGGCCCTCGCCGATCTGCTGGTCGAGCTCGCCGGCGCCACGCCCTACATCACGCCGGGGCGGCGCAAAAAAAAAGGCCGCTTTTTCAGCGGCCCCGGCCCCGCCAGCGCCGCGCCCCGGCGTGAGGGCCGTCGTCGTTCGGAGGGTGCGGATGGTGAATCTGAGCCGGGCTGACCGCCCGCGCGGCCCCTACTGCGCCGCCGGCCGGCGGCGGGGCCGAAACCAGGATCGCGGCCAGATCAGCCCCTCGTGGCAGGCGATCAGCATCCGCGCCAGCAGCGGTGCGGGCGTGGCCTGCCAGCGCTGGTACCCGCCCGTAGCGAAGACGCGCACGGCGAGCGCGAAGGCGCTGACCAGCGCGCGCAGCGCCGCCTCCTGGCTCGGCAGGCTGGCCAGCGGGAATTCCGTCAGCGCGGGCAGCGCGGCGCCCGCCACCCCAACCCAGGCCCACAGCGACACCGGCAGCAGCATCGTCAGGAAGGCGCCGCCCAGGATGCAGGCCAGGCAGAGCGCGGGCTCCAGCAGGTGCCGGTAGAGCGCCCGCGCGCTCATCAGGGCGGCGCGGCCGGCGGCCCTGCCCAGCGCCCGCCCCGCCGCCAGCAGGCGCCACAGCTGGCGGGCCGCCCACTGGCGCAGAGCTGCCAGGCGGAGCGCCCGCCCGACCCGGCGGAGCCAGCGCTGCGTGGGGCGCGCCGGCGTGCGGGCGCGCCGCTTGATCGTCGGGTTCACCATCTTCTCCCCTCCCTCCTCACGAGCCACAGCCGGCCGCTCGTCCGGGGTGGCGCCGCGTTGTGCTTCGCTCTGTATTGCGGGCGCGTTACACAATGCGGCCCCCGCGTCGCGGCGCGGCGACAGCGGGGGCCGGGTTGCGGCGAGGGGCGGGGCGCGTCAGCTTATCATCTCCCAGATCTGGATCTGGCGCCCGCCCGCGCAGGCCAGCAGCGTGCTGTCGGCGCTCCAGGCCAGGCTCTCCACCGGGGCGGGGTGGCCGTGCGGGACCTCGAAGAATGAGCCCTCGTCGCGGTGCCAGATCCGCAGCGAGCGGTCGCCGCAGCCGATCGCCAGGCTGCAGCCAGCCGGGCTCCAGGCCAGGGCGGTGGTCGGCTGGGGCAGCGCCGCGAGCGGCGGCTGGGCCCCGCCGCCCTCGACGCGCCAGAGCTGGACCGAGCTGCTGGCGCCGCTGCTCGCGATCTCTGCGCCGTCCGCCTGCCAGCTGACACCGGTCACCGTGCGGTGGCGGGTGCGGTAGTGCTGGAGCAGCGCGCCCCGGCGCGCGTCCCAGACCCGCAGCGAGCCCTCGCTGCCTCCGCTCACCAGCCGGGCGCTATCGGGGCTCCAGGCCAGGCAGGTGACGCTTTGCAGGTGGCCGTCGAGGGTCGTGGCGAGGTAGCCGTCGCTCATCTGCCAGATCCGCACGGTCCGATCCCAGCCGGCGCTGGCCACCCACTCGCCGTCGGGGCTGACGGCGAGGCACAGGATCGGGCCGAGGTGCCCCGTCCACGCGCCGAGCTGGTGCCCGTCGGCGACGCGCCAGAGGCGCAGCGTCGCGTCCTGCCCGCCGCTCACCAGCGTGCGGCCGCTGGGGTGCCAGGCCACCCCGTGGGCGCCGCCGTAGGCGCCGAAGAGCGCCCGCACCTCGGCCGGCGGCTGGCCGGCGCGGGCCACGCTCCACAGCATCACCCGCCCATCGCCGCCCACGCTGGCCAGCAGGTGGCCGTCGGGGCTCCAGGCCACGCCGTGCACGGTGCCGGCGTGCGCCGACCAGCTCTGGCGCAGGCTGGCCGCCCGCACCGGAGCCGTCTGGGCGGGGCGGGCGCTGGAGATGCGCGGCGAGGAGAGCGGGGTTGTCCTGGAGCGTATCGCGAGCAGCGCCGTGGCCGGCCGGCGCACGCCGCTCTCGTCCGAGGGCGCGAGCGGCCGGGTCGAGATCGATTGCTGGCGGGCGAAGAGCAGCGCCGCGTCCATCTCGTGGATGCTCTGGTAGCGCGCGTTGGGGTTGAGCTGGGTGGCTATCGCGATCACCTGGGCGGTCGCCGGGGTAACCCGCGGGTTCACCTGGTTGAGCGGCTGCATGAGATCGCCGCCAGAGCTCTGCCGCCGCGTGGCCGGCATCGGCTGGCGCCCGCCGAGCAGGTGGTAGAGCGTCGAGCCGAGGCTATAGATATCGCTGCGCTCGTCCGTCCCGCCGACCCACTGCTCGAGCGGGGCGTAGGGCAGCGTGCCGGCGCCGGCCGTGCCCTGCGCCCGCCGCTCGCTGCCCTGCTTCACCAGGCCGAAGTCGACCAGCTTGATCATGCCCTCCTGCGAGGTGAGCAGCACGTTGTGCGGCTTGATGTCGCGGTGGATGATCGGCGGGTGCTGGGTGTGCAGGTAGGCCAGCACATCGCAGAGCTGGCCGGCGTAGCTGAACACCAGCCGCTCGGGGAGCGGCCCGCCGTTGCGCTGCACGATCGCCTGGAGCGAGAGCCCCAGCACGAACTCCATCACCAGGTAGCCGTGGCCATCGGCCTCGAACATCTCGTAGTAGCGCGGCAGATTATCGTGGTGCAGGTGGCGCAGCACGTCGAACTCGGTCTGGAACTCGGGGATCGTGTCGGGCTCGCTCGTCTCTTTCAGCGCGACGCGGAACGCCGGGCTGCCCACCACCTCGGCCTCATACACCGCGCCGAAGCCGCCGTAGCCGATCAGGCGCAGCACGCGGTAGTGCCGGCGAACGACCGTGCCGGGGTCACGGACCACCAGCGCGTGGATGAGCGGGCGGCCGCAGTGCTGGCAGTATTGCGAGCCGTTCCGGTTGGGGGCGTTGCAGGTGACGTTCTGGCTCTTGAAGCGGCAGATCAGCATAGGTAGCCTTGGGCGTGATCGCCCGATAGCGCGAGGCGGCGTGCGCGACCGGCTAGAGCTTGAGCGTGTAGCCGCGCCCGCGCTGGGCCTCGATCGGGTCGATGTTCGGGTTGGCCGCGCGGATCGCGCGGCGCAGGCTGCTCATGGCCTGGTCGAAGGCCCGCTGGTCGATGTCCGGGTTGTACGGCCGCCCCCATAGCGCCTGCGCGCATTCCTCGCGGGTGCAGAGCGAGCCGGCGTGCTGGTAGAGGAAGCTGAGCAGCCGGAACTGGGCCGGCTGGAGCTGGAGCGTGGTGATGCCGATCGAGAAGCTCTTCGTGATCGGATCGAAGAACAGGCGGTGCCCGGGCCGCACGGTGACCTCGGGGTCGACGAAGCGCAGCACCGGCGCCGGCTCGCCCAGGCCGATGTAGTCATCGTGGTTGAGCACATGCGGGCCGCGCAGCAGCTGCCCGTTGACGAAGGTCCCGTTGCGGCTGCCGTTATCGACGAGCAGGTAGCGCTGATCGTCGCGCTCGATCCAGCCGTGCCGGCGCGAGACATAGTAGTACGGCACGACGATCTCGGCCGGCGGCTGGCGGCCGATCCCGTAGATCGGGTTGACCAGCTCGATAACGGGGGGGATGTGCAGGTCCGGGCGAATAACCTCTACCCGGCTGACCATGGTGATGAAGGTCATGAGCGCGGCCTCTTGGCCGGGCGGGCGGGCGGGCGCATCCCGGGCGCATAGAGCTGAGTAGTACTACCGACAGTAAGTCAAAATATAACATGCTTTGTCAACGCTTGTTCCGATCCGCGGGCACGCCCGCTTCGTCGATCAGCCGCGTCCCGTCGCTGGCCTCTGAGCGGGGCGATCCTGAGGCGTGCGAGGGCGATTGTTACGCCGCTTTAACCGACGCAACGAACTGCGATCGCAGCGTAACGCCACGTTGTTAGTTATTTTCTCTTCGGGCGTGGGGTTGCTGGTATGCTTTGTCACAGGAAACCCCAGGCGGCGCAGACGCCGCCGAAGCAGTAAGGATCACGGCAATGGCACTCCCGAAGATCACCGCAGCCAAAGGTGAGATCGCCCTCGCCGACCCGCCGCTGGCGCACGCCCTGTTCAGCACCACCCGCTTCGCCTGGCTCTTCGTGCTCATCCGGGTCTACCTCGGCTGGGAGTGGCTTCAGGCCGGCCTGCACAAGGTGGCGGATGTGAAGTGGGTCGTCACCGGCGAGGCGCTCCAGGGCTACTGGACGCGCGCTGTGGCCATCCCCGAGCCGCCGGCCCGCGCGGCGATCTCGTTCGACTGGTACCGCAGCTTCCTGCAGGTCCTGCTCGAAACCGAGAGCTACACCTGGTTCGCCAAGCTCGTCGCCTACGGCGAGGTTCTGATCGGCGTCGGCCTGATCGTCGGGGCCTTCGTGGGCATCGCGGCCTTCTTCGGCGGCTTCCTGAACTGGAACTTCATTATGGCCGGCTCGGCCAGCACCAACGGCCTGCTCTTCGTGCTCGCGGTCGTCCTGATGCTCGCCTGGAAGGTCGCCGGCTACTACGGCTTCGACTACTACCTGCTGCCCTACCTGGGCACCCCCTGGGGCAGCACCACCCGGGCTCCGCTGGCCAGGGCGGCGGGAGCCGCAGACTAACCAGCGCCTCGGATATAGCCGACGCCGGGGCTGTTGCCCCGGCGCTTCTTTGTGTGCAGCGACCAGCCCTAGCCTAGCAGCCACCCGCTACTCGGGCGGCCGGCCGGCCCCGCCAGCCTCCCTCTCGGCGCCTTCCGGGGGCGCTTCCCCCGCGGGCCTCAACCGCTCGCAGAGCAGATCATAGATCTCGATCGACAGGAGCACGCCCGTGGGATAGCCTTTCTGTGTGATTACAATCGGCTGCCGTCGCTCTCGCGCCCGCTTCAGCAGGGCGGCGAGTGACGACGCCGCCTTTGAGATCGGCACAACGCCATGGTTGAGATCCACCGTTAGATCAAGATAATCAGTTACGCTTGGCATTGACTGTAATCCTTTCACTTTGCGTTTGGGTGGGTGTAGTGGTTAAGGATACGAGTACACGAAATATGCCTAGCCCCCCATACCGTAAAGTATCGAGGTCAAGAGCTATTTTAATACATTATTATCGCACGATAAGTGCAGCTATTTTAGCACCGGCCTAGTAGGATGTCAATGAATCGAAAGGATATCAAAGCGGAGGCGCTGCGTCTTTTTGATTATATTCGCCCGAAATACAATTAGGCGCCTAGCAGGCCTGGCTATCCTGGATACTCGGGCAACAGTCTGTACCCATTCGCCGGCCAGCGGCTCGGCAAGCCGAAGCTCGTCAGGCGCCGGCGGCGGCCCAGGCTACGTCGATCGCCCGCAGCACCTCGCGCAGGCGCGCGATCCGGTACGGCTTCTGGAGCAGCGCGGCCACCCCCGCCTGCCCCACCTCGACGGCAAGGGCGGCGGTGTTGTAGCCGCTCATCAGCACCAGCGGGAGCGCCGGCTGCCTGGCGTAGATCTGCTCGGCGACCAGGACGCCGCTCATGCCGGGCATGGTAAGGTCGATAAAGACGCCGCGCAGCCCGTCGATGCCCTGCTCCAGCAGGGCGAGCCCGGCCAGGCCATCCTCGGCGGCCCACACCTGGTAGCCGCAGCGCTCGAGCAGGATCGTCAGCACGGCCCGCACGGTCGCCTCGTCGTCGATGATCAGCAGCGCCCCGCCGGCGGGCGCCGGGGCGGCGGCCGGGGCCGGCCGCGCGGCCGGCTGGCTGTCGGTAGCGGGGAGCCAGATCTGAAATGTCGCGCCCTCGCCGGGCGAGCTGGTCAGGGCGAGCACGCCCTGGTGGGCGCGGATAATGCCCTGCACCGCGGCCAGCCCGAGCCCGCGCCCGGTAAACTTTGTTGTGAAGAACGGCTCGAATATACGCTGCTGCACCTGCGGCGCGATGCCCCCGCCGCTATCGGTGACGGCCAGGCGCACATAGCAGCCGGCCGGCTGCTCGGCGCCGATCACCACCCCGGCCAGCGCGGCCGGGTCCACCTCTTGCACGTCGGTCTCCAGCGTGATCGTGCCGCGCCCCGCGCCGATCGCCTCGGCGGCGTTGGTGAGCAGGTTCAGCACCACCTGGCGCAGCTGCGCCGGGTCGGCGGCCACCAGCGGGAGCGCCGGGTCGAAGCAGGTGCGCAGATGGGCCTGCTTGCCCACCGAGACCTGGATCAGATCCACCATCTCCTGCACCAGCGCGCTCAGCTGAACCGGCACGATCGCGACCTGGCCCTGGCCGCTGTAGGCGAGCAGCTGGCGCACCAGCTCCGCGGCGTGCTGAGCGCCGACGACGATCTGCTCCAGGTCGCGGGCGGCCTTATGGTCGGGCGGCAGGTCGAGCGCGGCCAGCTCGGCGTGGCCGAGCACGCTGGTGAGGAGATTGTTGAAGTCATGGGCGATCCCGCCGGCCAGCACGCCCAGGCTCTCCAGGCGCTGGGTCTCCTGAAGGTTGCGCTCCAGCTCCAGGCGGGCGTCCTCGGCCTGCTTGCGCTCGGTCAGGTCGGTGATGATCCCGATCATCCCGGCGGGGGCGCCGTCCACCCCGGACACCACGGCCAGGCTCATATAGGCGGGGAAGGGCGCGCCGTCGTGGTGGCGCAGAGTCAGCTCGCGGGTGAGCGGCAGCTGGGCGGGGTAGAGCGCGCGCAGGCGGGCGACGTGGCCTATGTCGGCCGGGGCGACCAGATCGGCCAGATGCAGGCCCGCCGTGGCCGGCCGGCCATACATCGACTGCGCGGCGTGGTTGCCGTAGATCACGCTGCCGGCGAGGTCGGTGGCGATCGCGGCCTGGCCGATCGCGTCGAGCGCGCTGGCCTGGAAGCGCATGCGCTCCTCCATCGCCCGCCGCCCGGTCATATCCTGCACGATCGCCAGGCCGGCCACCAGGCGGCCCTGCTCGTCGCGGATCAGCGCGGCGGTGAGGGTGACCCAGATCGGGCGCCCTTCGCGGTGGAGCGCGCGCAGCTCGACCTGCGGCGAGGGCACGGGCTGGCGCCGCAGCGCCGCCACCCAGCCCTGGGCCTGCGCGTGGTCGTCGGGGTGGATGCGCTCGAGCAGAGACTGGCCGTGTAGCTCCTCCGGGGCGAAGCCGAGCATCTCGCCCAGCGCGGTGTTGATATCCTGGAAAGTTTGGTCGGGGGCGACGATGGCGATCCCCACCGGGGCGGTGGCGATCATCGCGCGCAGAAACGTCTCGCTGGCGCGCAGGGCGACGGCCGCCTGCTCGGCCTGGGCGCGGGCCTCGGCGAGCTCCTGAGAGCGGGCCTCGGCGCTGGCGAGCGCGACGCTGCGCTCGGCCACGCGCGCCCGCTCCCCAGCCAGTGTTCGCTGGTAGTCGAGGATGACGGCCTCGCCGTCGACCAGCAGGCCGTAGCGCCGCCGCAGGGCCAGAAAGCTCACCGCGGGGATGACGGTGAGCGCATCGACGACGATCTGCGCGCTGGTGAGCAGGCCGACGCCCCCCACAAGCGTCTGGTCGGCAGCGGCGGCGCCGACATCGCACAGCCAGCGCAGCACGGGCGAGGAGCTGGCCGCCGAGCTATCGGGGGCGAGCGCGCCCAGCGCCGCCAGCCCGCCCAGCACATGCACGCTATGGCCCAGGGCGCAGGTGAGAAAGATCCCGGCGGTTGCGCAGCCGAGCGGGTTGAGGCCACGGCCCCGCGATTGGATCAGCTGCGCGCCCACAAGCGCGGCGATGCCATAGTAGCAGAAGGCAATAATTGCATTGGCGAGCAGAAGTGGGATCGTCACAGGCGGCTCCAGGAGCTAGGGATGTCGGGGCCGGCGGCTGGCTGCGCGCCCTGAGCGTACACCACCGCCGCAACCAGACAACGAACACACGGCGACCGAGCGCCCGGGAGATCCATCGTCTCCTGGTCGCTCGGTCGCCGTGTGCGCCGGGCGGCACCGCTACGTGCGCCCGCGACGCGGGCCTAGCGGCGCAGCAGCGGCAGGTAGAGGGCGAAGCACTCCACATTGCCGATCGTAATCGTGAGCGCGGCCGGCGCGCCGAGCGCCGCGCCCTGGGGGCTCGTCAGGCCGATCAGCACGGTCTCGTCGCCCTCGGCCAGCGCGTCGGCGCGCGGGGCGAAGCTGATCGTGGCCTGGCTGGCGCCGGCGGGGATGGTCAGCGTGCCCGCCGCGAGCGTGAAGTCGGCCCCCGACGTGGCCGTGCCCCCGCTCACGGCGTAATTTACTCTGGTCGCGGCGTGGGGGTTGGGCTCGCTCAGCCGCACCACCAGTGCCTGGGAGCCGGCGTCCTCGGCCACGCGCAGGGCGGGGCCGGCAAACGCCAGGCCGGGCACGCGCGCCGTCAGCGCCGCGGCCATCGTCTGGTCGGCGGCGTCGATCTCGGCCCCGGCGCCGCTGATCGCCGCGCTGAGCCGGAAGCTGGCCGGCGCAGCCAGGGTCGGGCGCACGCGGGCGCGCAGGGTAAGCGTGCCGCTGGCCCCAGGCGCCATGCTGGCCACGTCCCAGCTGTAGGGCTGGCCGGCAACCGGCGTCAGCGCCGGGCCGGTGCTGGCCGTCGTCACCTCGGCGAGCTGCCCCGGCACCGTGAGCGCCAGGCGCACCCCGCTGGCTGTGCCCGTGCCGTCGTTGCGGAAGCTCAGGGTGTAGACGATCGGCTGGCCGGGCAGCAGGCCGGCGCCGGCCGGCGCGAGCGTCTGGCTCAGCCCCAGGTCGCTGGCGCGCACCTCGTCGCACCAGGCCAGGGCCCTGCCGAGCACGCTCCGCAGGTCGGCCGGGGCCAGGACCTCGGCGGGGAAGCCCATGTAGAGGCTGCGATAGCTGCCGCCGTCGCGGGCGATCGCCGCGCCGCCGCCCCCCCAGCCGTTGCCGGTCAGCACCAGGGCGGCGCCGGCGTTCGGCTCGATGTGATCGCTGTAGTTATCACTGGCGTAGGTCATGACCAGCGGGCCGAGCCCGGCGAAGAGCGTGCCGGCCACCCCGCTGACCCTGGTGTGCTGGCTGTCGTCGGCCATGCTGGCGACGCCGAGGTAGTCGCGCATAAACGGGGTGACCTGGGAATTGCGCCGGATGAAGAGCTCCTGCGCCGAGAGCAGCAGACAGCGGCCGCTCGGCAGCCAGCTTGCCAGACGCACCTCGCTGGATGGGCTGGGCACGTCGTTCAGGCCGTAGCGGCCGAACCAGATCACCGTGCGGTAGTTCCGCAGCTTGGCCTGGCTCGGCTCGTCGTCGGCGCTGGCGCCGGCCCAGATGTCGTAGGTCCGGCCGAGGGCGTTCAGCGCGGCAGCGTAGGCGGCCGCCCCGGCAGCGCCCCCGCCGCCGTCGTTGACGAGCAGGATGCGCGCGACGTCGCGCACGGTGAAGCTGGCCGCGGCGCTGCTGGTGCTCCTCCCGCAGCCGTTTGCGGCGCTCACCCGCCAGAAGTAGGTCGTGCCGGCGCTGAGCGGCTCGCCCGGGGTGAAGCTGGTCGCCCGCAGGGTCAGGTCGTAGAGCGGGTCGGTGAAGGTCGGCTCGCTGTCGATCTGGAGGCGGTAGCTGGCGGCCTGGCTGGGGGCGGCCCAGCTGAGCGTCGGTGTGTCGGGCTGGCCGCCGGCACCGCCGGCGGGCCCGCTGAGCGCCGGGGTGGCCGGCGCGACGCTGGCCAGATTCAGGCGCAGATCGTAGGTGAAGGTCTGGCTCGGCCCCGCGCCGGTGATCGTCACATCGGCGCCGACGGGCGCGGCGCCGGCGGTGCCGATCGTGAGCGTGCTGGCGGCCTTGCTGTTTACCGGATTGGCGCTGAAGCTGGCCGTGGCGCTGGGCGGGAGGCCGCTCGCGCTCAGCGTGACCGGGCCGGCGAAGAGCTCGCCGACGTTGACGGCGAGGCTGGCGCTGGCCGGGATGCATACGTCGAGCACCTCGGGCTGGGTCGACAGCGTGCAGAGCGAGGGCAGGTCGAAGGCCTCGCTGCCATCGGTGTGGCTGTTGCTGCTGCCGGCGTCGGCGCTGTAGCCGAGGCCGCGGCGCGCGAAGGTGTCCCAGATCAGGCACTGGTTGGCGCCGGCGTTGTTGGCCACATCGGCGGCGAGGATGGCGTCGCGGGCCTCGCTGAAGGTGGGGTTGCAGGGCTGGAGCTTGAGCCCGTCGATCACGAGCTGGAGCGCCAGGCGGTTGCCGCCGGCGCCGCCGAGCAGGTCGGCGTCGAAGCCGTAGCGCTCGACCAGCCGCCAGTACATGTCCCAGAGCATCGTGGCCCAGATCTCGCCCACGTCGTGCGGGCGCGGAGAATCACCATCCATCTTGACGGCCTTGAGCGCGCCGTAGGTGTAGCCGTTGAGCGTCATGTCGGTCGAGTAGCGCTTCAGGCGGAGGCCGTCGGCGCTCGCCGGCTGGTTCATCAGCCAGTTGCCGATCGCGATCGGCTGGGCCGCGGTGTCGGCGGGCTGGGCCGTGAGCACCAGCCCCAGGAAGTCGCTCCAGCCCTCGCCGGCCTGCTCGGGCTCGGTCAGGCACCCCGAGCTGGACGGGCCGCCGGTGAGCCGGTTCGAGAGGCCGTGGCCGTACTCGTGGGCGATCACGCCGTTGTCGAACGAGCCGTCGCTGGCCACGCCGCTCCGGCCTATCGTGGCGCTCACCGTCGCGCCGGCCAGGGCGTCCTTGATCTTCGTGCCGCTGTTCTGTGAGATCGAGAGCGTAGGCGGCGCCGCCCCGCTGCCCGGCAGCTCTCGCACCATCGAGCCGCCGCTGGTGTTGGCGACGAGCAGGCCGATCGCGCCAGCGGCCAGGGCGTTGCTCGCCGTGACGATCGGCTCGCAGCCGCCGAGGCCAAGCTCGACCAGGGCGATCTTGCCGGCCACCGCGTTGAAGCCGGGCTCGCAGCCGTCGCTCGGGCTGCCGGCACCGTCGTTCACCAGCACCACCTCGCCGCTGAGGCTGAAGTTCTGGGGGCCGAACGGGGCGGCGATGGAGAAGTAGTCGCCGCTGATCGCGGCCGGGGCGCTGATCGTAAACGTGGGCTGGGGCGTGAGCCCGACGTACATCTGCATGCGCGGCTGCTCGCCGTCGGGCGGGGTGCCGAAGTTGGCGTTCGGCGTATTGGTGCCCGCCTGAGACTCGGCGGCCACAGGGTCGCCGCCCGCGCCGGCGCCGCCGTAGTTGGTCTGCTGGAAGTTGCCGGCCGCCTCGTCGAAGCCCAGGCGGAAGAGCACGTCGTGGAGGTAGTTGCTGGCGTAGAACAGGTTCGTCGTCGCCGCAGCCACGAATGGCACGGGCGGCTCGGTCAGATCGAGCGGCTGGTCGAAGTCCAGCCCGGCGCCACCATCTGGCTCATCGCCCGCCGACAGGTTGTTCTGGTCCAGGTCCTGGTAGGCGTGGACGTTGTTGCCGCGCGTGATCGTGAACTCGGCGCCGGGCTGGCCGTCGGTGTCGTGCCAGCCGAAGGGCGAGGCCGTGGGGTCGGCCGGGTTGCTCAGCAGTGTGCGCTCGCCGTCGTACGGGTTCTCCTTGGGGAAGGCGTAGACGCGGTAGCTGCTGCCGTCGCTCACCCCGGCCGGCGCCGCCTGGAGATCGGGGGCGGCCGGCGGGGCGCTCCGCTGAGCCTCGACGTGCCCGCCGGCGGCGATATGCTCGTCGGCGTGGGCGAAGTAGTTGATGCTAGAGAGGATCTTGCCGCTGGCGGCGTCGAGGCGCAGGTTCAGCCAGTCCTCGTCGTTCTTCAGGCGCAGCGTGAGCTCCCAGCTCAGGCGCAGGTCGCCCGGGGCCAGCGGCATATAGACCAGGCGGGCCGGGATGGGGTCGTAGGAGATGCCGCCGTCGCTGAGCTGGAGGGCGCCGTCGGCCCCGGTGGCCGCGGTCAGCGCCATCACCGGCGCGCTCAGGCGCAGGCCGAGCTGGCGGGCCGCGGCGCCGACCGCGTCGACGGCGCGCAGGCTGGCGGGGGGCGCGGCGCCGGCCGACTCGCGCAGGCGCGGCAGCAGGCCGTTGCCGAGGTTGAGGATGCGGCCGTCGCGGGCGACGTTGATGTTCAGATCCGCGCTGAAGAGGCTGATCCCGTCGAGGCGCTGGCGGAAGTAGAGGTGGGTCAGGCCGTTGTGGGCGCTGGTGTAGCGGTCGGTGAGCGCCAGGTCGGCGATGTCGTCGGCGCGCAGGCCGAGCTGGCGGCGCTCGCGCTGGATGAACGCCCGCGCGATGTCCTCGGGGTCGCCGGCGGCGGGGCCGCTGAGGTAGCCGCCGGGGCGACCGAGGCCGCGGCCGCTGAGGCGGGGCAGCGGCTCGCCGGCAGGCGGCTGGGCCGCGGCCGGGGCGGCCAGCGGCGCGAGCGCGGCGGCGACGAGGACGAGCAGGAGGGCGAGGTGGAGCGGGGCGATCCAGTGCGGCCGATGACGGTGGGGTTGCACGAGCGTCTCCAGCGTTACGCTGACAGTTTGTGATCGACGGGCCTGTAGTGTAGCAGCTATTTGGGCCGAGGGCGTGGGTTGCGTAGCGCCAGATAAACGAGCGCCCCTGGCTCGGGGCCAGGGGCGCTTGTGTGCCGCCGCATCAGCGACGCCACAGCATCAAAGTAGCAGGGCCAGGCTGAGCAGCGTGCGCTCGTCGAGCAGCGGCGCCACCAGCTCGGTCAGCTCATCGGGGGGGACGAGCCGCTCCAGCGCCTCAAGCGTGGCGACGATAGCCGGGGTATCATTACGGAGCAGGGCGTCGGCGAGTGTGGCAAGCTGTGTGTCGATGTCCATGGCGTAGCTCCTTTTTTCAGATGCTACACTATCGGCCGAACCAGCGCGTTAGCGTGGCGGACACAATAAGAGACGGCCGCCCGGGAGGGGCGACCGTGAAAGTGGGGTTGGGGCCGGCGCGAGCGCCGGATCTATGTAGATGTGTTGCTGAGCTCAGTATAGGCAACTCGCGTGCCAGGGCCATCGCTCGAAAGAGCCAATTGCACCAAGGATGACCTCGATGTCAGATCAGCAGATCAGCTGCGCCGACTGTGGCCGGCGCTTCGTCTGGAGCGCCGGCGAGCAGCAGTTCTTCCGCGAGCGCGGCCTTCAGGCGCCGCGGCGCTGCCGCGACTGCCGGGCGACGAAGCGGCCGCAGGCCACGGCGACGGCGGCGCGCGGCGGCCCCGCCGCGCCGCCACGCCCGATCGCGCGCCGGCCCGCGCCGCGCCGCAGCTTCGGGGCGGCCAGCCTGGCCGCCGCCGCGCTGAGCGTCGTCCTGTTTTTCATCGTGCCCTCCACCCCGCTGCTGGCCTGGCTGATCGCGATAAACCTGATCGCCCTGCTGACCTACGGCTACGACAAGTCGATCGCCGGCGGGAGCGCGACGCGCGTGCCTGAGTCCGTCTTGCTGGGCCTGGCCCTGGCCGGCGGGTCGCCGGGGGCCTTCGTCGCGATGCTGCTCTTCCGCCACAAGACCAGCAAGCCGCCGTTCCTGATCCCGTTCGCGCTGATCGTGCTGCTGCAGGGGGCGCTGATCGTGGCCTGGATCGGGCTTGGCCAGCCTGTGCTACCCTAGCGCAGGCACGCCGCCGGCCCGATGCTGCGAGGTGCAGAATGACATTCGTGAGCCCGCTGACTGTCGACCCGCTAACCTTCGCCGACGAGCTGCAGTTTGTGATGGAATGTCTGCGCGATGTGCTGCGCGAGTCCGGCGAGCCGGAGCTGGCGGTGGCGCTGCCCTGGCTCCACCAGAGCGCCCCGCTGGAGCCGCCCGACCTGCCCGCCGAGCGGCTCGTCCAGGCGCTCTCGATCGCCTTTCAGCTCCTTGGCATGGTCGAGCAGCGCGCCGCGCTACAGCACCGGCGCGCCCAGGAGACAGAGCGCGGCCTCGGCGCGGTGCCGGCGCTCTGGGGCGACACCCTGGCTCAGCTGCGCGCCCAGGGCGTTGCGGGGTCGGCGATCGCCGCCGCGCTCCCCGATATGCGCGCCGAGATCGTGCTCACCGCCCACCCCACCGAGGCCAAGCGCGCCACGGTGCTCGAGCATCACCGCGCGATCTACCTGCTGCTGGTGAAGCGCGCCGACCCGCGCTGGACGCCGTTCGAGCAGCGGGCCATCCGCGACGAGCTGCTGGCCCGCCTGACCACGCTCTGGCGCACCGGGGAGATCTTCCTCGATAAGCCCGATGTCGCCGCCGAGCGGCGCAATATCATCCACTACCTGCGCTCCGTCTTCCCCCATGTGCTGCCCCTGCTCGACGAGCGCCTGCGCCAGGCCTGGGCCGCCGCCGACCTCGACCCAACCCTGATCGACGACGCCGCCCGGCTGCCCCGGCTCCAGTTTGGCACATGGGTCGGCGGCGACCGCGACGGCCACCCGCTCGTCAGCGCCGAGGTCACCAGGGCCAGCTTCGCCGAGCTGCGCCAGCAGGCGCTCCTGATCGCCCAGGCTCAGCTGCGCGACCTGGCGCGCTACCTGAGCCTGTCCGACCAGCTCCAGACCCCGCCGGCGGCCTTCCTTGCCCGGCTCAACGAGGTGGCGGCCGGGCTCGGGGCGGCCGGCGCGGCGGCGCTGGCGCGTAGCCCCAACGAGCCCTGGCGCCAGTGGCTCAACCTGATGCTGGCCCGCCTGCCGCTCGCGCCCGAGCCGGCGGCGCCCTACCGCGAGGCCGCCGAGCTCGACGGCGATCTGCACATCCTCGCCGCGGCGCTGGAGGCAATCGGGGCGCGCCGGCTCGTGGCGCAGGTGGTGCGGCCGGCGATGCACAGCCTGCGCGCGTTCGGCTTCCACCTCGCCGCGCTCGACGTCCGGCAGAACAGCCGCTTTCACGACCTGGCCCTGGGGCAGCTCCTGGCCGCCGCCGGCCTCGGCGAGCAGGCCGCGGACGAGTGGGACTCGCCGGGGCGCATGGCGCTCCTGGCGCGCGAGCTGGCCTCGCCGCGCCCCTTCGCGCGCTCGGAGGCCAGCATCGGCGCCGAGGCCGACGCGGTGCTCAGCAGCTACCGGGCGCTGGCCGATGAGCTGCGCGCCAACGGCCCGGCCGGCCTCGGCGCCCTGATCGTCAGCATGACCCGCGGCGTCGCCGACCTGCTGGCAATCTACCTGTTCGCCCGCGAGGTCGGGCTGCTGGTCGACACCGCCGGCGGCCCGGCCTGCCCGCTGGCGGTGGTGCCCCTCTTCGAGACGATCGACGACCTGGAGCGCAGCCCGGCGATCCTGGCCGCCTTCCTCGACCACCCGCTC
>JAESFZ010000365.1_pt1 | contig 18057 bp, 14 predicted proteins | sample 9269561 | NCBI WGS metagenome assembly JAESFZ01 (sample SAMN14515552, study PRJNA621657) | algae metagenome | isolation source: Tildeniella nuda ZEHNDER 1965/U140 and co-occurring heterotrophs from wet... | place: Switzerland: Stansstaad, Zurih | collected 1965-01-01
GCCGGCGCAGTCCATGCCGCGGATGGTGAAGAGATAGTCGGCCACAGGTGTGCTCATCGTATCCTCGTTCGTCACAGAAGCAGAGCAGGATGTGCTGACGGTAGCCTACACCTTCAACTCGTCTTGAGAGTCAAGGGTCGCAGATAGCCGGACGTTGTGCCATTGGGCTTAGTAGGCCGCCGCCGGCTGCTCGACACGGGGGGTCGCCAGGCGCGCAGCGATATGGGCGGCGAGGAAGGCGGCATCGCTCCCGACGCCGCCCAGGAGCGCCGAGCCGCGCCCGTGGAGCCAGGACAGGCCGATGAAGGAGAGGCTCGGTACGTCAGTCACACCGCGCTGATGCACGGGGGTGCCGTGCGGGTCGAGCACCGGCACATCGAGCCAGGCGTAGCTCGGACGAAAGCCCGTCGCCCAGATCACGCTCGCGAATGCCTCATCTTGACCACCGGCGAAGCGCACCGTCGCGCCCGAGGCGCCCAGCGCGCGCCCGACGAGCCGGACGCGCCGCTCGCGGGCGAGTCGGCCCAGGTCGCTGCCGATCAGCGGGTCGAGCCGGCGCATGCGCCTGCCGAGCAGCGATGCGGCCGGCACCTGCATCAGCCCGAGCCGGTGCAGCCACCAGAAGATATCGCGGCCCAGCAGCCGCTGGGGCAGGGTCGGTGGCCGCTTGCCGACTGCCAGGGTCACCTCGTGGGTCTGCGCGAGCTCCTCGGCGATCTGCACCCCCGAGTTGCCCGCCCCCACGATCAGCACGGGCCCGGGCGGCAGCTGGCCGGGGTTGCGGTAGGCCGAGCTGTGCAGCTGAAGTATGGTCGGCGCGAGCTCGGCTGCGAAGGGCGGAGTGAATGGCTGCTGAAACGGCCCGGTGGCCACCACCACCGCCCGAGCAGCATAGGTCTCGGCCGCGGTCTCGACCACAAATCCCGGCCCGCCCTGGCGCACCGCGACGACGCGCGTGTTAAGCCGCACCGGCAGCCTGAACGCCGCGACGTACCGCTCCAGGTAGGCCGCGACCTCGTCCTTTCTGGGGTAGGTGTCGGTGGGCTTGGGGAAGGGCATGCCCGGCAGACTGCTGTACTGGGCGGGCGTAAAGAGCGTGAGCGAGTCGTAGCGGTCGTGCCACGTCTGGCCAATCGCGGGCGCGGCCTCCAGGATCACGAAGCGGCACCCGCGCTGGGCGAGCTCGTACCCCATGGCCAGGCCCGCCTGTCCGCCGCCCACCACCACCACATCAAGCGCGTTCGTCATGGCTATCACCTCAGACCTGCAACGGCAGGTCGTGGATGCGGTTCCAGTCCCTGCGACAACGGGCAACCCGCTGCCTGGTGATAGCTTACAGCTTCAACTCGTCTTGAGAGTCAAGGGCCATTTGGTATGCCCGGCGCATCCTCCAGGGCCATGAAGAGCCGGGCGTAGAGGAAGGCGTCGTCGCCGCGGGCGACGAGCAGATAGCCCTCGTCGGTACGGCGAACCTCGCGGGCGTTGGTGGCGCCGTGAGCCGCGCAGCCGGCCTCGAGCTGCGCCAGTTGCTCCAACGCCGCGCCGACCTCCGGGTCATCGCTGACGACCAGGATGTGATACGCCTCGCCCTCGATCCAGAGGTGGGCGTGGGCGCCACGAAGCCGCGCCAGGGCTGCTTGCCCCTGCTCGGAGGTGAGCTCGCAGCCGGTGAGCGCGAGCAGCCGGTCGAGGGTCGTCTCGGCCGGCTGGTGGAGGGGATCGCCGCAGATGCGGTCGAGCAGCTGGGCGAGCCGGGTGTCCTGGGCCGGGCTCGCAGCGCCATGCAGATCCTGGAGCAGGTGGGCCAGCTCGTGGCGGGCGATGAGCAGCGGAGTGAGCTGGCGTTCCAGGGCGACGTAGCGGGCCTCGGCGAGCTGTGCGAGGGCCTCGTCGCCGCCGCCGGCCCGCCGCGCGGCCAGGAGCCCGCGTATGTCGGCGAGCGAGAAGCCCAGCCGCTGGGCGCGCAGCAGGAAGCGCAGCGTCTCCTCGGCGGCGACATCATACAGCCGATAGCCGCCCTCGCTGTAGGCGGTCGGGGGGAGCAGCTCCTGCTCCTCGTAGAAGCGCAGGGCCGACGGGCGCAGGCCGGTGCGCTTCGCCAGCTGCCCCACGGTCATCAGCTTGGAGGCCATCCTGCTCCCTCTTCTGTTTATGGCACCGCTGTGGGGGTTGCCTCCGGCGGCGCTGGCGTCGGCTGCGGCTGCTCGCTGAGCCCGGCATCTGGCGTGGTGATGGGTGTGTCCTGAGTCGCCGGGGGCATATCGACCGGGACACCCTCTGGCTGGCCGGTCGGTGCCAGAGCCGGGTCGGTCGCAGCAGGTGTCGGCGTCGGCGGCGTGGCGCCAGGACCTAGCGCATAGATGTCTGGCCAGGGCTGATAGCGGCTCAGGAAGGTGTCACGGTAGAGAATCTGCCCGTTCTGGCGCACAATCCGTCCAATCCGCACGTCCATCCCGCCGCGCTTCGTGTCCGTCTGCCGGATCGCGCCCGGCGGCAACTCGGGGTCCGCGACATAGCGCGGCTCCTGCGGGGCGGGGCGCTCGTTGGTGAGCTCTGGCCCGGTCTGGATGACCTCGCGGTCTGGCCTGGTGCCATAGAGGCGCACTGTCAGCCGGGAGCGGCGGAGATCGACCTCGGTCTGCATCAGCAGCCAGCTGCCGGTGTCATTGACGAAGCGGAAATCGTAGCCGCCCGGCCCGGTGAAGATCGCGGCGTCCATGCCGATCGGCTCGTAGACCTCGTACCAGCTGATGCGGAAGGAATGCTGGTTGCGCTCAGTGATCGGCACGCCGGCCCAGAAGGCGGCGCGGAACACGGTGGTTGAGACCTGGCAAACCCCGCCGCCCCACTCCAGCTGGGTGCGGCCCTGGATAATCGCGTAGCCCTCGGTGAAGCCGTTGCTCGCGTTGATGGCGCCCACATGCTCGTTAAACGAGAATTCCTCGCCGGGCGCGAGCAGCACCCCTTCCATCTGGGCTGCACCGGCGCGAATGTTCTGCACGCGGTAGGCCGCTGAGCCGCTGAAGTCGCTGCGCCCCTCTGCCACCAGCTCGACGATGCCGAGGGTGGCGAGGGTCTCCGGTCGGATCGCCGGCGGGACTGCGCTGAGCCCGACGGCGATCTGCCCCTGCCCCTGCCAGAGCGCGTCGGTGATCTGCGTAAGCGCGGCAGCCTGGTCGAGGCGGGCGCCATCGGTTCCCGGCTCGCTGATCTGCACCGCGCCCTCGCGCCAGCGTAGCCGGGGCTCGACTGGTGCGCGCTCCAGTGCCGGCGCTAGTTCGGCGAGCCAGGCTGCGATCGGCTGGCTCACCAGGGTGGCCTCAAGCTTGACCCCAGCGGCTTCGGCCACGCGCTCGATACGCACGAGCGCGCCGAGCTCAGCTGGCGTCCAGGTACGCACCTCCTCGCCGATCTGAATCGTTGCCGGCTGTGCCAGCAGGGTTTCCAGCCGGGCCTGGGTCTTGGCCATGCCGTCCTCGTTCATGGCCGGCAGCAGCTCGCGGGCCGTGAGCTCCACTGACTGCGGCTCGAGCGCGAGCAGACCGGGCCGGATCGTCGCGTCAATCCCCTCGACGCTGATTGCCCGCCCAGATGCAGAGGGGGTTGTGATCACCTGCCCCTCCACGATGGAAAGCGTGGCGTCCTGTGGGACGACCGCGAGCTCATCGACCCGCGCCGCAAGGTAGGCGGTGAGGCGCTGCGCATCGAGGGTGACCGCGAGCGGGATCTCACGCCCGGCGCTCAGCAGGGTGCCGCGCTCGAGCAGGTTGGCCAGGGCGTCGGGGCCGCGCCCCACCGCAAAGGCCCGATCAACCGCCGCGTCGATGGCAATCTGGAACCCGACTTCCTCGGCTGTGGGCGCCCAACTGCGCTCACCGAAGGTCAGGGTCAGCGGCGCCTGGAGCATATCAGCGTAGCGCTCGCGGAGCGCCGCGCGGGCTTCCTCGGGGCCGAGCCCACTTACCAGAAGGCCCCGAATCGTGACATTCTGGACAATCTGCCCGTCGTAGGCGCGCCCGAAGGCGAGCACCGTCCCAACAGCTGCCAGGGCGAATGTCGCCAGAATGACGGCCAGCCAGCGCCAGAGACCACCACGTCGTCTGCGGCTGCGATGTCGGGCGGCTACATCGGCCGGCTGCGGGTTCGTCAGCGAGTGATCCTGCTGCGTCATGAGACCTCAATAGGTAACCAGATAAGGCGAAGGCTCGTGTTTACGGCGTGCTCTCGGGACGAACCGGCTCACCTGCGGCGAGCTGGGCGAGCGCCGGCTCCAGCTCCGAGAAAGTGATCCCGCCCTCGTAGCGGGCCTGGATCACACCCTGCCCGTCGACCAGAAACGTCCAGGGCTCGGTGCGGAGCTTCCAGTCGCTCATCGCCTGCACCCGGCGCCCAGCCTGGAACGACTCGCCGAAGGGATAGGGGTAGACCTCAACGTGCAAGAAGTTGACCGAGTCCTTGTACTGCTCCTTCAACTGCTTGAGCACAAGCATATTCGGTGCACAGACCGCCGTCTGGCAGTAGCCGGGCGTTGAGAAGGCCACCAGGAAGGGCTTCTTGGCGGCGATAGCGTCGGCGACGGTCAGCTGGTAGAGATCCGCGTCGGGATTAGGGTCGGAGGTGATCTGGGCAAGATCCGGTTGCGCCGCGACGGTGAGGTTGTCGCTCGGGATCGCCTCGCTGCCGATCGGCGGCGTGTTCGGCTCAGCCAGGACATCGAGGCGCATGCGTGTGACCTCCGGCTCCTGGCCCTCGCGCGGGATGCTCAGCTCGACGTTCCAGCCGCCGGGCTGGTCGAGGTCGGCGTAGCCGACATACAGGCCGAAGGGCAGCCCTTCCGCGCGATACACCGCGGTGCTCTCGCTCCGCACCGCATCCTTGTCGGCGCCGTCAACATAGAAGAAGCGCATGCCGATCGTCAGGTTCGGGTCGTTGAGCGGCGTGCCGTTCTGCAGGACGCCCAGGGCCAGGCGGTTCGGCCCGACCGCGAGCTCGGAGACGGCAAGCACTGGGGTGAGGGGGCTCGTCGCGTCGCTCGCGCCGCCGGCCGGCTGAGCCGCCGGCGCAGCTTGCCCACAGGCGGCGAGAAGGAGCACGAACAGGCTCAGGAGCGGCAGCACTACCGTGCTGCGAAGAAAGACTTTCATGGATTCGGACCCTTTCACGATGAATAGGTCGCGCTGCGTACCGAAGTATGGCGTAAGCGCCACAAAACGGCACGCTGCACCAATGCAGACCTGAGTAAGAAACGAGATGAGTCAGCGGGAGACGGTTAGATCAGGTTCGTGGACGCGGGGCACAGGCGCGGAGGAGGAGTCGGCGGCGCGCTGAGGAGGGGTAGACAGTGGTGGCACAGGCGCTGGAGCAGGCGGCCGGTGAGGAGCAGCGTGGCGGCAACTACACCGGCGAAGGCCAGAGCCGGCTCAACAGGGGGCTGAGGCGCGGGGTGATGATGGTGCGGCCCCGCCGGGTGGCCGGGGAGGCCGGAGGAGGCTGAGAAATCGCAGAGGAACCAGGCGCTCAGGGCGCTCGGCCCATCGGTCGTTGCGGTTTCTCCGTGGGTGCTAGTACAGTGGACGACGCACGGGAGCGCGCCGAGCGTGCTCAGGGCGATTAGCACTAGCCAGATCAGCCCGGGCTGAAGCCGCGGCGTCCAGTAAGCGCGCCACACCCATACAGCCGGCCGCAGTATTGGCTGCTGCAGGGCTCTGCCTTCAGATTGTGCACGAATGACCAACAGCTTCCTGGCACGCTAAACACGGAGCGGCTCCGACCATTGTAGCTGCCCGGCAAGCTCTGTCAAGGAAGCCCAGGCCTACTTGCTACAAGGTTACGTGTAAAAGATGTGCACAGTGGTACCGATATCGGCCCACTCGTAGAGCCAGCGCGCATCGCCCAGGTCGAGGTTGATACAGCCGTGGGACATGCGCGTGCCCGTGCCGAAGCGATCGTGCCAGTAGGTGCCGTGGAGAGCCACCCCGCCGACGACATACTGCACCCACGGCACATCCGGCACATACCAGCTCTCGCCGCCGGCGTCCCCAACCATTGTCTGAACGCGCAGACGGTCATAGATCGCGTAGCTGCCTGCCGGCGTGTTGAAGCCGTCGCGGCCGGTCGCCACCGGCGCCCGATAGACGACGAGATCGCCCTCGTATGCGGTCAGCCACTGCGCCGACAGGTCGACCTCGATCCGGCGCTCCCACAGCACTGGCGACCAGGCCCGCGCGCCAGCCAGCGGCGACACGGCTGCCGTGTTCAGGCCCCCCATGTCGGCGCGCTCGCGGCCGAGATGGCTCAGTTGAACTTCATAGAGCGTATCCAGGTTGATCCCGTTCGCCTGCTCCATCGAACGGTAGAACGGCTCCATGTCACCAGGGTTGTGGCTGAAGCGGGCTCGCTCAAAGTATTGGACCAGCTGCCCCTGCTCGTCGAAGGGCTCGCTGATCGGGAAGCCGAAGGCGGCAAGGCCGCCGCGCCGCCACCAGAAGTGTTGAAACTCCCCGCGCAGCGTGTGCCCTGTCTCCGGAAAGTACGCCTCGCCGTCCTGGGGAGCCGCGACCGGCAGAAACGCCGGTTCGCTGCGGTTGACGGTCAGCTCGCGCCCAATTAAGCCAAGCTGCACCTGGCCCGGCTGGCCGAGCAGCTCGGGGTGAAACTCGAAGCGGGCGCGCTCGAAGTACTGCACGATCCGTCCACCCTCGACAAGCTCCTCGCTGATCGGGTAGCCGAAGAGCAGCACCTGACCGTTTGCGCGCCAGAAATCGAGGAAGCCCGCCCGGTTGCTCAGGTGATGCCCCGTCTGCTCGAAGTAGAGCGTTGGCAGGAGTGGCAAGCGCGTGGCTTCGATCGGGTCGACCGGCAGTGTCTCCTGCCGCGCCTGCCGCTCTGCGCTTCGTGCCGCCGCGACCCGCGCGGCGGCAGCTGCCTGATCGAGAGGCGGTGCGAAATCAGCTACCCGCGCAGGTGCACCGGCAGCGTGGCTGCCGGCGACTGTGGCGGTCATGATCACAAGCACGAGGGCCGCCGCGAGCTGAAAGAGCGTGCTCTGTGTGGTGCGATTGTCCCTGTGCCGATTGTGCATCGTGAGGCTCCGGGTCAGAGGCGTGGTCGGATCGCCCCGTAGTATTTCGACTGCCAGTAGCCACTGTTCATGCTGACGGCCGACAGCGGCACGCCCTCAGCCAGCGCTTGCACGACCATGCCGCCGCCGACATAGATTCCAACGTGGCTGATGCCGCGTTTGTAGGTGTTGGCGAAGAACACGATGTCGCCTGGCTGCAGGTTCGCCTTGTCAATGAAGGTGCCGTAGCGCTGGCTGTACTGCCCGGCGGCGCTATGGGGCAGGCTCAGGCCAAACTGCCCGTAGACATACTTCGTGTAGCCGCTACAGTCGAAGGCGCCTGGACGGGAGCCGCCCCAGACATAGGGGGTTCCGACGAACTGCATCGCGAAGCTGACCACGCTGCCTGCCTGGGCGGCCGAGAGGGGTGGCGCGCTGCCGCCGCGCCCGCTGGCGGCGGCAACCGCACTCTGCGGCCTGGGCAAGGCAGGGATATCCCGCGCCGCCGGCACGCGCCGGGCAATGTAGGCGCTCACCGGAAGCACCTCGCTCGACACCCAGGCAGCCTTGCCCTCGGGCGTACGAACCTTGAACCACTCCTTGTAACGGCCAATGAGCTCGAACTGGAGGCCAGCGGCCGCCGTGGCAATCTTGGGGTAGGCGGTGCCAGGACCGCCGCGCAGATTGACGCTCCCATCGGTCACCGCCACGAGCGCGGGGGCAGGGTCTGGGGCGCCGGGCAGCACCTCAAGCCGCTCGATCACGCCATCGGCGACCGTGAGAAACTCACTCGTGACCCAGCCGATGTTGCCGGCAGGCAGGCGCACCTCGAACCAGCCTTCGTAGCGGGAGAGCAGGTCGATCATCGTGCCGGCCTGCAGGCTGTCTAGCTTCACGTAGGCCGTGCCAGGGCCGTCGCGCACGCTCAGCCCTTCCTCGCGTACCGTGGCGATCTTGGGTGGCGGCGGCGGCGGGATCTCGCGCGCCGGCGGCAGGATGGCCTGGGCAGTGCTTGCGTCGCTCACGAGCTCGGCGGCTACCCAGATCTGCTGCCCATCAGCGGTGCGGCCGACGAACCAATCCTCGACGACGCCTTCGAGGGTCAGTGGCGTTCCGGCGGTGAGTTTGCCGGTCACGTCGTAGATGAGGCCCGGCCCGTTACGCACGTTGACCTGGTCGCCAACAACGCTGCTCGCGAAGGTAGTGGGCGCGAGCATCTCGCTGCGGGCGAGGATCGATTGGGTCTCAGGCAGGGCCAGGATCTCGGCGAAGGCGCTGGCCGGCACTGGCTCCTCGCCCTCGTACGCAGATAGCTCGGGCGCCAGGTTGATCGGCCCGATCGAGAGCATAGAGCCATCAAGGGTCGCCGGCGTGGCTTGCGGAGCCACAGGGCCTGGGGTTAGCACAAACAGCTCGCCCCGCGTGCTGAGCAGCGCGGCCATAGGCACCAGGAGTATCACGACAAGGTGGAGCCAGAAGCGTGTGGGGACGCTCCCTGCCCATCGGCCTGGCGACAGCGTAGAGCGTATCAGCGCAGGGAGCGCCATGAGGGTAGCGTTCTGGCGCCGGACAGCGTGACGCCGACTCTGGGCACGCCTGCGCAGCGCCTCCAGGTCGCGGTCGGCGTGAGAATAGCGTTCGATGGTCAACCAGGCCTCCTTCGCCGTCTGCCCCGCAGCATCTAGGGTGGGGGGCGCATGGACGACGGATCCGCTTCAAGCCACAGCGTCGCGATGTCGCGGCTCGACGACATCGGGTGCCGAACAGACCGCCATGCGGCCGAACAGTGACACGGCCAGAGCAACGCTCGGTCGTCTCTCGGCGCGGGCGGGCGTGTTTAGCGGGCCTGCTGTGGGGGCGGCGAAAGCGGAGGGGTAGTGATGGTCTGGAGGCGGAGGGAGAGGAACCAGGCAAGGCGCGCCGTGAGGAGCGGGGCGCCGATGAGCACGAGGGCTATAACGAGTGAGGCGAGCGAGCAGTGGATCGCGCAGTGGCTGTGCGGCGCTGCGGCGGGGGCCGAGCCGTCGGCTGGCATCGCCTCTGGCAGGGCCGCGGCGCCTATCGCCTGATAGTCTGCGGGCGCGACGTGCTGCTCATCGTGGGTCATTTCCTCGCTGCGCAGCAGCGGTGCCAGGAGCAGCGCGAGGGCAAACACAGCCAGCACAATCTGGCCCCGGCGCCAGGGGAAGAGGCTGAGTCGGGGCCTCAGGATGAAACTGCGTTGCTGCGCTATCAGCATGGCATCAGTATAGCATGAACCATTATCCCCATTGCCGGCCCTGCTCGACCTCTGGATGGCGTACCATCGTCTTAACCTAGCGCCTGAAGTCCGAAAAGCGCACCGAGCAGGACCGGCTGGTGCAGCAGGTAGATCAGCAAGGAGTGTCGGCCAAGGAAACGCAGTGCGCGGACGGGGGCCGCAGCGGACAGATCTGGCAGAGCGAGCCGCCGGCGCCCGTCGGGGTAGCTCAGGCGACCGCAGGCCACACCCAGGAGCGCCGTGCCCCCCCATGGCAGGAGCGGGTAGTAGTCCACCATCTCAACCCCGGCCTGCGCCACGCCGACCGCGATCAGCCACGGGAACGGCGCGCTGAGCGTCGACAGGTAGGCCCCTACTGCGATCATCGCCAGGCCAGCGCTAACGGTGAGCCAGAGTGGCGCAGTGACAAAGGGCAGGCTGAGGATCAGCATGCTGCCCAGTAGCTGCAGAATGCCAAAGCGCACATAAGAGTCGCCGATGAAGGCGTAGGTTCCGGCGGTGATGAGCAACCCGAGGGCGATGATGGTCATGCTGCGCCGCACCGCGTAGCGCCACAGCTCGCGGGGCGGCAGACGAACAGCGACAAGCCAGAGTGAGAGCCCCAGCAGGAAGGTGAAGCTCGTCCCGATGCCCCGCGCGAAGATCTGCCAGGGCGCCGAGAAGACATTCACGCCGCTGAGCCCGGTGTAGTCCAGGTCCCACATCAGGTGGAAGAACACCATCGCGATCACGGCCACACCCCGAGCAGCATCGACCTCCCAAAGGCGTGCGGAGGGCCGCAGCTTCTCGCTCATGCGGGCACCTGGGGAGAGGGCGTTACCTGTCGATATGCCAGGAGGCGCAGCGCATTGAGCACCACCACGATTGTGCTTCCCTCGTGGAGGATCACGGCGCCGCTGAGCTGCACCAGCCCGAACACCGAGGTGACCAGCAGCAGCGCGATGACGCCGAGCGAGACACCGAGGTTCTGCCGAATGATCGCCCGCGCCGACCGGCTCAGGCCCACGGCGAAGGGCAGCTTGCTGAGGTCGTCGCCCATCAGCGCCACGTCGGCTGTTTCCAGGGCTACAGCGGTGCCGGCGCCGCCCATCGCAATGCCCACGGTCGCCGTCGCCAGAGCGGGGGCGTCGTTTACCCCATCGCCAGTCATGGCGATCGCGCTGTACTTCTGCTGGAGCTCCTTGATCGCCGTCAGCTTGTCCTCGGGCAGCAGCTCGGCCCGCACGTCGGTCATCCCGACGGCCGTTGCGATCCGCTGAGCGACGTCGCGGTTGTCGCCAGTGAGCATCACGAGGTGCTGCACACCGAGCTCGCGCAGCCGCTGCATGGTTGACGCCGCATTCGGGCGGAGCGTGTCGGCCAGGCCAAGCACCCCGAGGAAGCGTCCGTCAACGCTCACGGCCATCGTGCTGCGCCCCTCGGCCTCCAACCGCTCGACGGTCTCTTCAACGCGCGAGGGTGGCACAAGTCCAGTATCCGCGAAGAGCCTGAGCGATCCGATCAGCACCGGCCTGCCGCCGACGCTGCTGCGCACACCTTTGCCCGGGACATTCTCCAGGCCCCCGGCACTCGGCAGCTCCAACTGCTTTGCCTGAGCCGCCCGGACGACCGCCTGCGCTAGCGGGTGGTTTGACTGCTGCTCAACAGCAGCCGCGATCTTCAAGAGCTCGTCGGGGTTGGAGCCATCAAGGGGCACAATATCTGACACGCCGAAGCGCCCCTCTGTGAGCGTGCCGGTCTTGTCGAAGGCCATAGCGTTGAGCGCGCCGAGGTTCTCCAGGTGGACGCCGCCCTTGATCAGCACGCCGCTGCGCGCAGCCTGGGCGATACCGGCCAACACGGTCGCCGGCGTGCCGAGGGCGAGCGCGCATGGTGAGGCCGCCACAAGCAGGAGCATCGCGCGGTAGAAGCTGTCGCGCAGCTCCATCCAGCCGAGGAGGGGCGGCACGGCGATCACCAGGAGGCAGACAATGAGCACTGCTGGCACGAACCAGCGGGTGAAGCGCTGGGTGAACTGCTGGGTCGGGCTCTGCTGGCTCTGGGCTTCAGCCACAAGCTGCATCACCCGGCTGAGGGTGTTGTCTTTCGCAAGGCGCGTCACGGTCACGTCGAGGGCCGCGTCCTGGTTGATTGTCCCGGCAAACACTGCATCGCCGGGCGTCTTCTGGACTGGCACGCTTTCGCCCGTGACCGGGCTCTGGTCCACCGCGCTGCTGCCGCTCGCCACCGCGCCGTCTACCGGGAGCCGGTCGCCAGGCCGGACGACCACCACATCGCCCACCTGCACCTGGCCGACAGGCAGTTCGAGGATCTGGTCGCCGCGGCGCACCTGTGCGATGCTGGGCATCAGGGCGCCCAGAGCGTTCACCGCGTTGCGCGCCCGGTCGAGCGCGTAGTGCTCGCCGGCGTGGCCAAGGGCGAAGAGGAAGAGCAGGAACGCGCCCTCCTGCCACTCGCCGAGGATGGCGGCGCCACCCGCTGCCGCAAGCATGAGCACATCGGTGTCGAACTTGCCTTTGAGCAAGCCGGGGATGGCGTGGGTGGCCACATCGTAGCCGCCGGCAACGTAGGCCACGAGATAGCAGGCGAGCGCTATGCCCGGTGGAAGGCCGAAGAAGGCCTCGCCGGCCCAGCCGATTAGCAGGAAAAGCCCGGCAATGCCGACGAGGATGAGTGGCCAACGCTCCTGCATCCAGTGCGGGAGGAAGCCTGGCGCGCTGCCGTGGTCGTGGCCGGCGTGTGCATCGCCGTGCTCCTCCGCGTGCTCGCCTTCCGCATGCACGTGATCTTCTCCGTGGGCGCGGTCTGGCACACGCGTGGGCGGAGGTGGTACGGCGGCGAGTGCTGTGGGCGGCCGCGCGCCCTGACCGCGCATCACCTGCTCGATGGCCGTCCGCTCAATCGCCGTGGTGTCGTAGGCGACGAAGAGCAGCCCGGCGGCGTAGTTCGCGTTCGCGTGAATCACACCGGGTAGGCGGGCCACCACCTCGGCTACGCTATCGGCCGTGTCGGCGGCATCGAGACCGACAAAGGGGATCTGCTCGTGGCGGTAGCGGTCGCTGATCTCCGCGCCCTCCTGCTGGGCCATGCGGCGAATGCGGCTCAGCGGCAGCAGGTTCGGGTCATAGTGGAGGCAGAGCATGGCCGCACCGTTCTCCCGCACGATATGGGCCTCTGTAACACCCCTCACCGCCTGTAGGCGCTTCGTCAGCTGCCGCGCGCAATTGTCGTCGGGATCGATCGCGGGCAGCACCAGATCGAGATCGAGGCGAAGGCGTTCGCTCATAATTGCACTTTCTTTGGCGCGACCGTTGTTGTGAACACGGCCTGATACACCATTTCGCCGCGCTCGGCGACGACCGTGATCGTCCAGGGGCCGTTCATGGTGTAGACGGCTTGAAGATCGTAGGTGCCTGCACCCCGGGGTGTCGCAATCGGCTTGTTGCTGCCCATGGGGTGCTCGGACATTTCCAGGTCAAGATAGACGTCGGCGTCATCAACGGGCCGCGCCTGCGCATCGCTCAGGGTGATGGTGAGGAGCTGGGGCTGGTTCAGCTCTGGCTGTGCGGCCATCTCGAGCGTGATCGTCAGCCCATCGACGGTCTGCTGCTGCCGTACAGTGCTGCCCACCGCCGGCGTGACTGATTGACTACACGCGGCAAGCGTCAGGCAGAGAAGCACTGCCACGCCGACAGGGGCGAAGCCAGTTCTGAGCATTGGGTTCCTTCCGGGACAGCACGCCGACACGAGCGGAAAACAGATCGGCGGCACGTACGCATACACGGGCTGAGCAATGGGGAAGAGAGAATCAGGCAGCGCGCGGGGGAGGGGTGGGTGGCGTGCTGCCCAGACGGAGCGCGAGGGGGCTTGCGCTCGTGAAGAGCCGGCTGATGAGGAGAACCATCGTGGTAATCAGGCCCAGATGCACCAGGATGGGCTCAAAGGCAGTCCGAGGCGGCGCGTGGTGGTGATGAGGAATTGGTGGCTCGGGCAACGAGCGCTGTCCAGGCTGCCCACAGAGATCGCAGAGGAACCAGGCGCTCACTGTGCCCGGCCGGGCCTCGTCCTGGGTGCAGTGGTTGACGCACGGCAGCAGGCTGAGCATGTTGAGCAGCGCAATGCAGACGCACGCGGCCAGCGTCGCCCATCGGGTCGCCGAGCAGGGCTGCGCCGCGCACCTGGCGTTCGGCCAGATACGCTGGAAGTATAGCTGCTCGATATGGACGGAGAGCCTCGCCATCTACGTCAGCATATCCTCGCACAATCTCGGTAGTCGTATGGCGCCGAGATTGTAGCAAGGACGGCAGGAGGAGTCAACCGCAGAGACAGCTCAGAGTGAACGTCTCCTCCGAGAAGAGCAATAGCGGGGAAGCGTGCCCAGCATCTGCGCCCAGACCAGCACGAGCTTCGCCCGCGTCCAACGCCCGGCGATGAACCCCAGACTTAGATACTCCCAGAGGGTGCGGTTGCCGTCCGCTGGCTTGTGTCCTATACTGTGCCCATGCGCTTGGAATGGCAATTGAGGATACGGCCTGGTTTCAGCCTACGGCTACCCCTGCTGTGGCTCCTCGCCCCGTGCCTCGCCGTGCTGTTGCTTGCCCTTCCGCTCTGGCTCGATAGTGCCCACCGTGTCGAGGGGATGGGCGACAGCCTGTTCCTAAGACCGGCGCTCAACGCTGAGACGACGGGGGGCAGCGGCCACCCCGCGGATGCGTCGAGCACCCGGCACTGCGCGCTTCACTGCGCCCCGCAGGTGCTCTTCCCTGCGCTGCTTCTCTGCGCCGCCCTGCTCCCCCTCGCGACCTCCTGCCTCTGCGCGACAACGCGGTTCCACTCGTGCCTCGGGCTTGCCCCGCCCGTCCCCCCTCCTCAGCACCCCTAACTTTCAGATCCACAGCTCTTCCGCTGGCGCCGACGCTGCTCAGACGCGCCGCAAGGGTGCGCTGCCGCATTCCATACGTTCAGGCGGTCTGCCATGAACCCGAGCACAAAGTTTCCGCAATCCTTCGCGGGCGGGCTGCTGATTCTGGCGGTAGCGTGCCTGGTTATCTACGGTGAGCATCTTATCAGGCTGCACTGGCCACATCAGCAACAGGCGGAGCTGGCAGCGGTGAGTGATGCGGCCGCCCAGGTGTGGAGGCTCAATGGTGAGCCGCGCGGCAGCTTTGCGATCAACCAGCCAGCGCCTGACTTCACCTTTGCTGGCCCGGACGGTCAGCGGCGGCAGCTTAGCGATCTACGTGGCAAGCCGGTAGTGCTGAACTTCTGGGCCACCTGGTGTACGCCCTGCAAGGCCGAGATGCCGGAGCTTCAGGCGCTGTACGTTGAGGCCGGCGAGGGGGCCTCCTTCGAGCTGCTGGCGGTGAACATGCGCGAGGCTGCGGGGCCAGCGGCGGACTTTGGCGCCGAGCTCGGCCTGAGCTTCCCGCTCGTGATCGATATCGAGGGGGCGCTTGCCACAAGCTATCGGGTAACGGCCCTTCCGACGACCATCATTATTGACGCAGACGGCATCGTTCGCGAACAGCACCTCGGCCCACTCGACCGTGAGCGGCTGCGCGAGCTGCTAGCCGTCAATTCCTAGAGAACACGCTATGGCGACATCAGAGACCAATGCTCGTCCCCCGCTTCAGCAAGAGGCTCAACGTCAGCAGACCAGACGAGGCTTGCTGATGATTCTCGGCATCATCGGGGCGGTTGTAGCGGTGCTGCTCATCCTGCCCGGCAACCCTGCGGCGGAGCTTGGCTACGGCAGCCTGCTCGTGCTGGCACCGCTCGCCTTCGTCTCCGGCACGCTCAGCTTCCTCTCGCCCTGCTGCCTGCCCGTGCTCTCGGCCTACTTCGCCTACACCTTCCAGGCCCGCCGCGAGCAGATCGTGCTGACCACCCTGGCCTTTTTTCTCGGCGTCGCCACGACCATGGTGCTCCTGGGCGCATCCGCGACGGCCGTGAGCCAGCTCCTTTTCGACCACATGGGCACGCTGACCCTGGTTGGCGGGCTGCTGATCATCGGCTTCGGCGTGATGAGCCTGCTCGGCAAGGGTTTTGGGGGTGTGCGGCTCGATGGGCGGCCCCAGGCCAGCGTCGGCGGCTCCTACCTGTATGGCGCCACATTCGCCCTCGGCTGGACCGCCTGCGTCGGCCCCATCCTCGGCGCGCTACTGACCATGCTGGCCACCCAGGGGCTCGCCGTCCTGCAGGGCGCAATCCTCTCATTCATTTACGCCCTCGGGCTCGGCGCGCCGCTGATGCTCACCGCGACCTTCTTCAGCCGTCTTGGGCCTGGCTCGCCGGTCTGGCGGGTACTGCGCGGTCGCGGCTTCACCCTCAACCTTGGCTTCACGACGTTGTACCTGCACTCCACCAGCCTGGTCAGCGGGCTCCTGCTGATCGCGATGGGCGCGCTGCTCGCCACCGGGCAGCTGGCCGCCCTCAGCGCGATGGCGGTGCGCTCACCGCTGGCCGGCTGGGTGCTCGACCTGGAAGCCGGGCTGCGCACCCTGGTCACTGGCCAGAACTAGAACTTGGATCTGCGAATGAATGTCGGAAACTACCTGCTCGCCCTCGCGCTGGTCAACGGCCTCGCCGCGCTGCTCCTCTACGTTTACGCCGCCGTGCGCGCCCCGGAGTACACCGGCACGGCCCGGCTCTTCGCCGCCTCGATGACGCTCTTCGTCATTCTCGCCAGCGCGCTCCAGTGGGCCAACATCATGACCCACCAGTTTCAGTACGAGTACGTGCGCAACTTCACCGATCGTGCGCTGCCCGACCTGCTGCTCTTTACCACGTTCTGGGGCGGGCAGGCCGGCAGCTTTATGCTCTGGGCCCTGATGTGCGCGCTCTTCACGCTGGTGCTGATCTGGGGGCTGCGCCGCTCGGCCTGGGAGCCCTTTGTGCTCGCGCCCTATCTGCTGGTGGCCCTCTGTGTCGCCGGGATCACCCTGGCCGCGGAGCCGTTCAAGCTCCTGCCGCCCGACCAGGTGCCCGCCGACGGTAACGGCTTGAACCCGCTGCTCCAGAACTACTGGATGGCCATCCACCCGCCGATCCTGTTCAGCGGCTTCACCACGATGGCCGGGCCGTTCGCCTTCGCCGTGGCCGCTCTCTGGCGGCGCGACTACGACGGCTGGGTCAGCATGGCCAAGCCCTGGACTATCCTGGCCTGGATCTGCATGGGCACCGGGCTCGCCCTCGGCGGCTTCTGGGCCTACGAGTCGCTCGGCTGGGGCGGCTTCTGGGGCTGGGACCCGGTCGAGAACTCGTCGCTTGTGCCCTGGCTCTTCGCCAGCGCGCTCATCCACGGCCTTGTGCTGCAGGGCGCGCGCGGCAGTCTCAAGCGCACTAACCTGGCGCTGGCGGTCTTCGGCTACCTGATGGTGATCTACTCGACCTTCCTCACCCGCAGCGGTGTGCTGGGCAACTTCTCGATCCACAGCTTTGTCGAGCTCGGGCTGATGAACTATCTGCTCGCCTTCATCGCCACCTTCGCCCTGCTCGGCTTCGGCATGCTGGGGTGGCGCTGGGGGGCGGTCGGGCAACGAGTGGCTTTCCTGCACGTCATCTCGCGTGAGTTTGGGCTGGTGCTCAGCGTGCTGCTCTTCGTAGTCATCGCCCTGATCGTCGGCATTGGCACCTCGATGCCGGTGGTCTCGATGCTGCCCGTGTTTGAGAACCGCTTCTCGCTGGACCTCGGCTGGTACGGGCCAAACGTGGCGCCATTCGGGCTGCTGCTCTTCCTGAGCATGGCGGTAGGGCCGCTGCTCGGCTGGCAGCGACAGAAGTACGGCGCGCTGCGGAGCGTGCTGCGCTGGCCGGCGATCGTCACTGTGGTGGTGGTCTTCGCCTGCCTGCTGCTTAACGTCGTCTACCCGGTGGCGCTGCTGTTCATCGCCGCGGCGGTGTTCGCTATCGGCACCAACCTGAGCGTGATCCTGCGGATCTGGCGGGCCGGGCCGCTCAAGCTAGGCGGCTACCTCAGCCACGTCGGCGTGAGCCTCTTCCTGGTCGGCGCGATCGGAACCATGGTCTACAAGCAGACGGCGGCCACCCAGCTGATTCAGGGCGAGCCGCAGTCGGTCTTTGGGCGTCAGATCACCTTCACCGACATCGTGCTCCCCCCTGACGATGAGTTGAAGCGCACGGCGGTGCAGCTCGAGGTGGTGAACCCCGAGGACGGGAGCGTCTGGGTGGCTGAGGCGCCCTACTACGTCTACGAGAAGACCAGCCAGCTTGTCACCCACCCCGACATCCAGCCGGGCTGGTGGGCTGATCTCTATGTGGCGCCCTCGCAGTACATCCCGGCGCCCCAGCTTGCACCGGGGGTGGTGCAGCTCGAGGCGAGCCAGCCGCGCGAGGTGCTGGGCTATACGCTCACGTTCCAGCAGTTCGACATCCCCAACCGCGAGGCGATGATGCGCGGCGAGGCGCCGGCCGAGGTCTTTGCGGTGGTGGACGTGACCGCGCCCGACGGCACGACGACGACCGTACGGCCGGTCTATCGGGTGGGGGCGAATGGCGCGATAGCCGGTGAGCCGACTGCGATCCCCGGCGGCGCAACCCTGACCATGCAGGGGCTCGACCCGGCGAGCCGGGCGGTGCAGCTCCAGCTCGGCGGGGTTGACCTGAGCCAGGTCGACCCGAACGACCTCAAGGCGCGGGTCTTTGTGGAGATCAGCGTCGAGCCCGGCATCAGGCTGGTGTGGGCGGGAATCATCATCGGGCTCTTCGGTGGCCTGCT
>JAESFZ010000366.1_pt1 | contig 18048 bp, 16 predicted proteins | sample 9269561 | NCBI WGS metagenome assembly JAESFZ01 (sample SAMN14515552, study PRJNA621657) | algae metagenome | isolation source: Tildeniella nuda ZEHNDER 1965/U140 and co-occurring heterotrophs from wet... | place: Switzerland: Stansstaad, Zurih | collected 1965-01-01
GAATTCCCACGCGAATCCGGCACGATCGAGGTCCTTCAGCGCATCGACATACTCGTGCGACCTCCAATCGGGTCTCTTCGTCATCAAAGACTCCGTTACACGAACTCAGGGCTAACGGACCTGAGCCTTTCATGCGACCAACGGTTGTTGAAGAGCCCGAACGCCGAGCGCGCGATGTCATGCGAAGACGCCCCCCAAGGGGCTATCTCAAAGTCTTTTCCTGGAGGCTCGCCTATCTGTTGCGCGATGCGCGCAACAGATCACGGAAGCCCATCTGGGTCATCCACTGCGCCCGGGCCAAATGAGTGTCGTGGACCAAGCGTGCGCGGTCGGCGTTCACCTCCGGATCGAGCCCGAAGACAATGCGCACGACTTCTTGCCAGTCTGCCGCGTCGGCTGTGGCGTCCAGCAAGCGTAGGTAGGTCACGAAGTGCCGCTCGTCATACGGCGTGACCACGTCGCTTTCAGGAGGGCGGTCGTCAAAGGGGGGGGTCGTCATCTCAAGAACTGCAGCGAGGGCAGAACATTCGTCGGAACTCCAGCCACTGCATAGTCACAGCCCATCGGACCGTGGCGATGCAAGGCACGCATCACATCCATCAATTTCCATGCTCACCAGGCGGACTTGTTAAGGCACTCGAAGCCTGATCTGCATAAAAGCATAGAGACGCCGTCACGCCAGTAGAGTGCGTCGCGTATTATAGTACGTAGCGTCAGAATACGCGATTGCCTCCTATCCTGTGGATGGACATTCGCAAGGTGTTCGGCGCTAACGTCCGTGTCTATCGACTGGCAGCGGGCCTCAGCCAGGAGGCGGTCGCGGTTCGCATGGGTGTGGACCGGGCCTACGTCAGTGCAATCGAGCGAGGGCTGCAGAACGTCACTCTCCTGACGATCTGGCAACTGGCTGAGTCCCTGCACGTGCGTCCGGCTGACCTGCTTGCGGAGCCGGTTCAAAAATCACGGTCGTAACCGCAAGGGATCGTAACCGTCAGGCGAAGACGCCCTTCCCTCGCTTCAACCGAAGGGCGGCTTCGTGCGGCCGCCACTCTCCCAATCGGCCGCATAGAGCCCGGTCCGGCGAAGCCGGATGCGCCCAATCCCTTCAGTCCTTGAAATCCGAGCGAATGTACAATCGAAAGCTGGCAAGGGCCAAGGTCATCGCTGGCATTCCATAAAAACACAGCCGCCCAAGCAAAGAAAAGCCCCGCCCGGCGGACCGGGCGGGGCCTCGGGGGCGTCGGCTTACTCGCCGTTCTTCTTGCGGCTGCGCGACCAGATCAGGGAAGAGCCCTCGCCGTCCTCGTCGTCGAACAGGTTGGCGAAGATCGGCGCGTTGAAGCTCGGATCGTCGAGCTTGAGCGAGAGGTAATCGCGGCCCTCGCTAGAGCGCTTCGACCAGGCAGCCCCGATCTCGGCGCGGCCGACGAAGACCCGGTGGCTGGGGGCGTTGTCATTCGACCGGTTGGCCTCGGGGACGATGCGGACACCCTTTGTCTGAACGCTCAGGGTGACGATCTCGCCCTGGTACTCGTTGCCGGACTTCTTGAAGGAACCGATGTTGGCCATGTGACTTCTCCTTGCTGTTTCGAGCCCCGCGACCATCGCGGCCTCGATGGCGATCGTTTGCCGGAGGCGATCGACGCTGCACCCGCTCGCGGGCCGGAGCGCAGCGGAGGATGGCGGCGGAGCGACTTTCTTGCCTCGCGAGGAATGGGCGAAGCCCAGGGGAAGAAAGTCGAACCGCCGCCGTTGCGGCTCAGGCGATCGAGGCGCAGCCGTCCTACGGCTAGATCAAGCCAAGGAGAGGCTGTGGGTCGCACGCCGAACAGCATCCTCACGAGAAGTCGTGGCTAACCTGAAGGGTCCTGCACAAGAGGGCTGGCATGCCGGGCGAAGAGACGGCAGCCGTGGCGTAGAAAAAGGACGGCATTGCCCCAGCCAACCTGGCGCAAACGATGAACCCGCCACAGCATCTTGTCGGCCGTGCCGAAGACACAGGCTCATCGAAGCGCTATCGAGCGCTGCGTTCGTACCACCGCATGATAACGAACATTCACCATCCACCTTCGCCAACCTGTTCGACGATGAGGATGCGGAGAGCGTTAGCGTCTCTGGTCGTGCGGCTGCCAGACAATCGGCGAGTGAGTTCCCCCGGTGCCCCGCCCGTCCGACGGCGGGACAAATAGCGTCATGCGCGAGAAGGCCGTGGCGCCAGAGAAAACGGCGCCGACAACGGCGAATGCCGTCTGCCATGCGCCGATGGACATGCTTATGCCGGCCAACGCAAGCGACACCTGATAGCCGGCGGCCGTTGCCGGCACGGCATAGAGCAGACCGATGCTGGCCCGGATCCGCGGCGTGCGGGTGATGGCAAAGGCAATCTGCCCGAGCGCCACGGTCGCGCCGCCGATCACAAGACCCACGATGAGCGCACCGATGACCCCTGCCCCGCTGTGAAAGGCAGCGAGGCCCGCCGTCAACCCGGCAAGGAAGGGAAGCGCATAGGTGGCGAGCGTGAACAGGAGCCAGCAGAACAAGCCGAGGCTGAAGACGCTGAGAACGATGCCAATGACAAGCATGGTGGATCTCCGTAACAAAGGTCGAACGGTTGCGCCTTCCACCACCACCATGGCGCGATCGATTCACTGTCGAACGTGAAGTTGGCCAAAAGGCGGCGCTTATGCGCCGCCCGAACCGAAACGCCAGACCGGGATACCGAGCTTGCGGGCCTTGTCGGCCAGGTTCTCCTGGATGCCCGAGCCCGGGAAGACGATGACGCCGATCGGCAGGACTTCGAGGATCTGGTCGTTGCGCTTGAAGGGTGCTGCCTTGGCGTGACGGGTCCAGTCCGGCTTGAAGGGAATGTGCGCCACCTTGCGGTCGTCGGCCCAGCGGGCGGCGATACGTTCGGCGCCGGTCGGCGAGCCGCCGTGCAGCAGGACCATGTCGGGATGCTTACCGCGGACCTTGTCGAGCATGCCCCAGATCAGCCGATGGTCGTTGAAGTCGGCACCACCGGTGAAGGCGATCTTGGGGCCGGCCGGCACCAGCAGCTCTGTGTCGGCCCGGCGCCGGGCGGCGAGAAAGTCCCGGCTGTCGATCATCGCCGCAGTGAGCGCCCTGTGATTGACCATCGACCCGGTGCGCGGCCGCCAGGCCGAGCCGGTATGGACCTCGAAGCGATCGGCGGCCTGGTCGCGGAAGAGTTCTAGGGAATTGCGGCGTTCGATCAGGGTCAGGCCCTCGGCGACGAGTCGCTCCAGTTCGACCGAGCGCACTTCCGAGCCGTTCTGCTCCTTCTGGCTCCGGCGCTGCTCCTGCTCGTTGGCGTCGAGCTCGCGCTCGATCCGGCCAGTGGCGCGATGGAACAGGTTGACGGTCGACCACAGCAGCTCCTCAAGGTCGGGTTCGAGGCGGGTGTCGGTGAGTGTCGAGACGAACGCATCGAAGATGTCGACGACGGCGCCGGTGATGGTCTGTGCTTCCGGCAATGGCCGGGGATCGGGATCGTCCTGGAAGGGACGATGGCCGTAGAGCTGCAGTTCGGTGAGGACGTGATCGGTCGGGGATGAGGCGTGCAGAGGCTCGAAGTCAGGATCGCGGTCGGTCGCCATGGTGATGTCCTTTGTCGGATCGGCCGCGCCCATCGCGGCCTTCGTGGGCGTCGACAGACGGCGGGCAGAACGGTCCCGCACCGCGCTTGCGGCCGGAGCGCAGCGGAGGACGGCGGGCCGAGGCTTTCTTGCCTCGCGAGGAATGCCGGCGAAGCCGGCAGGGGAAGAAAGCCGAAGGACCGCCGTTGCGGGACCGGGCGGCCTGCCGTCCGATCGCCCCTCTAGAAGGCCGGGGCGCGCGCTCGTCCGGTCCGAAGGGCAACAGAGCGACCGGCCAGGAAGCGATTCGCCGTGCCCGTGCTCATCCCGTCGCGGTCGTCGTCAAGGCCAGGAAGCGAACCAGGTCCTGCGGGGCCAGCTGCCGGCGGACGGATATTCGAAGCCTGTCGACTCCCAGGCGGCGGAGATCCTCGTTGAAGTCGTCGAAGCAGGGCAACAGGCTCCCGACCTCGATTCCGGCGGCCTCGGCGCGGTTGCACAGGCTCGCCATCGCAGCATCACCGGCCGAATCCGCGTCGCGAGCGATATAGAGACGGCGCAAGGTCGGTGGAAGCAGCAGTGCCGCGAGGTGGTTGGCCGAGAGCGCGGCCACCATCGGCAGGGTCGGCAGCACGCTGCGCAGCGACAGCATGGTCTCGATCCCCTCGCCGGCAGCCATCACGTCGCAGGCCACACCGAAGCGGACACCGTGCCGGAGAAGATGACCCATGGCCCGTCGCGGCGAGTCGATGGGCGCCTTGTCTTGGCCAGACCGGTCGAGCCAGGTGCGGTGCACTCCGGTGATCCTGCCGCCGAGATCGGTAACCGCGGCGATCAGTGCCGGCCAGGTCTCCGTGGGACTGTCGTCGTCGGGCCGATAGTAGCAGCGCGGATGGAAGCGTAGCGGATCACCGTCGGCCACGGTTACGATACCCCGACTGTGCAGGTACCTTTGCGCCAGCGTGCCTGGGATCGGCCGAGACATGGCGTAGAGACGCCGTGCGGACTCGGGCGAACCGCGGGGCGCGGAAAGACGATCCTGCCGTGGCGCGAACTGGTCTGGCGGCAAGGCGAGGAACGCCTGTGCCTCGTCGAGGGTGTCGCGCAGGCGATCAAGCCCTCGATTGAGGGCGATGAGGTCTAAAAGGTCGCCATGCTCGCCGGTGGCGGCATCGGTCCACTTGCCGGCGGCGCCCTTGCCATGATCCGGCCCGCTCAAGCGGACGAACAGGCTGCGGCCCCGGGTGTTGGCGACATCGCCGACCAGCCAGTAGCGGCCCTCGCGATGGCCGTTCGAAAGATAGTGGCGGCACACCGCCTCGGCGTTGCGCGCGAGGCGGCGGGCGAGGTCGGCGGCGAGCGACGACATGGCTCATGCCGCTACCCGATCGGCAATGCGCACGATCGGGTAGCGCTCCATCAACGCACCGAGGATCGAAGGCCCGTCGGCGCCGGTCGGCACGAACAGGCGCAGCTTCCAGGCAATGATCTCGGAGATGAGGCCCATCGCCTTGAGGCGATCGACCATGCCGTCGGTGAAGCCGCAGAGCTCCACCCGGAACAAGCCCATAACCCTGGCACGGCGAAGGGACAACCCGTCCTGCAGCTCGAGGATGGTTCGACCGTCGAGCACGGCAGTCCAGGCGTCAGCCGGGGCGATGCTCACGCCATCGGCGCTGACGGCCTGCGCCACCCAGGCGAGCGAGACCAGCCGGCCGATCACGCGCTCACCGGTATCCGTCTGGAGCCGATAGACCCGCATCGAATCGTCCGGCAGGCGCTTCCAGATCGGCAGGAGCAGTCCCGTGACGACGTGGACATCGCTCTCGGTGAAGGCCGGAATCTCGACGAGTTCCCGCTCCCAGGCTTCGGTGAAGGCGACGCGATCAGCCCGTTCCCAATGCGTCTGGTCCAACGCCGCCAAGGACATCGCCGCCCGCTCCATCGGCCGCAGCAGACGGACACGGCGTTCGACCTCACCATCGTCGAGCATGAGGCTCGGCGCAGGCACCTGCACGGCCGCCCGGCCGGACTGCGCGTTCACCAGCAAGACCGCACGCGGGTCATCCGCACGACCCAACGCCTCGCCGAGCGTGAACGGCCGATTGCGCTCCCGCCGGCGGATGGTGAACACTTGGGTCTCCGCGCCAGTCTGCGGATGGACATAGAGAGAGTGCCGGTCGGTCACGACCAGGCTCTCGGCCGTCAGTGTCTCGACGCCGACGTCGTAAGTGCCAGTGGCCTGCGCGCCCTCGATCTTCGTCTGCAGCAGACCCTCAAAGACACCAAACAGCGTGTTCTGCAGATCGATGGTCAGTGCCAACAGCCGGTTGAGGAAGGTCGTGATCGGCGGCAACTCCTCGCGCAGGCTGCCGTCCTGGTCGGTCAGATGCAGGCCGGTGACCTCCTCGAAGGCCATGAGCGAACAGCCCTCGACCTTGCCGGCAAACAGCAGGAGGTAGAGCTGCCGCAAGGCGGCACGGCCATAGGGTGATTCGAGATTGTCATCGGCCCGGAACAGTCCCTGCCCGCCGGTCTGGCGCTGGCCCTTGGTGATCGCGCCCAAGGTGTCGAGGCGGCGGGCGATGGTCGACAGGAAGCGCTTCTCGGCCTTCACGTCGGTGGCGATCGGCCGGAACAGGGGCGGCTGCGCCTGGTTGGTGCGATTGCTCCGCCCCAGCCCCTGAATGGCGGTATCGGCCTTCCAGCCCGCCTCCAGCAGATAGTGGACACGCAGCCGCTGGTTCAGGGCGCCCAGGTCCGCGTGGTAGGAGCGGCCGGTACCACCGGCATCGCTGAACACGAGGATGCGCTTGTCGTCGTCCATGAACGCCTGTGCTTCGGCCAAGTTGGCAGACCCAGGACGGTTCTCGACGCAGAGCCGGTCTTTCTTGCGCACGATCCGCCGCGACCGGCCGGTGACCTCGGCGACCAGGTCGGTGCCGAAGCGCTGGACGATCTGGTCGAGGGCGCCCTGGACCGGCGCGAGCGAGGCCAGCCGCTCGATCAGGCGGTCACGGCGCTCGACGGCGTCGCGGCACTGCACGGGCTGGCCGTCGCGATAGACCGGCCGCGAGGACAGGTTGCCCTCGCCATCGGTGAAGGGCTCGAACAGCTGGGTCGGGAAACTGTGCGCCAGATAGTCGAGTACATATTCGCGCGGCGTGATGTCGACCTGGACGTCACCCCAGTCCTCGGTCGGGATGTCGGCCAGCCGGCGCTCCATCAGGGCCTCGCCGGTGGAGACGATTTGTATGACGGCGGCATGGCCGGCTAAAAGGTCGCGCTCGATCGCCGCGATCAGCGTCGGCGTCTTCATCGAGGTGATCAGGTGTGAAAAGAAGCGCTGCTTGGCGGACTCGAAGGCCGACCGGGCCGCCGACTTCGCCTGGGCATTGAGCGTGCCGCGCTCGCCGGTGACGTTGGCGGCCTGCAGGGCGGCGTCGAGATTGTTATGGACGATCTGGAAGCCGCCGGCATAGGCGTCGTAGATGCGGACCTGCTCCGGCGTGAGCGCGTGCTCGACCAGCTCGTACGCGACGCCCTCGTAGGACAGCGACCGGGCCGCATAGAGGCCAAGCGCCTTCAGATCGCGGGCGAGCACCTCCATGGCGGCAACGCCGCCGGCCTCTATCGCCTGGACGAACTCGGCGCGCGTGGCGAAGGGGAAGTCCTCGCTACCCCAGAGGCCGAGCCGCTGGGCGTAGGCGAGATTGTGCACCGTCGTCGCGCCCGTGGCGGAGACATAGACGACGCGGGCATTGGGCAGCGCATGCTGCAGGCGAAGGCCGGCACGGCCCTGCTGCGAGGGCGCCTGGTCGCCGCGTTCTCCCTTGCCGCCGGCGGCATTGGCCATGGCATGGCTTTCGTCGAACACTATCACTCCGTCGAAGTCCGCACCCAGCCAATCGACGATCTGGCGGACCCGCGAAACCCTTTCCTCGCGCGCGTCGGTCCGTAGCGTGGCGTAGGTAGCGAAAAGGATGGCCTGCTCCAGGCGGATCGGCGTGCCCTGGCGGAAGCGGGCGAGCGGTGTCACCAGCAACCGCTCCATGCCCAGCGCCGCCCAGTCGCGCTGGGCGTCCTCGACCAGCTTGTCGGACTTGGAGATCCACACCGCCCGGCGGCGGCCTTTTAGCCAGTTGTCCAAAAGGATGCCGGCGACCTGGCGGCCCTTGCCGGCACCGGTGCCGTCGCCCAGCATCCAGCCGCGCCGGAAGCGCACGGCGTTCTCGGCATCGTCGGGTGCTGCCGAGACGGTGTCGAAAGTCTCATCCACCACCCACGATCCCGCGAGATGGCCGGCATGAGCCTCTCCCGCATAGATGACGCACTCGAGCTGGGCATCGGACAGCAGGCCTGCGGAGACGACATTGGCCGGCAGGTGCGGTCGGTAGGTGGGCTTAGGCGGCGCGACCGAGGCCATCGCCGCCGACTGCACGAGCCTCGTCGGATGCGGTCGCGCGCCGGTGATCCGGATCGACTGAAGGTCGTACCCTTCATACAGCGCTTCGGTGAGGCTGCCGCCCTCGGCCGGCTTCCAGTCGACGGTCTCATACGCGAGTTCGGTGCCCGCTCGTTCGAGCGACCTGCCCGCAACGGCGAGCGGCTGTCGTGCGGGCCTGCGGCTCGGTCTGACCGCGACGGGATGGACGGGTGCCGGAAGCGCTGCCGTGCCGTCAACAGGCAAGCGCGCTGGAACACACGTGGTCACCCACTCAAGCAACGTGGCAGCGTCGGGCGCCATGCCTGGCGATGCCGGAAACGATCTCGGATCGTCGGCGGGCACACGATCGATGACGGTCAAACGCGTCCCGACCGTCGTGCCGTGTCGAGCATAGACCCGACCATTAATGGCGGCGGAAAAGACGACACGGCCGCGTTCCTGGAGGCGGACGAAAGCCTCGCGCCAGGACGGATGATCCGGCGAGAGACTGGCGCCGGTGATCGCCACCAGCCGTCCACCGACGGCAAGGCGGGCAAGCGCAGAGGCGACATGGCGCAGGGCGGCATCGGCAACGGCGCCATCGACATGCGCTGCGGCCGAGAACGGTGGGTTCATCAGCACGACGCTCGGTCGCACGGCATCGTCGAGATGGTCGTGGATGTGCGCCGCGTCGTAGCGAGTCGTTGCAGCACCGGGAAAGAGCTGCCCAAGCAATGTCGCACGGGTTTCCGCCAGCTCATTCAGGGCCAGCCGGCTGCCCGCGAGTTCAGCAAAGATGGCGAGCAAGCCCGTACCGGCCGAGGGCTCGAGCACGACATCCGCCGGGGTGATCGCAGCCGCGGTGGCGGCGGCGAATGCGAGCTCGATCGGCGTCGAGAACTGCTGCAGCGCCTGGCTCTCCTCGGAGCGCCTCGTATGGGTGGGCAGAAGCGCCGCGATCTTGCCGAGCATTGACAGTTCGGCAGCCGGCGACCCAGCCCGAGTCCGAATGACCAGGCCGAACTTGCGGAGGAACAGCACGGTCGCCGCTTCACAGGCGTCGTAGGCGGTCTTCCAGTCCCAGGCGCCGGCCGCATCGGAGCCGCCGAAGGCCTGCTCCATGGCGGCACGCAGGATGACCGCATCGATGCGACGGCCGCGTTGGAGGTGAGGGAGAAGAAGGTGCGCCGCCGCGCCAATACCGGCGGGCAGATCGGCAGAAGCGCAGGCGAGTGAGCGCAGCGGCACCTGCGTGGCCGCTGAGATGGAAAGATTCGACATGAGGAGACCTCGAGAGAGCGGGAACGGTCCGAACCAGGGGGCGCTCTCTCTCGACCCCGCCGGCTCAAACCCGTCCCGGCCGTCCTCTCCCTCTCCCCTTGGGCATCGGAAGTGACGAAGCTCTCAACGAGAAAAGCCCGGCACAGCGGCCGGGCTTCTCCAACGATTGGCGGCGAGAACGCGGGCGGCCGAAGCCGCCCCGCGGGTCGCGGCTATTCGGCGGCGATGGGATGCGGCTCCGATTCGTCCGTGGCGGCATCCTGGCCTTCGCAGTCGGCGAGGAAAGCGGGAAGCTCCTCCACCGTGTCGGTGGGCGTGTTGGACACGTCCTCGCTGTCGGCGGGCCGCAGCGGTTCGGGCAGCCAGCCCGTGCCGTCCAGCAGCCGCTCGGCCTCCTTCGCCATCTCGGCCTTCTTGAGGTGGTCGATGAGCTGCGCCGCGGGCTCGCCCTTCGCCTCCCGCACGGCTTCGAGTATCCGGGCCTTGGTGACGCGGCCAAGGTAGTTGTCGACCGTGGGCCGCCAGCCGGCCTCGATCATGGCGAGACCGACGGCGCGGGCGAGCCGGTCGGCCTGGGCGATACGGTACTGGACACCGTGCGCCGAGACACCCGGGCCGCCGTAGCGGTCGCCCTTCTCGTAGAGGGCGTTCACGCCGAACGAGACGCAATGCGCGAGTAGCGCGGCCCGGCGGGTGTCGTCGAGAGCGACGAGCCAGTCCCAAAGCGTGTCGTCGTCCTTGGGCAGCTCGGCCTTCCAGGCCGCGTGGCGCTCGGTCACCGCCTGGGCGGAGGGGCTGTCCTTCAGGTCGGCCGCCTGGACGGGGAAAAACACATGCCGCACCGAGGCTTCCAGGCATGCGCCGGGCGCGCTGTGCTGGAAGGTGTCGAGGCAGAGCTTGTGCAGCAGCGCAGTCAGGGCGACGCGCGGGTTGTTCGCCACCGCATCGCGCAGGGCCAGCGTGCGGTGGGCCGTCAGTTCACCCACGAGCCGCTCGGGCAGCGGCCTGATGGCGTCGTCGCTGCCGTCGTCGTCATCATCGGGCTCGCCGGCGCCAATGGTGATGACGGTGCGTTGCCCGTCGGAAGCGGCAGGTATTGTCCCGCCGGCCTCATGGGTCTCCCCTTCCATCGGCCCTTCGCCGCCGGCTTGCATCGACGGCTCATCCTCCGGCCGGACAAAGCCTCGATCGACTGTAAGCTGTCCGGCGGCGTCGATGCTGACAAACGCGCCGGCGCGCGCGATCTCGGCCGGCTCATAGCGCACGGGCCGGTTCTCGAGGGCCGTAAGCGCTGTCTCGATCTCGCCGAGCCGGGCGTCGACCTCGTCCGGCAGCTCGTCGGCACCTTCGTATTCGCCTTCGAGCTTGGCGTACTCAGCGGTCAGCGCATCGAAGGTCATCTGCTCCTCTGGCGTGAGCTCGAGTGTCACGCCGTCGAGTTGCCGAAGATGGCTCGTGTGGCCATAGCGGAAATCGACGGCCACCTCGATCCACTTCCAACCTTCGGTGGCGATCGCCTGGGCCTCCGCTGCCAGCTTCTCGGTCGCCAACCGGTCGAGCAAGGCGATGTCCTCAAGCCAGCCGCCGTTGTCGTCCTCGAATAGGTCCTGAAGGATCACGCCACCAGCAGCTTCGTAAGCCTCGGCACCGACGAACCGCGCCCGCCGATCCGAGCCGCGGACGGTGCTCTCGGTGAGCTGGCGCCGGATCAGGTACGGCTCCTTGTCGTAGGATTGCTGAAGCGCCTCCCAGACCTGCTCCTGGCGGGCATGATCGGTGGTGACGGTGAAGGCCATGAGCTGCTCCAGGGTCATGCCGTCTTCGGCATAGATGTCGAGGAGCTTCTCGGACACCGCTGCCAGGCGCAGCCTCTGCCTGACCACAGCGGGCGCGACGAAGAACCGGGCGGCGATCTCCTCCTCGCCGGCGCCCTGGTCGAGCAACGTCTTGAAGGCACGAAATTGATCCAACGGATGCAGAGCGACACGCTGGACATTCTCCGCCAGCGAATCCTCCTCCGCCGAGATCTCGCCACTTGGATCGCGCACGATGCAGGGGATCAGCGCTGTCTTCGAAAGGCGCTTCTGCCCGACCAGGCGTTCGAGGGCCCGATAGCGGCGGCCGCCGGCCGGGATCTCGAACTGGCCGGTCTCGGCGCCTTCGGCGTCGAGGACCGGCCGAACGTTGAGGCTCTGCAGGAGCCCGCGCCGGGCGATATCCTCGGCCAGTTCCTCGACCGAGACGCCCGCCTTCAGACGGCGGACGTTGGACTGGCTGAGCGCCAGCTTGTTGAAGGGGATGTCGCGCGAGGCGCTTAGGATGATCTTCTGAACGGCCTTTGCCATGAGGGATACTCCGCGACGGACGGCCGAGAGACTCTCTCTAGACCTCCAATCCGTCATGGAAACGGCGCCGCCCTTTTTCTCTCCTGGCCGAAATCATATGAAAGAAAAATCCCCGAAAAAAATCGCGTTTCGGCTAAGACTCTGCAGCCAATGGAACTAGCAAAGATACCTACCGATTCGCCGCCGTCTATCCGAAATGCTTCTACTCCAAGAGGAAAGCTCTTCACGTCGAACAAGACTACGCGCAGTTAATTGCCCCGGCACAAGCATGAGCATCAGAGGGTAAAGCGGACTTTCCGTGCACGTCGGTGATCATGAAGTATCCTAAATCATATTTCCGTCAGTCGATGGAAACAAAACACACGACAGCGGGGAGTAGCGAATGAACGACAGCAAGTTCCTCACTGCCGAAGAGGTATCAGAGCGCTATCGTGGTGAAGTCACAGTGGGCACATTGAGGAATTGGCGTGCGATGAGGGTCGGCCCTGCTTTTGTTAAAATTGGCAAAGCCGTCTTATATCCCGTCGACCAGCTCGATGCTTGGGACGAAAAGAACCTGGTGCGTTGCCGCCCTTCACGGCGTTTGAGCGACAACGCCTAGCTCGCGCTGATGGTTAGGCAATGGACAGTGTACGGCCGGCGCCGCGGAATCGGCCACGGAAGTAGCACCGAAGCCTTCAGCCTGATGGTCCTTCTCAAGCTACTTCGTGTCTCAGCGTACCTCTGTCAGACAAGCGTTCCTGCATGAGAAAATACGCGCATAGCATTGAACCAAATAGATGTTACCATTGGGCAAGCCCAAAATACAAAGGCATGCTAAGCGCTGCAAGAAGGGAGATCGGTGGTATGCTGACCTCAGGTGTCGGGTGGCGATAGCTTCCACTGAATTCTGCCCGCTCACGATAGCGGACTATGCCGTTCGTGCGGCGGAAACCGACCAGCGAAGCGATGGCGGATCGCTCAGCTTTCCGCTTCTCGGCCTGTTCGGCGAGATCGGCAGCCTACTCAGCGAGGTCAAGAAGAAGCAGCGCGATCGAGCGTCCTATCTCGGTTATGCCGGCGCGGTCGTCGAAGAGCTTGGCGACGTCTTATGGTACTTGTCTACGGTCGCCGCACGTGGCGGCATCGCGCTGACTGACATCTTCGCCGAGGCAACCCCGGGCCCGCATGCCCAGGCTTGCAGTAAGGGCGAGGCGCTGTCCTTCGCTTCCGTGCAGCCCGCCATCATGACCCGTGCCACCGAGCCCACGGACGCGTTCGAGCGCACGCTCCTCAAACTCGCCGGGGACGTCGGTCTCCTCGTCATTGACCAGGAAGCGGGAAGACTGGCCGACAGCTCCTCCACCTTGCTCGGCCGCATGAGCGCGATCGCCCGCATGCTCATGCAAGCTGCCACAGAGGCCGGCGTCACGCTCGAGGCGGCCGCCGTAAAGAACCTCGCCAAGACGGCCGACCGCTGGCCGCGTGAACGCACCTTTCCTGCACCGCTCGATGCCGGCGCCGAGGCCGAAGAGCAGCTACCGCGCGATCTCACGATTGAAATCTTCGAACGGCGGGTGCGCGGACAGACTTATGTCTTTCAGCGCTGCAACGGCATCAACATCGGTGACCGTCTCACTGATAATGCGATGATGGCTGACGACTACCGCTTTCACGACGTCTTCCATTACGCTCATGTCGCGGTGCTGACTTGGTCACCTGTGACCCGTGCGCTACTTCGTCTTAAGCGCAAATCAGACCTCAAGATCGACGATGCCGAAGATGGCGCACGTGCGACCCTGATCGAGGAAGGTATCACGACTTGGATTTTTGGGCAGGCGGTCGAACTCGACCTCTTCGCCAACATGAAGCGTGGCGACCTGCCTTTTGATCTTCTCAAGCATGTCCGCCAGTTCGTCGCAGGCTACGAAGCGGAACGTTGTCCACTTTGGTTATGGGAAGAGGCCATCCTACAGGGCTATACAGCCTTTCGCTTCCTCCGTGAGCACCGGCGGGGCCGCGTCCGAATTGACATCAGTAACCGCCAGCTTTCCATTGAGCCCCTCCCGTGAAAACGCCCCGATCCTTCTCGACCGCACTTGCCAACACACGCCTGCCGGCTGTCTTCAATCCCTATCGCGACAGCTGCCCGATCCACGACCGATCTGATGCACCGCTTGTGCGCAAGCGTAACCTCACGCAGTGCCTCGAAGCCGCGCTCGACGCCCATGTCGATACGATGTGGATCGCCCGCGATCTCGGCTACCGCGGCGGCCGCCGCACCGGGCTCCCCTTGACCGACGAGGTGCATCTTGCCTCGGCCAGCACACTACTTGGCGGTATCACGCTTGATCGTGCAACGCGTGGCCCGATCGTCGCCGAACGCACCGCCGCGGTCATATGGAGCGTGCTCGCGCGCATTGGCGCGCCGGTCGTCTTGTGGAACGTGTTTCCGTTCCATCCCCATGAAGCTGCCGATCCAATGTCCAACCGCTGCCACAGCCGGTCCGAGCGCGATGCGACATGGCCGCTGTTGATTGCGCTGATCGCTATGATCGCGCCGCGCCGTATTGTCGCGATCGGCCGCGATGCGGGCCTTGCGCTTGCGGAGATTGACGTTCCGGTCACGATGGTTCGGCATCCGAGCTATGGCGGGCAGACGGACTTCATCGCCGGCGTCCATTCCCTTTATGGTCTCGATGAACCACATCGAGATGATGCGACGCTCGAATTGCCGTTGGCTCACGCTGCGAGAGGTGTTCCCGCCTGATCGAACTGTGCAAGCATCCCCGCTATTTCACTGCGGGGGGCTCGATTCGGCTGGTCGATCTCGGCGTGCGTCGAGATCACGGTGAGCGGGCCAACGTGGAGGCCGGTTTCACGCCCGACAAAGGCCATCAGCCGGCCGAGCCCGATCAAGTTGCCAAGCAGCTTCTCGATGTAGAAGTGGTTTCGATACATCGCGGTCAGCGTCAACGTGCGTTGCGCTCCCGGCACGACCTTGAAGCTCAAGAAACTGAGGCACTGACCACCATAGGGTGAATTGTCGACATCACGGACTGGATCGAACAGCGAGAGTTCGAATTTGTTGAGCGCGCGTACCTTGTCATTGCGCATACGCTCCACGATATCCCAGAGCTGGTTCGGCGGTTCGCCCGCCGGCACGGGGAAATCGATCATGCGCTCGAAGTAGTAGCCCGACCAGCGTCCGCTCCGTCGCACCTTCGGCAGAACCTTGGTACTAAACACGTCAAAAAAGGCGGGCGCGCCAAGGCGATAATAGAGTGACGCAGGAAAAATCGTATTGGCGACCGCTTCGACCGACTTGTCGCGCGCCGTCAAAAAGTCATCTACGACCGCGATGCCAGGGTGCGCGCGCGTTGCATTGGCTGTCGGATCGGCCACATCGATCACGACATTATAGGCCTCATGGCCGGAGGCGCCGTCGACCAGACGGACCGCTTCCCGCCACGCGGTCACACAGTCAGGCTGCGGCGGGACAGGCAGATACATCGACATCCTCCGTCAATATCGCGGCCGCGAAGAGACGGGGCGCGAGGAAGGTTTCCGTAAGCCAGCCATAGCCGGCGGTGCCCCATCTGAGCCCCCAGCTGTTGCGCACCAAAATCGCGCGCTCGCCATCGACCGTCCCGTGACCGGTGGCAACGACGGCATGGCGGCGTGCTGGATCCGGCGCTTCGCCGGCAGTCGGATGGATCACAGCTTCGGCGGACGGTGCATAGAATGCGCGGGACAGCATCAGCAGCAGGATCGCGGGACGATCACCCTCGAGTTCCTGAATGACCCTGTCCAGCGATGGCTGAAGCGTATCACCGGCGCGTCCGAACAGCGCTCCGACATTGTCGGATGGCGTCCACGACGCGGCGTCGCTCGGCGTTGCGGGCAAATACGGCCAGCCTGCTTCCACAGGCTGCCCGTCTTTGCGCAACGCCTCGAGCATCGCCGACAGCGTTGCGCCCCGGCCGGGCGGCCGTCCCGAACGCCGCTGTGCGTGATAGAACGCGAATTCACACGACAACGGCACCCACCCTGGCCGGAGGCCCGCATGGGCATCGCTGCCGGCAAACGCGAGGCAAGTCGGCCGTGGTCCCTGATTGCGCGCCTCGCCGAACAGTGGCCGCAGATCCTTCAACACGACGATCTCGGTCATGCGGCTTCAAGTAACCTCCGCCGCTCGGCACGCGACAGCCCTTCCTCCTCCGGCCCCGTTAGGTCGAAGTCGAACTTCAGCCGCGACAGCGGAGGCTCAGGATCCCAGGGCCGCCGCTCCTCAATTTGGAGAGAGCCGCGATGCATGTCTTCCGGCGCCGCGGTCACACGCCGCACGACTGGCCCGCCCACACCGTCGCCGTCGATCGCCTCGAGTTCGTCGCGGACGATCGCGAACCCGCTCGCCTTGAGCTGGTCGATGTCCCACAGATAGCCGCCGCCACTATGTTCCTCCAGCCGCAACACGAACAGATCGTTGCGGCTGCCATCAATGCGCGTTCCGGCATCGCGCTCGGTAAGGAGCCAGACGTCGCCACGATAGTCCTGCGGCTTATAGGTCTCCAGTAGGGCAACCTTCAACTCGCGGGGCTGCGTTTGGAGCAGTTCCCAAGCAAGCGCGGCCTGGATCAAACGATGGCGGACTAGGGTCCAGCACGTCGCCTCGTAGCTCGCGCCGATGCGAAGCGCGAGCTGATAGACCCGGTTCGGACGCCGGAAATCCTCTACCGTCCAGCTTTGGCGGGCGGCGTGCCACTGGATCAACCACCTGGGCATCATGAAGCCAACAGCAAAGGCGTCAGCTTCGACTTCCTGGAAATCCTCTGCGGGCGCGCCGGTCAGAGTCATGCGGCGGAGGATACTTTCATCGTCAAGGCTCGGCTGATGCTTCATCTCAAAATGACCGAGTTCATGCGCGGCTGTGAAGCGTTGGATACTCATCGGCCGCCGCGTCGTCACCAGGACGCCTGGGGCTGGCTCGCTCAGATAGGCGCCCAGCAAACCCTGCAGCGGACGGAGCAGAAGAGGCAGGTCGACGGCCTGGATGGCGCCGAAGACGTCGATATTGCCACCCCTCGTTTCGACGATCTGGCGCAAGTCGAGACGTTGATGCAGCCGCGAGGCCGTCATCGTCCCTGCTCGTACCGCGCCCGCGTAGTCCGATGCCACCATGAGGGTCAGCCCTGCCCAGCACGCGCCCGCGTGCGCAGGTATTCAGCGAAACGGCCGAGTTCATCGCGATCCTCTGGCGACAGGTCGGCTGCCCGCCGCGCGAGATGCGCAACATCGACCGGCAGATTAGCCGACGCTTCGTCTTCGCCAGTGAAGAAAGCGGCCGGCTGTCGATATAGCTTCGCGAGCCGTGTCAGCTCGATCACCTCGACGCGGCGCTGACCATTCTCGATGTCAGTGAGCGCCGTCCGCGGGATCTTAAGGTAGGTCGCGACCTCCTCCTGCTTGAGGCCGAGATACTTACGCGCCTCGCGTAACCGATCACCCAGTTGCCGTCGCTCCTCTTCATCGCTTGCTTGCCGAAGTGCCAGGTCGGTCATGACTTGTCTCCTTTACGCTTCTTCCACTGTGCTTCGATCCGGGGCAGCAGCTGGTAGAGAGCGCTGTCCACCGACCTATAGCCACCTGTGCGGACGACACTTTCGGGAAGCTCGAATCCGACGACTGGTTCGACCACACACAGGATCGAAACGACGACGAGCGAGTCCACCTGAAAAGTCGCCTTTGCAAGGTCAACGTCCGACGTCGGCAACGTGATACCTTTGAGCGTGGCTTCGTCCCTCACCGCCTGAATGATTTCACTCCGCAGACTCGCCTCAACAGCTGCTGCGGGAAACGGTGCCAGAACAGAGCCGGAAGAAGGTGGTGTCAATGTGCCGACAGTCATCGTGTGTCTTTCCGGGACAGATGACTGAGTGTAATGTCGGCTTTTCCGACTTTCAAGAAATTCTTGAGGATCAATTCTCTGTCGACTTTTGGGGGAAACCCCTTCTACTTCAGATGATTAGAGATAAAGCGTATCTCCCCGTGTACTGGAAAATCCTCAGCGTCATCGCCTTTGCAGCAATGCGTGCCCGATCGGGCATACTGTCCGAGACCCCGCGAGCTTAGCATATAGTGCAGACGAGCAGCGCCCGAGTGGGTAGCGCTGGGGCCGGCTGGCGCGCTCCAAGAAATGCGTGATAGCGCGGCTCCACACTGCGTAGAGGCCCGTAACGTCGTATTTAAGATCGGCGAAGGGCGTGTCTGTAGCTAGGTGCGAACGCGGGTGACTGACCTGAGCCCCTGAAACTCCTCCAGAAATGAGTAGAGTCCGTCTTCGAGGGGAGACGGGCGATGAAGCGGACGCGATTCACGGAAGAGCAGATCATCGGGATCCTGCGGGAGCACGAGGCAGGAG
>JAESFZ010000369.1_pt1 | contig 17855 bp, 12 predicted proteins | sample 9269561 | NCBI WGS metagenome assembly JAESFZ01 (sample SAMN14515552, study PRJNA621657) | algae metagenome | isolation source: Tildeniella nuda ZEHNDER 1965/U140 and co-occurring heterotrophs from wet... | place: Switzerland: Stansstaad, Zurih | collected 1965-01-01
GTCTGAACCCGTTCGATTTCTGGCAGTACTGGCGCAACACCGAAGATGCCGACGTCGGACGCTTCCTGAAACTCTTCACCGACCTGCCGCTCGACGAGATCGCGCGGCTGGAAAAGCTGGGCGGCGAGGAGATCAACGAAGCCAAGAAGATCCTGGCGACCGAGGTAACCCGCCTCGCCCACGGCGACGAAGCCGCAAAGGGTGAGACGCTGCCTGTAATCGACATCGCGCGCGCCAAGCTCGCGGCAGGTATCGCCGCATTCGAGCTGTTCCATGACGCCGGGCTGGCCGAAAGCCGGACCGAGGCGCGCAAGCTGATCAAGGGTGGCGGCGGCCGCCTGAACGACAAGCCTATCGCCTCGGACACGGCCATGGTGAAGGAGGGCGACCTCGACGGCTCGGGCACGCTGAAACTGTCGGCCGGCCGCAAGCGGCACGTGCTGGTGCGCGCCGTCTAGGGCGCGCGATTCATTTCCGTATTCGGCGGCGCCGGCGTGCTGCTGTCAGGCGGCGCGTTGAATATCTCGCGCAGCACGCCGGGCGTGACCGCCGACATCATGCTGACGTTGCTCTTGAGATCGTCGAACGGCCCCTCGAGGCTGTAGGAGATTGCAAACAGGCCGCCGTCCTTGCCACCAGTGAGCAGCGGACCGAGCAACGGCACGTTGGACAGAAGGTTGTTGAGGGCGAAGGCCGGCACCACCACGCCGCGCAACTGCGCCGTCTCGTTGGCGAGATCGAGCCAGCCCTGGGTCGTCAGGCCGATCGAGCGGCCGCTGGTCCGCCCGTTCCTCACGTCGATGCGGTCGCCGACCTTGTTGATTTTGGCTTCGAGGCCGTCGAATTGCTGGGTAGCGTCACCGGCCCGGCCGAGGCCCTCGATCGCGGCGTTCAGCGTGCCAACGTCGGGCCGTGGCTTGACCGCCTGCATGCGGTACGGACCCACCTTGAGCGTGCCTTCGAGCGGCGGATCGGCCCAGACGTCGTTGAAGCGGCCTTCGATGTGGAGATAGCCGCCCACCAGCCCGTCGATCCAGCCGGCGTCCTTCAGCAATTGCCCAAAATCGGCAACGTAGAAGAACAGAGTGCGGTTCGTGCCGGCCGGGGTGATGCGAAATGTCGACCCCTTGCCGCCACCCAGCGTCATGTCGGCCGAAGCGATGCGCTCGCCAATAAGCTCCAGCCGGCCGTTGAGGTAGCCGAGCGTGCCGCGCTTCACCAGGATCTGATCCAGCTGGACTACGACCTTCGTGCTGGCACGTGCCGTCGCGGCAGCACCCTTGGGTTCCTTCGCCGCCATTTCGTCACGCGCCTTCAGCATGTTGCGCACGCGCTGCAGTTCCAGTGACTTGCCCTTGAGATTGAGTTCCACTCCGCCAGGACCACGCTTCCAGTCGACAGCGATGTCGGTCTGCCCGATCCTGACCTGCTGCAAGGTGATCTGCTGCACGGCATTGTCGCCGGAGAACCGCACCTGCCCCTTGCCCTGGAGGCCGTTGCCGCGTCCCTCGAAGTCGGCAGTCGTGAGCTTGCCACCCGTTGCGAGCTTGAGCGCCATCGTGAGTTGGCCGTCGGCGCCCGGGTCCTTGGTCCAGGACAGGGGCTGGACTGTGAGCTTGGCTGCCTTGAGATCGAAGCGGCCGGTCACCTCACCAGTCCCGTTTGGCGCCACCTGATACTGCAACGCGACCCCGACAGGCCCCGTGACGTAGGGTTCCGGCGACGGAAATCCCGCCTTCGGCATGAGAGCTGCGGGCAGCGTACCCTTCAATTCGTAGCGACGACGGAAGGGCACCTTGGTCCCGTAGAATTCACGCCAGCCGATCTCTACGGCGTGCCCGTCGAGCTTGCCGGTCCCCGTGATGCTGAGTTCCGAGCCGCCATACTTCACGCGGGCCACACCATCGCTTAGATCGACGTCGCCCAACGCGTCTCTCAACGCAAAGCCCCGCAACTCCGCGTCCGCCCTGATCTCGATGTCGGCCACCGCCAGCGCTTCGATGAGAGGAAAGGTCAGACCGATATCGACAGTCACATCCCCGCCGACCCGCCTGTAGTCGTAGACGACATCCTTCGGCAACCCGAGCTGGCGCCGCGCAAGGAACTGGGCAACCCGGGGGGCCGGGCCGGCGATGGCAAGCTGAATGTTGGCGTGGGACACCGGCTGATCGATGCCGGTCAGGTCGATGGTCCCGTTAGTCAGACGCAAGCCCACGCTATTGCCGCTGGCCACGTCGAAATGCAGCGTCTTGTCCTCGAAGCGGGCCTTGCCCGAGACGTCCTGCAATTCCGGCATGTGCGGCATGTAACGGACCTTCATGCCGCGGTAGTCCAGCAAACCGACCAGGCGATCGACCTTGAGCTCGGAAATCTCGTTGCCCGGCGCACTCAGCGCAAACTCGGCGGCAGCATCGGCTTCACCATTGCTCAAGTTGGCGAGCGCCCACTGCCGCCCACCTGGCGCAAATTCCAGCGGCCAGTAGTCTCCGAGACGGCTGACGGGAATCTTGCGGACGTCGACTCGTCCAGTGAGGGTCTGGCCTTCCGGCTTCTTCATGCCGATGCCGGTGATCGACACTGTGGCGGCGCCGATGTCGAGCTCGATCTTTTCGATCCTGGCGGTATGCGACGCGGCATCAACCAGTACCCGGGCATTGACCGTCCGCACCTGGTGAGTCACGGGCAACACACCCGGCAGCGTCACCTTGCCATTGCCTCCGTGGATATCGATCTCGACGCTTCGGATTTCACCGCCGCCTGTCGCTTCGACACGCACCCGGCCGGACAGCGAAATGTCAATGCCACGCAGCAGGGCCGCGTCGGAAGACACGTCAGCGAAGGTAAGGGGCTTCAATCCCTCGATGTTGGCCTCGACGAAAATGCGGCTGCGGTCGCGCGCATAGAAGCCCGACAGCGAAACGTCGATCGGCTCGCCGCCGCCATTGCTGAATCGGGCACTGGCGACAATGACGACGCCGCTGGCATCGCGCGTGAGGCGCGCCATCGCGGCCGGCGCCGTCCAGGCGACGCCGCTCTGCACGTCGCGCAGCGTGACCCGGGCGCGCTCAACCAATACGGTGTCGAGTTGTCCGAGCAGCGACGTCTGGTTCGGCTCGGCCATGAGCTGATCGACCAGCAGGTCGACAATCTCGCCCTGGGACTTCGTGTCCGGGCTGGCAAGCACGCGCCGCAACATGCCGCCTTCACGCGCGACGTCGGCGTCGAGAGTCGGACTGTCGACGACGATCGACGTCGGCAGGAGCTTGCCACGGGCGACACTGCGAGGATCGAATGAGAGCGAAACACTCGGCGCCGTGGCGATCTCTTGACCTGAGACATTGCTGATCTTGAGGCCGGCCAGCACGAGCCGAACCGGCTGGCTGAGGCCGCTCCACTCGGCATAGATGCGATCAGCGTGAATCTTGATCTTGGCATCGGGAACGTCGAAGGTTTCCGCGACCCGCGACTTGAGGAAATCGAGATCGATCGGCCCGGCCATCAGGCGAAGTGCCGCGACGACAACAAGCACCCCCACGCCGATGACGAAACCGGCGGCAATACGCAGAGCGACGCGATAGGCTCTTCTGACCAAAGGTCGATACTTCCAGCTTCTTGACGACGACGGCGCCCGCAGGCAAGCGTGCCAGGGACACCGACAACTTACCCGACCGCCGCAACCTATGTCTTGGCTTTCGACTGCTCGCCTGCCGCGCCCGCACGATCAAGAGCGGCAGGCCGTGGCGTGGGCCCGGTGGACCGACAAGGCCCAGCGGCCAAGCGACCCCTCAGAGGTGGCGCTGCTGGATGCGTTGTTCGGCAACAGCCCGTACCTCACGGAAACGGCCCTACAAAATCCCGTTTTTGTGACCGATCTGTGGCGGCTGGGCCCCGAGACAATCCTGGATGATCTCTCAAGCGAACTTCGTGCCGCGCAGAATTCAGCGCGCGATGGCATGCTGCCTGAAGCCATTGCAACCACGTTGCGTCGGCTCAAGCGTCACGTGGCGCTGGCCGTCGCCGTGGCCGACATCGCCGAGGTCTGGCCGCTCGAGAAGATCACCGGAGCGCTCAGCCAATTCGCCTCGGGATGCCTCGACGCCCTTACCGACTCGATCCTGCTTCAGCTCTCGCGCGACGCCCGCATAGACCTCGGCGGCAATCCCGAGGCGGCGGCCCTCACCGTCCTCGGCATGGGCAAGCTCGGGGCGGGCGAACTCAACTACTCGAGCGATATCGACCTCATCCTGCTCTACGACCGCGACGCGCCGGCAATCGCCGGCAACGACCAGATGCCTCGCCACTTCGTGCGTTGCGCTCGTTTGCTGGTGCAGCTGCTGTCGGAGACCTCGGCCGACGGCTACATCTTCCGCACCGACCTCCGGCTGCGCCCCGATCCCGGCTCCACGCCGCTCGCCATGTCGATCCAGGCCGCCGAACTCTATTACGAGAGCGTCGGACAGAACTGGGAACGGGCGGCGATGATCAAGGCCCATCCGGTGGCCGGCAACCGGCCCGTGGGAGAGGCGTTCCTGGCCGACATGCGGCCCTATATATGGCGCAAGCACCTCGACTTCGCGGCAATCCACGACATTCACTCGATCAAACGGCAGATCGATGCCCATCGCGGCGGCGGCACGGTCAAGGTCTTCGGCCATAACGTCAAACTGGGTCGCGGCGGCATTCGCGAGATCGAATTCTTCGCCCAGACCCAGCAGCTCATTTTCGGCGGCCGCGACCCGTCGTTGAGGCTGCGCGGCACCTGCGAAACCATCCGGGCGCTGTCGGCGACAGGACACGTCACGCCAACAGCGGCGGACGAGCTTATCGAGGCATATGGCTTTCTGCGGCGGGTCGAGCATCGTCTCCAGATGGTCGACGACCGCCAGACCCACAGCCTGCCAGCCGACGAGACCGGGGTGGCGGCGATTGCCACTTTCCTGGGCTACCCCGATTCGGCTTCGTTCCAGCAGGCCCTGCTCGACCGGCTGCGCTGCGTCGAAGGCCACTATGCCAAGCTGTTCGAGGAGGCGCCGAGCCTGGCAGGCCCCGGCGGCAATCTGGTCTTTACCGGCACCGACGACGATCCCGGCACGCTGGAATCGCTCAGCGCCATGGGCTTTCGCGATGCGTCGGCCGCAGCCGGCATCGTGCGGCGCTGGCATCACGGCCGCTATCGCGCCACCGCGACGGCTCGTGCGCGCGAATTGCTGACCGAGCTGATGCCCGGCCTCCTGAAGGCGCTGGGCTCGACTGCCGCGCCCGACCAGGCGCTGCTCAATTTCGATCTCTTCCTCGCCAACTTGCCGGCCGGCGTACAGCTCTTCTCGCTGTTCAAAGCCAATCCGGCACTGCTCGAACTTCTCGCTACCATCATGGGCAGCGCGCCGGGCCTTGCCGCCCATCTCGCGCGTCGCACGCTCCTTCTCGATTCAGTGCTGTCGCCCGACTTCTATCGTCCCCTGCCTTCGGCCAGGGAGATGACGGCAGAACTGGCTTCCGTTCTGGCACATGTCGATCACGAGCAGGATATTCTGGACCTTGCGCGGCGCTGGGCGAATGACCGCCGCTTCCAAATCGGCGTACAGCAGTTGAAGCACATCGTGCGCCCGGCAGAGGCAGGCCTCGCCTATTCCGACGTCGCCGCCGCCACCATCTCGGCGCTCTGCGACCGGGTCGAACAGCGCTTCGCCGATATCCATGGCGGTTTTCGCGGCCAACGCCTGGCCGTGATGGGACTGGGCAAGCTCGGCAGTCGCGAGATGTCGGCCACCTCAGACCTCGACCTGATCTTCGTCTACGATATCCCGTCGGACCTCGAAACCTCGGATGGCGCGCGGCCGTTGTCACCCATCCAGTACTACACGCGACTGAGCCAGAAGATCGTGACGGCGCTCACCGCTCATACCAACGAAGGCGCTCTCTATGAGGTCGACATGCGCCTGCGCCCGTCGGGTCGCTCCGGGCCGCTCGCCAATTCGCTGGAAGGCTTCGAGACCTATCACGCGCAATCCGCCTGGACCTGGGAGCACATGGCGCTGACCCGCGCCCGCGTGATTCACGGGCCGGCGGCGCTGGTCGACCGTCTCACCGATATCGTCAAGACCGCACTCTGCCGACCACGCGACCCCGTTGCGCTGGTCCGCGACGTGGCCGATATGCGCGATCGCATCGCCCAGCACGCCCCGGCCAAGAGCGCCTGGGACTTCAAGCACCTGCCGGGCGGGCTGTTCGATATCGACTTCGTGGCGCAATACCTGGCACTCCTCCACGCTGCGGCGCGGCCCGACCTCCTTGCCCCTCATCCCGCCGAAATGCTGCGGCGGATGGCCGAAGCCGGACTGATCGAGCGCACAGATGCCGAACGCCTGCAGGCCACGCGCACGCTGCTTTCCGACGTGCAGAGCCTGCTCCGCCTCACCCTGAACGGCGACGAATCGGCCTTCGACGAGACCAGCGCGCCCGAAGGCCAGCGCCGGCTGATCGCGGCTACCGAGGATGCGGTCGATCTCGCAAGCCTCAAGGCACGGATCGCGACCGAGGCAGCAGCCGCGCGTGCTATATACGAGCGCATCATCGAGGCCCCGGCGCGCGTCGCCGGCTGGCAGGCAAGGAGAGACAAATGAGTGTCGAGGAAGGCAGGAAAGCGCCGGATTTCACCGCCGCCACCGACGGGGCCAAGAAGCTCAAGCTCTCGGAGCTGCGCGGCAAGCCTGTCGTGCTCTACTTCTATCCCAAGGACGACACGCCGGGCTGCACGACCGAGGCCTGCGGCTTCCGTGACGCCGCCCCGGACTTCAAGAAACTGAAGGCCCAGGTGATTGGCGTCTCCAAGGACAGCGTCGCCCGTCACGACAAGTTCAAGGCCAAGTACGAACTCAACTTCCCGCTCGTGTCCGACGAAGACGGCAAGATCTGCGAGAAATACGGCACCTGGATCGAGAAGAGTCTCTACGGCCGCAAGTACATGGGCATCGATCGCGCCACCTTCCTGATCGACAAGGACGGCGTGGTCCGCAGGATCTGGCGCAAGGTCAAGGTCGCGGGCCATGTCGACGAGGTCCGTGACGCGCTCAAGGCGCTCTGAAGGCGCTGCCACCGAACGCGAAATAGCAGCTCCGCCTATCCCCCGACCGCCTTGCGGGCGGCCCATGCCCTGCCCTACCCTCTGGGATTGAAATTCACCCGCCCGGACAGGAACACCCTATGACCAACGACAATCCCGACAACAAGTGGATCGGCAAGCGCACCCCCCGGCCGGACGGCGCTGACAAGGTCACCGGACGCGCCGCCTACGCCGCCGACACCAACATGCCGGGCATGATCTGGGGCAAGGTACTGCGCAGCCCGCACGCCCACGCCCGCATCAAGTCGATCGACACTTCGAAGGCCGAGGCCTTCCCGGGCGTCAAGGCGGTCATGACCTCCAAGGACATTGTCGACTTCCCGATCGACAAGGGCCCAGTGATGCTGGGCATCCAGGACATCCGCTGGATGTGCCGGAACGTGATGGCGCGCGACAAGGCGCTGTTCCACGGCCATCCCGTAGCAGCCGTCGCCGCGACCTCGCAGGAGATCGCCGCCGAAGCCCTGAAGCTGATCAAGGTCGACTACGAGGTTCTGCCTCATGCCATCGACGTCGAGGACGCGATGAAGCCGGGCGCCGCCCCTCTGCACGATCACATCAAGTTCGAGGGCAAGCCCTCCAACATCGCAGGCACGCTTGAGCACAAGAAGGGCGATATCGAAGCTGGCTTCAAGCAAGCCGACGTGATCGTTGAGCGGAGCTTCAAGACCGAGGCCGTGCACCAGGGCTATATCGAGCCGCATGCCTGCCTGGTCAGCGTCGTCGACGGCAAGGCCACGATCTGGAGTTCGAGCCAGGGCCAGTTCATGGTCCGCGCCATGACCGCGCTGCTTACCGGCGTGGCACAGAGCGACATCCGCGCCATCCCGGCCGAAATCGGCGGCGGCTTCGGCGGCAAGACCATCATCTATCTCGAGCCGCTGGCGCTGGTGCTGGCGCGCAAGTCGGGCAAGCCCGTGAAGATGGTGATGAGCCGCGAGGAAGTGTTCCGCGCGTCCGGACCGACCTCGGGCTCGATGAGCAAGGTAAAGATCGGCGCCAAGAAGGACGGCACCATCGTGGCCGCGCAAGGCACCTACTGGCTGCAGGCCGGCGCATTCCCCGGATCGCCGATCCGCGGCGCCGCCGGTTGCGCCTTCGGCCCCTACGATATCCCCAACGCCTACACGCTCGGTTACGACGTCGTTTCCAACCGCTCCAAGGTCGCGGCCTACCGTGCGCCAGGCGCGCCGATCGGCGCCTATGCCGTCGAGTGCGTGCTCGATGAGCTGGCCGAGAAGCTCAAGATGGATCCACTCGAGCTTCGTCTCAAGAACGCCGCCAAGCAGGGCACCAAGGCCGTCCACGGTCCAGTCTATCCGGTCATGGGCTACCAGGAGACCGTGAAGCAGGCGCTCGCCCATCCGCACTACAAGGCGCCACTGAAGCCCAATCAGGGCCGCGGCGTGGCGTCGGGCTACTGGTTCAATGCCGGAGGCGAATCGAGCGCCCAGATGAGCATCAACGAAGACGGCACGGTCGTGGTGATGACCGGCCATCCCGACATCGGCGGCTCACGCGCGTCGACTGCCAACATCGCCGCCGAGCTGCTCGGCATCCCGCACAGCAAGGTGCAGGTTCTGATCGGCGACACTAGCAGCATCGGCTTCTCGAACCTGACCGGCGGCAGCCGCGTCACCTTCGCCTCGGCGATGGTGGTGACCGATGCCGCGGGCAAGGTCATCGCCGACCTCAAGCGCCGCGCCGCCAAGATCTGGAAGATCGATCCCGAGGCTGTGACCTGGGAAAACGGCGAGGCCAAGCCTGCCGGCGACAATGCCGGCAAGTTCGATCCGCTGTCGCTGGCCCAGCTCGCCGCCCGTGCGACCGAGACCGGCGGCCCGATCGGCGCCGGCGCCTCGACCAACACCACGGGCGCCGAGGGTGGCTTCAGCACGCACATCTGTGACGTCGAGGTCGACCGCGACACCGGCCGTGTGTGGGTGACGCGCTACACGGCCTTCCAGGACGTCGGCCGCGCCATCCATCCTGACTATTGCGAGGGCCAGATCCAGGGCGGCGTCGCCCAGGGTATCGGCTGGGCGCTCAGCGAGGAGTACATCTACGACAAGAACGGCCGCCTCGATAACGCCGGCTTCCTCGACTATCGCATGCCCGTCACCTCGGACCTGCCGATGCTCGATGCCGTCATGATCGAGATCCCGAACCCCAAGCATCCGCAGGGCGTGCGCGGTGTCGGCGAGGTGCCGCTGGTCCCCGTGATGGCCGCCGTCGCCAACGCGCTGCATGGCGCACTGGGCGAGCGCTTCTACAGCCTGCCCATGTCGCCGCCGAAGGTGCTGGACGTGCTGGAGCCCGCGGCAAAGGCCGCCGACTAGGCGATCAGAAAGCGAACGAATTCTGTGTTGGGGGCGCGCTACTTCGGTGGCGCGCCCCTAACTTTTTGATCAACACGCCAGTTGCTTCTTCAACTCGTACCAGCGGTCGAGGATGGGGAGGATCTTGTCCTCCTTCTCGGCGGGCAGGGAGAAGACGACGCGGTCGATGCCGATCTTCTCGCAGAGTCTCAGGCGCTCGATATTGTCGGGAACGCGGAAGGCGCTGATCGGCAGGCTGGCGGGGTCGCGGCCGGCTTCTGTCGCCATCTGACGGAACTGGTCGATGACGCCCATGCCGTCCTTCTCCAGCCAGTCGTCGCGCGGGATCCAGCCGTCGCCGTAGCGGATGGCGCGCCGGGCCGCATGCGGGAAGCCGCCGCCGACGATGATGGGCGGATGCGGCACCTGCCGCGGCTTCGGCCACTGCTTCATCTTGTCGAAATTCACGAACTCGCCTTGATACTCGGGCTCCTCGTTGGTCCAGATCGCCTTCATGGCCTCGATGCGCTCGCGCGCCAGCTTGTGGCGCGTCTTGAAGGCGGTGCCATGGTTCTCGATCTCGGGCTGGTTCCAGCCGTTGCCGACTCCGAACAGGAAGCGGCCGTTGCTGAGCTGATCGATCGAGGACACCATCTTGGCCGTGACGATCGGGTCGCGCTGGATCACCAGAGCGATGCCGGTGCCGACCTTGAGTTTGCTCGTCACTGCCGCTGCCGTGTTGAGCGCCAGGAACGGATCCATGATCTCGTAGTAGGCGCGCACCAGGCCGCCGGTCGCCGGATAGCGCGAATTGCCGGCCGACGGGATGTGCGTGTGCTCCGGCACCCAGAGCGATTCGAATCCGCGTTCCTCCAGCGCCCGGCCCAGCGCCGCCGGATGCATGGAGTCCGCCGTGAAGAACATCACCGCGCCGATTTTCATGTGGCTTCTCCCCTCCCCAGAGTGAGGTGGCTATTTCTTCGGCGACCAGCCGTAGATCTTCTGCAGGGATCCACCCATCAGCGTCGCGCGGTCGCTGTCGGACAAGCGATCGGTGACGCGGAAGGAATCGACGCCTTCCTTGTAGGTCAACAGCGCCACGGCGCGGGTCCAGTCGGTGCCCCACATGCAGCGATTGAGCGAAAAGGCGTCGAAGATACGGCCCAGCGGATCCCAGATGTCCTTGTAGGGAAACTTTTCGTGACTGAGCGTGCAGGCGCCGGTGATCTTGACCACTACGTTAGGGTTCGAAGCGAGCGCCAGCAGCTTGGGCAGTTCATGCCACGGCTCCTTCGGCGCCGGCGGCGCCATCGGCTGCTCCAGCCCGAGATGATCGATCACCAGAGTCGTATTCGGGTTGCGCTTGGCGAGCAGGCCCACCTGTTCCAGCCGGCCACGCGCCATCAGGTTGACCGGCAGGTCGTGTTTGGCGGCGGCCGCCAGCACGCGGTTGATGCCGGGATCGGCCGCATCGGTCGAAATCTCCGGCGTGAACATGATGCGGATGGCGACGGTGCCGTCCATCGCCGCCCATGCCGCGATCGTGTCCTCGACCTTGGGATCGTTGGCATTCACGGGCTTGATGACGCCGAAGCGGCCGGGATGCGCCTTCTGGACGCCGACGGCGTAGCTCTCGTCCCAACGGTACATCGTATAGACGGAGACCAGCAGCGCACCATCGACGCCGACGGAGTCCATGGCCTTGATCATGTCGGCCGCCGTCACCTCCGGCGGACCGGCGAGCACCGCTGCCCACGGGCGGCCGGGATGATTGCGCTCGTAGCAGTGAACCTGGGCGTCGATTGTCGGCATGCGGTCTGGCCTCCTACTCATTGGCTGTCGAAACTATGGTGCTGCAGAGGGGCCATCAAGAGCCGCTGCGTCGGCGTCCGCCATACCGCACAGTGAACCATTCAGCCGCAAGTGGACCCCGGCGTTGACGATCCGCCGGGGCGTGGCGCAGGCTCAAACAACATGGGTATCTCCGCACGACAGTGGCTAATCCTTCTGTGCGTGCAGTTCACGACGATCCTGTTCGGCCTCACCGCGACCAGCGTCACCGTGATATTGCCCCAGCTGAAGGGCGCGTTGTCGGCTACCCAGGAGCAGATCTCCTGGGTGCTCACATTCAACCTGGTGGCAACGGCCATCGCCACGCCGCTCACTGGCTGGCTGGCGGCAAAGCTCGGCTGGCGTACGCTGATGGCGTGCTCGGTGGCGGGCTTCACGGTGGCCTCGATGTTGTGCGGCCTGGTGCAGTCGCTCGAGGCGATGCTGGCGCTGCGGGTGATCCAAGGCGCGTTCGGCGCACCGATCTTCCCGATGGGCCAGACCATCCTGCTCGCGAGTTTTCACCGCAGCCAACATCCCTTCATCATCATGATGTGGGGCGTCGGCGGCGTCATGGGACCGATCCTCGGACCGACCTTCGGTGGCCTGGTCACCGACATGATGAGCTGGCGCTGGACGTTCTTCCTGATCCTGCCGCTCGGCGCCGCAGCCTTCACAGCGGTGTTGTTGGCGCTCACCGACCGGGAGAAGGGAACGGCACAACGCTTCGACTATATCGGCTATGTCTTCATCGCCGTCGCAATCGCGGCCGCCCAACTCGTATTCGACCGCGGCCAGCGCAACGACTGGTTCGACTCTCCCGAGATCATCGCCGAGTGCGTCATCGCCTGCCTGTTCGCCGCCATGTTCGCCATCCATATGGCCACGGCACGAGCCCCGCTGTTCGACATGGCGACCTTCCGAGACCGCAACTTCTCCGTCGGCATCGCCATCGCCCTGGTCATGGGCATGCTGCAATACACGCCCATGGTGCTATTCCCGCCCCTTCTGCAGGAATTGCTCGGCTATCCGGAAACGATGATCGGCTACCTGATCGCGGCGCGCGGGCTCGGCAACCTCGCCTCCTTCTGCGTCGTGGCCCAACTGACGCGGATCAATCCCCGCTTCTGCCTGTTCCTCGGGTTGGCCATCCAGGCATTCGCGGGGTTCTGGATGGCGTCCCTCGACATCAACCTCACAGCCAACGACGTGATGTGGACCAATATCCTGCACGGCTTCGGATTCGGGCTCTGCTACACGCCCATGGCGGTTCTCGCCTTCTCGACGATGCCCGGATCACTCCTGACCCAGGGCAACGCGATTTTCGCCCTGGTACGCATGCTCGGCAGCAGCGTCTTCATTTCATTGACCCTGGTCGTGTTCGCGCATGCGACCGCGGAGGCGCATGTCAACCTGACGAGCGGCATAACCGCCTTCACGCAGGACCTGATCGCGCCATGGCTCAATGCTTTCGGTCGCACCGGTGGCCAAGCGGAGGCACGGCTGAGCGCGGAAATCCAGCGGCAGGCCTCGATGATCGGCTACATCAACGCCTTCTACCTGATGACCTTGGTGCCTCTGCTCACCATGCCATTGGCCCTGTTGTTCGCGGTCCGGCCGGCATCGAAGCGCTGATCGGGCTGGGTTCACGCCGCGCGGTTGACCCGCCGCCACAGGCCCGTGATTCCCACTCCAAGGGCCAGCGCCCCGCCAATCAAGAATCCGCTGCCGTATCCGCCGGTGATCGACAGCGCCGCGCTGAACAGCAGCGGCAGGACCAGCGACCCTGCGTCGCCAAACGCCAGCACCGCGCCGGTCGTGGCCCCGATGCGCCCCGAGGGCGAGAGCCGCGCCACCTCGGCCAGCAGTACGCCGTGCCAGCTCACGGCGGTAACGCTGAAGGCAACGGCAATGCCCGTGGCTGCCCAGGTCGGCCAGGCAGGATCGATGAGCGCCGTGAGGACAGAGCTGCCCGCCATGGCGATGCCCAGGATCGCCAGCAGCGTCGCGGGCTTCACCAGGCGCGAGGCGAGCCAGCCCCAGCCGATGCGGGCCGGCACCGCGACCGCGACCGCGATGGCGAATACGATGCCGGCGCGCTCAAGGTCGTAGCCAAGGCCGCGCACGAGATAGAGCACGAAGAAGCCGGTGAAGAGCGATTGCAAACCGACGAAGCTGAACATGGCGACACAGAGCGTGCGCAGCGCCGGGTCGCGCAGGACACTGGCGACATTGGCGCGGATGTCTGCGGGCGATAGTGGCTGGTCGGGATTGCGGTCGGTGTCGAAGCGCGCGCGGAGTGGCTGCAGCGCCACCACCGTCGCGAGGCAGAGGCCGGCCACGACGAGCAGAGCCGCCCGCCAGCCGGACTCGACGGCCAGCACCGGCGCCACCACACCCGCCAGCATCAGCCCCGCCGGCACGCCGGTCTGCTTGATCGAGAAGATCAGAGGTGCCAGGTGCCGCGGCGAGAGCCGGCCGAGCAGGTGTGAGCTGGAGGGCGTCGAGAGTGCCTGGCCGAGGCCGCCAACGAAGGCTCCCAGCGCAAACAGCGGCAGCCAGCCCGCGGTGGTAACGGCAAGGCCCGTGGCCAGCGCCAGCATGCCGACCTGTGTCATGCGGAGTGCGCCGTATCGAACGATGAATCCGCCGCAGCCCATGGTCGTGATGAAGCCCGCGACCGCGCCGATCGCCAGATAGACGCCTACCAAGGCCGGATCCACGCCGAGGTCGAGCACGATGGCGGCGGCGATCAACGGCACCGTCGAACGGCCCAGCGTCGCGAACGACTGCTGCACCGTCATGGCGCCCAGGGCGAGGTAGAGATTGAAGATTTTTTCGGGCTCCGGTGCGATTGGAACCTGAGAGTGCCGTCGCGGTCCCTGCCTGTCGACGCCCGCCTGCCGCCCTGCGGTCAGAAGGCCAGGAGATTGTCGCGGAAATGGCGGTGCTCATAGGCGGTGCGGACCACGCCCAGGCGCTGCAGTTCCGGCACGACCCCGTCGGTGATCTCCGCCACGTGGCGGCGCGTCACCGGGCCACTGAACATGAAGCCGTCGCCGCCGACCTCCTGCATGACCTCGGCCATGGCACCGGCGACATGCTGGGCCGTGCCGACGACCGGATCTTCCAGACCGTAGCGGTAGTTGCTCGCGATCTCGCGCAGCGTGGCGCCCTGGGCCAGAAAGCGTTTCAGCGTGCCCTGCTGCCCATTGGTGGTGAGCTCACCCAGCGGCGCATCGAGATCGAAGGTCGAGAAGTCGATGTCGGTGAGGCTGCCCATCTGGGCCAGCGTCATCTCCGGTGAGGCCTCGCGCTGCGCTTGCCGGCGCCTGAAACGCTCCTGCGCCTCGGCGTTGGTCTCGCCCAGGGTCGGCACGACGACGAAGAACAGCTTGCAGCTCTCGGGATCGCGGCCCGCCGCTACCAGCCGTTGGCGGAGGTCGGCGCGGAACGCCTTCATTTCAGGCACAGTACTTACGGCCGCGATGACGGAGTCCATGTGCTTGGCTGCGAACTGCCGGCCCTGTGGCGATCCGCCGGCCTGCACAAGCACCGGACGCCCCTGCGGTGGCCGCGCCGTGTTGAGCGGACCGCGCGAGGAAAAGAAGCGGCCCTTGAAGTCGATGGCGCGGACCTTGGCAGGATCGACGAACACGCCGGCCTCGCGGTCCGTCACGATCGCGTCGGCATCCCAGGACGACCAGAGCCTGCTCACGAGGTCGACGAACTCGTCGGCCATCTCGTAGCGCAGGTCGTGCTCGATATGCGTATCGAGGCCGAAATTCTGCGCCGCCCGCTCGGCGGTCGAGGTCACGAAATTGCAACCCACCCTGCCCTTTGACATCAGGTCCAGTGTCGCGATGAGGCGCGCGAGCAGGAAAGGTGGATAGAAGCTGGTCGAAATCGTCGGCACGATCCCGAGATGCGTCGTCGCCTGGGCAATCAGCGGCACCAGCGGCAGCGGGTCGTTCTTGGGTGCCCGCAGCGCGCGCCGGAGGTAGAAGTCGGCGGTGCCGCCATAGTTGTCCGGAACAAATAGCGAGTCTTCCAGCAGGAAATAGTCGAAGCAGGCGCGCTCGAACGCCTTCGCCATCTCGATGTGCAGGTCGGGCTGCGTCCAGTCCTGCCCGTCCCCGCCGCCCCACAGCTGGTTCCAGCCGTGGACGCCGTAGGTGTTGTTTATGAACCAGCCAAGATGGAACGGTTTTCCTGCCAAGTGCTCTTCTCCGCCACTGCCTCGAGGAACCGATGCAATCGGCGGACCACTGGGCTAACGTCGGCGGGCGGAGGTGCACATGCGCTTCAAATGGCTGGACGACCTGTTTGCCGAGTCCGCGGCACCGAACGACCGGCCGCTGCGGGACCTGTCGCGCTTCGACATAGGAGTCTGTCCGGGCTGCCGCGGCCTGCGCGTGACGGCGAGCCTGCGCTGCAGCCACTGCGGCAGCACCCAAGCCGTCACCGCCGACGCTTGACTGCGCTTCAAATCCGCCGCGTTGCGGCGGCCTTCGCTCTAGTAAGCGGTGGCGCGTGGGCCGTTGGCAGTCCGTGGTGAAAATGCGAAACCTCGTCCACGTCGAATGAACCTGCGGGAGTAAGCGATGATCTTCGAAATGCGCACCTACCTGATGAAGCCGGGCACCATTCCCCAGGTCGAGGAAGCCTTCGCGACGGCCCTGCCCGGTCGCCTAAAACTCTCACCGCTGGCCGGATTCTGGCGGACCGAAGTCGGCACACTGAACCAGATCATCCATGTCTGGCCCTACGAGAGCACCGCCGAACGCGACCGCATCCGCGCCGAGGCTGTCGCGACCAAGGTCTGGCCGCCCAAGATCGCCGACTTCGTCCTCGAGATGGAAGCCAAGATCCTCCATCCCGCGCCCTTCTCACCCAATTTCAAGCCGGGCGAACACGGCACCTGCTACGAGTTCCGCACCTATACCTACAATGTGGGGGCGATCCCCAAGGTGATCGAGAACTGGGGTCCTAAGCTGCCGGCGCGCACGGCCATCTCGCCGCTGATCTTCGCGGGCTTCACCGAGATCGGCCCGCTCAACCAATGGGTCCATGTTTGGGCCTACAAGAACATGGGCGAGCGCGAGCGCCTGCGCGCCCAGGCAACGAGCACCGGCGTCTGGCCGCCGCCGCGCGCCGAAGGCGTCGTGATGCAGCGCATGCAGAACACCTTCGCCGTACCGGCGGCGTTCTCTCCGCTGCGCTAGAGCAGTCGCTGACTCAGGCGGCTGGAGGCTTCTGCTCCTCCAGCCGGTCGGTGGCCGGCGGCGGCGTGGGTGACAGCGCAGAGATCTCGGCGCGCAGCTCCCGCGTCATGTCGATCTTCACCGAGGCGAGCGAGTCCTTGAGCTGGTCGAGGTTTCGCGCGCCGATGATGGGCGCGGTAACGCCGGGATGCGATCCCACCCAGGCGATGGCGGCGCTGACCGGATGCATGCCCCTCTGCTTGCAGAAGGCGACGAATTTCTCCGCGACCTCGAAGGTCCAGGACTCGCCGTAGCGCGCCTCGTACATCTTGTTGGTCTTCAGGCGACCGGTTGCCTGGCCCAGATACTTGCCCGACAGGAGCCCGGCCGCGCCGGGGCTGTAGGGAATGACGCCGATGCCGTTGGCCTGGGCCATAGGCAGCAGTTCGACCTCCGCCTGACGCTTCACCAGGTTGTACATCGGCTGGATGACCTGCAGCCGCGCCCAGTTGTGGCGCTCCTGCAGGTCGACGGCGCGCTGCGTCTGCCAGGCAGCCCAGTTGCTGACGGCGGGATAGAGAACCTTGCCGGAGCGGACCACGTCCTCCAGCCCGCGCATCATCTCCTCGATCGGCGTCAAAGGATCGAACTTGTGCAGGAACAGCACGTCGATGCGGTCGGTCTGCAGATGGCGGAGACTGCGCTCCACCGCGCGCACCACATGGCGACGCGAACTGCCGCGCGCGTTGATGTCGTCGCTGTGCGGACTGAAGCACTTGGTCGTCAGCACAAGATCGTCACGATGACCTTTCGCCAGGCGGCCGAGGATCTGCTCCGAGACACCCTTATTATACTCGTCGGCGCAGTCGAAGAAGTTGATGCCGGCGTCGCGGACCGCCTTGTACATGGCGGCCGAGGTGGCTTCGTCGGCATCGCCGCCGAAGGACATTGTGCCAAAGCAGAATTCGGAGACGGAGACGCCGGTGCGGCCGAGGAGCTTGGTTTTCATCCGCGATTTCTAGCACAGCAGCTCAAATCGCTCTACGCTTGGGGAAAATAGCAAGAACTCCGAGGGCGGAATGCAGGACCAGGGTTCGTACGACTTCATCGTCACCGGCGCCGGCTCGGCTGGCTGCGCCGTCGCGGGTCGCCTGAGCGAGGACGGGCGCTTCCGCGTGCTGCTGCTCGAGGCAGGGCCCAAGGACTCCTATCCGTGGATCCACGTGCCGCTCGGCTATCACAAGACCTTCAACAATCCGAAGGTCAACTGGATGTTCGATTCGGAACCCGAGCCCGAGCTCAACAACCGCATCATGTATCAGCCACGCGGCAAAGTGCTGGGCGGCACCAGCTCGATCAACGGCATGGTTTATATGCGCG
>JAESFZ010000371.1_pt1 | contig 17802 bp, 20 predicted proteins | sample 9269561 | NCBI WGS metagenome assembly JAESFZ01 (sample SAMN14515552, study PRJNA621657) | algae metagenome | isolation source: Tildeniella nuda ZEHNDER 1965/U140 and co-occurring heterotrophs from wet... | place: Switzerland: Stansstaad, Zurih | collected 1965-01-01
CGAGGCGCCGAGGCCGAGGGCGGCCGGCAGCAGCCAGAGCGGGGAGCCGGGTACGGCCAGAGCCACGCCCCCGGCGGCGCTGCCGAACACCACCAGCGCCAGCCCGCGGGCCAGCTCGTCTGTGGTGATGAGTGTCATCACTACTGCTGCACGATGACGGCCTGAGCCTGCCGCGCCCCGCCACGCAGCAGCCCCAGCACGCCAAAGAGAACGACGGTTGCACACACCACGAGCAGCGCCTGCACGAAGATCGACACGAAGAGACAGAAGCCGACGGCGAACACGCTGTGCATCACCACGTTGTCGGCGCCGCCCCATCCGCCCGTCGTCTCCCAGCTTTTGCCCCAGTCGGTCACATAGTCGAAAATGAGCGAGGCCACGAGCAGCAGCATGAGCAGCGGGTGGGTGACGGTCGGGAAGGCGAGCTCAAACAGGGACGGCAGCAGCGTGTAGCCGGTGAGCAGGAAGCCGGCGAGCAGCCCGCCGAGCGTGATATTGAGCAGCCCGTCAACCTGGGCGGCCATGCTGTTAAGCACCTCGGCCGAGCCGTCGCGCATGCTGGTGGTAAATTCCCAGGTGCTCATCAGGTCGAAACTGATCCAAAACGGCAGCAGCAGCGACCCGATCAGGCCGAACACGGCAATCATCATAAGCAGTGCGGCCGGCGGGGCGTTGTAGGTCGCGGCGCGGGCGGCGATGACATAGCCGCGCACGTCGAGCAGGCGGGCGAAGCAGCTTTGTCGCTGTTCCATAGGGGTAGCGCTCCTTACGTGGTACGATAGCTTCGGCAGGCTGTTAGCGCTCCTGCCGGCCGCGCCGAGATCTCACCTCGGCGCGGTCTTACTTTGTGACGCGGGCACGGTCGAGGTAGGCGGCCAGGTCGTCGCCGTTCACTTTGTAGGCGCGGCCGACACGGTAGGCGGCGAGCTCGCCGGCGCCGATGAGCCTGAGCACGGTCTGCTCAGACACGCCCAGGCGGCGGGCCACCTCGGCAACTGACAGCATGCGGGTATCCTCCTCTCTGGCGGTATCTATGTGTCCTGTGGTGAAGTATAGAGCGCGGGGGCTGTGCTGTCAATGTGCCGTCACGTTGTGACAGTGTGACGGCACACGGCACGGTGACGGCACAGCGCGGCCCGCGCCGGGCGGGCGCGGTGACGCGGCAGGGCGGGTGTGACGGGCGCTAAGGGGTGAGCAGGTAGACAACCGCAACGGCGGCCAGGGCGGCCACCAGGGCCACGAGCAGCAGCGCGCCGAGGGCCAGCCCCCACCGTTGCCACCACGGGCGGGGCGCGGGGGTGAGGGCGGCGCGCGTGGCCTCCAGCTCGGCGATGGCTCGCGCCAGCCGAGCGTCCTGCTCGGCGGCTTCGGTCTGTCGGCTGGAGGTGAGCAGCCGCTGCTCGCGCTGCTCGGCGATGAGGGCGCCGAGCTCGGCGCGAAGCTCGCGCAGCTCCTCTATCTCGCGGGCCAGCCCCGCCCGATCGGGGGCCGGCGGCCTGGGCATCCCTACGTCGGCGCGCTCTGGCCGCTCGTCAACCTTCAGGGCGGCGGCCAGCTGCTCAACGTCGCCGCGGTGGTAGAGCTGGCCCTGCTTTGTGGGCAGCACGCGGATGCGGTTCTCGGCCGCGTAGCGGTAGACTTGGCGCCGGCTCAGTTTGAGCCGGGCCATAGTCATCTGGAGATCAATGTATTCGTCGCCGTTCATAGCCGCCCATTGTACGGCATGCTGCGCGGCACGGTGACGGCACGGCGGTGGTGGTGTCACTCATCATCTTCATCTTCCCCAATAAGCTCCCTCACTCGTCTGTTTAGGCTTAGGATTTGATAATGCAGCTGTTTTATTTCATCTAGAGCTGAATAATAATCGTTTCGCGTTGCTCTCAACTCAAGATCTGCTAGTTCGGCTGCTGTCTTGAGCTCGCCTGCCAGTTTTGACCCGTGCTCATCTTCTGTGCAGCGAACAATCGAATCATTCAATAGAGCTGTAGCCAAGTCCACAATGCTCCGGCTTTCAAGCAAAGAGCGCCCTGTCAGCCGAGCATATAGATCAGCATCAATTATGAGGTCGAGACGGTAGCGCTTCGGCGCTGGCGGCTGTCCCGGTAGCGCCGAAGCGCTGTCAGCGAGGGGCAGTGTGTGATCACCGATCATCGGGGTTACTCCTCAGCATCAAACAGGCTGGCCAGCGCCTCGGCGTGCGGGTTGTGCGCTTTGCCGAGCTGCGCCACATAGCGCCCGGTTGTCTCTAGCGAACTATGGCCGAGGCGGGCCTGCAGCTCCGGCAGCTTCGCGCCGGCCTCGACCATCGCCGCGGCAAACGCATGGCGCAGCGCGTGCGGGTGTGTCTCCAAGTGCCGCTCGACCACGCCGGCCACACCCTGGGCTGTGAGTGCCGGGCCGGCAGGCCGCCCAGGGCGCAGCGCGGGCCAGATCGGCGCATCGGGGGCCAGGTCGCCGAGGGCCGCCCCATAGTGCGCGTGCAGCCAGCGCAGCAGATCGGCGGCCACGCTCGGCGCGAGCGCGTCGCGCATATGCTTGCCACCTTTGGCCCGGTAGCTCAGCTCAACGCGCTGGCCGTCGCTTACAACCACGTCACGCCAGCGGAGCGCGGCCACCTCGGCCACCCGGCGGCCGGTGGTGAGCATCACGCGCAGCAGGGCCAGGTCGCGCAGCGATACCGCGTCGCCGGCGGCGGCCACACGGCGCAGGGTTGTGAGGGCCACGCGCACCCCGCGCGGGTCGAGCGGCGCGGCCTCGGCGTATGCCTCGACGCGCGGGCGCTCTACGGTGTCGATCGGGTTGCCGTCGAGCGGCAGCAGCCCGCGCCGGCGGGCAAACTGATAGAAGCTGCTCAGAATGTTGAGGCGCTGCGCGACGGTCGAGGGCTTCACGCTGCGCCCGCGCTTGCTTCCCTGGGCCCATCCCTGGGCCACAAGCGCCACGGCGCGGCCGTCGCCGTCGAGGTCGAGGCCGGCAGCGGCCAGCGCCCGCCGGAAGTCGGCCAGGGTGTCAGCGTAGGCAGCGTGTGTGCGGGTCGAGCCGGAGCGCCCGCGCTTACTGTCGAGCCACGCGGCCACGGCCAGGTCGAGGGCGGGGCGGGCCTCAACGGTGGCCAGCTCGGCCGGCTCGACGCGGGCCAGCGGCGCGGGCTGCTCGACCACCTGGGCCGGCTCGACCACCGGCAGCGACAATGCGGCGTAGCGCCGGCCGTCTATCTCAACGTGCAGCCGGGGCGCCGCGGCCTGCGAAGCCGTCGCGGTGTGCAGCTGCACGCCGGCGGCGGCCAGCTCGTCACGATGCGCGGCGATGAACCGTTGCAGCTCGCGCCGCTCGACGCCGAGGCCGCGCCAGAGTTCGGCCACGGGGCGGCGGCCAGGGCCCAGGACGTCGAGCAGGCTTTTAAGGGTTAGGCTCATCTTAGTCTTTCTTAGGTAGTGGGGCGCCGGCTCAGCACCGGCGCCCCGTGATCAACTACTTGCGGCGCAGCGCCCGACGGGCGGCGGCGGCCATCTCGCGCGCGGCCTCGGCGCCCTCGGCGTCATCGGCCAGGATAGCCATAGCGTCATAGATGCCGATCCGGCCGAGCAGGGCGCCGTGGGCCTGGCCGTCGCGGCGGCCGAGGCGATAGGCCACCAGCGCGAGCAGGGCCAGGCCGAGCAGGTAGAGCGCGAGCATGTTAGCGGCCCTCCTGATCGATGAGGGCGGCCACGCGCGGATGAGTGAGCAGGGCGCGCAGCGTGCGCAGCGTGTCACGCCAGCGCGGGCCGAGGTCAATATCTTGAATGTGGCCAGCGTCGCGCGGGGCCGGCAGGGCCAGGGCGCCGCCGGAGCCATCGAGCAGCAGCGCAAGCTCGACGCTGTACAGGCGCGTCACATAGTAGCGCTCGCGCTCGCTGTGAACTTCCAACCCGCACACCAGATCGGTGTAGGGCATCACGTCCGTGTCGGCGGGTGGTAGCAGGGCCAGAGCGGCGGCCAGTTGCTCGGCGGGGAATAGTGGGGTGCTCATCGGTGGTATATCCTCGACGGGGGCGCCGCGCTCGGCCACGCCCCCGGCTATATGCGAGTGAGGCTAGGCGGCTAGGGCGCGGGCGGCGGTGATCTTGCCGATCAGGGCGGCGCGGCGCTCGGCCACCGGGGGCAGCGCGGCGGCGCGGCTGGCGGCGGCCCCGGCGTCAACCGCGGCGGCGTAGGCGAGCAGCCCGCCCAGCTCGCGAGCGGCGAGCCGGCCGGCGGCCTCAACACTCAGGCCATGCTCGGCCACGATCTCGGCCGTGAGCGCGTGCAGCTCCAGCGCGCGGGCCACCAGCCGGCTGGCCGCGCGGTGCCAACAGATGCCCTCGCCGCGGGTGAACGCCTCGCAGCCGCAGCTACCATTCGCGGTGTAGAACACACCCGCGCGGGTCGCGCTCGGCACGCGCAGCGCGTGGCGCTCGGCGTCGTAGGCGAGCACATCCTGCTCGATCAGCCAGGCCCAGGCGGTGGTGAGGGCGCGCAGCCAGGGGCCACCGGGCACGACGCCGGACGCATAATCGAAGGCCGAGCACAGCGCATCGAAGATCTCGACGCGCTGCACCGACGCGAAGCGGGCCAGCTCGCGGCGGGCCGAGGCGGTGGTGAGGGCCGCCCAGGTGGTGATCAGAAAGGTGAGGGCGCCGGCGGCGTCGCGGGTGGTGTGGTCGCTCAGCAGCTCATTGCGGAGCGCGTAGGCGGCGGCGTAGACGGTCGAGGCGGCGGTGGTGGTACAATCGGCGGTAGACATTGGGCTAACTCCCGGTGTCTCACGGGCTCGGCGGCTGCAACCGCGCGGGCCCTTTCTGTTGTCAGTGCTGAGTGCTGCAACACCCTGCACAACTAATATACATTAGTTGTGGTGTTTTGTCTACACGCTTTTGGGCCTCTTTTGGGCTGATTTTAGGCCGGCTCTGGTACGTCCCAACGCGGCGCGCGCTCGGCTGATCTCATCATTTCTCAGCATCAGCGGCGGCCCAGGTCGAGGGCTGGAAAATACCTGTTTTTGCTAGTTTCTGGCGCCCGCGGCCGCTGCCGATCTTAGGTTTTCTTAGGTTCTCACCTGGCCCGCGCTCGGCCAGGCCAGCGGAACCCATAGGGTTTCCAACACTCCATAGGGTGTCCAATTCGGCGCCGTACTTTCACCCCTCCTACCTACATTTACCTACATCGCCGCTCGACGCGCTACGCCGGCTCAGGAGCGTCGCGGCGAGCGCCTGCACACACTGCGGCGGGCCAGGCCGTCAAGGGCCACCACGGCCAGCACAGCGCGCAGCAGGGCCGGCGGCGCGGGGCTCATTGCTCGCCGGCTGCGCCGGCGGGTGGTGGTGGTGGTAGTAGCTTCGGGGCCGGCAGCGGGTCGAGAGGCGCGCGTGGCCGCCAGAGCGCCGAGGGCCGGGCGCTGCGCGTTTGAACTTCTGTAAGTCCCTGGGCGCCTCGGCGGGTGCTTTGCGCGCCTCCACGGCCTCGGCAACGTGGCGGGCGGTGAACGTCTCGCCGCGCTGCTCGGCGCGCTCGTGGGCGTCGGCCCATGTTTCGCGTAGGGCGTCGGGATTGTTGCGGAGCGAGGCCAGCGGGCGGAGTTGGCGCTCGGGGATTTCGCCCAGGTTTGCCCCATGGGGCAAAAGCTCACGCTCTATGATGCCGGCTGTTAGCTCCTTGTAGGCGGTGCGCTCATGGTGTCCCAGCCTGGCTTCAGCCCACGCGCGCCATGAGCCGTAGCCCAGCGCCGCCCAGCCGCGCCGCTCGTAGAACTCCACCAGCAGCGCCAGAGGGAGCGCACACCCCCGCCTGGGCGCCGCCGCGCTTCGATCTGAGGTTTTATCAGGTTCTCAGGCCGCTCGCCGCTCATGCTCGGCGCGCTCGGCCAGGTCGAGCAGCGCCGGCCAGGCGTCAACCCAGCTGGCGCGGGCCTCGGCGACGCGGGCCCGCTCGCGCTCGGCTTCACGGGCGGCGGCGGTTGCGTCGAGCAGCGCATCGCCCAGGCCGGCGCAGCCCTCTTGCCAGGCCGCGCGCAGCGCCGGTAGCCGGCGGGCGGGTGGTAGATGGGCCACCTGGGCGAGCAGGGCCATGGCGATATCTTCGCTGCTCGGGAGGGCGCTCACCCGGCCACCCGTCGCCGGGCCGGCTCGACCTGGGCGCGCTCGGCCAGGCCGTTGAGGCGCTGCGCCGCGGCGAGCTGCTGCGCCCTGGGCTGCGCCCGCCGGCTCAGCACGGGCAGCAGCGGGCCGGCGCCGGGGTCGAGCCAGCATAGCAGGTGCAGGCCGGTAGCAGCCTCCAGGGCGGCCACCTCGGCGCGGGTGTGTGTTCGGGCTATAGCCACGGCGGGGCGCTCCTCTCTCGGCTAGTCGGCGGCCGGCGCGGCCTGCTCGCGCTCACGCTGGCACTGGCGCTCCCGGTGACGGCGGGCTGCTGCTCGACCGGCCGCGCGCTGCTCCTCAGTGCGCTCGGCGGGCGCGGGCTTGCGCGGGCGGTTGTTGCGGGCGCTCACGTTCTCGGCCGACTCGCGCGCCCACATCGCGCGCAGCTCGTCGGCGGCCGGCAGCGGCGCCGGCTCGTCGGGCTGCCGATCGGCCAGGGCGCGCAGCAGTTGGGCAGCAGCATCGTCGCCAAGCGCTTCGCAGGTGAAGGCGTGCCGCTCGGCCAGGGGCACGGCCGCCCAGGCGGCGAGCAGGGCGTTATCGGTGATCGTCAGGCGGGGGCGCGAGATCTCTTCGAGTCGGCTCATGGGGCGCTCCTCTCTGGTGGCAAGGTGATCACTCCGAAGCGGGCCGGCGGGGCTTGCGCGGGCGGTGACGGCGCTCGCGCCTGTCTAGCTGGCGCATCAGGCGCGGTATGCCGAGCGCGCGGGCCTCCAGGTCAACGCCTACCACAAGCGCGGTTATCGCCGCGTCGAGCAGGGTGGCCACGTCGTAGGGCGGCCTCCGCCCCTCGACCTCGGCGGACTCCAGAGCGGCGAGCATCGCCGCAGCGTCGCGGCGCTTCATCGGCGCGCCCGCGGCCGGCCCGCGCTGCCGTGCCAGCGGGCGGGCTTCGATAGGCCGATCCCCATGCCGATCCGGTCGAGCGCTTTCAGGCTCAGCATCACGCTGCCCATATCGGCGCGGGCCGCGCGCAGCAGCTCGCCGGCGGCCAGCGTGCCGAGGAGATCGGCATCGCGCACCGTCACATGGTCGAGGTGCGCGCCACGGGCGGCCGCGGCGAGCAGTGCCGACACCCGCGCGTCACTCTCGCGGCTGCTGTCGTACACCACGCGCGTGCAGCGCCGGCAGCGCCAGCGCCCGCGGGGGTTGTAGAGCACGCGGGCCAGCTGGCCACAGGTGCAGCGCCAGTAGGGCACCGCGCCGCGGCCCAGGTTTGACGGGCGCTCGACCAGCTGCAGCCGCTCGGCGACGGCCAGGCCGCCGGCGCTGTAGCGCAGCTCACACCAGGGCCGGCCCGGCACATCCTCGCCGACAGTGTAGAGCACTGAGCCGGCCGAGGCCCGCGCTGCGCCGTGTGTCCACCCCATCACCCGTACCAGCTGGCCGAGATCGTCACCGCCGGCCCGCTCGCGCCGAAGCTCAGCGAGCAGCGCGGCCGGGTACTGCACGCCGAACGCCAGCGACTCGGTAGCGCTCGGCCGTGTTTGCGGCCTACCAGAGCCGTAACCGCCCATACAATCCCCCGTTTTTCATAAATCCCTAGTGATTGATATCAGTAGGAATAGTGTTTTAAGGCGTTAGGACGGTGTAAACTGCTGCAACAATTATTTGACACCTTGTCACAGATAGTTACAGCCCCTCATTAACCGCGCGCGGCTGGCGCAGCTTCTCGACGGCGCGAGCGCTGGCGCTGGCCGCCGCGCTGCTCGCCTGTGCCGTCGTGACCGCGCCGCTCTGTACGGCCGCCACGATCTCGGCGCCTACCTTCGTCAGTGTCTCCACGATGGCCGCCTGCAGCTCAGGGCTGATCACGCTGATCGGCACTGCGGTGGTGGTGGTCGGTAGCGCTTCGCCGCCGCCTGCACCCGAGGCACTCGCGCCCGCGCCGGCCGGCACGCCGCCGCCCACCCGCCCGGCGAGCTCGGCCTGCTTCTGGTACTCCACCGTCTGCGCGGCGAGCAGCCGTAGCCGCTCCGTCTCCGCGTCGGCGAGCTGCTGCGCGCCGCCCAGGAGCTCGGCCTGTCGCTTCGCCGCGTCGGCGTTCACATCGGCCTCGGCGGCGGCCTGCTCGCTTGCCAGGCTATCCTCGCCGCTCGTGATGCCGGCCAGCCGCGCCTCCTCCGCCTTGCGCGCCTTCTCGTCAAGTGCTTTCAGGTACTCGGCCTCGGCGGCGTCGCCGTCTTTAAGCGCCTGGTTGATTTCTTCTTGTCGCTGCGCGCGGGCCTGAATGATGTTGGCTTGCTCTTCCAGGTAGCGCTCGGCCACGTCGGCGCCCTTGGTGGAGGCAAGCTTATCGGCCTCCAGGCGCGCGGCCTCGAACTCGGCGCTGGCCTGCTTTGCGACACCCTGATCGGTGATGTCGCCGAGCGCCTTGTAAAAGTCGTAGTCGCCCTGTAGCCGCTCGGTGTTGTAGCCCTCCTGGGCTTTGGCGCGCTTCTTCGCGTACTCCTCAACAATGGCGTTGAGCTTCTGCTGGCGGTCTGTTTCAAGGTCGGTAAGCTTGTCGGTGAGCTGCTCGGCCGCGCTCACCTGCCGCTGCTCCTCTCGCTCGGCGGCCTTGGCTGCCTTCTCGGCCTCCTTGTCGGCCGCGCTGGCCCCACCTCGACCACCGCCCCCGCCCCTGACAGCACGGGGAGCCCCGCCGCTGCCCCCACCGCCCCCGGCGCCGCCGCTGCCGCGCGTGGCGGCCTGTCGCGCCTGCTGCTGCGCGAAGCGGAGCGCCTGGCTATTCAGCCGCTCGACCTCGGCGGCGCGGCCAGGGTCAAGTGCTGGGCCACGCTCACCCGCGCGCTGGTTTGCCAACCCTTTGGTATCGACGCCGCTGCGCGCCGCGTTCAGCTGGCGGTAGGCGCCGATCAGCTCGTACACCTTGCTCTCTTCGAGGCCGTATTTTGCCACGATGCCGGCCACGATCGGCCCCACGTCCGCGCCGGCCGCGTTAGCGGCGCCCAGGGCCGCCCGTAGCTCATCCTCGGCGGCGGCGGCTTCCTGGGCCTCGGCACCTTGCAGCAGCCGCGCCGCGGCCACCTCGGCGGCGGTCTGCGCGACCACCTGGCCCGCGCTGGCGTTCTGCTCGCTGGCGGTGGTGTTCGTCGCCGTCGCCGCCGTGGCCTGATCGGTGGCAACCGCGACGTTCAGCGTCGCCGCTTCCTGCTCGACCTGGGCGGCGGCGGCATCACGCGCCGCGATGGATGCATTCACCTCCTCCTCAGACAGATCGGTGAGGCTGCTCACCAGGCCGAGCAGCGCGCTAGAAAACGCCTCGACCACCGGGGCCGAGGCACCGAACACGCCTTGCAGAATCTGTGACCCGGCGATGAAGTTGTTTGTCCCCTCCAGCGCGCCGTCAATCTTGGCCCGGTAGTCTTCGTAGCTGGTTGCAGAGGCGAGCACGGCATCGTTGAGCGCTTGCGCCGGGGCCACGCCGGCCTCTAAGTTGGTTTTGGCACTCAGCAGCGCGTTAGCGAACTGTAGCAGCTCGCTATTCGTCGGCTGGAGTGACTCGCCGAGGGCGTTGAACGCGAGCGGGCCGAGCTGGGTGAGGCTCGTGATGCGGCTGTTCACCTGGTCGAGCGAGCCGGCGGTGGTGATGAGCGCCCCGTCTACGCGCCCCATTGCGACCACGGCCGACTCGCCGAGATCTTCAAACTTCGTACCGAAGAGGGCCACGCCGGCGGCGCGCTGGGTGATCGGGTCTTCAATCTGCCCGATAGCGGCGGTGATGGCGGTGAACGCCTCCTCACCACTGATCTGCCCGGCCTGAAACTGCTGCACGAGGCTGGCCAGCCCGGCGTCGAGCGGGGCCAGCGCCTCGATCGTGCCCGTCTCGCGCAGCAGGATGTTGAACTCCTTCAGCGCGTCGCCGATGAAGTCGGTGTCACGGGCGCCGGCCTGCAAGCCGCGCTGAATGATGCTCAGCGCATCGTCGGCTGAGAACCCGAGCTGCGCAAACTGCGGGCTATACTCCTTCAGGGTGTCGAGAAAGTCACCCGAGGAGTTGAGGCCGTTCGCAAAGCCGGCGGCCAGGATGTCGGTAGCCTCGGCGCTGCTTGCGCCGAACGCCTGCATCAGCACGCGCGTGGTGTCGATCGACGCGGGAATGTCGGCGCCGAACTGCGCCGAGAGCGACTGAAGAGCGGCCGTCACCTCCTGCACCTCGGCCGGAGTGAGCTCGCGCAGCGATTGACCCACCAGCCGCGCGTTCTCGGCCGTCGAGAGCATGGCCGCGCCGGCCGCTGCAATCGTGGCCGTCACGATCGTCACCGGGTTGATGGCTACGCCGGCCAGCTCGGCCAGCTCGCCGAAGCCACCGCCCGCGGCGCTCGTCTTCCCGGCCAGGTCATCGGCCGAGGCCGCGGCTTTGCGCTGCGCCGCCTCTAGCTGGTTGAGCGCGTTCTGCTGCGCGAGCGCCGAGGCTTTGGAGCCCTCCAGCGCGCGGGCCAGAATCTCGGCCGCTCTGGCGTGGTCGCCGGCGGCCTGGGCACCGCGGGCCTGGGCGCGGGCCAGGGTGAGCGCCGCGTTTGCCGCGCGCTCCTCTGCGCCGGCCTGCCGGGCCACCGCTGCGCCGGCGCGCCGGGCAGCCTGATCGAGCTTGTCGAGGCCCGCGGCGCCCTGCTGCGCCCCTTGCGCGAGCCCCTGGCCGAGGCCGCTGCCGGCTCGGCTGCCGATCTGGCCGCCGAGCTTCTCGAAATTGCGCAGCTTCGCCTCGGCGGCGGCGAGCGCCTTCTCTAACTTCGATGGGTCGGCGTCGAGGATGGTTCTCAGAATGGCTACATCAGTCATCGGGCCACCTCACGATCGGCGGGCTGGCCGCCCAGGGCGCAGAGGGCGCGCAGGATGCGCCAGAATTCGCGCATCGCCTCGACGTGGGCGCGCAGCACGTCCGGCGCGACGCGGGCGCCGTGGGCGGCGTCGAAGAGGCGCGCCGCACGGCGGGTGAGCCGGGCTACATGCCGGCGGCGCGCCGCGGCGAGCTCGTGCGGGGTGAGCCGGGCGCCGGCGTGCAGCGCCTCCAGCCCCTCGCACACGGCGGCCAGGCTGTCATAGAGCGCGGCCCGCCCCTCGGCGAGCGCGGCGGTCTGCATTGCGGTGGTGGTGGTGGTCATAGCCGGGCGCTCCTAAATGGTGTCGCGCAGTTGGCGGCGCTTCTGCTCAAGCAGCGCGTCGTAGCCGGCGCTGGCAGCGTCGAGGGCCTGGCGGTCGCGGTGGCGCGTCCAGAGCGCCGGCCACTTCTCATTGAACTCGGCATCTGTGCCGCTGAAGCTGGCGCGCAGCAGCGGCCGGACGCGGGCCTGCTCAGCCTCCACAGCCGCGCGCTGCTTTACCTCGTCCTGGGCGGCCCGCTCCTTGGCCTCGGCTGCGCGCTGGGCCACCAAACGCTCCTTGGCGCGCTCATTCTGGCGCTCGCGGATGCGGGCCACCTCGTCGCGCTCCTCAGGAGTCAGATAGCCGCGCCCGCGGTTCGTAAGCTGCGCTCGCAGCTCCAGCTCGCGCTCGTGATCGATCTCGGCGGCGGTGTCGCGGGGCGCGGTAGCGGCCTGCTCGGCCAGGTAGGCGGCCTTACGGGCGGCCAGATCGGGATCGTAGCTCATCGGGGGTGTCTCCTTGTCGGTTACGGGTACAGCTCGGCCAGACCGTCGCCGGCGGGGCGGCCGAGGGTGAGCACCAGGGCGCGGGCCGGGTGGCCAGGGCGCAGCCGGAGCCGGCTACCGTCGCCGGCCTCGACGTGGATAGACCACCCGTCGGCCTCGGCGAGCGCCAGCGCCCGGCGCTGCGCGTCACTGAGGGCCGGCGCGGGGATCGTCGCGGGTTGCACTGGCGGCCGCTTGCGCGGCCGGGTGGTGGTGGTGGTTTCGTTTTGCACGCTGGTAGCCCTCCTCAATCGCCAAAGCTCGGCGACGCCGCCGGCAGCCGGAGCGGGGACGGGGGCAAGGGCGCAGCCTTACAGCGCCACGCCGCGCTAGGGGGCGCCGAGGGCAGGACAGGGGGCGCACACCCCCCCGCGGGCTGCTGTGGCGCCGGTGCCTCGGCCGGGTCGTCGTCGCGTAGCTCAAGCAGCGCGGCCAGCTCGGCCAGGTGCGGGGGCGGCGCGAAGATGAGCACCGGCTGCACCGCGGGGGCGGCGGGCCGGGGCTCAGGGCTGGCGGCCTGTCGGCGCCGATCGGCCTTCACCTCTTCGGGGCCGCGCCAGCGCCGCGCCCACTCCTGGGGATCGAAGCGGGCCGGCTCGCGTCGCCGAGGCGCCGGCGCTGCGGGGGCCGGGGCCGCCGAGCCGGCGGCCGGCGGCGGGGGCGCCGCTTCGCGCACGTCACACGGGGCGGGGGGTGTGATCTCCTGTAGTGGCTCACCGCACTGTGATGCGCTAAACCCGATGATATTTCCGATCGGTGTGTCCTGCACTTCCGTTCCGATCGTGGCCGGCTGCGCCGCGTCCTGCTGCGCTTCCGTGGCCTCGACGGGCGGCGCTGATTTATTTTCCGATCGGGTGACGCGGAAGCCGCGCCCGGTGCGCTTAGTCTCCAGCCGCTCGGCGCTGCGGAGCTGCTGCAAGTAGGTGTTGACGCTGCGCGGGGTGACGTCGAGCACGGCCGCCAGCTGCTCGGCGGTGTACTCGCGCCCTTCGATCAGGAGCGGGGCCAGGCGCTCGACCTGGCGGCCCTGAGCACCTACGGGGCGCCCGCGTGGCGACCGGGGCACTTCGGGTGCATCCTGGGCCTGCACGCCGGCCGGCAGCTTCGCGGGGCGCACGCGGCGCGCGTCGCCGAGCTCGGCGCAGACGCGGTGCCAGATGCGGCACAGGTCGATCCATGCCTCGGCCGAGCCACGGGCGGCCACGTAGGCGGGGCGGTAGGTGTAGGCGAAGTGTTCAAGCAGGGCCAGGCCGGGGCCGTCGGCGTAGCCGTGGATCACGAGCCCCTGGCCATACTGGTACACATCCTTGCTTTCGTCGGGGCGCCCGTCGGCGTGCAGGTTGCGCTCGCCGGCCTGTAGCCGCCGGGCTCTAGCTTTCAGGGTGAAGCCGCGCGGGCAGCCATCCTCTGCGAGCAGACCACCACCACCACCCGGCCGCGCCAGCGGCCGCCACAATGCGACCTCGGCGGCGCGCTCATTGCGCCAGCTCTGCGAGCGCCACGGCTCGGCGGTGGCGTCGCCGGCCACGTCGCCGCGCTGCCGCTCCGACCGGCTGCCGGCGCGGGCCTGGGCCTCGGCGCCGGTGATGCCGAACGCGCGGCGCAGCTGCGCGCGGGTGTAGGGCTGGCCCTCGACCCGTAGGCGCACGCGCCAGCCTTCCGGTTCGACGCCGGGGCCGCCGGGGCTGCCGGCGCACTTCGCTTTGGTGTTGAGGGTGTTAGGCAGCCGGATCAGCTGTTGCGGGTCAACCCCGCTGGCATCTGCGCCCATGAGCCACGCGGCCGCGCTGGCCAGCTGGTGGGCCTCGGCCGGGCTCAGGAGCTCCGTGCAGGTGTAGCCCACCTGATAGTTGCCGGGGCTCGTCTCATTCGCCCAGGTGGGCGCGAGCGGCAGCGCGGCCAGGTCGAGCACGTCATCGAGCACAAAGCCGCGCCGGGGGCGCTGCGCTGCTCGGCTGTAGCGCATCTGGCCAGGGCGCCACGGGTTCGGCGTCGCGTCAACCGTGCCGATCGACACATAGACGTTGCCCCACTCGGCGGCCAGGCGCTCGGCCTTCCGGTCGAGGGTGCTGAGCTCGGCGGGCGCGACCCACTCACGAGTATGGGCGCCCTGGCCGTGGGTGGCCTTTGTCCAGACGAGCAGATCGATTTTATCGGGGTCGCCGGGGTGGTTCGTGCCGGCCACCAGCTCGACCCGGCCGCCGTCCCATCCTATTAAGCGGTAGAACCTGGCCCGATCGGGATCGATAGCGTGGCCACGCCGCGGGGTGGTGGTGGGTGTGGTGTAGGCGGGGCTTGTCATCGTTGCGCCCCTCCGATTAGGAAGAGGCCCAGCTGCTCGACGGCCGGTGCGGCCGGCTCTGGCGCGGGTGGCTCGACCACCAGGCGGTCGAGGATGGGCCGGCAGCGCTCGGCGGCGGGGCCGTCGAGTCTGATCCACACACCCGCGGGGGTTGGGCGGTCGATCACTATGCCGGCAGCCTCGACGCGGCCCAGGGCGCCGGCGGGCTTGTGATAGAAGCGCGTCCCGCCGGAGCGCTCGCGCGAGCGGCGCGTATCCTCGGCGCGGGGTGCCCATTCGATCAATTCAGGGTGGTCGCGCAGTGCGTCGAGCAGGGCGGAGAGGTCTGAGGGTGTGCAGAGATACCACGGGCCGCGGCGCGCTAAGCGCGGGGCGGGCGGGCGGGGGTGATGCTCCATTGTAGGCTCCTAATAGTCAGTGTTGACTATATCGGGGCCTGCCTGTACAATGGAGCTACCCGCGCCCCAAATAAGTACATAGGCAAGCGCCCGGCGATTGGTCACCGCCGGGCGCTTCCTTGTGTCGTAGAAAGTCGCTGATCGGCGATGGTGTGCCGGGGCGCAGCTGAGTGCAAAAGAGCACCCGCAGCGTGCTGGCGCTGCGGGTGCTCTACAACCTATCCACCTATACCATATATGGAAAATTCAGCCTTGAAAGGCTTTCCCATAAATGATATAGTAGTGAACGGGTCGGCGCACCAGCATGCGCCCTGGCCTCGTGACAACCCATCGGCTCTGGTGTATCCCCGAAGTTTGGCGACGGGAGGGATATCACCGGAGCCGATGGTCGTTTTATGACCTTAGGCTCCTGAGCCGCCGGCGTAGGCCGGGCGGGTATCTGTGTTCTATGATAACACGTCCGGGCTGCTTCTGTCTAGATCGGTGTAAAATTTCGTGTAGGCAATCTGGGCTATGCGAAAATGCAATGGTTTGGCGCATAGGGATCGACTAAACGATCGTTCGGCCAGCTATACACCGACTATACAACCGTACAATAATGTCGCGTCCTAATGAGTAGTTAACTTCTCAGAGCTACATCAAGCTACACAAAAACCCCTTACACTATGCACAAGTATACAGCGTTGTACACGGTTCTAGATATGGCGTTGCAGTGCGGTGATAGCACGGCTGTGCTATAGAAGTTCGCTACAGAAAACACATGTTCGTCAGAATATATGCTAAATTCGTGACAAGTTATGTCACATTAGGCAGCCTCGCCGGAGCGCTCCGGCGGGGCTGCGCGCTGCTAGGCGTCTGCGTTGTGGTCGCCCTTCTCGACCTTGCACCCGCGCGCGTGGCGGCCGAGCTCGGCGAACGTGAAGCCGCCGGCGTTGCAGCGCTTGCAGGTGTAGCGCCGCTCCGTGGGGGCGGGCTGCGCCGGCTCAGCTTTCGGCGCGTTTCGGGCTGTGACGCGCTCGGCCGGGGCTGCCGGCGCTGCCGGGGCCGGCATGGGGCGGTTTGCCGCGTCCTGGCCCGAAACTTCGGGGCGCGGGGCCACGGCCACGGGCGCCGGGTACGGCTGCTCGCGCGGCCAGCTGGCGGCCGGGCTGGCCACCACGATCGGGCCAGCCCAGGGGAGTGAAGCCAGATCACCACCACCACCACCCGCCGGCGCAGCCGGCGTCAATGCCTCCTCGGCGGGCTGCTCGGCCAGCACGCTGTTGATCCATGCCTCGGCGCTGGTGTCGGCCTGGGCGAGCGGGATGGTTGTAGCAGATCGACGGGCGCGAGCGCGAGCGCTGGCCGCGCCGGGCCGCGCGTCAAGCTCGTCAGGGTCGAGCTCGGGCTGCTCGGCGAGCCGGTGCAGCAGCGATGCCAGGGCAAACGCCAGCCCGGCCAGCGGCAGCGACTCGCCGAGGGCCAGCGCCAGCGCCAGCGGGTCGTATAGCCGCTGTGCCTCGACCCAGGAGGCCAGGCCGCCCGGCACGCGGTGTGCGTAGTCGGCCAGGCTGTTGAGCGCTACGGCCGTAGCAACGGCGCCGAGGGCCACTGCGCGGGCCTGGGCGCGCAGCTCGGCGCGCAAGGTAAGCAGGCTCAGGCTCAGGTATGCGAGCTCGAAGCCGGCCGCCGCCGCCCAGGCCGCCCAGGCGCCGCGGGTCGGTTCCAGCGCGCGGGCCACGCCGACGGCGCTAGGGGCGCTCAGCAGCAGCACGGCCAGGGCGGCGGCGGTGATTTTCCACAAAGCATTGACGGCGGGGCGGGTGGTGGTGGTAGGATTGACGGTAGCCATTGCGGGGGATCCTCTCGCTTTGGTAGGCGCCCGGTCGAGCTCTCACCCTCGACCGGGCGCTGCTATGTCTAGGGCTGTGCCGTCACGGGTGCCGGCGCAGCGTGCCACATGTTTTGTGTCTCTGTTCGGTTGCCGCCGAGCTCGCCGTATGCTTTGCGGTAGCTCAGCCCGGCAGCCTTACGATCGGCGTAGGCTTGCGCGAGCTCGGCCTGTCGCTGCTGCTGCCGCTGCTGCTCGGCGCGGGCGCGACGCTCGGCCGCGCTCAGCCCTCGACCTGGGCGATGTCGCCGACGGCCACCAGCTGCCGGCGCAGCTTCTGCCGGCGCGGCGCTCGCCGAGGCGTTCAGGTTGATCGTCAGCCCGCCGGGGCCGGGTGTGACCGTCGCTCCGGTGGCCGTGGTCACGCTCCCGTGACCTGTGACCGTGACCTGCTGATCATGGGTGGTCACGGTCACACCGTCGGCCGTGACCGGGCGTTGTGATGCGCTAGTCACGGGCTCGGCGAGCATCGCGGCCAGGGCGTCGAGGGCCATGATCGACACGTCGGCCGAGGCCGAGCGCGCGGCTACCTGGGCGGGCTGCTCGGCCCGCCGTACCAGCTGTGTGGTAGCCGTCGAGGGCTGCGCGCCCCGCCACGGCTGGAGCTGCGCCTGCTCGGCGCCGGCCTTGACGCTGCCCAGGTCGAGGGCGCGCCGGCTCTGGCCGTCGTCAAGCCAGGCCGGCCGGCGGCCGTCGGGCAAGGGCTTGCCGAGCTCGACCCGCGCATAGTTGGGCCGGGTGGCCGCCCAGCCGGGGATGTTCAGCGCGTCGTCACTGGTGGCAATCACCACCTGGCGCATGTTCAGCTCGCGGCCCCAGCGGCTGAGCCGTACCGCGAACTTGCCAAGGCCGGGTACCTCGGCGTGGAGCTCGGGCAGCTCGTCGAGCACCACGGTCATGGGCTCCAGCGGCTCGCCGCGTTGGAGCATCTTCGCGCGCGTCTTCGCTTCGGTCTGGAGCGCGTCGAGGGCCGCGGCGATGGGGTCGTAGCTCAGCTCATTGTCGAGCGTCACCACCTCGGCGCCGCGCCACGCCGACGGGCTTACCTTCGGGGTGAGCACCACCACCCGGCCGGGGCGCTTGCCGAGGGCGGCGCTAACAAACGTCGTCTTGCCCGTGCCGCTCGGCCCGACCACGGTTAGATGCGGGTTGTCATCGGGGCGCTCGTTCACCGCGTATAGCCACTGGCGGGGCGGGAGTGCTGCGCCGGCCGCCGGGGCGCCCTGGGCGGGCCGCTGGCGCGCAGCGGGTGTGCCGGCGGGCTGTGCCGTCGCTGTGCCGTCCTGAGCCGGCGCAGCGCCGAGCAGGGCACGCGGGCCGCGCTGGCGCACGTCGCCGAGCAGGGCGCGGGCCTGGGCCGGCGCGGCGAGCAGGCCGGGCATGGCGCGCTGTAGCTCGTCGCGCACTTCGGGCACGGTGAAGGCCGAGGCGCCGAGGCCGAGGGCGG
>JAESFZ010000375.1_pt1 | contig 17614 bp, 16 predicted proteins | sample 9269561 | NCBI WGS metagenome assembly JAESFZ01 (sample SAMN14515552, study PRJNA621657) | algae metagenome | isolation source: Tildeniella nuda ZEHNDER 1965/U140 and co-occurring heterotrophs from wet... | place: Switzerland: Stansstaad, Zurih | collected 1965-01-01
GGGGCAAAGACCAGAACCCAGGGCATTAACTCTTTTGGTAGCAAGTGCATCAGGAGAAATCGAATAACACTTTCCTGATTTTGCTACCTTTCCTCCCCTTCACAATGGACAAAGTCGAGCTTAGAGGTTGTTTGAAAAGTGTCTGGCGGTTAAAACCGCGACTACGTAAACAAAGTCCGCCTGCGCGGACTACCGCAGAGTAAGAGTTTTACAACCTGCAACGGCAGGTTTTGCCTCTGTAGCCGCGACTTCAGTCGCCAATGCTACTTTTTCTTTGTCAACTGCCGAAGACAGAAGGAAAGCCGCCGTGTTCTTGAACGTCTGCCCTCTGCTCTCATTCGACTGAGCGCTCACGCCGAAGTCTGCCTTCTGCCTCTTTGCAACTGTACTTCACTGGATTAAGAACCGCTATATAGGTCAAGTACCTCTCTTAAAAAGGGTTGGTGGACGACTCGATCGCGCTACTTGAGCTTATAGCCTTTGGGCTACAGGCAACCTTAGTGTTAATTAGCCGTTTTCTGGTGAGGTAGAGGCACCAACCTCCGATCGCGGCTGAGGTTGTGCTTCACCTGTTTTACCGTTGTGAGCATTGCCATCACCACCCTTGCGCGATCGAAAGCGGTCTTCTAGCGACACGATGATGATGTAGAGAATGGGTACGATGAACAGGCTGAGAATGGTAGAAACCAGCATTCCGCCCGCAACAGCGGTGCCAAGCGATCGACGACTCGCTGCACCCGCGCCAGAGGCAAAGACCAGTGGCAGCAAGCCTAGGATAAAAGCAAACGAAGTCATCAAAATTGGTCGCAGACGTTCCTGGGCGGATTCGACAGCGGCTTTGGTGACCGAAAGTCCTTGTTCTCGCAGTTGGTTGGCAAACTCCACAATCAGAATCGCGTTCTTACTGGATAACCCAATCAGCATCACCAGACCAATTTGAGAGTAAACATCGTTCGAGAGTCCGCTGAGCGTCAATGCCAGCAAAGCGCCCAAAATTGCCAATGGCACCGCTAGTAGAATGATCACCGGGTCGATGAAACTCTCATACTGCGCTGCCAGCACTAGAAACACGAAGACAATGCCTAGCCCAAAAATCAGCGGTGCCTGACCGCCAGAAGACAGCTCTTCGGCGGATGTGCCCGACCATTCATAGCCTTGAGTCGGTGCTAGAACCTTTGCAGCGATATCCTCCATTGCTTGTAGTGCCTGCCCAGAGCTAAAGCCAGGAGCGGGACCACCCGTAATTTCCACCGATCGAAACAGGTTGTAGTGGTTGATTGTCTGGGCACCAACGATCGGCGTTAGCGTGACAAAGCTACTGAGCGGAATCATTTGATCATTGTTCGACGATCGCACCTGCAACCGCCCCACATCGCCAGGGTTGGCGCGGAACTGCTTATCTGCCTGCACATACACCCGATAGGTACGGCGATCGAGGTCAAAATCGTTGACATACTGTGATCCCAACAGCGTTTGCAGCGTGTTAAATACCTGATCGATAGGCACGCCCAGCGCTTCTGCCTTGTTGCGATCGACATCCACCCGTAGCTGCGGTGTGCTGGCAGAGTAGGTGCTGTAGACTTGCAGCAAGCCTGGAGTCTGAGCCGCCTGCCCAATGATCTGACCCATTGTTGCCACCAGCGGATCTAATTCACCGCCCGTTTGACGGTCTTGCAGCTCAAACTGAAAGCCGCCAACCGTACCCAAGCCCTGAATGGCAGGCGGATTCACGGGTATAATGCGAGCATCGGTAATGCCGCTTATAGCGCCTCGCAGTTTCCCAAGAATTGCCTGGGCAGATTGTCCTTCCTTCTTGCGCTCCTCCCAGGGTTTAAGAGCGGTGAAAATAATCCCCTGGTTGGCAGTGTTACCACTAAAGCTGAAACCGCCGACCGAGAAGGTACCGACCACGTCAGGACTCTTGAGTATCTCCTGCTCCACACGGTTCATGACATCGCCTGTGTAGTTGAGCGAAACCCCATCTGGACCCTGGATCAGAGTGATGAAGTAACCCTGATCTTCTTCGGGTAAAAAGGCGGTGGGGACGCGTGTGTACAGTACGCCTGTACCGACCAACAGCAGAGCAAATACGCCTAATACGATGAAGCGTGCTCTCACTAACTGTTGCAGCGATCGCGTATAGCCGTTGCGTGTTTTATCGATCGCCCAGTTAAAACGGTCAAACAGCCAGTTGCGCTTGGGTGCCTCTTGCCGCAGCAAAATGGCGGAGAGTGCAGGCGTTAACGTTAGCGCATTAAACGTCGACAGCACGATCGAAAAGGCGATCGTCAGCGCAAACTGCTTGTAGAGTTGCCCCGTGGTGCCAGGGAAAAAGGCAACAGGCACAAACACCGCCACCAGCACCAATGAAGTTGCAATCACCGCACCAAACAGCTCTCGCATCCCCTGAGCGGTTGCCTCACGCGGATTCATGCCTTCCTCTTGAATCAGGCGGACAATGTTTTCCACCACGATGATGGCATCATCCACAACCAGTCCGGTTGCCAGTGTGAGACCAAACAGTGAGAGCGAGTTAATCGAAAAGCCAAATACCTTAATAAACGCAAAGGTTCCAATCAGTGAGACTGGGATCGTAATGGCTGGAATGAGCGTCGTCCGCCAATCTTGCAGGAAGAAGAAAATCACAATAATGACCAGGACGATCGCTTCAAGCAAGGTTTTAACGACTTCTTTGAGCGAGGCATCGACATACAGCGTCGTATCCAGCGCCACTTGATAATTCAAGCCCGGTGGGAACGTCCCCTTCAGTTTTGCCAGTTCTGCCTTAACTTCCTCAGCAACGGTTAACGCATTACTGCCAGGGAGTTGGTAAATACCGATCCCCACAGCATCATTACCGCGATAGCGCAGAAAGGAACCGTAGTTTTGTGCGCCCAGTTCAACACGCCCCACGTCTTTGAGGCGCACGAGATTACCACCTGTTCCCGTTTTGACCACCAGATTTTCAAACTGCGAAACGCCAGTCAAGCGGCTCACAGCCTGGAGATCAATCTGATAGCGCTGATCGTCAGGTGATGGCTGCTGACCGATCGTCCCAGCACCCACTTGAATGTTTTGACTCTGGAGCGCTGTCACCACATCTTGAGACGTTAAAGCGCGACTGGCGAGCTTATTCGGGTCAATCCACAGCCGCATGGAGTACTTCCGTTCACCAAAGATGGTGACATCGCCCACTCCTTCCAACCGCTTGAGCGCATCGACAATGTAGAGGTCGGCGTAGTTACTCATGAACGTGTTGTCGTACTCGCCGCCCTGTGCGTAAAAGCCGATCGCCAGCAAAATGTTGTTCGATCGCTTCGTGACGCTGACCCCAGTATTTCGCACTGGTTCGGGCAGTTGTGGCTCGGCAACGGCAATCCGGTTTTGCACATCCACGGCAGCAATGTCTTTGTCGCGTTCAGCGTCAAACGTGACAGTAATGGTGCTGGTGCCGTCGTTACTGCTGCTGGAGGTGATGTACTTTGCGCCTTCTACCCCGTTGATTTGTCGTTCCAGAATGGTGGTGACAGCGTTTTCAACCGTTTCAGCCGTCGCTCCCGCATAATTAGAGGTCACTTGAATCTGCGTCGGGCTGATTTCGGGATACTGCGCGATCGCCAGCGTAGGAATCGAGATTGCGCCTACCAGGATAATCAGCAGTGAGCAAACAATGGCAAAAATCGGTCGCTTAATGAAAAAATCGGCAAACATACAGTTACCAGGAAAAGTGTATGGAGGCAGCGCAAGGGGGGCGATCGGAACAGCTATCAGCTATTAGCTATCAGCTATCAGCTATCAGCTATCAGCTATCAGCTATCAGCTATCAGCTATCAGCTATCAGCTATCGGTTATCGGTTATCGGTTATCGGTTATCGGCTATCGGCTATCAGCTTTAAGTCCCAGGCTGACTGCTGACCGCTGACCGCTGACCGCTGACCGCTGACCGCTGACTGCTAACCGCTACAAAGCAATTTCGGCGTTGTCTCTTAGACTCAGCAGCCCTGACGTGACAATTTTTTCTCCTGGCTTCAACCCATCCAGCACCTGGTAGTTGTTGCCCTCAATGTTGCCCAACTTCACGGGTCGTTGTTTGGCAATCAGTTGATCGGGCTGTTCACCGGGTTGCGCGACAAACACAAACGTTTGCCCCGCCACACGAGAAATAGCAGCAGTTGGGATTAAAATGCCGGGACGTTTGCTCCAGATGACCCGTGCACGAGTAAATTGTGAGGCTCGCAGTTTATTCGCAGAGTTGTTGTAGAGCGCTTTGATGAGCACCGATTGATCCGTGCTGTTGACCGCAGAGGCAATAAAGAAAACCTGACTCGTACCGACCACTTTTCCTTGAGTGTCGAGCAACTCAACGGCTGTGCCTTGCTTAACTTCAGGTGCGCGATCGACCGGAATCGAAAGATTGACCTCCAGGGGATTGTTTTGAGTGATCGTCACCATTGACGTTGACGTATCCACAAAATCCCCAACCTTGACTGGAATATCCCCAACAGCACCTTCAAAGGGAGCCGTGATGTTGTAGTACTGAAGCTCAACTGCCTGCTCTTGAGTCGCTGCCTGATTCTGCTGCACAAGGCGATCGTTGCTAGCAATCACCGACTTCTGTGCCTGAATCTGCGCCTTCGTCACACCAACTTGCGCCTGCGACGCTGCCAGATTGTTGGCGTACTGATCGAGCGTATCTCTGCTGGTTGCGCCTTGAGCCAACAACTCTGCGTAACGCTTATACTGCGCCTGTCTCAGTTTTAAGTCTGCCTGCTTTTGCAGCAAATCGGCTTCATAACTTTTTAGCGTGGCTCTGGCATTGGCGCTGTTTGCGATCGCCGATTCCGTTGTCGCGGTTGCACTGCCCACCGTGGCTTCTTGCTTCCGGGGATCAATCAGCAAAATCGGTGTGCCAGCCGCGACGTTATCGCCCGCTCTGACTGAAATTTGGGTAACTTGCCCTTCCACACGCGGTTTCAAGCTAACCGATCGCCGCGACACAAGATTTGCTACATACTCATCGCTATCGTTAACGGTTGCCGACTCGATCGCGGTCACTTTCACTTTCACTGGCGGGGGCTTGTTGGCATTTGCCGCCTGCTCACCCTTGCTGCAAGCCCCAAGCAAGCTCAACGCTAGCGCTGAGACTACGAGTTGCTTTAAAACTAAATTTCCCTTGATAGCCATGATTTAACCCGTAAGATTGCATTCAACTTCTAGGACTCAGGCGCAGATGCCCGTGCGCGAACCTGTCCGAGGATGTGATGCTCACCAACTCCCTGTCTAGCTGCGATACCAGAGCAGGGCGGTTTGAACGATGTTACCTTTTAGCGTCTTGCTACGTTCGTCATACTGCGTTCATTAACCGATTTTCAACTGATGCAACGCCAGTGCTCTAGAAGCACAGCCTCTAGAAGCATGGCTTCGATATCATCATGTACGGGTTACTCAGTGTCCGTACCTTAAGTGCGTAACATCGTTGAAACTAGTGGGGGCTTGGTGGCTAATCGATAGTTCGGAAGCAAAAAGCTTTGACTCTTTTGACTCGAATGTTGCAAAGCATATAACGAATATAGATAAAATAGAAAAAAAACACAACGGTTCAGTATATCGGACTGATATAAATGCTTGAATTAGCCGCTCTTGGTTTACTGCAACGCGAACATTTGCACGGCTACCGCCTCAAGCAGCAGCTAGAGCTGTTGATGAGTAGTTGCATCAGCGTTAACTACGGTACGATTTACCCACTGCTCAAGCGTTTGGAGACACGAGGGGCGATCGCTGTACTGACTGATGCAGAAGGCGAGGGTAGTCCGCATCGAAAAATCTACAGCATCACGCCTCAAGGTCAAGTGCTTTGGCGGCAGAAGATGCTGGAATATCCTCACGAGAGCTGGGTCAACTCTCGCTCTCGCTTCCTGATCAAATTTCTCTTTTTTAGCTATCTTGAGCCAGCAGAACGCCTCAAACTGCTCCAGTATCGTTTGATGGTTTGCCAGCTCCGTCTAGAAAATCGAGAGATGCAGCAGCCACTTTCGTCTGATCCCTACGACGCTAAGCTTTGGGTGTACTGTGGCACAGACTTACAGCGGGAGATTCAGTGGCTTAAGGAACAACTGCTGTACGAACAGACCACGCACACCCTGGTAAAAGACACAAGCTTACAACGAGTCCCAACAGGTGAATAGCAGTAGGCTACCCTTGCTGCCGATTCTTGCAGGCGGTCAGGAAACTTTTGCTAGTGTTGAAGCAGCAACCTCTGTGCGGACGGCATACATCTCTTGACTGGGTGCTGGCAGCAAAACCGCTGCGCCAGAGAACAGCGTGCTAGAGATTGATTGAGCCAGCAGACGGCGGTATAGATCGCTCAGGTGGACTGCAACACCCGACCAGCTAAAGTTTTGCTGTACTCGAATCGGTGCCTGTCTTCTTAATTTTCTTGCCCATACGGTATCGGTCAAAACGCGATCGATTGCCTGAGCAAACGCCTCTACATTCTGCGGTGGCACCAGCAGCCCCGTTTCGTCTGGCACAACTGTGAATTTCAGACCGCCAACATCCGAAGCGACAACGGGGGTACCACACGCCATCGCTTCGATCGCTACCAGCCCAAACGGTTCGTAATGGCTGGGAATGACGCAAACATCGGCAGCCGTATAGTAGAGCGGCAGCAGCGTATGCCCAATTTGTCCTGCAAAAACGGTTTGCTCTGCCAGACCCATCGATTGCACCAGTTGCTCAATCCGCTCTCGTTCTAGCCGATCGGTGCTGTCTGGGTCACTACCACCGACAATGACCAGCCGCAGTTTAGACGGTGGCTCCTTTGCCGCAGTCTGGCTCTCAGCACCAGTTTGGCTCTCAGCATGTGCCGACTTCTGCAACTGGGCAAACGCGCGCACCAACGTTTCGATCCCCTTGCGGTGATCAAAGCGTCCAACGTATAAGACGATCGCATCGTTGGCAGCAAACCCCAGCCTGGCTCTAGCGTCTGCCTTGGGTATGGCGTGGAAGTTACTGATATCGGTGCCACACGGGATCACCTCAATATAGCCCTGGTTTGAGACCAGCGTACGAAGCGTTTCCTGCTCTTGGGGACTGGTCGCCACAATACAATCTGCCTGCTCAAGAATTTGGCGCTCGATCGCTAACCTGGTCTCGGCAATGGCAGGACGATGAGGCACCGTCTGATACTTGACTGCGCCTAACGAGTGATAGGTATGGATCAGTTGGATATTGCTGTGTTGCTTGAGCTGTAAACCAACCCAGGCGGACATCCAGTAATTAGTGTGTATGAGTGGGTAGTTAGAGCCTTCTTTGCTCTGAAACGCTTGAAACGCAGCAACAAAGGCTGGCATATGGGGAAACAGCTCATCGCGCGGGATAAACTCCTCCGGTCCTGCCACCAACCGAATGGTGCGGCAGTGGAGTGAATGCTGCACGATCGCGGCATCGTCTGGTTTTGTTTTGCGAGTAAACATATCTACTTGCCAGCCCAGCTTTGCCAGCGCCTCGCCTACTTGACGCACATAAACATTTTGCCCACCAGCGGCATCTTTGCCAATTTCTGCTGCTGGGTCGCCGTGCTCTGAAATCAGCGCGATCGCCTGTCGCGTCGGTACCATCTTGCGGGAAGACACATAGGGCTGGTTGACCGATACTGCACTGGACGAAACGAGTTTTGTATTGTTGAAACTGACCATCTCTTCACCTCACAAAAAAAAGTGGAGACCCATGTCTCCACCAGATGACTAACGATTTTTGCCCAGACTCACAAAACTGCGAGACTGCCCGTTTTGCGCGAAGCGGGCATCCACGAGCTGCTGATAGACCGCTTCATAGCCATCCACCATGCGCTGCACACTGAAATGATTAACTACGTGCTCTCGGCAAGCGCGGCGATCGATCGCTGGTACCTGATCAAGCGCTGCGACAAACTCATCAACGCTGTGACACAAAAACCCTGTTTCGCCGTGTGCAATTACTTCCGATGTCGAACCAAGCTCCATAGCGATGACTGGGGTGCCCGATGCCATCGATTCAACCATGACCAAGCCAAAGGGTTCACGCCAGGTAATGGGAAAGAGCGTTGCTACTGCGTTGCCCATCAGCGCATTCTTCTGCTGGTGGTTTGCCTCGCCGAGATACTCAATTTGCGTCCCGTCAATGTGTGGTTTTAAAGCAGTTTCGTAGTATTCCACATCGACTGGATCAATTTTGCCTGCGATCTTCAGGTGCCAGCCAGTGCGTTTTGCAATCTCGATCGCCAGGTGAGTGCCCTTTTCGGGTGACAGCCGCCCTAAGAACACTAGATACGGCGGGTCACTGGGCTGAGGATAAAAGGTATAACTATCCGTATCAATGCCGTTATAGACAGTTGCTACACAATTAAGCCCAAGCCTTGGTTCGCGCTGGGAATGTGAAATGCTCACAAAGGGTTGCCGTTTAGCGTGAGTAAACATTCTCTCGTTGTCAGGCGTAAAAATGCCGTGCATCGTATGCACAGTAGGAGTTTTCACCAGTTTTGCATAGGGCAATGCTGAACAGCCCATGTGGGAATGAATGACATCAAACTCATCAGCACGATCGTAGACCGTACTGAGCTGTAGCATTTCGTAGATGCCGTACTCTGTCACGCTGTCATCAAGGCGTAGTGCGCGAGGATGCACTGCTTCAAGCGCTGCAAGTGTCATGGAATCGCCAGAAGCAAACAGAGTCACCTCATGACCGCGCCGTACCAATTCATCCGTCAAGAGAGAGGCAACCAGTTCGGTACCGCCGTACGTAGGGGGTGGGACGCGCTCCCACAGAGGAGCAATTTGAGCAATCCGCATTTGTTAATACCTCCTGAAAAGTAAAAGTAAAATTGGCGGTCTTCGGCTCTCGATCGCACATTTTTAGTTCGAGCCAAAGGCAAAATCAAAGTTAAAGAGTTTGACAGATAATAAAGCTTAGCCAAGAATCTAGTAGAAACTTTACGTTTTGTCTACAGAGTTTTCACTGATAGACATGGTAGAGATTACCGAACCTGGTTCTCTAATCAAGCGCTATGTAGCTTCGTACCTGCTAGTGTGGATTTTATCTGCTCTACTGATAAAAGCCATCCCCCTTCAGACATGGCACGCAAAACAGCTAATTTGTGGTAAGCGAGCACAGCAAGCTTGTCTCCATCATCGGGAAACGCACTCATCTAAACGGTTTCATGCTTGTCTACGTCTCCAGTTTGCAGTGCTTTGTTTGGAGCGCTGTAGCCAGTCAACTGTGCAAGGCGGCATCAAAGTAGATTTTTGTTTTAACCATCAAGACTTGCGCCTTTTGATAGTCCTAGCCGTATCGAAAAACATCCAGTATGCGGTTCCGCAACGATTCTGGGATGCTGCTCATCACCTGGTAGTCTGTTTGCTGCGAATCGTTGGCTAACGCTTCTGCAACCTTATCTAAGACATCAAAGACCAGGGGAATGCCCAAGTTTAGCTGCTTTAGAGTGTCTCGTTGAGCAAACACGTCTTGAGGCGTTCCCTCCAGCACCAGTTGTCCTTGTTGCAGAATAAAAAGCCAATCTGCCCAGCAGTAGGCTAAATCCAGATCGTGCGTTGCCATGACGATCGTGGTGCCTGTCGCGTGAATTTGGCGCAGTTGTGTCATCAAGTCACGGGTTTGGATTTGATCGAGGTAGGCAGTTGGCTCATCCAAAAGCAATAGTTTGGGCTGGAGCACCATTACATCTGCCAGAGACACGCGCTTCTTTTGTCCTAAGCTCAGGTGATGGATGGGTCGCGCTGCCAGTTCAGATAAGTTGAAGTTTGCGATCGCGTCTCCTACCTTCTGTGTGACCTCAGCATCTGGCAACCCCAAATTACACAGCCCGTAGGAAATGTCTTCTTCTACTGTCGAGGCAACCAACTGCTGCTCTGGATCTTGAAACACCAGTCCCACATTTTGACGCAGTGCCATGAGCGAGGTGCGATCGTACTGCAACGGTGTCCCTTGCCAGCGAACAACGCCACGCTGCGGTTTATAGAGACCGTTTGCCAGCAAAAACAGCGTCGTTTTACCACAGCCGTTATGACCAATCAGTGCACAGCGTTTACCAGCGGGAATGCGGAGGGTCAGGCTTTGCAGAGCAGGTTGCGGGCTGCCAGCATAGGTATAGTCAACGCGCTCAAATTCCAACAGCATATTGCCATCCTGTAAGCGCTACTAAGAGAGCACAGCCAAACAATGCCTCTAGACTGTAGCGTTTTGAAGGTAGATAGCGACGGGAATGACACACGCGAAAGTCACCCGTAAAGCCACGCGATTCCAACGTGAGCGATACCTGACGGTAGTTTTCTAAAGTACGCCGTAGCAACTGTCCGACCAGTAGCCCTAAACTTTTCATCCACAGCCGCCAGGTGCGGTAGCCGCCACGCGATTGTTGTGCCATCCAAATTTCACGAGCAGTACGCAACAGCACGAAGATAAAACGATACATTAACAGCAACAATTCAGTCAGCAAGGTCGGACAGCCAATGCGGCGCAGCACATCCAGAATTTCGGTGAAGGGAACCGTAAGGATGATGAAATAGATGCAGGCGGTTGAGGCGATCGCTCGTGCAGCTAAATCCCCCGCTTGATGAATCCCGTGATCGCTCAAATAAAGGTAATAGTTACCCCAAGTGAAGCCCTGCCACACATCTGTCTGCACTGAAGACAGGTTGGCAACGTCCACACCACTGATTAAAAAAGCAGGCAAACTGGTTAACCAAAAACCAATTGGGATGAACAGCAACCGGAAATAAACCGCTGCTGGAATCTTGGCATAGATCACGGTCCAAACGCTGAGCCAAACCGCGATCGCAAGCTGAATAGGAGCGCGAGTACAGTAGGTGATGAGTAAAAGGGCGATCGCAAACAGCAGCTTGTGTTCGGGCGGTAGTTGCCGTAGCCGATTGGTGTACGCCAGTGTATCAATTTGCAGAGTCATAAACCGTTGATCAAGAAGTTTTTGAGCTGTTTTAGGTTCTTTGTATGAGATTGAATGTCTGGGTAGTCCCATGGATTGGGCATACAGAATAGGACAGTCGATGAATCAACTAAAGCGGTGCTACAAGAATTCAGTACGTTACCAAACCTAACCTTGTTGGAGAGGGAAAGATTGCCAGAATGTTCTGCAATTTACTTTGCGATCGCTCGTGATCAGGTTCTCTATGTTGGTCTAGCAACCAATTTAAGAAAGCGTTGGCAAAAACATCACCGTTTGCCGCAACTTGAAGCAGTCAATAAACAATGTGAAATCAGGTTGTTCTGGCTTGGTTGCGCTCAGAATCAGCTTAATGATCTTGAGCGTCAGTACATTGAGTATTACTGTCCAACGTTGAACCAAACAAAAGTACCAGAGCGGCAGCTCGTACCCAGCTTTCAGATGCTCACGCTGTCGTTAAAGAAACTCAACGAACGAGTAATTTGTTTTGGAGTATGTCCAGCCGATAACCAGCGGTTGAAAACATTGATTTTTGGTTACTTAGCTGATCATAGAGAGATGCGACTTGCAACAGCTACTCTTCGTAAAAGCTTACAGGCGATTACAAGAAAGCCAAACAGCTTATTTAGATGGACAGAGGTTATTCGACGCAAAGATGGTGCTCATTGGTGGACAAGGTGTAATGGGATTGAAATTCGGCTGCGCCCCTGGTTTGGAGAACGCCTCATGCACAATCCCAGTATGTATAAAGTGATGCTAAAGAAGCGGTTTAGTGCACAGACTTCAATTCCTATGCCTGAGTACGAAGCTATGCGACAAGAAGTAAGAGCAATGTCTTTTAGAGAGAGGCTAGAGTTAGCTCGTAGTTTAGAAATGGGTCAAAAATTATTTCCACTAGAGTGCAGCGCACAATTCCATACTGTTAGTGGGGTGGAAATTCTTTGTTTAACTGACAGTCAACTACAAGCCCTGCTCTCAAAGCATTCAAATCTTCAAGAGCAATATCCTAAGATATCCGCCATTTGCAATGATCCAGTGCCAAGATTAGAGTTTTGACCGAATGCTCTCGCTAATTCTCGCTTAACAACGAAAAGCTTGAAACCTAGTAGGCTTCAAGTGCTAGGAGCGCTACCAGGAAGTGGTGGGATCTTCGCACAGACTCGTTTCTTCAGAACAAAAGATATTGAGGCATCAACCTCGATCGTCCTTTTTTCGCTTCTCCGATCGTCCTTTGTACAGCCCAATCACATAGCCAATCACGCCAGTTCCCAACGCCGCTTGAGAGGAAAAGAGGAGGCTTTCAATCTCATCGCTAGGCGGCTCAAAAAACGGATTAAACCACGGCGTATAACCAGGACTCAGTTCATTGATGGCACCTTCTGCTTGAGCATCAGAACCTGCGTATTCACCCTTAATAAAGATCAGGGGAGTAACAGCAAGACTGATGACAGCGATCGCCAGCAGCCAATTTTGCTTACCCAAAGAATCTTTCTTCATCACTTAACTCTCCTGCTTCAGCAGCTTTAGCGTTTCCAATTCCTGCTGCCCGTAGGATTGCAGCCAGTTCCAGACCAGCACCGTCAGCAAGCCTTCGCTAATCGCCAGCGGCACCTGCGTCACTGCAAAAATGCCTGTGAACTTGAGGAACGCTGCCATGAAGCCACCACTTGCAGCCGGAAACGCTAGTGCCAGTTGAATGGATGTCATCACGTAAGTGAGCAAATCTTCCAACGCGGCGGCTGTAAAGACAGCAACCCTCTGATACCCAGTGCGTAGCACCAGATGGTAAATAAAATAGGCGACATAGGGACCAACGATCGCCATCGCAAACATATTCGCGCCCAACGTGGTCAAGCCACCGTGCGCCAGCAATAGTGCTTGAAACAACAGAACCAGTCCACCTAGTACAGTCATGACCGAAGGACCAAACAAGATCGCGCCCAGTCCCGTTCCAGTAGGATGCGAGCAACTTCCAGTGACAGAGGGAATCTTTAAAGCAGACAGAACAAACGTAAAAGCGCCTGCTAACGCCAACAGCAGCTTTAATTCAGGGTTTTGCTTTGTGATACGAGTGAGCGATCGCAGTCCCACTAGAAAAAACGGCAATGATACCGCCCACCAAAAAGCTGCCCACTGCACGGGCAAGAACCCCTCTGCAATGTGCATAGCAGACGCAGGGCTGGCGGAACCAAGCAATAAATAGCAACTCAGGCAAGCCATCAATCCCAGGCTAGCCAACTTCCGATAGCGTGTCTTCATCCTGTACCTCGCAGATAAGACGGTTTTGTAACGCGATTCGGCAGGCGTTCTGACTTGAAGAATGCAAAATTAAAAAGGCAAAATTAAAAAATGGTAAGAGACACAAGCCCTACAAATTTTCAATTTTCAATTTCTAATTTTCAATTTCCTTTACAGTTGCGGGACAGCGGTAGAGTTTCACTACACTTTCCCTGTTACCTCCGACGGCTGCTCCCCGTCAGAACCGAGTCGTGAACTCAGCATACATGATGGGAAAATATTAGAAAAGTTTTATGCAGCTTGCTAACAATCGTCGATCGCGCCCTGCGTGTCATTCACTCGATAGCGCGCCACACACCGATGACCAGCAGCATTGGCATCATCAAGATTACGGTGCAATACCTGCTTAAACAGTTGCATCGCACCAACGCGATCGCCGTGACGCGACTTCTCTACGCCTTGCAAAACAACTCATCATCATCAGTGACCAACGCTCTCCTACTACCCAGTCACTGACTTCGTGCTTAGCCAATCGCCAACTTAGACCTCCGACTTCTCAGAGAAGTTAGAGGTCTGAAATGGGTTTTAGAACGAAGGAGATACCAATGCTGTACGTCCAAATAATGCGATCGTCAAAACCATCGTTGACAAAAGCGGCATGAATAAAAGAACCAAAGCCATTGATTGCCGACGTTCGACTCAATCGAAGTGCTGCCGAAACACCATAGGCATTCATTCTTGTAGGCGTGATGGCATCCAGAGCATACGTTCCCTGAGCGGCATAGAGCATAACCAAAACATCTGTGACATCGCTACCCAAATCGAAAATTGCCGATCGCCGATAGGCATTGACATCGGTAAGACCAATGCTAAACGCGAGGCTTGGTTGAACGGTCACCGGAGCCAGCGCTGAGTAGCTACCGTTGAACAGTCCATTTTTGGATGCAGGACTATTGGCGAACGCAATCGAGCAACTGAGAGGCGAGTTAGACCAATTCTACAAAATCGCCCTACAGATTCATTCTTGCTGCTGACCGCTGACTGCCAGCCAAAGCTTGCCTGTGTAGCCACAGTTTAATGAAATGGTATTACCTGCCAGATAGTCACCACTGATGGTAATCGCAGGGGTTATCTTAATCGCTACTCCCAATCCCAACCCGCCACCAGTGTCATCAATGGAGTTTTTCTCAGCGAACACTTTTTCTCAGCGAACACTTTTTCTCAGCGAACACTGAGAGAAGACACGTAGCACCACTAGAATTTCATTAAGCGTCTGTAGGGACGTTACGCTTACCTCCCTACAGACAAACCAACCGCTTTAAGACCTGCTCGCTTAAGAGTTAACGGTGACTGGGACTGCTACTGTCTGAGGCTTTTCAACCGGGGCAGTGGTGCTGATTTTCTGCGTAGGCAATCCTTCGATTGGGCATTCTTCAGTACCGACTGTCGGACGAGTCAGCGTCTCTACTTTTTCCTTGACCTTCTTCGGATCAAGCACCCAATCGCGGTAGAACTGATAGGGGCATTCCGCCATACCTTCAGAGCCTTCGCCCGAATTAATCATACCCGTGTAGCCACGATGCAGCAGCTTGAACAGATGGTTCTGAGACTGGGAATTTTTGCGAAAATCACGGATAGCAAACTTGGATAGAGCAGCGTACTGTACGCCCATGTCTTCCTCGCCGCATTCGCCCAGCGTGCGACCGTCAAAGCCAACGATCGCTGAATGTCCAAAGTAGCTATAAACGCCATCAAAACCAGCCGCATTCGCAACAGCAACATAGACATTGTTCATCCACGCCATTGCTTTCGACACCATAATCTGCTGCTCTTTGGCAGGATACATATAGCCCTGACAACGCACAATCAGTTCAGCGCCACGCATAGCACAATCACGCCAGATTTCAGGATAGTTACCGTCATCACAGATAATCAAGCTGATTTTTAGTCCTTTGGGACCATCTGACACATAGGTGCAGTCACCCGGATACCAGCCCTCGATCGGTGTCCAGGGCATAATCTTGCGGTATTTCTGCACGATTTCGCCCTGATCGTTCATCAAAATCAGAGTGTTGTAAGGCACCTTATTAGGATGGTCTTCATGACGCTCACCAGTGAGTGAGAAAACACCCCAGACTTTGTTTCTGATGCAGGCTTGAGAAAAAATCGCGGTTTCTTCACCAGGAATGGTTGCCGCCGTTTCCATCATCTCCTTAGCATCATACATAATCCCATGAGTGGAATACTCAGGGAAAATTGCCAAATCCATCCCTGGCAAACCAAGCTTCATGCCATCAATCATTGAGGCAATTTTATGACAGTTCTCAATGACTTCTTCTTTAGTATGGAGACGTGGCATTTTGTAGTTAACGACTGCAACTCCAACTGCATCGTCACTCGAAGAAATATCGCCGTGGTAAGACATTTAGACCTCCAATTGACTTGTGTCTAGAGCATAGCTGACAACCTAAAAACCTATGAAATTGAAGGTTCGCCCTCCAAAAACATTTCCCTCAAAAATTCTTTGGTTAGCTCAATGCCGGATCGCTATTACTTGTGCATAACACTTAATGAATCCAGGCTGCTGAGCGAACTCTGCCATCGATCCACCAACGGTAAGCCAGCTCTTTGTGGCATGGGCAATCATATGAGAAGGAACATAGACAGTTTGTATCGTTTATTACCTAATTGGTTGCAATACGTGCAATACAACGATCGCACATAGACCCTTTGCGTCAAACCTACTTTGTGCCAAATAAGCGATCGCCTGCATCACCTAATCCCGGTACGATATAGCCGTGTTCATCTAGTCTCTCGTCGATCGCGGCTGTAAAGATTGGTACATCTGGATGCTGCTCATGAAAGTTGCTAATGCCTTCAGGTGCGGCTAGCAAACAAACTAACTTGAGCGATCGTGGGTTCGTTTCTTTCAGTCGTTGCACGGCAGCGGCGGCTGAATTACCTGTAGCCACCATCGGATCGACCACCAGCATGTCGCGCTCTTCAATGTCGTCTGGCACTTTAAAGTAGTACTCCACCGGCTCTAGCGTGGTTGGTTCTCGATATAAGCCAATATGTCCAACCCTGGCAGATGGCATCAGTTGCAGCATTCCATCCAAAATGCCCTGTCCCGCTCTCATGATGGAAACAATCACCAGCTTTTTATCAGAAGCCAGTACAGGTGCCTCCATCGCACAAAGCGGTGTTTTAATTGATTCATATCTGAGCGGCAAATCGCGCGTTACTTCATAAGCCAACAGCATACTAATTTCAGTCATTAGTAACCGAAACTTAGCCGTACTCGTTTCAGCCCGACGCATGAGAGTCAGTTTGTGTTGGATGAGAGGATGCCCAATAACGGTAATGCTCGGTGCCATACATGAAGTCCTTTGTAGATGCGATAAGAGTATGAGGCAAATTTGATTGATGTCCAACTCTGTTCGCTTGCGACAATCTCATACTGCAATTCATTAACACCCTTTCGTTAGCACTCTCAATTGAGTCTTTCAAGGCAAATACTCAAGGCAAATACTTTTGCACGACATCCCATCCCGTCAACGAGACCCAAAGAAACCCGATAAACAAGAGTAGGTTAGTGCTGACATGCAGCAATCTTGCCCAAGGTCGCATTAAGCTGATTTGCATAGCACTCCAAGCAGAAAGAAACGTCAGGCTGACTACAGTTAGCCCTGCAAGCAAATGCCATGAGTGCCCCAAACTGCCGAAGTGACCCAGTGTTCCAACAATGCCAATACCCAGAAGCAGCAGTATCAGCGCTATCATTACTCCACCCACAATTACATGCAAGGGACGCAACCAAAAAGCACACGGTTGACATTGCTGACGCTTAGCGAAAATCCACCCACCGGAAACAGCCAACAAAAGATATGCCACGATCGCAAACCCCAGTGACCACGCAGCAATTTTCCATAACCAAATAAATGAAGGTAAATTCACTAGCCCAAAGCTAAAGAACCTCTTCATCTTGCATACAAATGAACCAAGAAAGCAAATTAGAGTTCGATACAGGCGATCTAGAAATTAAATAGTACAAGAATACTGCTCGCAAAACTACTTCGTCTCATTACGCTAGCGCATTATCGGATACACCTTTACGCACCACCGCTCAACAATATGTCTTATACCAATTCTACAAAATCGCCCTACAGATTCGTTCTTGCTGCTGACCGCTGACCGCTGACCGCTGACCGCCAGTACGATCGCTACCAAAGCAGGTTTTTTGAGTATTTCGGGTATGGGTTGGAGCGCTTTAGCAACGGTGCGTTGGTTTATTTTGGTTGAGGAGTTCAGTGTGGGGTTCAACGTGGGAAAGGGAGCACTCTAATGAGCACTCCCTTTCGCGGCTAGATTAACCTGGCACCGAGCTATTTTTGCAGGGAGCTACCCCCCAACTATCTT
>JAESFZ010000376.1_pt1 | contig 17546 bp, 17 predicted proteins | sample 9269561 | NCBI WGS metagenome assembly JAESFZ01 (sample SAMN14515552, study PRJNA621657) | algae metagenome | isolation source: Tildeniella nuda ZEHNDER 1965/U140 and co-occurring heterotrophs from wet... | place: Switzerland: Stansstaad, Zurih | collected 1965-01-01
CAACCGTTCCGGTAAGGGCCAGTTCATCGATGCCACGCTTTACGACAGCGCCATCGCGCTCCACCAGCCGCATGCGCCGAACTATTTTACAGCGGGACAGAAGCCCAAGCTCGTGGGCAACAGCCATGGCAGCCTGGTGCCCTACTCGAACTTTCCGACCAAGGGCCGCAACATTGCAATCGCCGCCGGCAACGACGGCCAGTTCCGAAAGCTTGCGCAGATGCTGGGCAAGCCCGAGCTCGCCCAGGATCCGCGCTTCAAGACCAACAAGGACCGGGTGGCACATCGACTCGAGCTCGAGGCCGAACTGCGCGAACTGCTCAAGGATCGCGACGCCGACAGCTTCTCCATCGAACTGATGAAGGGCGGCGTGCCCTCGGGCGCGGTGCTCGAGGTGCCCGACGTGATGGAGCATCCGCACACGAAGCATCGCGGCATGGTGTGGGAGAAGGACGGGTACAGGAACGTCGGCAATCCCGTGAAACTGTCGCGTACGCCGGCGGGCGTGCACAGCAAGCCCAAGAAGTTCGGCTCCGACACAAAGGCGGTGCTGGCGGAGGCCGGTTATTCGGCGACCGAGATCGACAATTTGATCGCCTCGGGCATCGCGCTCACCGAGATCAAGAAAGCCTGAGGAGACGACGATGTTCCAACCGGACCTTTTGAAAGGCAAGCGCATCCTGGTGACAGGCGGCGGCACCGGCCTCGGCCGCTCGATGGCCCACCGCTATCTCGAACTCGGCGCCAACGTCGTGATCTGCGGCCGCCGCGAGGACGTGCTGAAGGAAACGGCCGCGGAACTGGCCAAGGATACCGGAGGCGAGATCGAGACGGTGGGCTGCGACGTCCGCGTGCCCGACGCCGTCGAGGCGATGATGGACAAGATCTGGGAGAAGCGCCCGCTCGACATCCTGGTCAACAACGCCGCCGGCCAGATCCTCGCCCAGACCCACAAGATGTCCTCGCGGGCGATCGACGCCGTGCTGGGCATCGTACTGCACGGCTCGGCCTATTGCACCGTGGCAGCAGGCCGGCGCTGGATCGACGCGGGGGAGCGCAACAAGGTGGTGATGTCGATCCTCACCGTCTCGTCGCTGACCGGCGCGCCCTTCACCGTTCCCTCGGCGATGGCCAAGGCCGGCGTGCTGGCGATGACCAAGAGCCTCGCCGTCGAATGGGGCCCCAAGGGCATCCGAACCTGCGCCATCGTGCCCGGCCCCTTCCCGACCGAGGGCGCCTGGAGTCGGCTGATGCCCAAGGAGCGCGGCGGCCAGGACGAGATGATCAAGGCGATCCCGATGCGCCGCGTCGGCGAGCATATCGAGCTCGCCAACCTCGCCGCCTACCTGGTGAGCGATGGCGCCGCCTACATCAACGGCGATGCCATCGTAATCGACGGCGGCAAGATGCTGCAGTCGGGCGGCGGCGGCGCCAACACCTCGGCGATGCTCGACTGGACCGACGAGCAGTGGGACGCGATTCGGCCCAAGAAGAAGTAAACGCCTCTAGGGCAGTACGATCCGCGTCAGCGTGCGCTGGCCCGCGGTGATCTCGAACTCGGATTCCTGCTTTGTGTCGCCCTTGAAGGCAACGGCGACATACTTGCCGACCGGCAGCGCGAACATCGCGAACGGCGGATAGAGCGTGGTGATATCCGTCCGGTCGCCATAGATGTCCTTGCCCAGGCCCTTGATCTCGAGTGCCGTGGCGCCGGGCGCCTCGAAGGCCGCGAGGCCGGCATCGAGCGCAAGCTCCATGTCGAGCCGCTCGCCCGCCTTGATCTCGAACGGGACAGTGCGGTCGATGGCATCGGCCTTGATGCGGGCGCGATAGGCGCCCGACGGCAGGTCGAACTTGGGCGTGTTGCCGTAGCTGTAGGCGATCGAGTTCTCACCTTCGACCGGCTGGGCGCCGGCGAAGATTTCGATGAACGGATCGCGCAGGGCCGGGCCGCCCTTGCTGAAGACGATCGAGCCCTGCAGGCGGCCGACACCGGCGACGATCTCGACAGCCGTCGTGTCGCCTGCCACGACTTCGACATCGCGCGAGATCTTGGCAGCACCCAAGGTCATATTCACTGCGTACTTACCGGCCGGCACGATGGTCGAGGTCTCGGCGTCGTAGGAATTGAAGATCGCTTCGCCCCCACCCTGGGGCACGACCTCCCAGAAAACGTCGCCCTTCTGGTTCTCGTCAGCCGTACGCTTGGCGCGCAGGCCGAGGCGGCCAGCGTTCAGCACGACGTCGAGGCGGTTCATTTTGTTGGCCTCGATCTTCACCGTCGTCTTGTACTTCACCGCGCCGGCATCGACCTGGACCAGGTAGTCGCCGGGCGCCAACTCAGCCTCGATGCGGTCCTTGTAGGAGGTGTCGACATACTCCGGCGCGACGCCGGCCGGCGCCGGCTTGTCGAACTTCCAGACGACCGAATCCTTGCCGGCCAGCGGGTCGTCGCCCTCGGCGAGGCGCGCCGAGCCTTCGAGATTCCAGGCAGGCTTCGGCTCCGCCTTTGGGGCCGGCGGCGGTGGTGCGGCCGGCGGCGCCTTCTTGCGCGCGGCCTCGACCGCGCGGCCGATGGCGCTGCCGAGCTCGCCGGCATTGCTGGCCGAAAGTGCCAGGCCGCCGGTGGCCGCGGCCATGCATTCGAGCTGGCGCACGGCCTGGCGATCCTGGACGTCGAAGCCGACCGTGTGAACGACCAGCCGCACGTCGGCCTTTTTGAGCGCCGCGGCAACCGCACACGGATCGGCGTTGCAGGTCTCAACGCCATCCGACACCAGGATGACGCTGGTGATGCCTTCGCTCGCCTTGAGCTGCTCGGCCGCCATCTTCACCGAAGCGGTCATCGGCGTCATGCCCTTGGGCACGATGCCGTTCACCTGCCCCATCAGCGCCGTGGCATCGACCGGCCCGACCCGCTTCAGGACCTCGATGTCGCCACAGTCGCCCTTGCGGCGATGGCCGTAGGTGACCAGCCCAAGCTGGTCCTGTGGACGCCAGTCCTTGAGCAAGGTGCGGATGGTTTCGCGGGCCACCTCGATCTTTGTCTGGTTGCCAACCCGGCCCCACATCGAGCCCGAGGCATCGAGCACCAGGAAGACGCGGGCGCCGTCCATCGGCTGGGCCACGACGGGGCCCGCGCCAACCGCAGCGAGGGCCAGCGCGGCACCGCAGAGAAGCTGCGATACGAGACGACACATCGGCACCACCTGTACAAACGATCTATTCAGAGACACCGGCTTTTGCCTCGCTCCCGTTACTCTTCGCACCTGATGCCACCCAGGCGATCAGCAGATCGTAGAACACCGCCAGCACGACCGGGCCGATGAACAGACCGATCAGGCCACCGGCCAGGGTGCCGCAGATCACGCCGGCGATGATCACGGCCATCGGCGTCTGCAGGCCCCGCGCCATCAGTATCGGCCGCAGCACGTTGTCGAGCAGCAGCAGCGGCGCCGTGTAGACGGTGAAAAGCGCTGCCGGCAGGGCGGGCATGTATATCCACGCCCATATGATCACTGGAATCATGACGATGTTGGGGCCGACCTGGACGATCGCCAGCACCAGGCAGGCGAAGGTGATGGCGCCGGCAAAGGGAACACCCGCCACCAGCATGCCGATGCCGATCAGCGCCGACTGCAGGAGGGCGACGCCGATCACGCCCTGCGAGACGTTGCGGATGGTCGAGCCTGCGATCTCGATGAAATGCCGGCCGCGGGCATCGGCGACCCGGCCAGCGAGGTCGCTCACGGTCGTGGTCAGCCTGTCCGAATAGGCAAGCAGCACGCCCGACACGATGATCGCCCCGGCAAACTGCAGGACCTCGAAGAAGACGCCGGCCGCCAGCGCACCGACCCAACGGCCGACCGAGGCGATCTGGCCGACATGGGCCGACAGCAGGGCACGGATGTCATGCGAGGCGTTCAGCCAGAAATCGTAGAGGCGTGCGCCGACCAGCGGCCAGTCGCGCACCGACTCCGGCGGCGGCGGCATCACCTGCTTGCCGCCGACCAGGAGCCGGGCATAGGCGTCGAGGGTCTCGATCGCCGAGGCCGACAGGATCACCACCGGCGTCAGAAGCAGCACCAGCAGCAGGACCGACAGCAACGCCGCCGCCAAGCCATGATGCAGGCGCATGCGCCGGCGGAGCGCCGCAAACAGCGGATAGACCGCGACCGCCAGGATGATGGCCCAGATGATCAGCGGCGCCACGGGCCGCATCAGGCCAATGCTCAAGTAGACGACGCTGGCGATCAGCGCGAGGCGGACCGCCACGTCGATCGTGAAGCGGGTTACATCCGCCCGTCCCTTTTCCGTCTCGATCATCGCCGCCTCCCGCTCTGCATGGCGTGCGCTGTTCCTAGCGAGCGGGCGCGCCATCGTCCATCGGCTGGCTCTTGTCGGCATGCCGAGGGATCGCCGATACTCTCCCCTTCCCGGGGAGAAGCCAGGCATGGACAAGTACGACTACATCATCGTGGGCGCAGGCTCGGCGGGCGGCACGCTCGCCGCGCGGCTGTCGGAGAATCCGGCGACCAAGGTCCTGCTGCTGGAGGCGGGCGCGGCCAGCCATCCCTATTCCCGCATGCCGCTTTCCTTCGGCCTGCTGATCGACAACCCGGCGGCCAACTGGCTCTACCAGTCCGAGCCGGAGCCCAACACCGCCAACCGGGTCATCCCGGTGCCGCGTGGAAAACTGCTGGGCGGCTCGAGCTCGATCAACGGCCTGGTCTGGGTGCGCGGCCAGCCGCTCGACTTCGATACCTGGGCGCAGATGGGCAACCGCGGCTGGAGCTGGCGCGAGGTCGCACCGCTGTTCACGCGTATCGAGAACTTCGTCGATGGCGATGGCTCAAACGGCCGCGGCACCGAGGGACCGTTGAAGGTCTCTACCGTGCCCGACCAGAACCCGCTCTACGACGCGCTGTTCGCAGCCTCGAAGTCCGCCGGCTTCAAGCTCAACCCCGACTACAACAGCGAGGACCAGGAAGGCGTCGTGAAGACGCAGACCTCGATCTACAAGGGCCGGCGCATGAGCGTGGCGCACTGCTACATCGAGCCGGCGATGAAGCGGCCGAACCTGCATGTCGTCACCAATGCGATGACCTTGCGCGTGCTGCTGGAAGGCAAGCGCTGCGTCGGCGTGGAATACGAAAAAGACGGCAGGATCGTCCAGGCCAAGGGCCGCGAGACCATCCTGTCGGCGGGCGGCGTTGCCAGCCCGCAGATTCTGGAACTCTCCGGCATCGGCCAGCCCGACCTGCTCCACCGGCACGGCATCGAGGTGAAGCACGAGCTGAAGGCGGTCGGCGAGAATTTCCGCGACCACATCAACGCCCGCATCATCTGGCGGCTCAAGGTGGCCAACGTCTCCTACAACCACATGGCGCGCGGCCTGGGCGCCGTCACGCAAATGATGAAGTACCTAGCGACCGGCGGCGGCTTCATGAGCCTGCCTTCGGCGCCACTACTGGCGTTCCTCAAGACGCGCCCGGAACTGGCGACGCCCGACGTGCAGATGCATCTCGTGCCCTATTCGATCAAGGATCCGAAGACCCGCAAGCTGCAGGACTTCCCGTCGATGACGATCGCCTGCTACCAGCTCCGGCCCGAGAGCCTGGGCTCGATCCACATCCGCTCGCCCGACCCCAAGGCGCAGCCGGCGATCCGCTTCAACTTCCTGGCCGACAAGATCGACCAGGACGCGATGGTCGGCGGCTTCCGCATGATGCGGAAGATCGTCGATGCCGCGCCCATGGACGCCTATCGCGACGAGGAGTTCTCGCCCGGCCCATCAGTCGGCACCGACGAGGAAATCCTGACCTGGATCCGCAACAACTCGCAGACCGCCTACCACCCGATCGGCACCTGCCGCATGGGCCCGGCCGGGCAAAACACCGTGGTCGACGACAAGCTCAAGGTGCACGGGATCGAGGGCCTGCGCGTGGCCGATGCCTCGATCTTCCCGACCATGCCCTCGGGCAACACCAACGCGCCCTCGATCATGGTGGGTGAGAAGATGGCGGACATTCTGAAGGCGGCGGCTTAGCCGCCCAGCCGTCGCTTCACCTCGTCAGGAATGGCGATCGCCTTCAACGTGCGGGCATCGCCGTCCTTGCGCGCCCAGATTCGCGTCTCCGTGCCTTCGGCCGCGATCTGGCCCGAGGCATCGCGGAAGACGTGGCTGATGGTAAAAGAGCTGCGGCCGAACTTCGCGACGTGGCTTTCGATGACGAGCGTTTCGCCGGTCTGCGAAGCGCGCTTGAAGGAGCACTCGGCATGAACCAGTGGCGGGCCCTCCTTCCACTGCCCGCTCGTCATGTCGTCCCGGCGCAGGCCGGCGGCCAGGAACAGGCGAAAGGTCGCCTGATCGAACCAGCGGAAATAGGCGGGGTAGTAGACGATGCCGGCGGGATCGCAGTCGCCCCACTCCACGGTGACGGTATGTCTGCTCGCGAGCGCCATGATCCTAGGCCACCGCCGGCCGGCCGGTGATGAAGGCCGTCCCCGACATGCCGGCGATCAGCGTCCCGTCGGCACGGACGACATCGATGCGGTAGTTGGCGATCCTGGCGGAGCGTGCAATCTCGACGGCGGTGGCCGTCAGCATGTCACCCACCCGCGCGGCGGTGTTGTACATCATGTGAACATCTATCCCGGCTGACATGATCCCGTGGGAATTGCAGGCGTAGCCGAAAGCGGCATCGGCCAGGGTGAAGGTGAGGCCGCCATGGCAAACACCATTGAAATTGACGTGACGCTCCTCGACCCGGACCCGGGTGACGGCCCGGCCAAGAGCCGCCTCGACGACCTCGATGCCGAGTTCGCGCGTGAAGGTGTCGCGCCGCGCGAGCGCAGAGGCATCGAATTCGGTCATTCGGCCGCGCTTCGCAGCGGCTGGGACGCCGATGCAATAGCTGCCAGTGTCCTGGACAGCGACTCCCCGTCGGGATCGGCCAGGGCCGCCACGCGCGCGTTGGCCACGGCATCGGCGGCGGCGCGCGGAACCAGGCGACCCGCCAATGCAGGCGCAATCACCTCTTCGGAGATGCGCCGGTAGTTCTGCAGGCCGCGCTTGTAGGTGTCGCCATAGCCCTTGATCAGGCGCGCCGACTCCGCAATCTCGCGCGCCAGTCCGCTGCCGATGGGTGCTGCGGCGCGTATCGCCGTGAGCCAGCGTTCGATCTCGGCCTGCTCCTCGACGAAGCGGAAGGAATACGGCCGCCACCAGCGCAGCGACGCCAGGAACCGCAGCCGCGCGAAGCCCCACACGGTCGTGCTGCGCACATGCATTGAGATGTGGAATGGCCGCCGCCGGAGAAGCCAGCGCGCCGCGGTAGGCGGCAGCATGGCAGCGATTTCGTCGTTGCCCGGCTTGAAGTGCTCGGTGACTTCCAGAGGTTCGTGCGCCCCCGCACGAACCTCTTTCCGCACGCGCTCGAGGCGTTCACGCGAGGTCTTGGCCTGGGCCACCCGGATCACGTCCTCGAAGGACATGCGCACGGCAAGATGCCGCGCCACCTCGCGGACCAGATCGGCCGGCAGACCTTTTAGCCGGTCGAGATAGAGAGCGGCATATTTGCGGTCCTGATAGGCGGCGAGCCGCCGGATGCCCTCCTCCACCACGTCGAGACTGGCGGCCGGGAAGTCCCTGCGCGCACGCGCGATCAGATCCTCTACACCCAACGTCGTAGCCTGGCGCTTGCGGTGCTCGCGCACCGCCTGCTCCAGCTCGCCGCGTGCATGGCCACGGCCGAAGGCGAAGGCAGCAAGATTCGTGTCGACGGATTTCCCGGCATGCCGGATCGCGGCCTCGAATGCCGCATCGGGGATCGGCAACCGACCGGAACCCGCGAGTGCACCCATCAGCACGGCATTGATGACGCCACCCGATTCCTCGGCAGCCTGGTCCATGTCGAACAGGATCTGCGTCCGGCTGCGCTCCTTCACTGCCCGCAGCAGGCGGCCGACATCGAAGCTACCGTCACCCATCGCCAAGCGCTCACCGATGGCCAGCACGCGATGGGTAGAAGCGATCAGGGTCGTGCGCTCAGGCGTCACGAAGCCGTTGAAGATCATGCGGCCCGCTTCCAGCAGCTCGGTGGCCAAGGCCACATCGACCTCGCCGATCGCCGGGTTGAGCGCCAGTACGGAGGCCGTCTGGCCCGGCGACGGCATGACCTCGAGATAATAGGTCGTGGCGCCAGTCCGTTGCGCCACGCCCGGAATCTGCGTCGCCTGGACACCCAGCCCCTGACTTTGAGCGGCAGCCACGATCCAGTCGCACAGCACACCGCCGCCATCTCCGCCCAGGGCGCCGATCAGGATCGTAACCGGCCGGCTCACGCGCGCTTCTCCAGGCGAATCTCGACTTCGCGCTCGACGAAGCGCCATTCCGGCGAGGCGCGGAGCCTCGCCAGCAGCTCATCGAAACGCGGTTCATCGGCGGGCGAGAATTCGAACCAGGTGAGAAAGTCGAAGACCGCACCAGCCTGGTCACGGCAATGCACGAGCTGACGCGACACCGCGGAAAGATAATCGCTGCCGATCGCGATGTGGTGCGATTGGTCTTCCAGAATGGCGCGCCGTTCGTCCTGCGCCAGCGCCCACCAGCCCGCCGACTTGGTGATCGGGATCAGCGCCGCCCGCGTGGCGGCCGGACGACCGAGGATCGACGGCGTGGCGTCGAGCACGCGCTTCTCCGCCGAATTTGTGTAGCGCAGATTGCTGGTCAACCCGGACAGCGCCCACGCGGCGTCCGCGAGCGCCCGCGCACCCTTGTCGACACGGTCGACGGGCTGGAGCGACGCGCCACGCACCGCGGTGATCCGCACGACGTTCCAGGCGCCAGCCGTACCGCCGCTGAAGACGATCGGATCAGGCACTCGCCATCGCCCCGATGATCCTCGACCGCAAGCGCCACTTCAGGCGGTCCCACCAGCTTGCGTTCTGCACGATGTCGGCCTTGTAGAAGGACGGGCAGAGCACGGCGGCATCGGCCACCTCGCCGCAGAGCCCGCAGCCGACGCAACCGTTGTTGACGTGCGCGACAGGATCGGAGCGCAGCGGATCGGGGCTGGGCTTCACCACCAGCGACGGACAGCCCGAGAGCCTGATGCACGAATGGTCGCCGGTGCAGACCTCGTCGTCGACGCCGTAGCGCGTACGCACCACGCGCTCGCCGCGCTGGAGCTGGGCCGCTATCTGCGGGCGGATGCGGCGCTGACGGGCGAGCTGGCACTCGCCGTCGGCGACGATGACTTTCAGGCCCTTGTCGTCGGTGCTCATTGCCTCACGCAGGGTGCCGAGCATGGTGCCGACATTGTAGGTGCGGATGGTGCGCAGCCATTTGACGCCCATGGCTTTCAGGGTCGCCGCGATATCCGATGTGGTCTCGCCGTCCCGCCGATTGCCGGCGGTGTTGGGAATGAACTGCGCACCTGTGGCCGAGGTGTAGCCGTTCTGCATGATGACCAGCACGCGGTCGCCGCGGTTGAACATCGCCGAAGCGACGCCGCTCAGGAGGCCATTGTGCCAGAAGCCGCCATCGCCCATGACCGAAATGGTGCGCCGCTCCATGATTGGGGCCACCGCACCGGCGGCGGCCAGGGACATGCCGAATCCCAGGATCGAATTGCCGAGGTTGAAGGGCGCCAGGGTCGCAAACGAATGACAGCCGATGTCGCTCGACATGTGGACCTTGCCCACTTCGCGCTCGAGCAGCTTGATCGCCGAGAAGACCGGTCGCTCGGGGCAGCCGACGCAGAAGCCCGGCGGCCTGAGCGGCAGCGGCCCGCCCAGCAGGCGCTGGGCTTCGGCACGGCCGGCGCGCGCCGCCTCGAACCGCTCGCGCGGCTTGGCAAGGTCGATATCGTTGGCCGACAGGGCGAAGAATTTGAGCAGCCCCTCGGTCATCACCTCGGCGGTGTATTCACCGGCCATCGGCAGCACGTCCTTGCCGTAGACCTTGGTGTCGAGGTCGCGCTTGCGCAGCAACGCATGAACCGCCTGCTCGATATAGTCGGGCGCGCCCTCCTCGACGATCAGCACGGCGCGTTTGCCCTTGCAGAAGTCGGCGATCTGCTCGGGCACCAGCGGATGGGTGACGTTCAGCACCAGCGTCGGGATCCGGCCTTCGAGCTCCAGCCGGTCGAGGCCGCGCAGCGCCACGTTGGTGATGCCGCCCTGCACGATGATGCCGAGATCGCTGCGCTCGCCGGGCAGGAATTCGTTGAGGCCGTGCTCGACGATGAAGCGCTGGGCGGCGGGCTGGCGGACCTCGACCTTGAGTTTCTCGTGGGCGTAGGTCGACGGCGGGTGCGAGATGCGGTCGTAATTGTGCGCCGCCGGCTCGGCCAGGCGATGGTTGCGCGAGATCGCCGGCGGCTTGTTGTCCTTGGCCACGAACTCGCCCGTGACGTGGCAGGCGCGGATGCGCAGTTCCATCATTACCGGCGTGTTTGTAGCCTCGGACAGTTCGAAGGACATCTCGGTGCATCGAACGATCGTGGGCAGCGACGGCCTGGGATCCATCAGCCAGAGCGAGGATTTTAGCGCATAGGCGTGGGCGCGTTCCTGGATAACGGACGCGCCCTCGCCGTAATCCTCGCCGACCACGATCAGCGCGCCGCCGATGACGCCAGGCGAGGCGAGGTTGGAGAGCGCGTCGGCGGCCACGTTGGTGCCGACGATCGACTTCCAGGTAACGCAGCCGCGGATCGGATAGTTGATCGACGCGCCGAGCAGCGCCGCCGCCGAGGATTCGTTGGTGCAGGTTTCGAGATGGACGCCGAGTTCGTCGAGCAAATCCTGCGATTCGACCAGGACATCGACCAGATGCGACACCGGCGCACCCTGGTAGCCGCCGACATAGGCCACACCCGCCTGCAGGATCGCCTTGGTGACGGCGAGGATGCCTTCGCCGCGGAAGACCTCGCCCTCGCCCAATCGCAGCGCCCGCACCTCCTCGGTGAAGGAGCGCTCCGGATTGGTGCGTTGCGCGACGGGAAGCTGCGGCTGATCCAGCATGCCGGGATTATAGGGGCTAACGGCGCCGCCGACGATCCCGTTTGCCGCCCTGAATGCCCGCAGCACGGGCCTTGGCGATCAGTTCCCTGAACGGCACAAGGATCCTTTCGCGCACATCGGGCGCTTCCTCCACCGCCGACAGCGCAAGGGCTACGGCCTCGAGTGTCGAGACGGCATCGGGCCGCGCCTCCTGGCGCAGGCTGCCGTAGAGCGACGGCCCATCGGGAACGACCACGAAGCGGCGGAGCTTGGTCAGCCAGGCATTGCGCCACCACAATGCCTTGGCCTGGGCCCAGTTGCCGTCGAGTACGACCAGCCCCTTCAGGCCGGACAGCGCCATTTCCTGGTTGGGCAGCGTCTCGCCCTTGCGATCGACAGCAATGAGCGGCCCCCGCCCGACCGCGTGCGCCGACCCGAGGTAGAGCACCCCCCAGTCGCGCGCCTCCACAGGCTCGCCCAGCGCATGGCCCAGATTGCGCCACGACAGGCCGACGGCGAGCCTGGCGCTGGCCAGCGTGCGGCACAGCAGGCCCGCCGTGCCCAGCGCATGATCCTGCTCCTGCGGATGCTGCAGGACCAAGACCGTCACCTTGTTGTCCACCGTTTCTGACATGGCCGAGGTATAACCTCCTGAGTAGGCTTGCGCGATGTCCGTTGCCGTCCTGATCCACGACAGCGTCGTCAAGCTGCCGGTCGAGGCCGATGGCGCCGTCGTCGTCGGCGGCAGCCATGGCGCCGCCTATGCCGCCTACATGTCGGCCAAATACGGCTGTCGCGCCGCCATCCACCACGACGCCGGCATCGGCAAGGACGAGGCGGGCATCGGCGGGCTGGCCTATGCCGAGAAGCTCGGCATGGCGATGGCGGCCGTAGCGACCGCAACCGCGTGTATCGGCGACGGACAGGACATGTATGCGCGCGGGCTCATCAGCCGCGCCAACGCATTGGCCGAAAAATGTGGCGTGCGTGCCGGCATGAGCTGCAAGGAGGCCGCCGAGTTGCTCAAGAAGGCCCCGTGGCCGCACACCAAGCCGCCGGAGATGGGCGAGACGCGGCATGTCGTCGATGGGTTCGCCTGCGTCGATTCCTCTTCGCTGCTGGTGCCGCAGGATCGAGACCGCATCGTCGCCACCGGCAGCCATTGTGCGCTGAATTCCGGCCAGGCCGTCGAGCCCTTCCGGCCGAGGCTTGTCCTGTTCAATGATGCCGGTCCCGGCGCCGACAAGGGCGGCATAAAGGGCTTCGAGATCCTCGACCGGGCCGGCATCGCCGGAGCAGCCGTCGCCGCACAGTCCGCCCGCATCGGCGACGGTCGCTCCACCTTGCAGGACGGAATAGTGTCGGCGGTAAGCGATGCGGCATTCCGTCTGGGCGCGCGTGTGGGCAGCTCCGCCCTTGCACTGGCCCGCGCGGTGGCGGAAAAAGCTCCGTAAGCGTCATTCGGGAGAAGACCGGGGCATGGCCGTCGTCAACGTCAAATCCGAGATCGCGGGCAATGTCTGGAAGATCCAGACCAAGCCCGGCGACCGCATCGAGGTCGACGGCGAGATCATGATTCTCGAATCGATGAAGATGGAAATTCCTGTGCTCTCTCCCAAGGCTGGCACCATCAAGGAGATCAAGGTCAGCGAAGGCGAAGCCATCGGAGAAGGCCAACTCGTCGCCATTCTCGATGCGTAGCAGCGCGGTCGCCGCCGACATCGCCCGCCTGTGGGCGCCCGGCAATCTGCGCCGGGCGGCTCCGGGCGTTGCCCTCTGTGCCGCCATCGCCGCCGTGGCCTTCATCGCCGACACGCGGAGTTTGTTGCGGTTCGGCGCGGTCTGGGTGCCGCCGCTCATCCTCACTCTGGTCATCGGCATGGCGCTGCAGCCGCTGTCGGCACGGCCCATCCTGAAGCCCGGCCTCGAATTCGCCGGCCGTACGCTGTTGCGCGTCGGCGTTGCCCTGTTCGGCGCCCGGCTAACCTTCGGCCAACTCGTCGACGACGGCGCCATGCCGATCCTGGTGGCGCTGGCAGCCGTTGGCTGCACGATCGCCTTCGGCGCCTGGGCTGCCCGCTTCTTCGGTCTTAGTCGCGATTTCGGCCTGCTGACCGGCTGTGCCACCGGCGTATGCGGAGCCGCGGCGGCAATGGCTGCGTCCGCGGTCCTGCCCAAGCACGAGAATTCGGACCGCGACCTCGCCTTTACCGTGATGGGCGTCAACTTCCTCAGCACGGTGGTGATGGTGCTTTATCCGCCACTGCGCGAGATGCTGGGCTATTCGCTGTTCGAGATGGGCGTATTCCTGGGTGGCGCGATCCATGACGTGGCGCAGGTCGCCGGCGCCGGCCAGACGATGGGCGAGAAAGTATTGAGCGACGCCATCATCACCAAGTTGCTGCGCGTGGCCTTCCTGCTGCCGGCGATCGCCGGCATCGCCTGGTGGGTATCGAAGAGCGGTGGCCCGGTGAGCGATGCGCGCCCGGCGCCGCCCATCTTCCTGTTCGGCTTCCTGGCACTCGCCGCCCTCAATTCGATGGGCGTGGTGCCACCCGCGGTCCAGGCCGCGGCGACCCAGGTCTCGTCGTTCCTGATCATCACCGCGATCGCCGCGCTCGGTATGAAGACCTCGCTGCTGGCGCTGGCGCGGATCGGCATGGGCCCGGTGCTGCTGCTGCTCGCCGAGACCGTCTTCATCGGCCTGCTGGTGATCAGCCTGATCTACGGCTTGCGCGCCCTTGGGCTTTAAATAGCTGGGGCTCTAGGTCCCGGGCTTCGTTCCTGTCGCCCGCACGACCTCGCCCCAGGTGTCGATTTCCTTCTTGATGAACTCGGCGAACTGCAGCGGCGAACCCGGCGCCGGTATGGCGGCACGCTGCTCGATCTGGCGGATCACCGCCGGATCGTTGAGCAGTGTCTGCATGTCCCTGTTCACCTTGGCCACGATCTCCAGCGGCGTGCGCGCCGGCGCGGCAAGCCCCGACCAGCCGGCGGCGTCGAAGCCCGGCACGGTCTGGGCAATGGTCGGAATCTTGTCGAGCGGCGGCGGCGCCGGGCGGGCCGTGGTGACGGCCAGCGCCTTGATGCGCCCGTCCACGATATGGGTCAGCGCCGCGGCGGTGCTGTCCATCATCAACGGAACGTGGCCGCCCAGCAGGTCGTTCATCGCGGGGCCGCTGCCCTTGTAGGGGACGTGCACGATGTCGAGTTTCTCGCGAAGCTTGAACAGCTCCATGCTGAGATGCTGCGACGTCCCCGGCCCGGCCGAAGCATAGGAAAGCTTGCCGGGCTCCTTGCGTGCCAGCGCGATCAGTTCGGCCAGCGTGGTCGCGGGGAAGCTCGGATGCGCCACGATGACCAGAGGCACCAGAAAGATGTTGGAGATCGGCAGGAAGTCGACCAGCGGCTTGTACGGCAGGTCGGGAAAGAGACTGGGATTGACGCCGAACGTGCCGCTCGAGACCACCATCAGCGTGTAGCCGTCCGGCGCCGCCGCCTTGCCGTACTCCGTCGCCGGAATGCCGCTGCCGCCACCCTTGTTCTCGACGATGACCTGCTGCTTCCAGACGTCGGTCAGCTTCTCGGCCATCATGCGGGCAAAGATGTCGGCCGCCTGGCCCGGCGGGAACGGCACGACGAAGCGCACCGGCTTGTTGGGCCACGGCGCCTGCGCAATGGCGGGGGCCGCCAGCAAAGCGCCTGCAGCACCGGCCACTGCCAGCGCGCGGCGGCGTGTCGGGTTCGAACGCATTCTCGTCTCCCTTTGATCTTTCGGCCGGGAAGCTACCACAGTCGCCGCGAAAAGACTTGGGCTCCCGATGTCTCAGACTCGACACAATCGGCGCCAGAATGGCCATTCCGGTACGGCTGGGAGCTGGTTGCGTGACCGATCGCTACTACGAAGATTTCAAAATCGGCGACCGTTTCATGAGCGGCGGCATGACCATGACCGAGGCCGGCATCATCGAGTTCGCGCGGCAATGGGATCCGCAGCCGTTCCACATCGATGCGGAGTTCGCCAGGAAATGGACCTATGGCGGCCTGATCGCTTCCGGCCTCCACACCATGTGCGTGACGCTGCGCCTCTGGCTCGATCTCGGCATCTTCCGCGCCAGCAGCCTGGGATCGCCGGGCATCGGCGAGGTCCAGTTCCCGAGGCCGGTCCGCCCGGGCGACACGCTGCGGGTGGTCACCGACATCACCGAGCTTCGATTGTCGTCGTCCAAGCCGGACCGGGGCGTGGCTCGCATCCGCCAGGTCACGATCAACCAGCGCGACGAGCCGGTGATGGAACAGGAGACCACTGTCTTCCTGAAACGCCGGCCGCATTCCTAGCGGATCAAGGCTTCAACGCCAGGCGAAGACCGGCTGCTCAAAATGGTCGACGCGCGTGTCGCGGCCGGCCAGCGCCACTTCGCGAAACTGATAGAGCACGGCAGCGGTCGGCGCATTGACCGTGGCGACGGGCAGCGGCAGGCGGATGATCGGCCGGTCCGATTCCTCGATCGCCACGATCTCGGGCGAGCCTTCGCGGAAAAGCTCGGCGCAGCGGATGCGATAGGCGGCGGCGACTTCCGCCGGATTGGGCGTCACCTGCACGCCGCCCGGGATCCACACCACGACGGGCGCGATGAGATAGCCCGAGCGCGTCGGATAATCGTCGAGCGTTCCCAGAACATCGGCGGAGGCTGCCGAAACACCCAGCTCCTCTTCCAGTTCGCGCAGCGCCGCCTGCTCGATGGTTTCACCGGGGTCGAGCCGCCCGCCCGGCAGAGCCCACTGCCCGCCATGCGCGCGCAGCCGCGGCGTGCGCTTGGTCAGCAGGAACGCGGCCTCTCCCGGCGAGTCGGATTCAACGACGACGATCGCCACCGCGGCGTGCTTGAGCGTGCCGGAATCCTCGCGGTGACGCCGGTCGAAGCGCCCAAGGCGGTCGGTGATCTCGTCTCGAAGCGCTGCGTCGAAGCGGAATGACGTCACGCCGCCGGCGGCCTTCTGAAAGTCCAGACGACGGCGGGCGGCATGTTGCGCCAGATGCGGTCGCCGCGGGTGCCGGAAAGGCGCAGGCCCTGGCGCAGGGCGCTCGGCACGGGCGGCGTTGGACCATAGGTGAACTGGATGAGCGCGCCGCCCCGCGGCAGCGCCTCGAATACACCGTGCACGATGCCGTTCACGATGTCCGTCGGCAGCGACAGCAGCGGCAGGCTGGAAACCACGGCGGCGATCGGCGCGATCCCGTTCCCCGCCAGCAGCTCCGGCAGGCGCGCCGCATCGCCTTCGATGATCTTCGGCTCGGTGAAGTGGCGGCGCAGGAAGGCGGCCAGTTCGGGATCGCGTTCGACCAGGGCCAGCCGCGTGGGCGGAATGCCGGCGGCCAGCAGCGCCTTGGTGACTTCGCCGGTGCCCGCGCCCAGTTCGACGACATGGCCGGGCCGGCCTTCCAGGGCCTTTACCGTCTCGCGTGCCATGGCCTCGGTCAGCAGGCGGCCGCTCGGCATCACCGCGCCCATCGCGAAAGGCCGGCGCAGCCAGCGCTTCAGGAAAAGGGCCGTGCCGGCGCGCGAATCGAGGCCGTGGCGTGACTCATACGTAGGCATGGCCAGACGCTAGCAGATTACTGGGCGGGCTGCATCGACGGGTCGACGGCCCGCGGCGCGGGAGCGGCCTCGAAGACAGTCCTGGTGTGGCGCATCTGCTCCAGGGCGTTCACCAGCGATACATAGACCGCCGCGGCATAGGGCAGCGACTGGACGATCATGAAAACCGCCCAAAGCCTCGCCTCGGGGTCCACGACGCCATTGTTGATCCACAGGGCGGTCGCCCCGAGCCACAGCAGGACCGCGAGCACCAACTCACCGCGCGCCATGCCGAGCGCCATGCCCAGGGTGGCGCGCTCGTCCATCTTCGGCGTGCGCATGAAGGGAAGCCGGGAGGTCGCGAGGCCATAGATCACCGCGCGGCCCACCGTATAGGTAAGCGCGAGGCCGGCCAGCGACGCGCCGATGCTCTGGCGGAACGTGCACTTCACGCGGTCGAAATAGAGGCCGAAGGAATAGAGCAGCTTGAAGACGAAGATGCCGATCGTGGGCAGGATGAACTCCGACGGCGGCAGGCCGACCGGCTTGATGCCGAACAGCGGCGGCAGCAACACGGCCAGAAGCCACGCGAGGCCGGCCCACGTGAAGATCAAATTGAGCGCGTCGGCGAACCACGGCGCCCAGCCAGCCACGAAGTGATACTTCTGGCCCAGCGTGAGCTTGGTGCTATTCCCCAGCATCTTGCCGGCATGCGCCTTCATGATCTGCATGGCGCCGTAGGCCCAGCGGAAACGCTGCTTCTTGTAGCCGGAGAAATGGTCTGGAGTGAGCCCCTTGCCGAAGCGCTCGCGGCTGTACATGGCGCCGTAGCCCTGCTCCATCAGGCGGAGGCCAAGCTCGGTGTCCTCGGTGATGCACCAGGTCGCCCAGCCGCCCATCTCTTCCATCAGGTCGCGGCGAACCAGCGTCATCGTGCCATGCTGGATGATGGCGTCGTAC
>JAESFZ010000382.1_pt1 | contig 17029 bp, 15 predicted proteins | sample 9269561 | NCBI WGS metagenome assembly JAESFZ01 (sample SAMN14515552, study PRJNA621657) | algae metagenome | isolation source: Tildeniella nuda ZEHNDER 1965/U140 and co-occurring heterotrophs from wet... | place: Switzerland: Stansstaad, Zurih | collected 1965-01-01
ACGGGAGACTTCAACAGCGTGCGGTGGTTCGTGTTCGGCGAGGGCGACGAACTCATGTCCCATCCCGCCTTGCGCCACCTCAGCATGTCCGAGCGCAACTGGCTGTTTGCCGCGCGGCTGGTGCACTTCCTCGACGACATGACGCTCACCGAGCACCGCATCGTCAACGTGGCCGCGCAGGTCATTGCAGAGAATCGCCTGCGCGCCTTCCTCTCGGAAGACCTCGCCCTCGACGCCCTGAAGCTGTACACCGACGAGGGTTACCACGCCTACTTCACGGCCCACGCCAGCCGCGCCATCCGCAACGCTTTTGGCATGGAAGCGGACGATGTGCCGAGCCACAAGATCGCCACACTGGAAGCCCTGATGGCCGGCACCCCGGCCGAGCGGCGCGACATGGCCTGGTTCATGGTCGGCTTCGTCGGCGAGACCATGATCACCAAGGCCATCGTCGACGTGATGCGCGGCACCGCGCACTCGGGCGTGCAGAACATGCTGCTGGCGCACCTGGAGGACGAGTGGGTGCATGCCCGCTACTTCGCCCACCTGTTCTCGCTCATCTGGCCCCGGCTCGATGCCGGCAGCCAGGCGTATTTCGGCCTCCTGCTGCCGCGGATCATCGAGGCCTTCCACACCTGGGACGGGCGCTTTCACGAGCGCATCCTCGGCCACGTGGGGCTGGATGCCGCTGCCCGCGAGCGCGTGCTGGCCAAGGTGGCGGGCGAGGGCCCGCAGATCGCGCGCATGCGCAGCCGGTGCGGCAACACGCTGCAGGTGCTGGAGCGCTGTGGCGTGTTCGGCAACGAGGCGCTGCGCGCCGCCTTCGTTCAGAGCGGCCTGCTCGACCGGGACCGCGCGTACTGACCCGGCGCGGGCGACGGCTGTCAGTGAGTTCCTACGTGCGACACCGCCGTGTGCCGACAGGCCGCGGCAGGGCGCGCGGAGATCATGCGTTCAACACAACAGCGCATCGAGGAGCCCACCATGAACCGCAACCACCCACTGCCTGCCCCACGCAACGATTCGTGGTTCAGCTTCTGGTCCAACACCCTGGTGTGGGTGCTGTTTGCGGCGGCGGGCCTGCTGCTGATGTGGTTTGTGGCTGTGCTTGACGACGTCACGCAGCGCGGCGAGCAGCGCCGCATGCAGCAACGAACGACAGGGTCGCTCATCCTCGCGGACGAGCGGAGAGACCGGGGCGGCATCAGCGCAGCGGTGCTGACCGCCAGCACCGAGGCACCTGCGCTGCGCTGATCCGACCCGTCAGCGGTGCGGCGTGGTCGTACAGCGCGTCGTTGATGAGAGCCAACGCATTCGACTACAGCCTCACCATCGGTGGGTGGTCAATCTTTCTCCCGCGCGGCATCGCAGTACACATCGAACCAGACGGCAATCTGTCTTTCGCCAAGGAACCGAAGCAACTCGGGTCGCAACGAGAAGTCCCCATTCCAGCCGCGCAAGTCCAATCCCAAGGACAACCGTAATGTGCATTCTTCAAAGACCGGTCGCCACGCCTCCAGGTCTTTTGGTAACGGAGCAAGAAGCTCCTCGATCGCTGCACCGACATCCCACTCATCGGTCTGGTGCGTCTTGATTTCCAGTTTCCAGCTCCCGTGCGTGGGCAACACCTTTCCAGGTCTTCCGTCCACGTCCAGCACGGGGACTCCCTTGGTCTTGCTCCTGGTCGGCTCAACCCCAAAGGCACGCGAGATTTCCCCGGGTTTCAGATCTTCAGCGGACACCGTGAGCGAAATGGAGAACCAGCCCAGCGGCTCGCAGAGCGAGATGGTTCCGGGAGGCGCGTCAGACGGAGGCGTTGGTACTGGAAATTTCATATTGCCGATCGCCTGACAGCAGCGACACCTGTGGGGGTTGGATCGAATATGCGAACAAAGGTGGGATCAATTCGTCGCATGTGAGCTTTAGGGCCCGAAGTGGTCATGCACGTTGCTTTTCGAGTCGGATGTCTCCGCCACCAATCTCGACCTCATTTCCCCATCCGAGGTGACGATAGAGCTGCGCAGCGCGGCTCCCATTCGCAGTTTCAAGCCACGCTGTAGGGTGCCGTTCGAACAAAGCCAGTTCACAGGTCCGGGTGAGTCGCGTGCCTATTCCGCAACCCTCATGTTCAGGCAGAACGAACAAGGCAAACAGGCATGCGCTGCTCAAGTCAACCATCGCGAAGCCAACGATTTCCTTGTCAACGGTCGCTACCCACGCGCAAGGTGCGCTTCCAACGGCCTGGGCGATGGCTTCCGGTGTGACGCCTATCGCTGAAAGCTCGGCTGGAGTCATCGTGTTCTCTCCAACCGACGCTCGGACCTTGAACATTGCGCTCACGTCCGCGACGGATGCAGGTCGAACTTCTGGAAAAAAGGTTCTCATGGGAGATTGTGGAAGGTCCGCTTCCCGCCGATTCAGAAATCGTAGCGGAATGCCTCACACACGGGCTCGTAAAAAATCACATCACCCGATTGCTACAAAGAAAAAGGGCACCCAATTGGGTGCCCTGAGCAAATCAAAAACCCGGAAGCTCACACCACGCTGCGGTGCCTCTCGATACAAGTCTTCAACACCTCATCGTGATCACGCTTCCACCAGTTGCCGGTGGAAAAGATCTCCACTTCGCTGAAGCCGTTGAAGCCTTGCGCTTCCACCCAGCCGCGGATGCGGGGAATGTCGATCACGCCGTCGCCCATCATTCCCCGGTCGTTGAGCAGGTCGGTGGTGGGCGTCAGCCAGTCGCACACGTGGAAGGCGAGCAGGCGGCTGTTGCCGGCGCGTTCGATCTGCGCCTGCAGCTTCGGGTCCCACCACACGTGGTACACGTCCACCGCCACGCCGAGTGCGCCGGTCTTGTCGGGGTCGAGGGCGTCGCACACGTCCAGCGCCTGTTCCATGGTGTTGATGCAGGCGCGGTCGGCCGCGTACATGGGGTGCAGCGGTTCGATGGCCAGCGGCATGCCGTTGGCCTTCGCGTACCCGAGCAGTTCGGCAATGCCGTCGCTCACCTGCTGGCGCGAGCGGCCGATGTCCCGGTGCGCGGCCTTGCCGGCGAGCGCGCCGGGCAGGGCGCCCACCACCAGCACCAGGCAGGGCGCGCCAAGTTCGCAGGCTTCGTCCACCGCGCGGCGGTTGTCGTCGCGGGCCAGTTGCAGGCCGGTGTCGTCCACCGCGGTGAACATGCCGCCACGGCAGTAGCCCGAGAGCTTCAGCCCGAGCGACTTCACCTGGGCCGAGACGGTCTTGAGACCGACGGCGGCCACCTGGTCGCGCCACGGCGAGATGGCGGGAATGCCGTGGCGCGCGCAGGCGTCGAGGATGTCGGTGAGCGGCAGGTCCTGCCCCCGGCTCTTGCGAACCGTGGCGGTGTTGATGGACAGCGTGCGGTGGTCCTGGGAGAAGTCCCGCATGTCAGGCCACCCCGTGCACGGCCGCGAGTGTCTTCATGCGCTGCACGGCCAGGTCGGGCTGTTCCAGCAGGTTGGCCGCGTCGGCCAGTCGGAACAGTTCGGCCAGGTGCGGCAGAGAGCGCGTGCTCTGCTGGCCGCCCACCATGCTGAAGTGCGTCTGGTGGCCGTTGAGCCAGGCCATGAACACCACGCCGGTCTTGTAGAAGCGCGTGGGCGCCGCAAAGATGTGGCGCGACAGCGGCACCGTGGGGCCGAGGATGTCGTGGAACTTCTGTGTGTTGCCCTGCGCCAGCTCGCCCAGCGCCGCGGCGGCCGCGGGTGCGATGGCATCGAAGATGCCCAGCAGCGCGTCGCTCTGGCCGTGCGTGATCTCGGGCCCATGGCCGTCACCGGCAATGAGTTCGGCGTAATTGAAGTCGTCGCCGGTGTACATGCGCACGCCAGCGGGCAGGCGGCGGCGCATCGCGATTTCCTTGTCCTTGTCGAGCAAAGAGATCTTGATGCCGTCCACCTTGTCGGGGTGCGCGGCGATCACGGCCAGCGCGGTGTCCATGGCCTTGTCGGCGTCCACGTTGCCCCAGTAGCCCTTGAGCGCGGGGTCGAACATGTCGCCCAGCCAGTGCAGCACCACGGGTTGCTTAGCCTGGCTCAGGATGCGGTCGTACACGCGCTCGTAGTCGGCCGGACTCTTCGCCACGCGGGCGAGGGCGCGGCTGGCCATCACGATCAGCTTGCCGCCGAGTTTCTCGATCGCGGCCATCTGCTCTTCATAACCGGCAATGACTTCGTCGACCGACTTCACGTCTTCGGCGACGAGGTGGTCGGTGCCGCAGCCGGAGGCGATCAGCGCACCCGGCACGTCTTTCGACGCGTCGATGGAGCGGCGGATGAGTTCGAGCGAGGTGGGCCAGTCCATGCCCATGCCGCGCTGCGCGGTGTCCATGGCTTCGGCCACACCCAGGCCGAGCGACCAGAGGTGCTGGCGGTAGGCGATGGTGGCGTCCCAGTCGACCGCGCATTGCAGCCACGGGTCGATGGCGGCGAGCGGGTCGGCCACGACGTGGGCCGCCGAGTAGGCGATGCGGTTGAACTGCACGCCCTTTTTGGGCTTGGCCGGGGCCGTGCCACGCAGGGTGTAGGCCTCGAGCTTGCCCGAGGCGCTGGGGAGGGTGAGCGAGATCGCCATGCCGTCAGACCTTCAACGCGGGCACGTCAACCCAGCGGCGCTGTTCCCAGCTTTCCAGTGCGGCTTCCACCAGCTGCACGCCCTTGGCGCCTTCGGGCAGCGTCCACTTGTAGGGTTCGTTCTCCACCACGTGGAGGATGAAGTGTTCCCACTGGATCTTGAAGCCGTTGTCGTACACCTGCGTGTCCGGCACGTCCTGCCATTGCTCGCCGAAGTTCATGGTGTTCTTCACGTCCGGGTTCCACACCGGGCGCGGTGTGTTCACGCGGCTCTGCGCCTTGCAGCCGGTCAGCGTGGCCACGGCGGAACCGTGCGTGCCGTCGACGTGGAAGGTCACCAGGTCGTCGCGGTTCACGCGGGTGGCCCAGCTCATGTTGAGCTGCGCGATCACGTTCTCGCCGTTGTGGCCGGTGAGTTCGGCGGTGGCGTAGGCGGCGTCGTCGGCCGTGCATTCGTAGGGCTTGCCGGCTTCGTCCCAGCGGGTGGGAATGTGCGTGGTGCCGATGCACGAGACCGACTTCACTTCGCCGAACAGGTTGTCCAGCACATAGCGCCAGTGGCACATCATGTCCAGGATCATGCCGCCGCCGTCTTCCTTGCGGTAGTTCCAGCTCGGGCGCTGGATGGGCTGCAGGTCGCCTTCGAACACCCAGTAGCCGAACTCCAGGCGCACGCTGAGCATGCGGCCGAAGAAGCCGGCGCGGCGCAGCATGTCGAGCTTGCGCAGCCCGGGCAGGAACAGCTTGTCCTGCACGGCGCCGTGCTTGAGGCCCGAACCCTCTGCCAGGCGCGCGATCTCCACCGCCTCGTTGAGGTTGGTGGCGATCGGCTTCTCGCAGTACACGTGCTTGCCGGCGCGGATGGCCTTGGCCAGCAGGGCGGGGCGCATCTGCGTGGTGCCGGCGTCGAAGAAGATGGTGTCGCTCTTGTTGGCCAGTGCCGCGTCGAGGTCGGTGCCCCAGCGTGCGATGTTGTGCGCCTTGGCCAGCGCCTCCATCTTCTCGGCGTTGCGGCCGATGAGGATCGGGTCGGGCATGACCTTGTCGCCGTTGGAAAGCGTCACGCCGCCTTGCGCGCGGATCGCGCAGATGGAGCGGATGAGATGCTGGTTCATGCCCATGCGTCCGGTCACGCCGTGCATGATGATCCCGAGTTGTTGAACGGCCATCGTTGAGTTCCTTCTCTTCTCTCTGTGAAAACCCGTGGGTTGGAAAAACGGGTCAGTTGGTCACTTGCAGGCCGGCGGCTTTCACCAGCGTGGCATTGCTCTTGATCTCTTCCTTGATGTAGGCATCGAACTGCTCGGGCTTGAGCGTCCAGGCGTCAGCGCCCAGCTTCAGGAAACGTTCCTTCACTTCCGGCGTGGCCAGCGCTTTCACGACTTCGTCGTGCAGGCGGTTGACGATGTCGCGCGGGGTCTTGGCCGGGGCCATCATCCCGATCCAGAAATTGAATTCGGAGCCAGGCACGCCGGATTCGGCGGTGGTGGGCACGTCGGGCAGGGCGCTGGCGCGGCGCGGCGAGCCCACGGCCAGGGCCAGCAGCTGGCCTTCCTTGATCTGGCCGATCACCGGAGCGATGGGCGAGAAGTAGTAGTCCACGCGGCCGGAAAGCACTTCGGTCACGGCTTCGGCCGAGCCCTTGAACGGGATGTTCATGGCGTCGATCTGCGCGGCCATCTTGAACTTCTCGGCGTTCAGGTGGGTGGCGCTGCCCTGGCCGGCGGAAGCGAAGTTCATCTTGCCGGGGTTGGCCTTGGCGTTGGCCACCAGCTGCTGCAGCGTCTTGATGTTCTTGCTCGGTGCGATCACCAGCACGTTGGGCGTGGAGGAGATGGGCGTGACGCCAGCGAAGTCGTTCACCGTGTCGAACGACAGCTTGGCGAAGGTGGAGGGGCTCACCGTGTGCGACGACGAGTGGATCATGATCGTGTAGCCGTCGGGCGCGGCCGTGGCCACCGCCGCCTGGCCGATGGTGCCGCTGGCGCCGCCGCGGTTGTCCACCACGATGGGCTGGCCCATGCTGGCGCTCATCTTGTCGGTGATGGCGCGGGCAATGATGTCCGTCGTGCTGCCGGCGGCGAACGGCACGATCACGCGGATGGCCTTGTTCGGGTAGCCCTGCTGCGCGTTGGCGTGCAGGCTGGTGGCGAGGGCAAGGACGGCCAGGGTGGTGGCGTGGATCAGTTTCATGCTTGTCTCCAGTGAATAAGGGCTGGTGTTGGTTTAATTCACCAATCAGTGAATAGAGGAAATTATAGAAGCAGGCTGGCAGGAACTGCAAGCGAAGAGTGTGTGCCTGTATTTAAGGGTTTTCCCTTGATTCAAGAGGCAAAGGTCGGCGGATGCACAGTCCGCCGCTCGATCGCCCATCGCCGGAGACTTTGTCGCTCGGCGTTTTTTATTAACTGAATGGTGAATTTCAGTCGATCGCCTGCAGGCTGCGCCATTGCGGCGTGGCGGCGGTGGCGAAGCCGGTGACGTGCAGCGAGATCAGGTCGAGCTGCCCATGCCGCACCGCCAGGTGCGGGCGCCCGGCCGTCGTCTCGTACAGGCTGGGGTGTGCGGCGGCGAACGCCTGGGCCTCTTCGGCTGGCGCCGTGCCGAAGCCGTCCACATAGTGGTGGCCGTTGCGTTCGATGTGGCGCACGCCCAGGCTGGCGGCCAGCAGCGTGTCCTGCTGCACCGCCAGGCCGGCCTGGCAGGTGAGGTCTTCACCCGACAGCAGCAGGCGTGGGTCCTGTGCAATGCGGTGGGCGTTGCGCAGCGAACGGTAGATGCCCTTGCAGGCCTTGCTGGAGATGCCGTGGTAGCCGAGCGCCAGGCCTTCTTCCAGCGCGGCCACGTGGTCGTCGGACTCGTCCAGGATCACCGGCACACCGATGCCGAGCGAGGCGATCGATTCGTTCAGCGCCACCGCGCGGGCCAGCGGCTGTTCCAGCAGCAGGGTGCGGCGTAGCAGATCGGCCAGCCCGGGCGTGGTGCGCAGCGCTTGCCAGAACCGGCCGAGGCCGGTGGCGTCGCTGAAGGTTTCGTTGCCGTCGAGCGTGACGCGGTAGTCGCCACCCAGGCGCTGCAGCACCTCGGCGATGCGGGAGAGGCGTTCCACGTCGGCTTCTATCTGGCCGCAGAGCTTGAGCTTGAAGTGGTGCAGGCCGTGGCGCTGGATGGCGGCCTCGAGCGTGGCGGGCAGGCCGTCCTGCGGATCGGCGCCGGCGTCGCTCTCCACCAGGCGGTCGGCCAGGCCGACGGTGTGGCGCAGCACGACCTGTGTGGGGCGCACGAGTTCGAGCCGCGTGCTCCAGGGGTCGCCCAGCACGCCCGCGCGAAGACCTTCCACCCACGCGTGCCCGGCGGCACGCAGGGCGGCGTCGGCCACCGCCTTGTCGAGCAGGGCGGGGCCGAACTGCGCGGCCAGGCGCGGCAGGCCGCGCGCGACGGAGACGGCAATGGCCGCTTCGCCCGCCTCTTGCGATAGTGCATAAGGGCTGAGCATGCCCCGCTCGGCGAGCACGGATTCGCGCGCGTTGCGCAGCGATTCGCGCAGCTGTTCGAAGTTCTGCTCGTGCGTGAGCGCGGGCGATTTGTCGAACCACTTGGGCACCATCAGCTCGGCGCTGGCGCCTTCGACGCGGCGGCCGTCAACCTCGGCAAGCACCCGCACGAAAGCCTGCGGGCACTGCGTGACGGTGGCCGCACCGAAACGGAAGGGCAGGCGCAGCGTGACGTGGCGCTGGTAGAGCTGCACCTCGTGCACGCGCAGGGTCACACCGGTCATGAAAGCTTCCTCCAGAGTTCGTGCACATGCTGTGCCGAGGCGCGGGCGCAGCCGGGGCCATCGGGCACATATTCAAAAGGTTCCACTGCCAGCCAGCCGGGGTAGGCCAGGTCTTTCAGCACCTGCAGCACGGGGCGCTGGTCGGTGTCGCCCTGGCCGGGGCCGCGGCGGTTCCTGTCGTTGAGCTGCACGTGGGCGATGTGGCCGCTGGCCAGGAAGCGGCGCAAAACCTCGTGCACGGGTTCGGTCTCGCTGTGCGACGCGGCGCTCACGTCCAGCATGGTGCGCATGGCCGGGGAGCCGATGCGGTCCACCATGGCCGCCGCTTCCGCCACGGTGTTGACCACGTTCGTCTCGAAGCGGCCCAGCGGTTCGATGCAATACACCACGCCCGCCACCTCGGCATGCGGTGCGAGCTCGGCCATGGCGTCTTCAAAGCGCAGGCTCGCGTCGGCCACCGTCTGGCCCTCTGCGGGCGAGCGCTGTTTCGGTGAGCCGTGCACCAGCACGCGCGCGCCGCAGGCCGCGGTGAAGTCGATCAGGCGGCGCAGCAGATCCAGCGTGCGCCGGCGCACCGCCACGTCGCCGTTCACCAGCGACAGCCCGACGGGCTTGACCAGCAGCCAGTGCAGGCTGGAAATGGCGAGGCCCTGGGTGTGCGCCGTGGCGCGCACGCGGTGCGCCACGGCGGTGTCCAGCGTTTCAGGTTCGTCCGTCAGGGTGAAGGGTGCGATCTCGAGTGCGTCGTAGCCCATCCGCGCGGCGGCCTCGCATTGCGAGGCCAGTGGCATGGGCTGCAGAACCTCGTTGCACAGCGCGAGTTTCATGCCGGGGCCTTGCCTGGCGGTCTGCGGCCATACACGGCCCAGAGCTTCCAGGCAATGGTGACGAAGATGACGGCGGCCACAGTGCCGGCAATGGGGCGCGTGAAGAAGGGCGAGAGATCGCCGTCGGACAGGATGAGCGCGCGACGCAGGTTCTTCTCGAGCAGGTCGCCGAGCACGATGCCCAGCACCAGCGGCGCCATGGGGTAGCCGTAGTGCCGCAGGAAGAAGCCGATCAGGCCGAAAGCGAGCATCACGTACACGTCGAACAGTCGGCCGGCAATGGCGAAGCTGCCCACCGCGCAGAGCACGAAGACGATGGGTGTGATCAGGTGCTGGGGCACGCGCAGCACCTGCACCAGCGCCTTGGTGAGCACGAGGCCGAAGATCAGGATGCCGATCGTGGCGAACAGCATCATGGTCACCACGTCGTACACGAAGCTGGGGTTCTCCACCATGATCAGCGGGCCCGGCTTGACGCCGTGGATGATCATCGCGGCCATGAGCACGGCGGCCGGCGCCGAGCCGGGAATGGCCAGCGTGAGCACGGGAATGACTGCGCCGGGCACGCAGGCGTTGTCGCCGGTTTCGGCGGCCATCAGGCCTTCTACCGAACCCTTGCCGAACTTCTCTTTTTCCTTGCTCGCGCGCTTGGCGGCCGCGTAGGACGACCAGGCCGCCACGTCCTCGCCCACGCCGGGCACGATGCCCACGCCGGTGCCGATGAGGCCCGAACGCAGGATGGTGCGCCAGTACTGCAGCACGTCGCGCACCTTGGGAATCACCGTGTCGAAGGGGCTGATCTTCACCGGGGCCTGGCGCTCGCGCATGGCGGTGAGCAGTTCGGCGAAACCGAAGGCGCCCACCAGCGCGGGCACCAGCTGGATGCCGCCGGCCAGGTCGCGCACGCCCCAGGCGAAGCGCTCGTAGCCGTATTGCGGTTCCTGTCCGATGGTGGCGATGAACAGGCCCGCGATGCCCGCGATCCAGCCCTTGAGCGGATCGTCTCCCGTGAGGGTGCCGGCGATGATGACGCCGAAGAACGCGAGCCAGAAGAATTCGTAGGCACCGAACTTCAGCGCCATGTTGCCCAGCACCGGCGTGAGCGTGGCGAGGAAGAACATGCCGATCAGCGTGCCCATCACCGAGCCCGTGGTGGCAATGCCCATGGCCCGGCCCGCCATGCCCTGCCGCGCGAGCGCATAGCCGTCCAGGCACGACGCGGCCGACGCCGGCGTGCCCGGGATGTTCAGCAGGATGGCCGAGCGCGAGCCGCCGTAGATGCAGCCCACGTAGGTGCAGATCAGGATCAGCAGCGCCTGGCTCGGCGGCAGCTTGAGCGTGAGCGTGGTCATCAGCGCCAGCGACATGGTGGCGGTGAGGCCGGGCAGAGCGCCCATGACCACACCGACCAGCGAGGCCAGCAGCGCGTACGCAATCGTCTCGGGCGCTGCGAAGCGCCCGATTGACTGCCCGAACATGATCAGTCCGTCAAACATGTTGGTTTCCTAGGGGAGACGGACGAGGAAGATTTGTTCGAACACCACCGTGACGACCGCAGAGGTGAGCACACCGGCCACCACCGCCACGGTCGCACGCCGCACCGGCGGGGCATTGGCAGGAATGAAGACCGCCACGAAGGCCGCGACAAACAGGGCCGTCACCAGCCAGAACGGTGCGCGCCCGATCAGAAGGCCGGCGTAGACCAGCGTGAGCAGCATCGTTGTGACGATGCGGCGGTTCAGCAGCGGTTCAACAGGCTCTGCTTCAACCGCCACGGTTTCCTTGCCACGCCGCATCCAGCCGCGCAGCATCAGCACGAGGCCGAGCAGCGCGACGAGGCCACCGATCATTCCGGGCACGAAGCCCGGCATCGTGTAGAGCTCTGCGCCCATGGACTCGTAGCGGTCCATGCGGACAGAGCCCGTCACGATCACCAGGCCAAACACCACCCAGCCCGCTCCACCGATGAGGTCGGAGCGGGCGGTTTTTCCACCCTCGCTCATGTTGTGTTCCGTGTGTGGAGATCAGGGCTTGGGAATGCCCACGGTGTCGGGCGACACCTTGGCCTTGCCGGCCGCCTGCTGCGTCCAGGCGTACGACTGGATGGCGGGGAACACGGCCTTCTGCGCCTCGTCACCCGACATGGGGGCGAACATGGCACCGCGCGACTGCGCGTACTTCTTCAGCGCCTCGCTCTTGGCCATTTCGGTGGTCCAGATGCGGTTGAGCGTCTGCGCCACTTCGGGCGGTGCGGCCTTGGGCACGAAGATGCCGAAGTAGTTGATCGGGTCCTTGAAGCCAGGGATGAACTGCGAGAGCGGCGGAATGGTGCCGAAGCCCTCGATCTCGATCGACTTGTCGCCCACCACCGCCAGCGGGCGGATGCGCTTGGCGCGGATCATGTCGGTCTGCTCGGCCGCGAGCTGCGTGGTCACTTCCGTTTCGCCAGAGGCGGCTGCCACGGCCGCCGGCGCACCACCGTCGTAGGTGACGTGCTTGTAGGTCACACCCGCGGCGCGAGACAGCGCCTCGATGGCCGAGTGGCCGCTGGAGTTCACGCCCGCCGTGGCCACGGACACCGCGCCGGGCTTGGCCTTCATGGCCGCCAGCAGCTCGTTCATGTTCTTGTACGGCGCGTCGGCATTGACGCCGACCACCGCGATGTGCGCCACATTCAGGTACAGGTTCCAGTCGGCAGCGGAGGTGTCGAGCATGCCCAGCACCTTGTAGGTGCCCAGGTCCTTGGCGCCGCCGGCCGTCCAGGTGTAGCCGTCGGCCGGGGCGGCCATCGCGTTCTTGGTGCCCACCGAGCCCGAGGCTCCGGGCTGGTTCATCACCACGATCTTCTGGCCGAGGTGTTTCTCCAGTTCGGCGGCGGTGACGCGCGTCACCTGGTCGGTGGAGCCGCCGGGTGCCCACGGCACGATCAGCGTGATCGGGCGATCGGGCTTCCACTGGGCCATGGTGCTGGCCGATGCGACGGCCAGCAGAGAGGTGATCAACAGGTGGCGAAGGGGCAGGGCGGTCTTCATGCGTTGTCTCCAGGGGTTTAATTCACCGAGCGGTTAATAGTAGAAACCACCCCCTGCGCCGTCAAGCCACCAGCCGCCTCAGCTCATCAGGACATACCCTAGGATCACGTCGCACATGTGCGAGAGCCGCTCGTTGTGCGCCTTGGGCGTCATGAGATCGCGCTCGAAGATCGCCGACAGCGTGTGGTTGTTCGAGAGGTAGAAGTAGGACAGGCCGGCGATGGAGACGTAGAGCTGCAGCGGGTCGATGCCACCGCGGAAGGTGCCCTCGGCGCGGCCGCGCTCGATGATCTCGGCCAGCGTGTCGATCAAAGGCGAGTTGAGCTGGCGCGCCCGCTCGGACTGCGCCAGGTGCCGCGCCCGGTGCAGGTTGGCGCTGTTGAGCAGGGTGAGGAACTCGGGATGCTCCAGGTAGTAGTTCCAGGTGAACTCGACCAGGCGGCGCAGCGCGGTTTCGGGCTTGAGGTGCAGCAGGTTGAGTTGCTGTTCCTCCGCGCGGATGTCGCGGTAGGCCTGTTCCAGCACGGCCTGGAAGAGGCGCTCCTTGTCCGCGAAGTAGTAGTAGATCAGGCGCTTGTTGAGGCCTGCGCGCTCGGCGATGCGGTCCATGCGCGCACCACCCAGACCGTGCTCCGAGAACTCGTCCCGGGCCGCGATCAGGATGGTATTCTGCGATCGGTCGGCGTCTCTCAGGCGCTCTTCTACGACCGGTGTGGGTGGGGTGCTCATGCCGAGATAATTCTCCAATTGGTTAATAAAGTCAAATGACCCGGATCGCTGGCCACCTGCTTGTCGAATGCCTCATTGTCCAGGGTGTGACCCATGCCTTCGGGGTGCCGGGCGAAAGTTACCTCGCGGTGCTCGACGGCTTTCACGCCCACGCGGACCGCATCCGCTTCATCACCAACCGGCAGGAAGGCGGGGCGGCCTTCATGGCGGAAGCGCAGGGCAAGCTCACCGGCCGGCCCGGTGTGTGTTTCGTGACGCGCGGGCCCGGCGCCACCAACGCGTCCATCGGTGTGCACACCGCGTTCCAGGACTCCACGCCCATGGTGCTGTTCGTGGGCGATGTGGCCAGCGACGCGCGCGACCGCGAGGCATTCCAGGAGGTCGACTACGCGTCGTTCTTCGGCCCGTCCACCAAGGGCATGGCCAAGCGCGTGGAGCGCATCGACGACGCGCGCCGCATTCCCGAGTACGTGGCACGCGCCTTTGCCACCGCCATGAACGGGCGCCCCGGCCCGGTGGTGCTGGTGCTGCCCGAGGACATGCTCACACAGACCGTGGACGCCGAACCGCTGCCGCGCGTGGAGGCCGTGCAGGCCTGGAGCGACCCTGGCGCGTTGCGCGAACTGCGCACGCTGCTGCTGGCGAGCGAGCGCCCGCTGGTGATCGCCGGTGGGGGCGGGTGGACGCCGCAGTCCGCCGCCGCCCTGCAGCGCTTCGCCGAGAACTGGCAATTGCCGGTGGCCAATGCGTTCCGCTTCCAGGACACCTTCGACAACCACCACGCCTTGTGCGCGGGCGACGTGGGGCTGGGCATCAACCCCGCGCTGGCGCGCCGCGTGCGTGAGAGCGATCTGCTGATCGCCATCGGCCCGCGCCTGGGCGAGGCGACCACGGGCGGCTACACGCTGATCGAGGCGCCCGTGCCATCGCAGAAGCTGGTGCACATCCACGCCAGCGCCGAAGAACTGGGCCGCGTGTACCAGTCCACGCTCGCCATCCAGGCCACCATGAACGCTGCTGCGCGCAGCCTGGAGGTGCTCACCGCACCGCCCACCGTGCCCTGGAGCGGCTGGGCTCATGCCTGCCACGATGATTACCTCGCCAACCTCGACGTGGCCAACGGCGGCATCCGGCTGCCCGGCACCATCGACATGCCGGCGCTCATCCACACGCTGCAGCAGCACCTGCAGGCCGATGCCGTGCTCACCAACGGGGCGGGCAACTTCGCGAGCTGGCTGCACCGGTTCTTCCGGTACCACGGGCTGGCCAAAGGCCACAAGACCCAGCTTGCGCCCACCAACGGGGCCATGGGCTACGGCGTGCCGGCCGGCATCGGCGCGGCCATCCTCACCGGGCGCACCGCCTTCACCATCGCCGGCGACGGCGACTTCCTCATGAACGGCCAGGAGCTGGCCACCGCCGCGCAGCACGGCGCGAAGAGCATCGTGCTGCTGCTCAACAACGGCAGCTACGGCACCATCCGCATGCACCAGGAGCGCGAGTACCCGGCGAACGTGAGCGGCTCGTCGCTCGCCAACCCCGATTTCTGCGCGCTGGCCCGTGCCTACGGCTATGCGGCGGAGCGCATCACCCACACCGCCGAATTCGAGCCGGCGCTGCAGCGGGCCTTGGCCGCGCCAGAGGGCACCGTGATCGAGGTGATGCTGGATGTGGACGTGATCACCACGCGCGGCACGCTGGCGGCCATCCGGCAGAACGCCCAGCGCAAGCCGGTGTGAATACATCACAAATGCGGCGGCACCTGCACACACCCTGAGGAGGGTCCCGCTGCCTAGACTGGCTCATCCATCAAGGGGTAAGTCATGTGGCAGGCAACGGACACGGTTTGGAATGGCGGCGCTGACGGGGCGGTCGGTCTGACCATGCGCCCCGCGGGTCTGGGTTCGCAGCACCTGTTGCGGGTGTTCGACGAGATCGACTACGGCATGCTCATCATCGATGCGCAGGGCCACATCCTGCACGCCAACCACCTGGCACGCCACGAGCTCGCCAACAGCCGCATCATCATGTCGTACGGCAACAGCCTGCTCGGCAGCAGCGCCGGGTTCACCTCGCAGATCCAGCAGGCGATGGAATCGTCCTTCCGCGGGCAGCGCCGGCTCCTGATGCTCGTCGAGGGTGAGAGGGAACTGTCCCTGGCGTTCACGCCCCTGAGCCACCCGCTGGAAACGGACGCGCCTTCCGTGCTGGTGCTGATGTCGCGCCAGAGCACCTGCGACAACCTGGCGGTGCGCATGTTCGCCCGCACCCTCAGCCTGAGCCCTAGCGAGGAATCGGTGCTCCTGGCCCTGTGCCGGGGGCTGCAGATCGCGGAAATCGCCGAACAGCACGGTGTGGCCGAATCCACCGTGCGCAGCCAGATCAAGACGCTGCGCGAGAAGGCCGGTGCGCCCAGCATCCGCCGGCTGCTGCACCGGGTCAATAGCCTGCCGCCGGTGGTCCCTGCCTTGCGCATCATCACGCCCATGCCTCACAATGCCACGGAGTATTCCCACCCGTGACGTGAGCCTGGATGCCTGCCCCTGCCGTTTCCTTCGTTCCCCCTCCCAATACCCACCACATCGAAGCGCTCGCGGCCCTTGGCGTACCGCGCAAGTACCGCCGTGGGGCCTTGCTGATCCAGGAAGGCGAAACGGGCGACACCCTCTACGTCGTCCTGCAAGGGCGCCTGCGCGCGTTCGTTTCGGACAACCAGGGCCGTGAGCTCACGCTGGGCATGTACGGCCCGCTGGAGTACGTGGGCGAGATGTCGCTCGATGGCGGGCCCCGCTCGGCCAACGTGGAAGCCGCCGAGGCCAGCACCTGCTCGGTGGTGTCGCGCGCCACGCTGCTGGACTACATCGCCGCCCACCCCGAATTCGCCCTGGAGCTCATGGCCCGTCTGATCCGCCGTGCCCGCCTGGCCACGGACAGCGCGCGCAGCGTGGCCCTGATCGACGTGTACGGTCGCCTGGTGCGCCTGCTCAACGAACTGGCCCGCGACCCCGACGAGAAGGGCGAACGCCCGCTCAGGGAACGCCTCACGCACCAGCAGATGTCGCAGCACCTGGCCTGCTCGCGCGAGATGGTGAGCCGCCTGCTGAAAGACCTGGAGACCGGCGGCTACCTCGACGTGCGCGACCGCTGGATCGTGCTGCGCAAGCCGTTGCCGGCCCGCTGGTGAGCACGATCAGAGGTCGTTGACCATGTCCCGCGCCTGAAGCGGCGCCGCGGAACTGGTGCCCGCCATCCGCACCACACTCCCGCTGCGGCTGCCCGCACCGAGCACACCCCACAGCGCCGGGTTGTCGTCGCTGGGCTTGAGCGTTTCAGGCACCTTCTTCACGCCCGGCCGCTGGGGCCGGCCCGCATCGGGATCGGGCTTGCGCGGCGAATACAGCGCAAAGTGCCCGCCTGCCGATGACTGCGCTCGCACGCCGCCCACGCTCACCGTGTTGGCGCCGGTGGAGAGGCTGTTGAACGTGCCGCTGCGCCGGATCGGCGTGGGGTTGCTGGCGTGGTCCACGAACGAGCCGAGGTTGCCGCTGGTGTCGTAGAACACGTCTTCCAGGTAGGACTGCCGCGCGCCCGTGTTCTGCCCGATGGCCACGTCGTCGCGCTCGATATAGGCATCGAACAGCGTGCTGGTCGATCCGGTGTTGCGCAGCGTCACCTTCCAGGCGCCGAAGGGCCCGGTGACCACCGATTTCCGGCGGCTGAACGTGGGCGCCAGGGCGAGCAGGGCGCAGGTGCCGTGGCTGCCCAGCGCAGAGGTGGTGGGGTAGATCAGGCCGCACAGCGGTTCGCCTTCGGCATTGATCCACACGCCGCCGTGACCCATGGACATGGGCGGCAGCGGCTGGCTGTGGCCGGGCGGCGTCACGCTGATCTGGACGCCCTGCGCGCCAGCGGGCAGCCACAGTTCCAGGTAGCTCTCGGTGCGGTCGTCGGGTTGCACGCGCCAGTGCAGCGTCACCGAACCGCCGGGTGGCAGTGTGGCGTTGGCGTGGGTGCGGCTCTGGTAGGCGTTGCCGGCGGGCACGGCGATCTGGAGACGGCCACCCA
>JAESFZ010000383.1_pt1 | contig 16983 bp, 18 predicted proteins | sample 9269561 | NCBI WGS metagenome assembly JAESFZ01 (sample SAMN14515552, study PRJNA621657) | algae metagenome | isolation source: Tildeniella nuda ZEHNDER 1965/U140 and co-occurring heterotrophs from wet... | place: Switzerland: Stansstaad, Zurih | collected 1965-01-01
GCCTGTTCCGGCATCCGGCCCTGCTGCTGCGTTCCCTGCTGGCGATGTACGTGCTCGTGCCCATCGCCGCCGTGGCCCTGGTCAAGTTGCTGACGCTGGCGCCCGGGGTGGAGGCGGCCCTTCTTGGGCTCGCCGTCTCGGCCGGGGCCCCGCTGCTGCCGCGCAAGCTGCTGGGCATCGGCGACGGTGCCTATATCTTCAGCCTGGTCGTGATCTCCTCGGTGCTGGCGATCGTGCTGGTGCCTGTGTGGCTGGCCGTGCTCGGCCCGCTATTTCCCCGGCTGCCGCCGCTTGCGCCGGAACGCGCGGCACTGGTTCTCGCGGAGTCCTTCTTCCTGCCGCTGCTCCTGGGCATGGCCATCCGCTGGCTGTTCCCAAAGGTCGCGGCGTGGACGGCCGGGCGCCTGGTCGGCCTCGCCAGCATCGTGTTGGCGGTGAGCGCGCTGGCGCTGCTTGTGGTCCATTGGCATATCGTGCTCGAGGCGCGCTGGACGGGCATCCTGACGCTGGCGGCCCTCATCGCTCTGTCTCTCGCCATCGGCCACCTGGTCGGCGGGCCCGAAGAGGACACCCGCACGGCGCTCGCCATCGCCTGCGCCACCCGCCACATCGGCATCGCGGTGCTGGTCGCCACCTCCGTGCCGGGACCGCGCACCGCTGTCGTCATCGCGATCTACATCGCCGTGTCGCTCGCAATCTCGATGCCTTACCTGCGCTGGCGGCGCGCGACCGCCGCGCGTCGCAAGGCGGCTGCGGCTGCTGCCTAGCTCGCGGCCTGGCCGGCTGTAGCCCCGGCCGCCAGCGACGAGGCGGCGACTGCGGCGGCGCGATCGCGCAGGAAGACCGCCGCGGCCTTCTCGCCCTCGGCCACCAGGCGGTTGATGTTGGCCGATCCGCGGTCGATCTTGCCTTCGTAGTCGAGCAGGTCCTGAAGCTCGACCGGCATTTCGATGCAGGGAATGTGATAGGGCCGGGCCTCGTCAGTATGGAACGACCGGGGAATGCGCACCGGCGCCTTGATGTCGAACCGGGCCAGGAACTCAGGCCGGAAAGCATCGGCCAGGATCATGTCGTTGATCAGTTCGAGATGACCGAGCTGCTGGAACAGCGAGATGTTGCCTTCCAGCTGGTTGCGCCGGTCGATGATCTCGGCCGGTTTCACCGGGATGCGCTGGCGCGACGTCGGGTTGATTTTGATCAGCCAGATCTCGTCGGGGATATTCTCGACCCCCATCGACCTCGGCCGGATCAGCTCCTCGACCGGCGGATTGTCCGAAAACAGCCCGTCCCAATAGGCATCCTTGCCGATCTCGACGGCCGGGAAGATGTTGGGCACGGCGCATGACGCCAGGATATGCTCGACCCGGATCGGCTCGCGGCTGGACACGAACTTCGCCAGCGCGCCGCTCGTCACGTTGGCCGCGCCCAGGATCAGCACCGGGCGCTGGGCGCGCGGCCCCCACGAGGCGATCTCGGCGAAGTCGATATGGCTCTCGATCAGGCCGCGGAAATCGCCGAAGCCCTTGCGTTGGCCCGCCGTCATCATCTCCATCGACGCCTGCATCATCGGCGAGGAGGGACTCATCTGGAAGGTCGGCAGCATGCCGGCGTTCACCAGGCGCATCGAATCGACGATGAACTGGTTGATGGCGTGTTCGATCGGGCCCTGGGCCGTGTTCTCTTTCCAGAACGCCATCATGCGTTCCCACACCGGCCGCTCGCCCTTCATGTAGGAGTACCACAGCAGCGTGGCGCACAGCGCGCCGCCCGACGTGCCGCTGATGCCGACGACCTCGAATTCCTCGTGGATCTGCGCCTGGCACAGTGTCTTCAGCGCGCCCGCGGTGAAGGCCGTCTGGCTGCCACCGCCCTGACAGGCGATGGCGATCTTGAGCTTGGGCATCGTCCGGTCCTCAGGGCTTCATGGAGGCGAGAGTCTCGACCAGCGGCTGGACGGTGATCTGGATGGTGCCGCGGCGCGGATGGTCGAGGTCAAGCGTCATCCAGAGGGCGGCGGCCAGGGAGAAGCCGTACATGAAATTGAGGATCGGAAAGCGGCGGCCGGCCTGTCCGTTGCCGAAGGAGGCCAGCCCCAGGGCGAGCGCCGTGGCGATCAACAGCGTGATCATGATCGCCGTCGGTATGTGGCGGCGCGCCGCCGACAGATGCGTGGTGTGCAGGTCGATCACCTCGTTGAGCGAGGGCATGACGACGAGCATGAGCTGGGGATTGCCGGCGGTCCCTTTCAGCGCGATGTCCCACAGGCGCTCATGTTGGGCCCCGACCTTGGCCAGCAGGGCGAGCCCTTGCGGGCGATCCCTGACTTCGAGCAATTCCAGCCGGCTGGCGGTGTACTGGCGCAGTGCCTCCTTCAGCTCGCCGCGCGCCGGTTGCGGCAGGGCATCGGCGCGCAGCCAGGCGGTGCCCAGCGCATTGGCTTCCTTGACGACCAGGTCGAGGCGGTCGACGTAGCGGGTGCCTGCGCCGGCGAAGCCGAAGCCGATCAGGAAGGCCACCAGGGCAAAGGTGGCGCTGCTGATCGTGCCGAGCTGCTTGTCGAAGGCTTCGCCCCGTGGCCCGGAAAAGCGGCCCAGGCGGTAGCCGAATTCGCTGGCAAGGAAAGCGCCGGCAAGCAGCAGGACGGGTTCCAGAAACTCAGACATCAATCGACGACTCCTCGGGTGCCGGCGGGATCGGCGGCGGAAAGGGTAGAACCACGTCCCCGCAACGGTAGCAAGGCATCGCCCGGCCGGGAATTGGTGCATCGGCCGAGGGGTGCTTGAGAGGGGTACTGGCCGGAACTGCCTGCCGGGCCCATAGTTGCTATGGCCATCAGACCTTGGGGGGAGGATGTGATGCTGACACTGCGCAAGGTACTTGCCGAAGCCCCTTTGGCATGGCTGCTGTTCGCCGTCCCGATCGCCGGCTGGATCCATCACAGCCGGCCCGACAACCCCCTGCTGGTCTTCGTCCTTGCCTGCGTCGCCATCATTCCGCTGGCGGGGCTGCTGGGGCTCGCCACGGAAAAGCTGGCGGCGCGCGTCGGCGAAGGCATCGGCGGACTTCTCAACGCGACACTGGGCAATGCCGCCGAGCTCATCATCGCCCTGGTGGCGCTGCGTGCCGGCATGCTCGACATGGTGAAGGCGTCGCTCACCGGCTCGATCATCGGCAACCTGCTACTGGTGCTGGGGGCGGCCTTCCTGGCGGGCGGCCTGCGCCACAAGGTCCAGACTTTCGCCACCGTGGGCGTGCGGTTGCAGGTCGGCATGATGGCGCTGGCGGCGCTGGCCATCCTGGTGCCGTCGATCTTCGTCATGTCGGATGTGGGCGCACTCGCCGAACGGTCAGTGGCGTTCAGCGTCGTGGTGTCGGTCGTGCTGCTGGTGGTCTACCTGCTCAGCCTGGTCTTCATCCTCGGCACCCATGCCGATCTGTTCCGCGGCGATCCTTCGGCCAAGGAAGCCGGCGACCACGGGACGCCGTGGTCGCTGTCGCTCGCCGTCGGCGTCATGACGGTGGTCACGCTGCTGATCGTCTGGATGAGCGAGATCCTGGTCGGCACGGTCGAGCACGCGTCGGCGGCGCTCGGCCTGTCGAGCCTGTTCGTGGGCGTCGTGGTGGTCGCGGTGGTGGGCAATGCGGCCGAGCACAGCACGGCGGTGCTGTTTGCGATGCGCAACCGCATGGAGGTCTCGCTCAGCATCGCCATCGGCTCCAGCACGCAGATCGCGCTGTTCGTGGCGCCTCTCCTGGTGCTGCTCAGCCTGGTGATGGCACCGGAGGCCATGTCTCTCGCCTTCTCCGGCGTCGAGGTGTTCCTGGTGCTGATGGCGACCTTCATCGCCTCGATCCTGATCGTCGACGGCAAGTCGACCTGGTTCACCGGCGTACAGCTCATCGCCGTCTACCTGGTGATGGCCATCACCGTCTTCGCGATCCCGGCCTAGCGCCGCGTCCGGGCATCGCGGGCCGTCTCCTGCAACGCCTGCACGATGAGGGCTGCCACCAGCCCCGTCATCAGGATGCCGGAGAAGCCGATGACAACCGCCAGCAGCCGCGACGCGGCGCGCTGAGGCACGAGATCGCCATAGCCGATGGTGAGGCCCGTGACGAAGGTGAAGTAGAGAGAATCACCCACGCCCCAGCGCTCCAGAAACCCGATCGCGAGCCCCGACCCGACCATGACCAGAAGCACGCCCGACAGGATTGGCCAGACCACGCCCAGCTGCCGGAGCAACACGCTGAAGAAGACGCGCCTCATCTGATTCTTGGCGTTCAATGCCCCTCCAGGACGATGTCGTTCTGCCGGCCCCTTTTTCAGATCTTCTTGAAACTGACCGCTACAGACATCGTCGTGCCGCGCGTGTAGGTCCCGCTCAGCTGATCGCCGTTGCGGCTCAATTCATATTTGCCGCCCAGTGCCGAGTCGATGCCGAGGGTCGAGCCCGAGACGACCCCGCGGTTGGTGCGTTTGGCCGAATCGGCCTTGTCTCCGAACGTGGACACGAACGACTGAAGGGAAAATTCCATCCGGCCCTCGATCTGGCCGTCCGGCCTGACCGACGTGACGATCAGGCGGGCATCGCCGATGCCTGGAATCTGTCCCTGCCATTCGCCGACAAATCCTGCGCCCGCCGGCTGTGCCAGCACCGCCAGCGGTGCCGACAATATTGCCGCGATGACGAAGACCCTTCTCGATTTCATGCGCGTGCCCCGTATCGAAAGCTCACCTTGAAAGACGGTCCATCCAACCCGAGCGGCACAGGCGCGGCAAGCGCCAAGCTGCAACCCTGCGTCCGCCGTGCCGGTCAGCCTCCCGGCGCGACCGCGATGCCCACCAGCAGGACGCCCGACAGCATGAGGATCAGACCGGTGCTCCAGCCGTTCGCGCCGATCGCGCGGGCCCGGTAGAAGCCGACGACGAACAGCATGGCGACTTTCACGGCGTGCGCAGCGTGTCGCGGTTGATCAGCCCGAACAGGACTTCGGCCAGACTTTCAGCCGGGTCGAGGAAGCGGTTGAGGTACGTAGTCGCGGCAACTCCTCTGCTTCAGTCGGGATATCGCCCGGCCTTGCGGTCGGGCTGGCCGAGGGCGACGACGAGGGTCAGCCAGGCGTTCCAGCCTTGCGGCCGGTTTTGCGCGGCGAACTCATAGTAGCCGCGGGTACTGATCGTCGCCGAGCGGCTGCCGAAGTTGAAATCGTAGCCGAGCTGCGGCCCGATGCCGGCGACACGCGACATGAAAGGTCCCAGCGTCGCGCCCGATCCGGTGTCGGGTGTGATCTGCTGGTAGAAGTAGCCGGCGACCCCGGCCAGGAAACGCTCCGTCAGGTACTGCGAGGCCGACAGCTCGAGGTGCATGTTGATGCCGCTCTGATAGGCCGTGTAGGGATTCATGAAATTGTAGGTGAAGCCCAGGACCGCCGAGAGTTCACGACCTGAATTGTCGTCGTAGTAGGTGTAGCCGCCGCCGCCGTCGACCGCCCAGCGCCCGAGGCCGACGGTGGCCTGGCGGTTCGGGTCGTAGGCCCCCAGCGGCACGTTGGCCGTGGCATAGGTCATGAAGTTGTGGACGCCCACCGCCCATTTCAGCGTCGCTGTCGGGAAGACGTCACCGAACGCCGTCATGGAATCGCTGCGCGCCGCCGACAGGCCGACGCCCGAGGGTGCGACGAGCGAGGCCGATACCGTCGAACTGTAGTTGCCCCACAGCAGCGTCGTGCCGAAGCCGAACTGGCCGCCCAGCACCGGCGTCTCGAAGGCGTAGCTCGGCGTCACCATCATGTAGTTCGAATTGGTGGTGAGCCCCGCCTGGACGCGCCCACCCCGGGTGAAGGTGACCTCCCGGCCGGCACTGGCGGCCGCCGTGTAATAAGTCGTGTCGATCGACAGGCCGAGCGGCGACGGCACGGCCGCCTGGCTGGCATAGGAGCCGAGCAGCCAGAAACTGGCGCCGCTCTCGTCGGCGCAGGCGACGTTTGCGCCCCCCATCGTTGCCAGGGCTGTTGCCCCCGCCGCGCAAAAGAGGCGTCTCATCCGAGGCCGTCCCAGCTGCTCACCTCGCCGCTTGCTTCGACAAGTTTCCCGCACAAGGCCACACACGGCAAGGTGGCCCCCGTGCAGGAGGAGGGCGCGCCTTCGACGCCAGGGCCGATGAATTGGCTTGCTGGCACTGCCAGCAGCCCGGCGGAATCCGCGATACTGATTTGCGAAACGCGATTCACAGGTTCAGCCGGAATCGCCCTATGTTTTCGTTATCCTAAAAGGCGTCTGTGCCACCGGAACTCCCTCCGGCGTGCCCCCAATGCTCTTCAGAGAGTGCTGCGCCTGGCATGGTCCTGACCATGCTTCCGAACGCGAAGAACGAGACCCAAAGAGCAAATGAATGCCGACGGCGAACGTCGGTCCTGAGGACCGGTTTGCGACGCTGCCCCGGACAGGTTTCTGGACAGAACGCGTTACATTCAGGTGTCCACAAATAATCAAAGAAGGCCGTGAAAACACGGCATCGACCGGCGTCCGACGCCGTGAAAAACCATGTGGGACTTGGCCGGGGATGCGGGCAGGGAGTTTGCCCGCGCCGCCTATTGGCTGGCCGCTCCAATCAGCGGTGCGGCTGGCGACGGTAGTGGTCGGCCAGCGCGTCGTTGCCGAAGTCGGCCGCGAGGTCGCGCCACACCGCATGGATGTGGTTGGCGCCGTTCTGGGTATTGTCGTGCTCGATCACCGTGGCAGGCCCGTGGACACGGAAGTAATGCGCCTCGCCCGGCGTGAGCGAGCCCGCCCAGGCGAAGCGGAAGGAAGCGAGCCCCTGGTCCATCACGCGCTTCTTTTGCGCTGCCACCAGATCGGGCGCCAGGGTGTCCAGGAAACGGTCCATCAGCGCCTCGACGAGGGCCCGCTGGGCGCCGCTCATCTGGCCGAGGCCGAGGCCGCGCGGCTGGCCGAGGTCGCGCTCGCGCTGGGGGCTGGCCACGATCTCGCCGAACGAGCGGTCGGCGATGATGGCGGTCTGCCGTTGCGGGGCGGAGAGACCGGCCATGATCTGGCGGGCGAGATCCTCCGACGTGCCGAGCAGGCGGAAGCCGCGGTTGGGGCCGTCGCGCACGGTGGCCGGGTGTGCGCCGATGAAGAACGGCGTCACGGCGACGTGGCCGGCCGCCGGCAGGGTCACGTTCAGCGACAGATGATGGCCCTCGAAGCGCCAGCCCCAGGGGAAGCGGCCGGGCGTGCCGAACACCGAGACGTAGTAGCGGGCGGGGTCGCGGAAGCTGCCTTGCTGTTCGCGCAGCACGCCTTCCAGCAGCCGCACGCCGTCGAGCAGTTTTAGCCCTTCGTCGTTCAGCACCGTGGCGAACAGTGCGCGCGCCGCCGTGGCCTGCGCCGGCTGCATCTCGCCGAGCGAGAGTCCCGACCGGTTGCGCGGGATGTAGTGCCAGTCGATCCGGTTGTCGGCCTCGAAGGCGATCAGCGCGCGCAGGCGCTGGGCGGTGTCGAGGGAAGAGAGGAAACGGTTGGCCGCCCCGGCGATACGCTGGGCGGCATCGGCGGTCTGGGCGCTGGCGGTGCCGAACGGCAGCAGGGCCGCCGCCGCAAGAACGGCCCGCCGTGTGGGCGGGCCGTGATGGTGGTGATGATGGTGATCGTGACGATGAGCGTGCGGCTCATCGTCGTGAGAATGGTCGTGCGGATGCCAGCCGTCATGCGGCATGGCTTCCTCCTCAGGTCGAGGTGCGCGGATACTTCATCGTGCAGCCATAGGCCTGCGTCGACGCGACGGTCACCGGCTTGCCGGCCAACACCTCGTCCAGCGCCACGCGGACGTATTGCGTGGCCTTGGGCACGTCGCTGACGCTCGACGATGGGATCGAGTCGATGCCGCCCTTGTAGACCAGCACGCCCTTGGCATCGATGATGTACATGTGCGGCGTCACGGTGGCGCCATAGGCCCGCGCGATCTTGCTTTGCGGGTCGATCAGCACGGCGGCCGGCGCGGCATCGCGGCTCTTGGTGAGCTCGTTGGCCTGGGCCGGCGTCACCGCACCCTGCTCGCCGGTGGCGTTCGACGCGGTGGTCAGCCAGACCACGCCCTTGGCCGCGGCCTCGCGCTGCTGGGTCTGCATGTTCTTGGAGTTGTAGTGCTTGCGCACGTAGGGGCAGTCGTGATTCGTCGTCTCGAGGACGACGACCTTGCCCTTGAGGTCGGCCAGCGACCAGGTCTTGCCGTTGCTGTCTACGGCGGTGAAGAGCGGCGCCGGCTTGCCGAGATCGGGGCTGGTGGTCGCGAAGGCGGCGGCGGGGGCGAGGGCGAGAGCCGCGCCTCCCAGAATGAGGGACCGACGGGGAACGCTGAAATTCGACATGCTCGTCTCCTAGCGCTTGGCTTGCTAAATGGAAGAAAGCTCCGACAGAATCATGGCTTCGGTGAGAACCTGCGGCAGAATTTTAGGCCGATCGGCGCCCGGCGCCCAGAACAGATAGAGCGGCACACCGGCCCGGCCGACTTCCTTGAGGACCGCCGTGATCTCGTCGTCGCGGTTGGTCCAGTCGCCCTTTAGTTTTACGACGCCGGCCTGTTCAAATGCCTTTTTCGCGGCCGGCGTTTCGAGGGCGACGCGCTCGTTTACCAAGCAAGTAATGCACCAGGCCGCGGTGAAATCGACGAACACCGGTTTGCCGGCAGCCACCGCCTCGGCCATGCGGGCGCGCGAAAAGCGTTCCCAGCCCTCGAAATTGACGCCTGATGTCGGGCCGCCCGAGGCCGAGGCGGCGGTGGCCGGCGCGTCGTCGAGCTTGAGCGTGGCGGCGAAGGCCAGCAGGACCGCGGCCGCCGCCAGCCCCCGGCGCACCCAGGTGCCTCGGGAAGCGCCACCGTTCAGCCGCAGCAGCCAGATGGCGAAGGCGATCAGGATCATGCCGCCCAGGGCATAGAGCACGCCGTCCGAGCCGGTCTGTTGCGTGAGCACCCAGATCATCCACACGGCCGAGGCGTACATCGGGAAGGCGAGGAACTGGCGCAGCCGGTCCATCCAGGCGCCGGGCCGCGGCAACAGCCGCTGCAGGGCCGGCGTGAAGGAGAGGGCGAGATAGGGGAGTGCGAGACCCAGGCCCATCGCCAGCAACACGGCGAGGGTCGCGGGCGCGGGCTGGCTCAGCGCAAAGCCCAGCGCCGCGGCCATGAACGGCGCGGTGCAGGGCGTGGCCACGATCACCGCCAGCACGCCGGTGAAGAAGGCGCCTGCCGTGCCGCCCCGCGCGGCCAGTCCCTGGCCGACACCGGCCAGTCGGCCGCCGACCTCGAACACGCCCGAGAGGTTGAGGCCGACGGTGAAGAACAAGTAGGCGATCAGCAGCGAGAAGACCGGCGACTGGAACTGGAAGCCCCAGGCGACATCGCCGACGCTGGCGCGGATCGCCACCACGATCGCGGCCATGGCGGCGAACGAGACAAGCACGCCTGCGGTGTAGGCGAGGCCATCGCGCCGCATCTCGCCTTGTTCGTGGCCGGCCAGGCGTGTGAAGGCGGCGGCCTTCATCGCAAGCACCGGGAAGACGCAGGGCATCAGGTTCAGGATCAGGCCGCCCAGCAGCGCGAACAGCAGTGCCTGCACCAGCGAGAGTTGCTCAGCGCCGGCAGCGCCGGCGAGCGACGCAGAGGCCGGCACGAACGCCGGATCGAGCTTGGCCGATACGTCGAACGCCTGCTTCACGGTGCCGTCGGCCGTCTTCTCGGTCAGCACCAAGGTCCCTGCGAGACGCTCGGGCATCGCGGTCTTGGCCTCGCCCTTGCGTAGCGGGATGCGGATGCCGTCGGCCGTCACGCCGGCGGTCTGCTTGGCCATGGTGGCGACGGCGCCCCATTCGGCGGGAAAGAAATAGACGTCGCTGATCGTGTCGGGTTTCAGGCCCTTGGCCTCGACGATCAGTGTCGGTTCGCCTGTCTTGGAAACGCCATAGCGCGCCGGCCAGGGGCTTTCCGTCGGCACGCGGCGCCGCGCGGCATCGAACAGCGTGCGAACGGCGGGCGGCGCCGATGTGGCGGCGGCACCCGAGGGCAGCGTGAGTTCGAACTTGCCCTCTTCGGGAATGCAGACGTCCTCGCAGACCAGCCAGTTGGCTTCGGCGGCGAGTTTCAGCGGGCCCGCGAGATCGGCCGGCGGCGTGATGCGCACCAGCAGCATCGCCTCGTCCTTGAAGCCGTAGTTGGTGACGCCGCCGATATCGAACAGGATGGGGGTGGGCCACACAATCGGATCGGCCTTGGCGCCGGCCGGCAGCGTCCAGGCGATCTCGGTCGGCAGGCCGGACTCACCCGGGTTCTTCCAGTAGGTGTGCCACTTCGGCCGGATGGTCTGGCGCAGCCCGACCCAGAACGGCTCGCCAGCCTTCACCGTCGCCACGTCGGCCACGAGCTCGGCCCGCACATTGTCGGTCTGGACGACGGACGACTGGGCGAAAGCCGGGCCCGCGAGAAGCAACGCGAGCAGGAGGGCAAGGGGGGCAAGGAAACGCGGCATCGGAGCTAATTAAGTGACCCCAGCCCATGGCGCTGGCAAGGCAATCCCGATCAAGGCGGCGTGATAATTTGCTCATATGGTAACGTCTTGGCGTCATTGGGGAAATCATGCTGCGTTTGGATGACCGGCGCCTGCTCGGCGCCCTGGACGAACTGGCCGGGATCGGCGCCATCGAAGGCGGCGGCTGCGCGCGCCTGGCGCTGAGCGATGAGGATAAGGCCGGGCGCGACCTGGTCGTTGGCTGGATGAAGGCGGCGGGCCTCGATGTCCGGATCGACGCCATCGGCAATGTGATCGGGCTCCGCGCCGGAACTGAGAACCTGGCGCCGATCATGACCGGCAGCCATATCGACACCGTGCGGACCGGCGGCCGCTACGACGGCAACTACGGTGTCCTGGCGGGGCTCGAAGTCGTGCGGGCCCTGAACGAGGCCAAGGCGGTCACGCGCCGGCCGATTGCCGTCGCCTTCTTCACCAATGAGGAGGGCGCGCGCTTCCAGCCCGACATGATGGGAAGCCTGGTCTATGCCGGCGGTATCGGCCTCAACGAAGCCTACGCCGCCACCGACAAGGAAGGCGTTTCGGTCGGCGACGAGCTTCGGCGCATCGGCTATCTCGGGCCGCAGAAGCCGGGCGCGCTCAAGCCGCACGCCTTCGTCGAGCTCCACATCGAACAGGGTCCGATCCTCGACGAGGAGAAGGTACAGATCGGCGTCGTCGAAAGCGTGCAGGGCATCTCGTGGATCGAATACACGGTGACGGGCGTTTCCAATCACGCCGGCACGACGCCGATGCGGCTGCGGCGCGACGCGGGCTATCTCGCGGCGTCGGTCAATCTCTTCGCCCGCAAGCTCGCGTGGGACATGGGCGGCAACCAGGTGGCCACGGTGGGCGCGCTGTCGCTGCGGCCCAACCTGATCAACGTCGTGCCCAATCGCGCGGTGTTCGCGGTCGACCTGCGCAACACCGACGAGGCCAGGCTCAAGGAGGCCGAGGCCCGCGTTGCAGCCCACATCGCCGAGGTCGCGGCGGCGGAGCGCGTCGAGGTGAAAGCTGATGTGCTTGCGCGTTTCGAGCCGGTGATCTTCGACTCGAGGCTCGTCGACCGCGTCGAACACCACGCCAAGGCGCTATCGCTCAGCACGCGCCGCATGCCCTCCGGCGCGGGCCACGATGCGCAGATGATGCAGCGGCTTTGCCCGACGGCGATGATCTTCGTGCCGTCGGTCGCGGGCCTCAGCCACAATGTGAAAGAACACACCGAGGCGGCCGATCTCGCGGCCGGCGCGCAGGTGCTGGCGAACCTGATGCTGGAACTTGCCGAGATATGAACAAAACCGAGGAAACTCCGACATGACCGACGCCGACGACAAATCGCGCCGCATCGTTTTCACCGGCGCCTCGGGCGGCATCGGCACCATGACGCGCCCGCTGCTGGCCAAGCTCTATCCTGGCCTGGTGCTGAGCGATCGGGTCAAGCCCAAGGACCTGCAGCCCGGCGAGACCTTCGTGGCGGCCGACCTCACCAGGCCGGAGGAGGTGGCGGCCGCGGTGAAGGGCGCCCACAGCATCATCCATCTCGGCGGTCATTCGGTCGAAGGCACGTGGGACCAGATCCTGCAGGCCAACATCATCGGCTGCTACAATGTCTTCGAGGCGGCGCGCCAGGCTGGCGTGAAGCGCGTGATCTTCGCCTCGTCCAACCACGCCGTCGGCTTCTATCCGCGCAAGCGCAAGATCCGCACCGACGTCACGGTCCGGCCCGACAGCCGCTATGGTGTCAGCAAGGCCTTCGGCGAGGCGCTGGGCGCGCTCTATGCTGACAAGCACGGCATCGCCGTGACCTGCCTCCGGATCGGCAATGTCGGCCCGTGCCCGCTCGACGTGCGACGGCTCTCGATTTGGATTTCGCCGGAAGACATCGTTCAGCTCTTCCGCATCGGCCTCGAACATCCCGATATCCGCTTCGATATTCTCTACGGCGCGTCGGACAACGAGGCCAGCTGGTGGGACAACTCGCGCGCGCGTCAGCTCGGCTATCGCCCGACCGGCAAGGCCGAGGATCACCGCGCACAGGCCGAGGCGGCGCAGGCAAAGATCGGACCAGATCCCGTAGGCGATCTCTTCCAGGGCGGTACTTTTTGCTCGGCAGAGTTCACCAAAGATGTGAAGCGCGCCGGTCCCTGAAAGACTCTTCTAAAATAGTTGACATGGAAACTACAGTCTTATAGTTTCCGGGGAAATCAAATGTCCGCCCGAATCTCCGATCTCGACGCTCATCTCGGCTATTGGCTGAGATTCGTGTCCAATCATGTTTCGCAGGCCTTTGCCGGCAGGCTTCAGGGCAAGGGTGTGACGGTCGCCGAATGGGTGGCCATGCGACGGCTCTTCGGTGAGGGTGGGGTGGCGCCCAGCCTGCTCGCCGACCGTATCGGCATGACGCGGGGAGCGATCACTAAGCTCGCCGATCGGCTGATCGACAAGGGATTGGTCGTACGGCGGGCCGATCCGCAGGATGGCCGAGCTCAGACCCTGGCGCTGACGGCGCGCGGTCGCGCGCTGGTGCCGGAACTTGCGTCCTTGGCCGACGACAATGACACGGAATTCTTCCGGCCTCTCACGGTGCAAGAGCGTCGTGTGCTGAGGCAACTGCTCGAGCGGCTGGTCGAGCAGAACGAACTCAAGGCTGTTCCCGTCGATTGAATGCGGAGAGAGTGATGAATGCGAACGTGCAAGCCGTCGTCGAGGCCTGCAGCCGCGGATCGGAGAAGGACTGGCTGAATTTCGGGCAGGTCCTCGAGAAACTCGCGGGTGTAGGCGTCGAAGGCTACTACGCGGACTTCCGGCGCTCGGCCAAGACCTACTACCTGCCGGACGGCAAGAACATCGAGGTGAAGGCGAATGATCCCGATGTCGCGATCGCGTCCGCCTTCGATGCGGGGCATGTCGAGGCAGCGGTCCGGCAATCGCAGGCCGGGACCCACACTTACAGGGCCTTTTGCGAGAAGGTCATGGCGGCGGGCTGCGCCGGCTATCTCGTCTCGCTGCTCGGACGCCGTGTCGTGTACTTTGGCCGCACGGCTGAAACGCATGTCGAGCACTTCCCCAACAAATAGGGGTCTGCGCATACTCGTCGCCGGAAGGTGACAATGAGTAGATTTCTGACTGTCGGTGCCGCCCAGATGGGCCCCATTCAGCGTAGCCACACGCGCCGCGATGTGGTCGAGCGCATGATCGCTCATCTGCGCGAGGCCAAGCGCATGGGCTGCGAGCTGGTCGTGTTTCCCGAGCTCACTCTGACGACGTTCTTTCCGCGCTGGTGGATGACTGACCAGGCGGAAGTCGATTCCTTCTTCGAAAAGGAGATGCCGTCGAACGAGACAGCGCCGCTCTTCAACGAAGCCAAGGCGCTCGGCCTCGGCTTCTCGTTCGGCTACGCGGAGCTGGCCAACGAAGGCGGCAAAGCGCGCCACTTCAATACGTCGATCATCGTTGAGCGCGACGGCCGCATCGCGAGCAAATACCGCAAGATCCATCTGCCCGGCCATGCCGAGCACGAGCCGGCGCGCCCCTTCCAGCATCTCGAGAAGCGCTACTTCGAGGTCGGCAATCTCGGCTTCCCGGTTGTGAAGGCGCTGGGCGGCAACATGGGCATGTGCATCTGCAACGACCGCCGCTGGCCCGAGACCTATCGTGTCATGGGGCTGCAGAACGTCGAGATGGTGCTGCTGGGTTACAACACGCCGCTTCACAATGCGCCGTCGCCCGATCACGACGAGCACAGCTGGTTCCACAATCAGCTTTCCATGCAGGCCGGTGCCTACCAGAACGGCGCCTGGGTGGTGGGCGTCGCCAAGGGCGGCACCGAGGAAGGGGTGCCGTCGCTTGCCGACAGCATGATCGTGGCGCCCTCGGGCAAGGTGGTGGCGCGCGCGGCGGGTGATGGCGATGAGCTGGTCGTGCATCGCTGCGATCTCGACGCGGGCAAAAGTTACAAGACGACCACGTTCAATTTCGCGGTTCACCGACAGCCCGATCAGTACCGCCTGATCGTCGACCGCAAGGGCGCGGTGGATCCCTCATGAAGGGTGCGCTGCGCGCCCTTCATATCCGCTGTGGTGACGATATCCGCGAGAGACTAGTCGAGGCCGGCATCGAGGGCGACTATCTTTCCTTCGCCGATCCGGCCTGGCTCGGCCCGCCGCCGGCATCGAACGCCTGGATCGCCGGACGCGCCGCGCTAATCGCCGAACGCACCGGCCTGTCTCGGCAAAAGATCCGTGCCGATCTCGGCGATGCTTATTGGCGTCTGGCGCGGGCGCCGGCCGACTACGATCGGATCGTCCTGTGGGGCGAGCACGATCTCTACGATCAGGCTGCCCTTGTCCGTGTGCTGGCAAGCTTTGCACTGCGCAAGAAATTGCCGCGCATCGAGCTGATCGCGATCGATCGTTTCCGAGGCATAAAGCGGTTCATCGGCCTCGGCCAGCTTTCCGCCGCCCAGCTCGCCACGCTCTGGCCGCGCCGCAAGCGCGTCACGCGCGGCCAACTCGCGCTCGGTATCAAGGCCTGGGCGGCACTGCGCGCACCTACGCCCGAGCCCCTCGAAGCCTTGTGCAAGGGCGACCTCCGGGCGCTGCCGTTCCTGAAGGCGGCCCTGCAACGGCAGCTGCAGGAGTTGCCGTGGACGGGCGACGGCCTGTCGTTGACCGAGCGCAATGCACTCGCATCACTCGCCAAGGGGCCGCGGTCGGCGGCGGAGATGTTTGCCGAGGCGCAGATCAGGCGTGATCCACAGCCCTTCATGGGTGATCTCTTTTTCTGGTCGGTGCTGCGAGATCTCCTCGAAGCGCCGCGTCCACCGATCGCGGTCAGTGCCGCGACGCGACGGGCAATCTGGCACAAGCGGGTGCTGCGTCTCACGCCGACAGGCAAGGCGCTGCTTGCTGGCAAGCTCGACTGGCAATCGGCAGGTCCGCACGAGCGTTGGGTCGGCGGCATCGCGGTAGCTCGCGGTGCACCTGCCTGGCGATGGGATCAGCGAGCGGCCCGGCCCTTCCAAAAGCAGAGTTGATTTTGCCTTCTGCTGTCCTATCTAGGATGCCGACCCTGTGGGGACGACCCCGCCGCGCAGAGGGTTTCGGTCGGGACGCCCCGGCCTTCAATGCGGAGGGGCCATCATGGCGTGGTTCATTCTTCTTATTGCTGGTCTTTTCGAGATCGGCTGGGCTGTCGGCCTGAAATACACCGAAGGATTCTCGCGTCTCGTTCCGTCGGTGCTTACCGTCGCAGCGATGATCATCAGTCTTGCGTTGCTTGGGCTTGCGCTCAAAACCCTGCCGGTTGGTACCGGTTATGCCGTCTGGACCGGCGTCGGCGCCGTCGGCACGGCCATCCTCGGCATCGTCCTGCTCGGCGAGTCGATGGAACCGATGCGGCTAGCCTCGATCGGATTGATCGTGGCCGGCATCGTCGGCCTGAAGCTCGCTTCGCCGGGCTAGGGCTCGCGCGTTAGCCGAATTTGCCGAAGCTGCGGTCCGGCGTGCCGCGGAACAGCGACATGTGGGTGTGGGTCGCGACGAACGGGTCCCCCACCTTCTTGCGACCGAGGCCCACCGTGGTCCGGCCCGGGCGGTCGAACGGATCGCCATTGGGATGGAAGCCGTCGGATTGCCAGACGCCCATGCCAATTGCCGTGAGCCGGTCGGCCGAGACAATGGCCTCGATCTTGTCGAGGTCGAAACGGAAGTTGCGGATGGTGCCCCAGACGTTGCGCCACTGCTTCTGCTCGGCGAGGTCGCGACCGATCATGAAGTCGGTGAAGGTGCCGAAGGCGATCATGTCGTCGGCGAAGATGGGCCGCGCGGCCACATAGTCGATGGCGCGGCAGTGCTTCGACAGCGTGTCGAACCAGGTTTGGACGGCGGCGAGATCGTCAGGCTGAACGGGCGTACGCAGATTCATCGCAATGGCTCCTAGAGTCCGAAGCGCTGCCGGTGCAGGCGCTCCTCGACGGCGGCAATTGTTGCAGGTCCGATCTCGTCCAGTCGGGCGGACAGACCGAAACGGGAGAGCAGGCTGCGGCGCGGCCCGATTACCGGCAGACGCACTTTGGCGCCGAAGCGCTCCTGCAGCGTGGTGCGCAGCTCGCCCAAACTGTCTGCCAGCCCCAGCTCCAGGCCGCGCTTGCCGGTCCAGAACTCGCCGTTGAACAGCGCCGCCTCGTCGGCCTTCAAGAGCCTGCCGCGGCGCTCGCGCACCCAGTTCTTGAAGCCTTCGTGGATCTCGGCCTGCAGCCGCTTCAACCGCTCGACATCCTCGGGATTCTCAGGCCGGAACGGATCGAGCATTGCCTTGCGCTCACCTGAAGTGTGGACGCGGCGCTCGACGCCGTGGCGGGCGATCAGATCCTGGAAGCCGAAGCCCGCGCTGATGACACCGATCGAGCCCACGATCGAACTG
>JAESFZ010000384.1_pt1 | contig 16927 bp, 15 predicted proteins | sample 9269561 | NCBI WGS metagenome assembly JAESFZ01 (sample SAMN14515552, study PRJNA621657) | algae metagenome | isolation source: Tildeniella nuda ZEHNDER 1965/U140 and co-occurring heterotrophs from wet... | place: Switzerland: Stansstaad, Zurih | collected 1965-01-01
ATCTTCTTGAAGAGATCGACACCCGCACCCTTGTCGATGGGCGCGCCCGCAAGCCGCGCAACGCGGGCAATCCGGAGGCAATCGATCGCCCCGACGACCCCATCTCGCGGCGCCACGACATCCTGCTTCAGATTCCCCAGGGCCGCCGATTCAGGCGGTTGCCCTTGGGCGGCCATCAGCTGCCGCATCTTGGCCAGCGCCGCCCCGCTCTCCAGCAGCTCGCGCGCCCGCGCGATGCCGTGGCCGCCCCGCAGGGCCGGATCGAATTCCAGCACATGACCCGCCAGCAGGATTGCCCGCTCCTCGAGGTCGCGCGGGGCGTCGTCTCGGCGCTCGAGCACTTGCATGACATCCCGCGCCTCCAGAAAGGGACCGATCCCGCGGCCAATCGGCTGACTTCCATCGGTTCCCACGACATTGATGTTCAGGCCAACTTCATCGGCGACGTATTCGAAGAGCTTGCGCAGCCGGACGAACGACTCACGGGCGCGCAACTTCGCCGTCGGACCGACCGGCAGGTCGAGCACGAGGTGAGTAGAGCCGGCCGCCAGCTTCTTCGACAGGATCGAGGCGACCATCTGCTCCGGCGTGTCGATCGACAGCGGGCGCTCGACAGCGATCAGCACATCGTCTGCCGGCGAAAGATTGGCATGCCCGCCCCAGACGAGGCAGCCGTTGTGGGCGGCAACGATCTCGTGCATTTCCTCAGATCCGACATCGACACGCGCCAGCACTTCCATCGTGTCGGCGGTGCCGGCCGGCGACGTGATGGCGCGCGACGACGTCTTGGGCATCTTGAGCCCGTGTGCCGCCACGATCGGCACCACGATCATCGAGGTGCGATTGCCGGGAATGCCGCCGATGCAGTGCTTGTCGACGATCCGGTCACCGTTCCAGGTGAGCCGGCTACCAACCGAGGCCATTGCCCGCGTCAGCGACAGCACCTCCGGAGCTGTCGTGAAACGGGCGCCAGCGATCAGGAAGGCGGCAATCTCCATTTTTGAATAGCGATGGGCCGCAAGGTCGCGCGCGATCGCCTGGTACGCTTCGGGCGACAGCACCGCACCATCGATCTTGGCACGGACATGTTCGAGGCTTGGAGGTGGTGCCGCCTGGGCAATCTCCACCAACGTGCCATTGGGCAGGCCAAGTTGCCGATAGGCGAGCTGCGAGAGTCCGAGTTCGTCGGCCGCCATGATCGATTCGTCATCGACGATATTGAGCGTGGCAATGATGCGGCGACCGCCGCCCGAAATCTCGATGCGGGCGAGGGCCACGAATTCCTGGGCCCGGTAAAGCGGGCAGCGCCGGGCGAGGAAGGCCACTGTCTCATGGCAGGTATCGATGCCCAGCTGCTTGAGACGGAGCATGGAAGTCAGCGGCGATGCATCTGGGAAGTGAGCATGGCGATCGGGGAACCCATCAGGTAGCTGTGGCCGACAGTCAGAACTGAATAGGCCGAGAGGGTGATAATGGCGAGGCTATTCCTGTACGACTGGTCGCCGATACGCCATCTCGCCCGGATGCCGGTGAACATCCAGGCCTTGCCTCCTAGTGCGCCATGAAGACGGGCACCGTCATGGCGCCAAGCACGGTCAGGCTGGCGCCGCCCAGGACAAGCTCGCGCACCCGCGAATGGCCGTAGACCCCCATCACGATCAGATCGACACCGCAATCGGCGGCCCGCGAAAGAATGACCGACCCTGCATCGGCATCAGGCGCGGAATGGTGCTCGATTGTAAACTTGATGCCGTGCCACTTCAGCCAGGCCGCCATATCGGCGTTGGCCTGCTTGCGCCCGGGTGCCGGTTCGCTGGCCGCAATGACCAGAACCACTACCTTGTCCGCACCCTGAAGGAGCGGCAGGGCGTCCGATGCCGCGCGTGCCGCTTCGCGACTGGCATTCCAGCACAGCATCACAACCTTGCCCGGTGGCTTTGCCGCGCCACGCCGGGGAACAACCAGGATAGGCCGGCCGCTCGCAAGCGCGACGGCTTCGGGCAGGCTCGACGGTATCCCGGGAACGTTCGCTTCGCCCTGCCCAACAATGGCAAGGTCGGCATACCGCGCCTGCGCGACGATTTCTGTCTCTATATGTCCATCGACAGCGCGCCACTGCGTTGAGACGGGCCTGCCCTCGATCGACTTGGCAAAAGCTGCCGACGCGGCTGCCTCATCGGCCTTTACCGCCGCGTCGTAGGTCCGTAGCAGTTCGTCCATCGGCAGCCTGTTCGGAGCGCCAAAGCCGACCGGCGGCTCGAATGGGCGACGCACATGAAGGCCCACGAGCTGGGCACCGAAGCGCTCAGCCAGCCCGACCGCCACATCCACCCGATGCGAAGTCGTTTCGCTCGCATCGCAGTGCACTAGGATGATCTTGAAACTCATGGCTGACTCTATTCCAGTTGCCGCCCAATGCCGCTCGTGCCGGGATCGGCCCCAATCGCTTCTAGGCCCTGGCCGCACGCAACCCCTTGACCTGCATCAACATCGCAGGCGCTCCCATCGCAGGAACGATTGATCTGCATCAAGGCTCATGGACAGGGCGCCATTCAGAGTGATTGTCACACTTGGGAGAGCTACATGCCCCTTCAACGTATTCGACTTGAACTGGCCCGGACGCCGCAGTTTCCAAACGGTAGCTCGCGCCATGGCTACGAGTTCACGGCTCCCCTCGACGCCAAGGGGCATCTCGATCCCGCGGGCTGGGCCAAGGACAAGGCGGTCTGCACTGTTCGCCGGTTCTGGGAGAAGGCCGATGACGAGGCTGGAACGCTGATCCATCGCCGCGACGGCAATTGGGCTTTTTCCTACAGGCCCGGAGACGAGGACGACGAACCGATCTTCCGGTTCGATACACACAGGTTCCTGGTCGGGGAATATGTAAGCGTAACAGAGCACGATGGTGTCGAGCGGCCCTTCAAGGTCGTCGACATTCATCCAGTGCTCGTGACGCGACGGGCTTAGGCAGAAACTGCGCGTCCGGTGGGGCGTCAACCATCCGTGGCACGGAGCGGACAAGGCCACTCCGTGCCTTGGACAGCAGCCCAGGTCGCCCTGGCTCGGTTCCTACTTGCGCGATTTGACGCGAACTTCCTGACGATTCCAGCCGTGGTACTTGAGGCAGGCGGCCCCCAGTGAGAGACCGAAGCCACCAAACGCCATGCAGACCAGAAGCAGGTAGTAGAATTCGTTCTTCGACATCGTGCGCTCCGTTTGAAACGAAGCAAGCGTGGTCAATTACGGATCCGGTCGCCTTGATGCAGGTCAATCCCGGTGAGAGACATCCGAACCTCCTGAATGTACGGGAGTCGAAGCAGCCAAATCCACCACCAGCAGGCTTTTCGGCTGCAACACGGAGACACCTGAACGTTACGTTTTTGTCCGGGGACGCCTGTCCCACACCTGGCCCCTGGGGTGCGTTCAATCGCCCTTCTCTGGCGGAGGCCTTGTCGTTGGCGCAGGACGTTGCCTGCAGTGCTGTCAGCGACAGCGGTCGGCTTGCTTCAAGGTCGGGCCAGCGGGGAGCTGATAGTCCCTCATTCAAATGCCGCGCGTTGAGCCGATTTGCGCGGCGGCCATTATGGTTGTGAACGGCAGGTCAGGACCTGCACCTAACATGACAAGGCCCGTCCCTCGGATCCCGAGGCCGGGCGCAGGCTGGTTCATGCTAGCGGATTTACCCTATCATTTCCTGCTGAACTTGCAAATTCCAGATCGCATTGCTGGGTTGCCGAAATGGCAGGCCTGACAGCACTGCCTGCAGAGGAGCGTCCGCATCCATCGGATTTTTCCAGGATTCGACTCTGCATTTTCCTGAGCCTCGCATATTTTTTGCACGAGAAGACGATCCTCAGATGACGGTGCGTCAACCGGGGAGAACGGGTTGTTCGGAACTTACTTCGACAAGATCGATGATGCACCGCGGGACCTCGACTGGTTCGAGGGACTGTGGCTCGGCACTTTGGTCCTGAGCCTGTACATCACCTTCACGATGTTCGATTGGTCGGCAAGCCGGCTCGGGCGCAGCGGTGCCGCGCTGCTCACCGCCGTGCGCTTTGGCGGGACCTTCCTGGTGATGCTTCTCTGCACCCGCCGCAAGAGCAACTTCATGCGCTGGGTGATTGCGGTTCCCTTCAGTTTGACGATCCTCGCCTACGACTTCATGCGGCTGCCCATGATCCTGGAGCGGGATCCCGTGCTGTGGTTCATCCTGCTGCGGCAGGGATTGATGTTCGCTGCCATCTACATGCTCTTCACGCCGCGCTCCCGTGCGTGGTTTGCCGACAGGCCGCCACCCGAGGATATCTAGACCTCGCGATATGACCTTGTTCGCCTGGGCATGCCGAAGTGGTCAAAGGAGAGAACTGAACTACTAATTTAGACGTAAATGAAACAGGACTTCACGGCTGCGGCGGGACAGGGATTTTGCCGCGCCGCAGGATCTTCTCCAGCTCCTGGATACCCGCCTCGTACCGGCCGTGCTGGCGATCCATCATCGCCAGCTCGACCCGCGCCTTCTGGCCGGTGTGGATGAGAGTCAGGACGGGTTCGTAGCGCACCCATAACATTTGCAGCTTCTGGCAACGCGCCATGAGTTCGGGCGACGCAGGCGGCGTCGACACACATGCAGTCGCTCCGAACGCGAATGCGGTCGCGGCCGCAAGCCGCGAAGCCAGACAAACTACCGTGGACATGGGGCATTCCTTTACGGTCTCAGCCCAGCATTCCGTGGGCGCCGAGCACGCCGGCGGCCGCGACCGTCGTGCCGATCAGCAACAGAAGCGCATGTGCCCGCTGGACTCGCCGGAAAGTGCCAGCCGGATCGGCCGTTGCGCGGCGATGGAACCAACCCCGCAGCAGCAGCGGTTCGAGAACGAACAGGATTGCCATGAACAGCAGCCAGACGAGCGCCATCGCCGCCAGCCACCACCCCGCCGGCTCGAGGAACCGGCTCCAGGCATCGAGACGCCAGGCCATGTAGACGCCGCTGAGGCCAGCCACCGGCACGGAGATCTTCACCTGAGCGGAGAAGCGATGCTCGATGGCCTCGAAAAGTGCGAGGCGGCGCGACGGCTCTTCGAAAGCGGTAATGGTCGGCAGGATCACTGCAGTGACGAAGGCAACGCCGCCGATCCAGTGAATCACCGCCAGGACATGGACCGCCCGGGCTAGGGTGACGTCGTCCATCTCATGTCGTCCCGCGACGCCTAGGCGCGCCGCGCTGCACTGGCATCTATCGCACCGCGGGCGACCGGCGACGCAGGTAGCCCCTGCTTCTCGAGCCAGTCTGCGATCACCGAGGGCTCTGCCGGCAGCTCGACCGCGAGCGGGCCGGCGAAAGCGCGCCAGCGGTCGAGATTACGCGCCGGAACGCCGACCAGGACGGGAATGCCGAGGCCGACCGCCTCGGCGATTGCGCCGCGCAGGCCGCCGCCGTCGGCTTCGATCTTGCCGAACTTGTTGACGACCAGAAGGCGCGGTTCGTCGCTGTAGAGACCGAAAGCTACGGCTTCGGCCAACTCGGTCAGGAGACCGACGTCGAGCCGGCAGCCGCGTGCCTCGCTGCCGCGATGCTCGGCAATGGCCGTGACCTCGCCGCTCGAGAGATCCTGCAGGAGCATGTCGCAGGGGTGCCGACCCGGCAGATTGGTGGACTCGAGCTGCAGCGCGCCCGCCAGCGCAACGCCACGCTCGCGCAATGGCTCGATGGCCTGGGCGATTGCGCGATCGGGATAGATGCCGTCGGCATAGACCAGCGCGGCGATGAGGACTTCGGACATGATTCAACCCTCCTTGCAGGTGCAGTGGCCGCCGCAGCCCTCGTCCGTACCGTCGGCGTCGTGGCGCAGCGACCATTCGAGCATGTGTTTCAGGCATGCCGTGCCAGCATCGTCGGCGCGTTCGAGCGCGGTCATGAGGGCGAGCCAATCGTCGTCGGAGGCGAGTTGGGCAAAACGGCGCGAGGCCCCGGCGGCGTATTCGCCGATGCCTTCCCCGAACGGGCGCCCGGCCGCCTCGACCTGGACCATCAGGGTGAGATCCTCCAGCGCCACCAGCGTCTCGGCGGCGAAGGCCTCGTCGCCCAATCGTTCCAGAACCTCGCCCAGCACCATCGCCGCCTCCTACTGGACGAGCGGGCCGCGGGCGGCGGCGAGATCGATACCGGTCACCTGGGCGCGTCCGGCCAGGATCGACACGTATTGCTGCTGGGCTCGGCGGCGGACCGCCTCGTCGAGATAGTCGGCAATGCGGTCCCGGACGAGATCGAAGGGCAGCACCTCGCCGTCGACGCGTCGGTCGAGCCGCACGACGTGCAGGCCGTAGCGGGTCTCGACGGGCTCCGAATGAACTAGCCCGGGAACCATGTCGCGCAAGGCCGTCTCGAACTCGGGAACGGTCTGGCCGCTGCTGACTTGGCCGAGATTACCGCCCTGCTTCGACGAAGGGCAGGCCGAGTGCGCAGCGGCTGCGGCGGCGAAGCCGGCCGGGTCCCGCACCAGCTCGGCGATCAGCGCCGTTGCCGCCTCGCTGGCCTTGTCGCGGGCGTCCGGATCATCCGGCGCGGCGACGAACAGAATGTGCGCGGCTTCGAACAGGTCGGGCGAGCGGAAGCGACGGTTGTTGGCGTCGTAGTAGCGCCGGCACGCGTCTTCGTCGGCGCTCGGCACGACGACTTCGCGTTCGATCAGGGCGCGCAGCCGCGCTTCCTGCGGAGTCTCGCGACGGCCCTCGCCGTCGTCGAGAGGCTCGGCCACGATCGAGAGTCGCTCGACTTCCTGCGACAGCAGCTCGCGGATCGCCAGCGCCCGCGCCGCCAGACTCCATGCCTGGTCGGGATCGGAGGCCTGGTGATGCTGCGTCTCGCGCGAGATTTCCGCGCTCGGAATGACCACGCCGTTGACGCTGACCGGCTCGGTCCGGATGAAGCGACGGCGGGTGGGGCGCGATGCGGCGGCGGGCTGAGAGGTGCTCATGGCCCTCACTCCGCCGGCTGACGAGAGGCCGGCTGACCGGACGTCGAGAGGGGTCGGCGCCGGCGCACGACCTGATAGCCGCGACGGCCAAGATACCAGACCGGCGCCGACCAGATGTGCACCAGACGACTGAACGGGAAGACCAGGAACAGGGTCATGCCCAACACGAGGTGCGTCAGGTAGGGCCAGGCGAGCCCCTGGAGGGTCCTGGCGTCGACCGGGTGCAGGATCACGATGCCCTGCGCCCAGTGCGACAGGATCAGCATCACCGATCCATCCGAATGCGCGAAGGAGAACGGCAGCGTGGCAAGGCCGAGGCAGAGCTGGAGCCACAGGATCGCCAGGATCGCGATGTCCATCCCCGAGCTGTTGGCGCGGATGCGGACATCGAACAGGCGACGGTGCAGCAGCATCGTGAGACCGACGAAGCAGACGACCCCAGCAATGCCACCGGCGGCAACGGCAATCAGCTGCTTCTGCTCGACAGTGATGACGAGCGTGTAGAGCCAGGTTGGCGTCAGCAGACCGACTGTATGCCCCAGCAGCAGGAACAGTATGCCGACATGGAACAGGTTGGAGCCCCAGCGGAGCTGGCGCTTGCGCAGGATCTGGCTGGAGCTGGCGCGCCAGGTGTATTGCTCGCGGTCGAAGCGGATCAGGCTGCCGAGCAGAAAGATCGTCAGGCAGATGTAGGGATACCAGACGAATAGAAGATGGAAGATGTAGTCCCTCATGACCGGACTCCCGGGCTGGACGGCGAGGTGGCGCGATGGCGGCCGTGCGCGAGTGGCGGGACGACACCCTCGGCCGGTCGCATGGCAGCGCGCAGCCGGGTCGACAATCCCTCGACACCGCAGGCGCCTTTGGCGTCGGCGGAACCGGGGCCGAAGGTCACTTCCTCCTCTTCCCACGCCGCATCCAGTGCCTCGAGATCGTCGGGTTCGGGATCGGGTTCGGCGCGGAGCGCCGCCAGCGCCTTCTCGTCGAGCCTGGCCTTCGAGATCGCCAGCAGCGCCGACATCACGGCGGCGTAGGGCGAACTCCGCTTCACCAGGCGCTCCTTGAGGGCCGCGATCACGTTAGCCGGCTGGCCGATCAGCTCGATCGCCGCCTGAGGCGGGCGTGTGGAAGCATATTCCAGGAACAGCGGCAGAAAGTCGGGCAGCTCGGTCGCGGTCGGCGTGTAACCGCTCTCCTCGTAGAGCTTCAACAAGTCGACCATGGCCTGGCCGCGATCGCGGCTCTCGCCATGGACATGCTCGAAAAGATGCAGCGACAGCGCCCGCGTGCGGTCGAACAGCAGGCCGTAGCGTTCCTGCAGGTCGTAGAGGTCGCCACCAGCCAGGTCATCGATCAATCGATGAAGCGCCGCGCGTTCCGCCGGTGGCACGACGGCGTCACTGTCGATCGCTTGGCGAATCTCGCCTGCCGCTGCGATCAGGTCAGCGCTCGGATACGAAAGAAGTGCGGCCAGCGCCCTGAGCGTCTTCATCACACGACCTCCATCGGGTTCCGGGCGCGCAGCTTGCCGCCGGAGAAGAGATTGCCGCCGTCGTCGCCGGACGAGCAGCCGTTGCCGAAGCTGAAACCGCAGGCACCGCGAAGCTGATAGGCGTCCTCGGCGACCTCACGATGGGCCGTCGGGATCACGAAGCGGTCCTCGTAGTTGGCGATCGCCATGATCTGGTACATGTCCTCGATCTGCTGTGGGCTCAGCCCGACGCGGGCCGCGACCGCACCATCGATCACGCCATCGACCGTCTTGGCGCGCATGTAGGCGCGCATGGCGAGCATGCGCTCCAGGCCGCGCGCCACCGGCCCTTCGTCCCCCGCTGTCAGCAGGTTGGCGAGATAGCGCAGCGGAATGCGCAGCGAGCGGACGTCGGGCATGCCGCCGTCGATGCCCATCTTGCCGGCCTCGGCCGCCGCCTGGATCGGCGACAGCGGCGGCACATACCAGACCATCGGCAGGGTCCGGTACTCGGGATGCAGCGGGAAGGCGACCTTCCATTCCATCGCCATCTTCCACACCGGCGAGCGGCGGGCAGCCTCCAGCCAGGCATCGGGCACGCCGTCACGTCGCGCCTGGGCGATCACCGTCTCGTCGTTGGGATCGAGGAAGATTCCCATCTGCGCGTCGTAGAGCTTCTTGTCGTCGGCGACGCTGGCGGCCTGCTCGATGCGATCGGCATCGTAGAGCATGACGCCGAGGTAGCGGATGCGGCCGACGCAGGTCTCGGAGCAGACCGTCGGCTGGCCGGCCTCGATGCGCGGGTAGCAGAAGGTGCACTTCTCCGACTTGCCCGACGACCAGTTGAAATAGATCTTCTTGTAGGGGCAGCCGGACACGCACATGCGCCAGCCACGGCACTTGTCCTGGTCGATCAGGACGATGCCGTCCTCCTCGCGCTTGTAGATGGCACCGGACGGGCAGGCAGCGACGCAGGCCGGATTGAGACAATGCTCGCACAGCCGCGGCAGGTACATCATGAAGGTATTCTCGAACTGGCCGTACATCTCCTTCTGCACGCCCTCGAAATTGGCATCGACGGAACGCTTGGCAAATTCACCGCCCAGGATCTCTTCCCAGTTTGGCCCCCACTCGATCTTCTCCATACGCTTACCGCTGATCAGCGAGCGCGGCCGCGCGGTCGGGAAGGCTTCCAGCTCGGGCGCCTTCTGCAGGTGCTCGTAGTCGAAGGTGAACGGCTCGTAGTAGTCGTCGATCTCCGGCAGGTCGGGATTGGCGAAGATGTTGGCGAGGATGCGCCACTTCGATCCAATTTTGGGCTGGATCTTGCCGTTGCGCTTGCGCGTCCAACCACCCTTCCAGCGCGTCTGGTTCTCCCAGTCCTTCGGGTAGCCGATGCCAGGCTTGGTCTCGACGTTGTTGAACCACGCGTATTCCATGCCCTCGCGGTTGGTCCACACGTTCTTGCAGGTCACGGAACAGGTGTGACAGCCGATGCACTTGTCGAGGTTCAGCACCATCCCGATTTGGGCGCGGATCTTCATGATACTTCTCCCCTTCACTCGGCGGCGCTGAGGACGGGAACGGCGTCCTTGTGCGGGCGTTCGAGCCAGTCGACCTTGCCGAGCTTGCGCAACACCACGAACTCGTCGCGGTTGGTGCCGATGGTGCCGTAGTAGTTGAAACCGTAGGCCTGCTGGGCATAGCCGCCGATCATGTGCGTCGGCTTCATCACCGCGCGCGTAACCGAATTGTGGATGCCGCCGCGGTTGCCGGTCATCTCCGAGCCCGGCACGTTCACGATCTTCTCCTGCGCGTGATACATGAAGAGCGTGCCTTCTTTCATGCGCTGGGAGACGACGGCGCGGGCGACCAGCGCTCCGTTGACGTTGTAGGCCTCGACCCAGTCGTTATCGACGATGCCCGCCTTGGCCGCGTCGACCTCGCTCAGCCACACGATCGGCCCGCCGCGCGACAGCGTCAGCATCATCAGATTGTCGGTGTAGGTGGAGTGGATGCCCCACTTCTGATGCGGCGTGATGAAGTTCAGGACGATCTGTTTCTCGCCGTTCGGCTTGCTGTCGATCACCGGGTTGATGGTCCTGAGATCGATCGGCGGGCGGTAGACGCAGAGGCCCTCGCCGAAGGCCAGCATCCAGAGGTGATCCTGGTAGAGCTGCTGGCGTCCGGTGAGTGTGCGCCACGGGATGAGCTCGTGGACGTTGGTGTAGCCCGCGTTGTAGCAGACCTTGTCGCTTTCCAGCCCAGACCAGGTCGGCGCGGAGATGATCTTGCGCGGCTGGGCCACGACATCGCGAAAGCGGATCTTCTCATCTTCCTTGGGCAGCGCGAGATGCGTGTGATCGCGACCCGTCGTCTTGGACAACGCACCCCAGGCTCGCACGGCCACTTCGCCGTTAGTCTCAGGAGCCAGCATCAGCAGGGTTTCCGCGGCATCGATGTCGCTCTCGATGCGCGCCAGGCCCTTGGTGGGACCTTCGGCCGTGACGACTCCGTTCAGTTGCTTGAGAAGCTCGACCTCGTGCCCGGTCGGCCAGGCGATGCCCTTAATGCCGTTGCCGACCTTCTCCATCAACGGCCCGAGCGAGGTGAAGCGCTTGTAGACGTTGGGATAGTCGCGTTCCACGACGCTGACGACCGGCATGGTCTTGCCGGGGATGGGCTCGACCTCGCCGCGCTTCCAGTCCTTGACGCCGAACGGCTGCGCGATCTCGCCCGGGCTGTCGTGCATGATCGGTGTCAGCACCACATCCTTCTCGACGCCCAGCACCTCGGGGGCCACGCGTGAGAAGGCCTTGGCGATCGACTTGTAGATCTCCCAGTCGCTACGCGACTCCCAGACCGGATCCACCGCTGCGGTCAGCGGATGGATGAAGGGGTGCATGTCGGAGGTATTGAGGTCGTTCTTCTCGTACCAAGTGGCGGTCGGCAGGACGATGTCGGAGTAGACGCAGGTCGTTGACATGCGGAAGTCGAGCGTGACCAGCAGGTCGAGCTTTCCCTGCGGGGCCTCCTCGTGCCACACGGCCTCTGCCGGCTTTGCCTTGCCTTCCTGTCCGAGGTCCTTGCCCATGACGCCGTGCGTCGTGCCGAGCAGGTGCTTCAGGAAGTATTCGTGTCCCTTCCCGGAAGAACCGAGAAGGTTGGAGCGCCATACGAACATGTTGCGCGGCCAGTTCTTCGGCCCGTCAGGATCCTCGCAGGACAGCTTCAGCTCGCCGCTCTTGAGTTTCTGGACGACGTAGTCCTTGGCCTCCATGCCCGCGGCCGCGGCGTCGCGCGCCACCTGAAGGGGGTTGGTTTCGAGCTGCGGGGCCGACGGCAGCCAGCCCATGCGCTCGGCCCGGATGTTATAGTCGATGATCGCGCCATCCCACGCGCCTGGCGGAGCGGTCGGCGAGACGATGTCGCCGACATTCATGGTCTCGTAGCGCCACTGGTCGCTGTGGGCATAGAACGCCGACGTCGAGTTCTGCTGCCGCGGCGGGCGGCCCCAATCGAGGGCAAAAGCAAGTGGCGCCCAGCCGGCTTGCGGCCGTAGCTTTTCCTGACCGACATAGTGCGCCCAGCCACCGCCCGACTGGCCGACACAGCCGCACATCGCCAGCATGTTGATCACGCCGCGATAATTCATGTCGGCGTGGTACCAGTGGTTCATCGCCGCACCGATGATGATCATCGAGCGGCCGTTGGTCTTCTCGGCGTTGGTCGCGAACTCGCGCGCCACCTGGATGATCTTGTCGCGCGAGACGCCGGTGATCTTCTCGGCCCAGGCCGGCGTGTAGGGAACGTCGTCGTCGAGAGACTTGGCTACATTGGGTCCGCCCAGCCCGGCGTCGACGCCGTAGTTCGCGACGAACAGATCGTGGACCGAGGCGACGAAGGTCTCGCCACCCACCAGCTTCAGCGACTTCACCGGCACGCGCCGCTTCAGCACGCCGTCGTGATCGGTCGAGACGAAATGCTCATGCTTGATATTGCCGAAATAGGGAAAGCCCACGTCGACCACTTCGTCGCGAACATCGGCGAGCGACAATCGCAGGGTGACGTCCTTGCCCGAGGACTCCTTGTTCTCGAGGTTCCACTTGCCGCTCTCGCCCCAGCGGAATCCGATCGAGCCGCGCGGTGCCACGACGTTGCCCGAAGTCTCGTCAAAGGCCACGGTCTTCCATTCGGGATTATTGGATTCGCCCAGCGATGCGTCGAAGTCGGAGGCGCGCACGAAGCGATCGGGGACGTACATGCCGTCGCGCCTGGCGAGCTTCACCAGCATCGGCATATCGGTGTACTGGCGGATATAGTCGCGGAAGTACTTGGCTTGCCGGTCGACGTGATACTCCTTCAGGATCACGTGGCCCATCGCCATGGCGAGCGCCGAGTCGGTGCCCTGCTTCACCGACAGCCAGATGTCGCCGAACTTCGACGCCTCCGAATAGTCGGGGCAGATCACCGCGCTCTTCATGCCGCGATAGCGGGCCTCGGTGTAGAAGTGGGCGTCGGGCGTGCGCGTTTGCGGCACATTCGAGCCCCACAGGATGATGAAGCCCGCGTTGTACCAGTCGGCCGACTCAGGCACGTCGGTCTGCTCACCCCAGGTTTGCGGTGAGGCCGGCGGCAGGTCGCAGTACCAGTCGTAGAACGACATGCAGACGCCGCCGATCAACGACAGGTAGCGCGAGCCCGCAGCGTAGGAGACCATCGACATGGCGGGGATCGGCGAGAAGCCGAAGATCCGGTCGGGTCCATAGGTCTTTGCGGTATAGGCGTTGGCCGCGGCCACGATCTCCGTCGCCTCGTCCCAGCCGACGCGTACGAAGCCGCCGTGCCCGCGCTTGCTGGTGTAGGCTTTGCGCTTCTCCGGGTTCTCGACGATCGATGCCCAGGCCGCGACCGGCGTCAGGGTGGCGCGCGCCTCGCGCCACAGCCTGAGCAGGCGCGAGCGGGCCAGCGGATACTTCACGCGATTGCCGGAGTAGAGATACCAGCTGTAGCTCGCGCCACGCGAGCAGCCGCGCGGTTCGTGGTTCGGCAATTCGGGTCGCGTGCGTGGGTAGTCGGTCTGCTGCGTCTCCCAGGTAACGATCCCGCCCTTGACGTAGATCTTCCAGGAACAGGACCCCGTGCAGTTGGCACCGTGCGTGGAGCGCACGACCTTGTCGTGCTGCCAGCGCTTGCGATAAGCATCCTCCCACCCGCGGCTCTCTTCGGTGGTGATGCCATGGCCGTCGGCGAACGGCTCCCGGACCTTCTTGAAGAACGTCAGGCGATCGAGGAAATGAGACATGACGGAGTTCCTTCAGCGAGCAGGACGGGCAGACGGTGCCGGCGTCGCAGTGCGACCGCGTTCGATGTCGAACAGGAGGCCGCCCCGGCGGGTGTAGAAGAACCAGGTGGTGAAGATGCAAGTGAGGTAGAAGACCAGAAAGCCGTAGAGCGCGAACGACGCTCCGCCGGTCATTGCGATCGATGACCCGAAGCTCTTGGGAATGAAGAAGGCGCCGTAAGCGGCAATCGCCGAGGTGAAGCCGATGATCGCAGCCGACTCCTTGTCGGACTGCATGCGGCGCGTGTCGGCGGAGGCATCAGGCATCAGCCGATCCATGTCCTTGCGCATGATCGCGGGGATCATCTGGAAGGTCGATGCATTGCCCACGCCGCTGGCGAAGAACAGCAGCAGGAACATCGCGAAGAAGCCGGCGAAGTTCTTCTCGCCCAGGAAATGCACGACGCCCAAGGCGCCCAGAGCCATGACGACGAATACCCAGAAGGTGACCCGCCCCCCGCCCCAGCGATCCGCCACCCAGCCGGTCAGCGAGCGCGACAGCGCACCGACCAGCGGTCCGAGGAACGCGTACTGGAGCGCGTTGATCTCGGGGAACTGGGTCTTGGCGAGCAGCGGAAAGCCCGCCGAGTAGCCGATGAAGGAGCCGAAGGTGCCGGTATAAAGCCAGCACATGATCCAGTTGTGCCGGCGCTGGAAAATCACCGACTGTTCGGCGAAGGAGGCCCTGGCCGAGGCGATGTCGTTCATGCCGAACCAGGCGGCGAAAGCCGAGGCGGCGATGAACGGCACCCAGATGAAGCCGGCGTTCTGCAGCCACAACTTGCCGCCGCCGGCGTCGGTCACCGGCTGCGGCGCGCCGCCCAGCCATCCGAACACACCGGCCGTGATCACCATCGGCACGACGAACTGCACGACGCTGACGCCCAGGTTGCCGAGGCCTGCGTTCAGCGCAAGGGCGTTGCCCTTCTCCGCCTTGGGGAAGAAGAAGGAGATGTTGGACATCGAGGAGGCAAAGTTGCCGCCGCCGAAGCCGCAGAGAAGCGCCAGGACCAGGAAGATCCAGTATGGCGTTGCCGGATTCTGTACGGCGTAACCGACACCGACCGCCGGGATCATCAACGACCAGGTCGCCAGCGTCGTCCACAGCCGCCCCCCGAAGATCGGGACGGTGAAGGAGTAGAAGATGCGCAGCGTGGCGCCCGTGATTCCGGGCAACGACGCCAGCCAGAAGAGCTGATCCGTGGTGTAGCGAAAGCCGATGGACGGCAGCTTGGCGACCACAACGGACCACACCATCCAGACCGCGAACGACAGCAGGAGAGCGGGGATGGAGATCGCAAGGTTGCGCCGAGCGATGCGCCGGCCGCGGTCTTCCCAGAAAGTCTTATCCTCGGGCCTCCAGTCCTCGAGAGTCTTTCCGGAAAGCTTGCCGACATGCTCGGGACCGTGAATTTCCCGCATTTCCGGCAACTCAGGCAGCCTGTTCAGTGCTTCGCCCGCCACCTCGCGCTCCATGGCGCGGATCGAGACGTGCATCCACACCAGCGAGACAGCAGCGACCAGGAACATGAGCATGAAACAGCTCGTCCAGACGCCCGTCAGGTCGTTCAGCGCGCCGAAGGCGATTGGCAGCACGAAGCCACCCAGCCCACCGACGAGGCCGACGACACCGCCAACGGCGCCGACATGCTTGGGATAGTATACCGGGATGTGCTTGTAGACCGCCGCCTTGCCCAGGCTCATGAAGAACCCGAGCACGAAGGCCACCACGGTGAAGGGAATCAGGCCCATCTCCAGCGTGAAGGAGATCGGCCCGGTGATGCCTTTCACGATGTACTGGGTCGGCGGATAGGACATCACGAAGCAGGCCGCCACCGAGACGCCGAACGTCCAGTACATGACCCGCCGGGCGCCGTACTTGTCGGAAAGCACACCGCCATAGACGCGGAACAGGCTCGCCGGCACCGAATAGGCGGCACCGATCATACCCGCCGTCGTGATATCAAGTCCGTAGACGCCGATCAGGTAGCGCGGCAGCCAAAGCGCCAGGGCCACGAAGCCACCAAAGACGAAGAAGTAATAGAGCGAGAATCGCCAGACCTGGATATTGCGCAGCGGCTCCAGCATGGCTGAAATCGACTCCGGCTTGGTACCAGCCTTGCGCCGCGCCGCGACCTGGGGGTCGTCTTTGGTTGTAAGCCAGAAGGCCAGCGCCGTGATCACCAGGGCGATCGCCCAGATGTCGGCGACGGCTTTCCAGCCGTAGGCAACCATGATGAAGGGCGCCACGAACTTGGTGACGGCCGCACCAACATTGCCAGCACCGAAGATGCCCAGCGCGGTGCCCTGTTTGCCCGGCCCGTACCAGCGCGACACGTAGGCGATGCCGACGGCGAACGAGCCGCCGGCGATGCCGACCCCGAGCGCGGCCAACAGGAAGGTCGGATAGTCGTAGGCGTAGGTAAGCAGCCAGGTAGCCACCGCTGCCGCGATCATGACACCGACGTAGACGATGCGCCCACCGTACTGGTCGGCCCAGATGCCGAGAATGAGGCGGATCAGCGAACCGGTCAGGATCGGCGTCCCCACCAGCAGACCGAACTGCGTATCGGTAAGGCCAAGGTCTTTCTTGATCTGAATACCGATGATGGAAAAGATCGTCCAAACGGCAAAGCAGACCGTGAAGGCGAGCGTACTCATGCCGAGCGCCACGCCCCGCCCCTCTGGAGAGACCTCTTGAACACTCGTCGGTCGCTGCATCGGATTCCCCCCGCTGCGTCAAAAGCCGATGACGCAGGGAAAACCATCGGGGCGACACGCGGTGGGCTACTTGACACAAATCAAGTCCAGCAGCGCTGGCGGGATTCTTCGTCTATTTGTTCTCTTTTGCGAACGGATACCGTTCACATTTGGTAAGTACTGGACCGGCGTGCTGTTGAGCCATGTCAACGAAGAACAGAAATGAATGGCGCAACGATGCCTCAAGTGGGAAGGCATAACTCCATCATGCGCACAACCGACCTGCCGCTGATCCGTCGTTCACGCCTGTTCGCCCAGGTGGGCGAACCGGATCTCGCGGCGATGTTGACGGCCTGCTTCGTCCAGACGCTACCTGCCGGCGCAGTACTCTGCCGCCAGGGCGAGAAGGCGGAGTTTCTCCACATCGTCCTGTCG
>JAESFZ010000385.1_pt1 | contig 16866 bp, 14 predicted proteins | sample 9269561 | NCBI WGS metagenome assembly JAESFZ01 (sample SAMN14515552, study PRJNA621657) | algae metagenome | isolation source: Tildeniella nuda ZEHNDER 1965/U140 and co-occurring heterotrophs from wet... | place: Switzerland: Stansstaad, Zurih | collected 1965-01-01
GGGTGAAGGCATTGACCGGGCCGCCCTTGACGACATGCACCGTGACCTCGTGCTTGTAACCCGCTTCCTTCGCGAGATCGTTGGCCAGCCGGTTGATCGCGGCGAGGCCGGCCTTGCCCGTGCACTCCTCCTCGTCCGCAATCAACTGGTCGAGCACCGTCTCGCCGAGCTTCACCTGCCACGAATAGGGCAGAAGCGGCGCGGCATAGCCGGTGCCGTATTCAACCGCGCTCCAGAACAGGCCGATCAGCGCGACGATCGCCAGCGAATAGGCGCCGAGCCGCGGCGCGACCTTCACCGGCTCGAGCGCCAGCGGCTTCAACGCCGGCACCAGCGCGGCGAGCTGCTTGCGCCAGGCCGGATCCTCGATCGCCAGCCGCGCCTCGCTGCCGCGCACGGTCACGGGTGGCACGGCCTCGTGCTGCGAATCGCCCAGCACGGAAAGGTCCGCGACCGGCCAGCGCGCGACGATGCTCGAATCCGCTGGCCGATAGATCACCAGCTCGCTGGCGGTGACGCGCAGCATCACTTCCTGCACCCCGGCGGTATGGCCGTCATAATATCGGGCGGCCATCGTCAGACCCCGCTCACGTCGAACAGGTCGAGCAGGCCCTCGCCGTAGGTCGGGCCGAGGTCGGTGGGCTGACGGATGTCGCCACCCAGCGGCGCGCCGTAGATCCAGAGTTGTCCCGCGATCAGCTTCATCGTGCGGTGCATGACCCATGGCCAGCCGATACCCAGGGTCAGCAGCACGATCAGGTAGTTCAGCACCAGGAAGCCCCACATCTGGCGCGTCGACAGCGCCGTCGCGAACAGCACGTTGCCGGCGCGGCTGCGGGTCACGAGGTAGCGCATGAGGTAGGCCTGCCACCAGCAGCGCAGCGGCAGGATCAGCAGGCCGAACAGCAGATAGGCGGCGAAGCCGACGGCCAGCACGACCACGACGGTCCGCAGGCTGGGATGGGAGAAGAGCTTCTGGAGATCCTCGAACGTGAAGCCCAGGCTTTCGATCGTGCCGCCGATCAGGGCGAAGGTGGCGCCGGCCGCGATCGCCCAGGCCAGGATGTTCAGGAAGTAATAGCCGATGTAGCGGCCGTAGATGTCACCGGCGCGGCCCGCGAAGGTGAAGCCCTGCGTGCCGACCCGCGCGTTGACGATGCGCGGCCGCGCCAGATTCACGGATACGACCGGCGTGAGCAGATAGGCCGTCGAGGCGTTGGCGAAATGAAGGAACGTCGCGATGGCGCCGTAGCGCCAGGCCGAGCCCGCCATGCCGCAGCGGATCCCGCGCCAGCGCGTGCGCGAGAGCTTGTAGCGCAGGCCTGCATAGTGCCCGACATAGGCCAGCGGAAAGCCGATCAGGAACACCGACAGCGAGAAGATGTCGAACATGCCGAAACTGGCGAACGGCTTCTGGTGGAAGACATATATCCAGACCACGTACATCAGCCCGGCCCACGCCGCGATCAGCAGGAGCGCCAGCAGGAAGCCGATCATCAGCTCCCGCCCGCGGCCGCGATATTCGAAGCGGTCGCCCAGCACCGACATATGGTTCCAGACATAACGGCGGATGCGCGTGCGGCCCCAGAAGCGCGACCAGCCGAGCGTCACCAGCATCAGCGCCAGATGGCGCAGGTAGATTGCATAGAGTTCGCCCAGCCGCCCGTCATAGACCGGCCGGCTCGGTGTCAGGTCGGGTTGCCAGGCCGTGCCGGGCGGGGAGGTCGGGCCAGATGGGCCGGACGTTTCGGGGCTCGGCCGGTTTGCCGGCTCACTCGCCGCCTGCTGCCAGGGAGAAGACGCTTCACTCAACTCCCTGATACCCCGCCGCAATGCAAAATTTTCGATGCTGCAATGCAGCATGATCTGGTGTAGGCCAGTCTACGTCAACAGGACTGCGAACCGCCACCATGACCCTGCCCAATCGCGACAAGCCCTGGCTCATCCGGACTTATGCCGGCCATTCCACGGCCGAGAAGTCGAACGAGCTCTATCGCACCAATCTCGCGCGCGGCCAGACTGGCCTCAGCGTCGCCTTCGATCTGCCGACGCAGACTGGCTACGACAGCGACCACGTACTGGCGAAGGGCGAAGTCGGCAAGGTCGGCGTTCCGATCTCCCATCTCGGCGACATGCGCGCCTTGTTCGACGGCATCCCGCTCGACCGGATGAACACGTCTATGACCATCAACGCGCCGGCCGCCTGGCTGCTCTCCCTGTATATCGCGACCGGCGAAGCCCAGGGCGTCGACCGCTCGAAGCTGCAGGGCACGACGCAGAACGACATCATCAAGGAATATCTCTCGCGCGGGACCTACATCTTCCCGCCAGAGCCGTCGCTGCGGCTGACCGCCGACACGATCGGCTTCACCTATCGCGAGGTTCCCAAGTGGAACCCGATGAACGTCTGCAGCTATCACCTGCAGGAAGCCGGCGCGACGCCGGTGCAGGAACTCGCCTTCGCGCTCGTGAACGCCATCGCCGTGCTCGATGCGGTGAAGGCGCGCGGCCAGGTGCCCGACGCCGACTTCCCCAAGGTGGTGGGCCGCATCTCCTTCTTCGTGAATGCCGGCATCCGCTTCGTCACCGAAATGTGCAAGATGCGGGCGTTCGCGGAGATGTGGGAAGACATCACGCTGAACCGCTACGGCGTCGCCGATCCCAAGCAGCGCCTGTTCCGCTACGGCGTGCAGGTGAATTCGCTCGGCCTCACCGAGCAGCAGCCGGAGAACAACGTCTATCGCATCCTGCTCGAGATGCTGGCCGTGGTGATGAGCAAGAACGCCCGCGCGCGTTCGGTGCAGTTGCCCGCGTGGAACGAGGCGCTCGGCCTGCCGCGGCCGTGGGACCAGCAATGGTCGCTGCGCCTGCAGCAGATCGTGGCCTTCGAGACGGATCTTCTTGAATACGGCGACATCTTCGACGGCAGCAAGGAGATCGCCGCGCGCGTCGAGGCGCTGAAGCAGGAGGCGCTGGCCGAGATGGGCCGCATCGCCGACATGGGCGGCGCCGTCGCGGCCATCGAGGCCGCCTACATGAAGCAGCGGCTGGTCGAATCCAACCTTAAGCGCCTCGCCGCCATCGAATCGGGTGAGCAGACCGTGGTCGGCGTCAACGCCTACACCGAGGGCGCGCCCTCCCCTCTCGCCGGCGGCCAGGATTCGATCCTGACGGTCGACGATTCGGTCGAGCGCGGCCAGATCGAACGACTGAACGCCTGGCGCGCGAACCGCGACGGCGCGGCGGTGAAGGCAGCCCTCGCGGAGTTGGTCGCCGCCACCAAGGAAGACCGCAACGTCATGCCGGCGTCGATCGAATGCGCCAAGGCTGGCGTCACGACCGGCGAATGGACCGAGGCGCTGCGCGGCGTGTTCGGCGAATATCGTGCGCCCACCGGCGTCGCGCGCGCCGCCGGCGTCACCGACGGCCGCCTCGAAGTCACGCGCCGCGAGGTCGACACCGTGTCGCGGCGCCTCGGCCGGCGCATAAAAATCCTGGTCGGCAAGCCCGGCCTCGACGGTCATTCCAACGGCGCCGAGCAGATCGCCGTGCGCGCGCGCGATTGCGGCATGGAAGTCGTCTACGAAGGCATCCGTCTCACGCCCGAGCGCATCGTCAATGCCGCTCTCGAGGAGAGCGTGCATGTCGTGGGCCTGTCGATCCTGTCCGGCGGCCATGTCTCGCTGGTGAGCGACGTGCTCAAGGGCATGCGTGAAGCCGGCATTGGCGACGTGCCGGTGGTCGTGGGCGGCATCATCCCGCCCGCCGACGCCGAGGCCCTGATCGCCGCCGGCGTCGCGCGCGTCTACACGCCCAAGGACTTCGACCTCACGCAGATCATGCGCGACGTGGTGTCGGTGGTGGACGGCGCCTGGAAGGAAGCCGCCTAGCCTCTTCTAGCGCGGCACTGCGACGTTGCCCGCCGCGATGAAGGCGGCGAAATCCTGCCGCCATTGCGCCGCGCCCTCGAGCGTCGCTTCGTAGACCGCGCCGCCGATCGCCTCGCCCACCGCGGTATGGAGGCCGGCATAGGCGTGCGGCGTTCCCGCCTGCGGCGATGCGACGACGATGCAATCCGTCCCGGTGCCGGTGACGGCGGCACCCGCCTCGGCTCGGCCCCAGTCGACGATGGCGGCGGTGCGCGCCTCCGCCACGATCGACAGCGCCTCGACCAGCGCGCCGTCGGTGAGCGGCACGGAGACATGGACCAGCGTGTTGATCGTCCCGGCATGAGGCGCGCGCGCCTTGCGGGCGCCTACCCGCTCGGCATTGGCCAGGCCGACCGTCGTCACGCAGGTCGCGGCAATGCCCTCGACCTCACGCCGCGCGCAGTGATGGCGGCTTATGTCGCGAGAGGTCATGAAGGCCAGCGCATCGGGACGCCCCGCCTCTGCCAGTCGCGCCGCCAGGAACGCCAGAGGATCGACCGAGGGGCCGAGATCGCGATTGCGCACCTCGACCCAGACGATGTCGCGCGCCACGGCAAAGCCCGGATGCAGGAGCGACCATCCCAGCGTGCGCTGCGGCTCGTCGAAGCGCACCGTCAGGAAAGGCGGCGCGCACTCGATGGTGAAGGGCTCCTGGATCACGTCCGAAGCGTCGCGGTCGCGTGGAGCATGGGCTCGACGACGGCGTGGCTGAACAGCCAGGTCTCGGCATGCACCGATTGCCCGTCGCGTCGCAGGACGCGCGAAAGTGCGATCACGTCGGCGGCCTGCGCCGGCCGCAGCACCGTGACGTTCAGATGCGACACGCGCGCGTCCAGACCCGCGGCGGCGCGCAGCGACGTGTCGACCAGCGACAGCAGCGCCGCCATGGTCCATTCGCCTCCCGCAGCCGGTGAAAAGCGCAGGCGCACGTCCTGGTCCTGGCACTCCTCGACGAACACTCCATGGAGGTCGGCGGCGGGCAGCGTGGCGTCGAGCCGCGCCTGAAGTTCGTCTTCGGTCATCGGCGGCACTCTATGCTATCTCCCCGCCCCATGTCCTTCCTCGACCATATCCGCCGCTGCAACAACGCCGATCTCGCGCAGTTCGAGCCGTGGTTCGTGGGGCCTCATCGCGCAGGCTTCGTCCATCGCGACTTCGCCGCCGATGCGGTGCAGGACAGCGGCCTGTTCGAGCGCCGCGACGGAGCCTGGCATCTCGATCCGCGCCTCGACACGCCACAGACGCGCACCGCCGAGGTCCGCGCCTTTCTCCTGGCCCTGCGCGAGCGCGGCTACTTCAAGGGCCTGTGGCGCGAGGAGAGCTACGCCGTGGCGCCGCAGGACGGCGCGCCCTTCCTGATGGCGATGGAGCGTTCGGCCGTGCCGTGGTTCGGCGTGCGCGCCGGCGGCCCGCACATGACGGGCTTCGTGCGTCGCGCCGACGGCCTGCACATCTGGGTGCCGCGCCGCTCCTACGAGAAGCCGACCTTTCCAGGCCAGCTCGACAACACCGTGGCGGGCGGCCAGCCCGCGGGTCTCGGCCTGCACGAGAACCTCGTGAAGGAGTGCGGCGAGGAAGCCTCGATCCCGCCCGAGCTGGCGCAACAGGCCAAGGCCGTGAGCGTCGTCGGCTACTGGAACCAGTCGGGCCAGCAGCTCAAGCCCGACGTGATGACCTGCTTCGATCTCGAACTGCCGCACGACTTCACGCCGCGCGCCAATGACGGCGAGGTCCATTCGTTCGAGCTGTGGCCGGCCCAGCGCGTGTTCGAGACGGTGCGCGACACCGCCGAATTCAAGTACAACTGCAATCTCGTGCTGATCGACTTCTTCGTGCGCCACGGCATGCTGTCGGCCGACGATCCCGACTTCATCCCCATCGTGGCGGGGCTCAGGATGATGTACGCTCCGCGCAACGGTTCAGGCTGAACGACGGCACGTCCGAAAGGTGGCGGTCCCGATGCCACGACAGTCGCTCATTGTCGCGCTGGCAGCAGCGTTCGTTTCTCCTGCCGTGGCGCAGGATGGAACTCATGGCCAGGGCCATACCGAGCATCACGACTGGTACCAGAAGCTGAAACGGCCGGGCTCCAACGCGTCGTGCTGCAGCGGCACGATCAACGGCGTCGAAGGCGATTGCCGTCCGACCCGTGCCTACCAGAAGGACGACGGCACCTGGGTCGCCCTGCTGGACGGCCGCTGGGTGCAGGTGCCGCCCAAGGTCGTGCTGCAGGAACTCGCGCCGGACGGGCGCAGCCACATCTGCGCCAACAAAACCGGCAGCATCTTCTGCTTTCTGGGCGGATCGCCCAAGTCGTAACCGACTTGGGCGAGGCGGCCGAGCTTCGCTCAGCCGTCACGCTGGCGGCGAGATGTTCGCTTCCTTGATGACCTTGCGCCACTTCTCCGTCTCGGCGGCGAGGCGCTTGCCGTAATCGGCGGCGCTGCCACCGACCAGGACGAAGCCGAGGTCGACGAGCTTCTTGGCCGTTGCAGGATCGCGCAGCAATTCGTTGAAGGCCGCGTTCAGGGCCGCGACGATCGGCTCGGGCGTGCCGCCCGGCGCCATCACGCCAAAGAACACCGCGCCCGTCAGGTTGGCGGGCAGGCCCGCCTCGGCCACGGTCGGCACGTCCGGCAGCATCGGCACGCGCTTTGCGGCTCCGACGACCAGCCCGCGCAACCTGCCGTCCTTCACCGCGAGGCCGCCCGGGAGCAGCGTGTCGGAGAACAGCATGACGTGGCCGCCCAGCACGTCCTTCAGCGCATCGGCGCTGCCCTTGTAGCCGATATGCTCGAGCTTGATGCCCGTCTCCATCCTGAGCTGCTCGCCCCAAAGATGCGGCATGCTGGCGTTGCCAGCCGAGGCGTAAGGTATCGGCGAGCTCTGCGTCTTCGCCCAAGCGATGAATTCGGCCATCGTCTTGTAGGGTGCGTTGGGATTGCAGGCGAGAAGCAGCGGCATGTCGACATAGCTGCAGATCGGTGCCAGATCCTTCACCGGATCGTAGGGCAGTTTCAGGCCGAACGACGTATTGGTGGCGACGGGAGCCGCCGCCATGAGGATCGTGTAGCCGTCGGGCTTCGCCTTGGCGACGATCTCGGTGGCGATGATCGTGCCCCCGCCCGGCTTGTTGTCGACCAGCACCTGCTGGCCGAACTTGTTCGTCAGGTACTCCGCCGCGATGCGCGCGGAGGTGTCGGTCGCGCCGCCCGGCGCATAGGGCACGACGAAGCGGATCGGCTTGTCGGGGAAGGTCTGGGCACGCGACGGCAACGGTGCGAGGGCCAGGGCCGCAACGGAGCCCAGTAGATGGCGACGCTTCATGATTTCCTCCCTGAAGGTTCTTCTTCGTCTTGCTTGGCATGAGTATCGGCGACGGGCCGGAGCAGAGCTAGCCCCTCGACCACCCGCGCCACGGCATGCGAAACTCGCTCCCTGTAAATTCGAGGGATCAGGCGTGGCGCGCGACGGGCAAGGGTTGGAGCTGGGCAATGCGGACGAGGGCGCGGTCGCCGCGCTCGATTTTGTGACGCAGGAATGGCTGGGCTTCGGCAAGCGGTTCGCCGACTTCATGGCGGCCGCCGACCGTGAGGAAAAGTGCCTGATGCTCCCACTCGTGGCGGCGAGTCTGGTACTCACGATGTATTCGCCGGAGAGTCAGGCCGCGGCCAAACGCTACCTGTCGCGCGCGCAGCAGATGACGCCGGGTGCCGGCGCGCGCGAGCGAGCATGGCTCGGGGCCATCGAGTTCTGGGTCGAGGGCGACACCGACCGCAGCCTGCAGCAGTTCCGTCGGATCGTCTCCGAATGGCCGCGCGACCTGCTGGCCGGCAAGCTGGCGCAGCTGCTGGCCTTCAACCGCGGCGAGGCTGAGACACTGCTCGATGTCGGCGAGAAGCTCGTCGCCGCAAACCCGGACAACCGTTTCGTCTGGGGCATGTACGCGTTCGGCCTCGAAGAATGCAATCGCCTCGACGAAGCAGAGGCCGCGGCGCGCAAGAGCCTGGCGCTCGACCGCAACGACCCATGGGCGCATCACGCCATCGCGCATTGCTTCGAGGCGCGTGGCCGGCTGCTGGAGGGCGTCACCTTCCTCAATTCGGTGTCCGACACCTGGGCCGACTGCAACTCCTTCATGCAGACGCACAACTGGTGGCACCTGGCGCTGTTCCTGATCGATCTCGATCGCACCGACGAGGCGCTGGCGCTGTACGACGATCGCGTCTGGGGCGTGTGGAAGGAGTTCTGCGAAGACCAGGCCAATGCCGTCTCCCTGCTGGCGCGGCTGGAATTGCGCGGCGTAGATGTGGGCGCGCGCTGGACCGATCTCGCGACCTACCTCAAGCCGCGCCTGAACGAACATCTCTCGGCCTTCCACGACGTCCACTATCTCTACGGGCTGGCGCGCGCCGGCGACCGCAGCGCTGTCACCGAGATGCTGGCGAGCCTGGAGGATCGCGCCGGGCGTGCCCGGCCGTTCGAGCGCGAGACCTGGGCCGATTGCGTGGTGCCGCTGGCGCACGGCCTCGCCGCGCATGCTTCCGGTGACACGGCGACCGCCGCGCGCCTGATCGGCCAGGCGATGCCGCACCTGCGCACGCTGGGCGGATCGATCGCGCAGCGCGCGCTGTTCGGCGCCATCCATCTCGACGCGCTCATCCGCGCCGGCTGGAACGACGCGGCGCTGGCGATCCTGCAGGCCGACGAGCGCGAGCGTCCGGGCGTGGCGGCGACCAAGCGCGCGCTGGCCGACGTCTATCGCAAGGTCGGCCGCACCGAACAGGCGCTGGCCGCCGAATACCAGGCCGAACAGCTCGCCCGCCAGTATCGCGCCGCCCACACGAGAACGGGAGAAGCGGCATGACGCAGGATCTCACACAGGCGAGCGCGGCCGAACTCGGACGGCTCTACGCCAAGGGCAAGGCCTCCCCGGTCGAGACGATGAAGGCGGTTCTGGCGCGTGCCGGGACGCTTGCGACGACCGTGAACGCGCTCTGCCATGTCGATGCCAAGGCCGCGCTGGCCGCGGCGCGTGCGTCCGAGAAGCGCTGGAAGAAGGGTGAGCCGCGCTCGCCGCTCGACGGCGTGCCGGTCTCGATCAAGGAACTGGTGCGGGTGAAGGGCTGGCCTGCCTCGATGGGCAGCAAGCTCACCGACAAGACTCCCGTCGACGCCGACGCGCCCGCGGTGGCGCGGCTGCGCGAGGCCGGCGCGATCGTCTTCGCGCAAAGCACCAGCTCCGAATACGGACACAAGGGCGTGACGGATTCGCCGCTGCACGGCATCACGCGCAATCCATGGAACACCGGCATGACGCCGGGCGGATCGTCCGGTGGCGCGGGCGCGGCCGTGGCGGCCGGTCTCGGCCCGATCGCCATCGGCACCGACGGCGGCGGCTCGGTGCGCATTCCCGCGAGCTTCAACGGGCTGATCGGCCTCAAGGCCACGTTCGGCCGCGTGCCGGCCTGGCCACCCTCGATGACCGGCGACCTGTCCAACACCGGCCCGATGGCGCGCACCGCGCTCGATGCGGCGTTGATGATGAACGCCCTCGCCCGTCCCGATCCGCGCGATGGCCATGCCCTGCCCGAGGACGACACCGACTACACGAGGAAGCTCGGCAGGCTTCCGAAGACACTGAAGGTCGGCTTCGCGCTGCGCCTCGGCGACCATCCGCTCGACATCGAGGTCGCCGCGATGGTCACGAAAGCCGCGCGCCAGTTCGAGGCGCTGGGCTGCACGGTCGAAGAGGTCGAGGCGCCCTTCTCCTTCGGCGAGGCCGGCCGCGCCTTCGTGATCCATTGGCTCTCGGCGCTGCAGCGCCTGCTGCAGGTCTTCCCCGAGGAGCGCCACGGCGAGTTCGATCCAAGCCTGCTGGCCGGCGCCAGGGCGGGCCTGCGCTACACGCTGCAGGACGTGGTGAATGCACAGGTGACTCGGCGCGACCTCACGCTGGCCTGGAACCTGTTCTTCGAGAAGTACGACCTGCTGCTGACGCCAACCGTTGCGGTCCAGCCCTTCGCGGCAGGCACCAACCTGCCGCCCGGCCCCGACGGCAAGGGCAACATCATGTGGTCGCCCTACACACCGCAGTTCAACCTCTCGCGCCATCCCGCGGCGACGGTGCCGTGCGGCCTGTCACGGCAAGGCCTGCCCGTCGGGCTGCAGATCGTGTCGGCGCACTACAAGGATGCGCTGGTGCTGCGCGCCGCCGCGGCCTATGCCGAAGCCCACCCCTTGAAATTCCCTGTCCTCCCGGAGATCAAGTAGATGACCGCCGACCTTGCGATGATGCCGGCCCACGAGCTGGTGAAGCTGTTCAAGGCCCGCAAGGCCTCGCCCGTCGAGGCGACCAAGGCGGCGCTGGCCCGCGTCGACGCGTTCAACGGCCAGCTCAACGCCTTCCAGCATCTCGATCCCGATTCGGCGATGCGCCAGGCGCGCGCCTCGGAGAAGCGCTGGAAGAAAGGCGGCAAGCGCCTGAGCGACATCGACGGCGTGCCAATCACCATCAAGGACATGGTGCTGACCAAGGGCATGCCGACGCGCATGGGCAGCCTCGCCACCGATGCCGACGGCCCCTTCACCGTCGACGCGCCGGTGGCGCAGCGGCTGCGCGAGGCCGGCACCGTGCTGCTCGGCAAGACCACCTCCCCCGAATATGGCTGGAAGGGCGTCACCGATTCGAAGCTGTTCGGCGCCACGCACAATCCGTGGAAGATCGGCCGCACGTCCGGCGGATCTTCGGGCGGCGGCACCGCGGCCGAGGCGGTCGGCATGGGCAATCTCGCGATCGGCACCGACGGCGCGGGCTCGGTCCGCATCCCCTGCTCCTTCTGCGGCCTGTTCGGCTTGAAGCCCACGCAGGCGCGCGTGCCGCTGTTTCCGATGTCCGCGCAGGGCACGCTCTCGCACATCGGGCCGATGACGCGCACCGTGCGCGACGCTGCGATGATGATGAATGTCATCGCCCGCCCCGACCCGCGCGACCCCTATGGCCGTCCTGACGATGCCGAGGACTATCTCAAGGGTTTCGACAAGGGCGTGAAGGGCCTGCGCATCGCCTATTCACCCAACCTGGGCTTCGTCGAACGCGAGAAGATCGACCGCGACGTCGCTGTCGCCGTCGAGCAGGCGGTCAAGGTGTTCAAGACGCTCGGCGCCAAGATCGTCGAGGACCAGCCCGACTTCATGGGCCTCGATCCGCGCAAGATCCTGAATGCCCACTGGCAGTCGAACGTCGCGCTGCTGCTCAAGAGCTTCAGCGCCGAGAAGCGCGAGCTGATGGATCCGGGCCTGGTGAAGGCCGCCGAGTACGGCGCGCAGCTCGGCCAGGAAGCGGTCGTGACGGCGATCCACCAGCGCCAGACGGTCTCGGCGATCATGAACCAGTTCATGGCCAAGTACGACCTGCTGCTGACGCCCACCATGCCGATGACCGCCTTCGCGGTGAACGAGAACGCGGCGTGGGGCGGCGACGGTGTCGACATCGGCTGGACGCCCTTCACGCTCGCCTTCAACCTGACGCGCCAGCCGGCCGCCACCATCCCCTGCGGCCTCGACCGCGACGGCATGCCGATCGGCCTGCAGATCGTCGGCGGCCACGCCCGCGACGCCCTCGTCCTGCGCGCCGCGGCGGCCTACGAACGCGTCCGCCCGATCCCCGCGCCGCCGATGGCGCACCAGATCTGATGTGAAGGCTGGCGCGTCCGATGGCCCTGAGCCGCCAGACGCGCCTCTACATCCTGCTCGGCGTGGCGCAGGTCGCCGCGCTGGCCGCCCTGGCCTGGTTCGCCGAGCGGCAGGTCGCGCTAGGGCCGACCGACAAGCTCGGCTGGCGGCCCTTCACCTGGCCGCTTTCGACGGAGCGCACGCCGGCGGGACGCGCCTATAGCGGCGAGGATCACGACGTCTTCGTCTGGCTGACGCTCGACGGCCTCGGCACCGGCGACTGCCCCGAGGGCATCGCGAGCGATGCCGCCCTGGAACGCGCCGTCGACATCCGGATACTCGACCCGCGCTTCGAACCCGTCGGCCGGGGCGAACGCATCCGCGTCACCGACCTCACGGGCTGGACCCGCGTCTACGTCCACCGCCGCAACAACAAGTCCCTGCGCTACGGCGAGGCCGTCGCCGTGGCCTACAAGTGCGACGTCATCACCGCGATCATCGACGGCGACGCGCGCGATCCGGCCAGACGCAAGCTCGCGCACGAGTTCCTCGAATCGAACACCGCGCAGGTCTGGATCAACAAGCAGCTCGAGGGCCGTTAGCCCTTCAGCGCACTGGCTGAAATCGCCGCTTGGACGCGCGTAATCACAGACGAAAAGGGCTCTAGTGGTTGTCTTTCATGCATGAATCCTCGAATCTCTTTATCCTGACGATGTATAGCCCGGCGGTTTACTCGGCCTCTATGGGCTTGGCGTAAAGCGAGCTTTTCCACGTCATCGACGCCCTCTCTTACGCAGAGACTAAGCAACCCGAGGTCAAGAGGTGGCTCTTGTGCTTCTAGTCCAAGCGCCGCCCGTGCAGCCTTGAATATTTGAGCAGGAAGAGCAAACACATACGCGAGTTCTGGGACAAGCCGAACTACGAACTCGCGAGCAATCTCGCAATTACCCAAACGATGCATCGGCGTGCCGAAAGCCAATTCGAGGTCGGACAGTGTCGCTCCACTCATCCACCCCGCGAGAAGTAGACGCAAAATCGGTAATGCGTGCTTTCCACGCTCACCATCGGTCTCTAATTTCTTGTACGGCGCTCCGAGTAGTCCTTCCAAATTCTCCCTGCGAATCAATTGGGGAATCAATTCAGGCTTCGTCGACAGCCAATCCATCAGCCAATCTCGCCACTCGACCACCGTTGCTTCGCTTCTAATCGTCCCAGACAGAGGGATACTAAGCTCTCGAATGACGTCAGTCGGAATGCCTGCGGCTGCAGCCAGTTTATCGGCCCAAGAAGATGCATCCGGTGCCTCCTGCTCTGAGCGCCGCAGATCAATTGCCGCTTGAATTCTAGCTTTCAGCCAAACTTCGTCACCACGCGCTCTAGCGCGGAACGCGCCGAAGGACCGGCTCAAAAGAGAACGAACGGCTTCGTCATCCTTCTCTGCGTTCGCCGCGTCGCCTGCTGGCAAGCGCCGCACAAAGTATTTAGCGATGGCCGAAGCGTCTGTCGTAGCCAAATGAATCTGATTAAGGACCGCAGTTATAGGGTCATCTATCAGTAGACACTGGTCACTTTGCGAAAATATCGCTTGCAAATCAGTCCAATGATTATGAATTGTGGCGCTAACATTATCGAAGTGGACAACCTTACTGGGTACGACCAGGACGAATCCATACGATCCGTCTCCAGCTCTCCCTGCCCGCCCCGCTGCATTCAGGAGTTCGTGCGCCTCGAGCTTCTCTACCTTGTTCGCATTTGGATCGAAGCGGCTATCGCCTGCGATTATTACGACCTCGCTTGGTAAATTCATTCCCTGAGCAAGTGTCGACGTCGCGATAATAACATTTGCACCGTCTTTTCTCCTGAACAGAGACTCGTGCAAATTTCGCTCAGCTGGCAGGAGTAGGCCGTGATGGCTGACCGCAGCTGAGATCAGCAAATCGTTCTCGACATCGATGTAGAGCCGACTAGCATCGCCAAGTTCATCTACAATTGTCGCGTAGAGATGCTTTTCTTCAGCGGTAAGCGCGCAGTTTGCGGACCCTAACTGAGCCGAAACAGTCTTGATCGCTCCCCCAACAAGCGGAATCGTCTGCGTGAAAATCAGGGTCTTTAAGCGCTGTTTTGCTGCCCCGCCCGCCACACTTGCAGCAACCTGATTGGCATTTGGAGTGAGATACCAGCTCTTATCCTTCGCGGTCCCAGTTGATAATCTGACCTCGTGTTCCAAAAGCGGGAGCAACGAATAGTCGTTTCGCGCGGTCGACTGCCAAGTCTGGCGCAAACAAAAAAATCCGAATGGCTGCGCTTTGAGTTCGCGCGCAACGTCTGACGGTGGCTTTACATTGGTAACTTGCTGACGAGTCTGGCGAAGTTTTTCGTTTAAGCGCCGCACTTCGGCAACGCCGTAGACAACGCAGCCCCGCACCTGTCGCGTCGGCTTCCAGGTCAAAGCCAACGCGAGGCAGGGCCTTCCGGTCAGCTCACCTATCCACTCCGCCAACTCCGATGCATTCATCATCATTGCAGACAGCAGCAATAGATCAGCCGTTGGGGCTACTGCTGTAAAATTCAACACACAAAGCATCGCATCGAGAGCGCGCCTACTGCGATCTATCCCCCGTGGATGAAGAAGATGACACTCGTCAAAAATCAAAAGGCCTACGTCGACAAAAGCCTCGCGATCAAAACTCAGCAGCGTTAAACACCGCTCTGGTGTCATGACCGAAATCGACGGCAATACCTCAGAAGCAACGTCAAATGGCGATTGTTCGGCTCGCTCTCTTTGCAACTCTGCTGCTGGAAACGTGACGGCAAGTGCCTTTGCCGTTTGGTCTACCAACGCCAATGTGGGGGCAAGAAACACAACCTTCAGCCCCCGCAGCAACGCCGTAGCGATCTTGAGCTCTGCGAGGGTAGATTTACCAGCTCCAGTAGGAAAACTGACTGCTGCCGAGACGCCCCAGTTCAAATAGCCAGCGCTGATCGCTTGTCGATGATTTCTCCAAAGATAAGGTCGACGGTCAGCTATGCCCAGCATAGCATTATGCCAACGACCGCCATCTAAGCCTTTGGGCGCGGGTATATTGATTACTGCCGCTGCTTGGAGATCTCGTGTGGCCGACAATAGCAGTGACGCCAGATGATACGGCCCCGGATAGAGGGCATATCCCCCTTCTATATCGGACTCCACACTGGTTGGATCAGCGCTCAGCTTCTTAACTCGCTCGAATATCAAGCTGGCATCTTGCTCAATTAGTTCGACACCTTCCGGAAAGCCAAGCATGGAGGCGGCTAATGAGCGTATTCCATTGAATATAAGGAAATACAGCGCTCGCACCGCGCGGCTGATCAGACCTCCCAATCGCATTTGATCCGCTTGAGGTACACTCATCTGCAGAATTGCATGGAGCTGACCGTTCGCCAGGTTTCTAATGGCAATTAGAACCGCTTGCTCAACAATATCTTCTGCGACGACGTCAATCGACTTCGCCATCTCCGACGCATCCGCGGTAGCTTCAGCAACGAGAAACAACACCGTCGCGGCCACATCTGACGATATTGCCTGATGACCTACTTCACTGGTCTGATGAGCGGCCACTAAGCGCTCCGCTAAAAGACAGACATAGTGCGCTGTCCCAGCGACAAATGCCGCCGCGGCCCTGTTCTCCCTATCCGGCAAAGCGGAAACCAATGCCTCGTGTGAGCCTGCAACGCGTTTCAGTTCAGAAATGGTGGCAGTCAATTCTTCCGGTATTGCGGCAGCGGATCCTGCATCTCGCAACCTGACACGCGCGGCGATTATGCTGGCGTATGCATTTGTGAAGCGCTGAGGAAGATCGGCTAGATCAAGACCATCTAGCGGAGGAGCCGACGCAATGAGCGCGACCGTATCCGCATCAAACATTTTTGACGCTCGCTTTAGCCGAAGCTATTGCCTGCTCCGCCAACTCAGCCATCCACTTTCTTAGCTCGGCGACGTAGAAGGTTTCACCGCGCCTCTTCTCGTTCTCTCCCGGAACGATCGTGTCGTAATCCTTAAAAAGTCGCTTGCGACCCTTCTCACTTGCATGCGTGTCACCGACCGTAATGCAAACTCGGTAGCGACGAACGTTCTTCCAGAGGACTGCCTCGATAGCCTTGTCTGGATTCAATGCTGGGCGTGTATGCAGTAATGTGACGACCTCAGCGACAAGAACATTTTCGCTCTTTCCTTTTTCAAAGCTCTTGAAGTCCTCCCACACTTCGTCGCGAATGACATCTCTTGGACTGTCTGTCGCTTTGTCTTCAAAAATTATCGCCGCCTTAACTAGGCCGTCGGCGCCCACTTCAAGTTCCAGACCATCAAATCCTTTGTGAGCGTGTATCATGTGCGGCGGCCTAATAAGACCTCGAGGGGAGATGGTGCGCGCGGCGATCCACGACATCACTTGAAACATCCACCCATCGCGATGCCAAGGGTCAGCACCCGAAACACTAAGGAGCTCAATTGCGCCTGCAAGAGTCGCTGCTGAGGTCGGTTGAGGTCCAAGCTCGGCTCCCGCAAGTATTTGTTGCACACGCCACGACTGACCCAACGCCACGCCGCCAATATCCATCGCCAATGCGGACTGGTCTGCAATTGTCCAAGTGTGGCCAAAGCAAAGATCATTATAATTGAAGGGCGTCAGCTTGATCGACATCGTGCAACAGCCAGACTCAGATGGACAACAGCGTAGAATTTTCGCGTCTGCTTGGCTACCACTTTTGGTTGTCTCGGCATGTCGCCGTCCGGACCAATCGGACTAGAGCATGGGGTCTAAAGCTTCACCGGCTTGCTACGCGCGAAGAACGCGGCGACCGCTGACATCGCCATGCTGGCGAGCCACAGCGCATAGCCTTCGCGGAGGCCCGTCACAGGGTTGGACATGCCGGCCTCGTTGGTGATGACGGTCGTCTCGAACATGAAGGATGTGCCGAGCGCCAAGGCGGCTACGGACAGGATAGTCGCCGGGACCCGGCGGGCGAAGAGTGCGGCAATCCAGGCGGCGAGCAGGAGTGGATTGGCGAACCAGCTCGTGTGACCCAGCACGCCGAACAGCAGGATGCTCCAGCCTGGCCAGTCCGAGCAGATGCCGGAGACGCAGAACGCGTCCTGGGTGAGGCTGGCGGCGAAGAGGATGACGCTGAGCATCAGCGCGACGCGGGCGGTCTTGCTGGTGGTCATCTCGAAAAACCGTCGTCCTGAGCGGAGCCGCCCGAAGGGCGGCGCAGTCGAAGGACCTCT
>JAESFZ010000388.1_pt1 | contig 16671 bp, 18 predicted proteins | sample 9269561 | NCBI WGS metagenome assembly JAESFZ01 (sample SAMN14515552, study PRJNA621657) | algae metagenome | isolation source: Tildeniella nuda ZEHNDER 1965/U140 and co-occurring heterotrophs from wet... | place: Switzerland: Stansstaad, Zurih | collected 1965-01-01
ATAATTTTCAGCCAGCGCCGTGCTTGCGGCGCGCGAATGCGCAAGATAGTCGAACTCCGCCTGTTGTATCCGCCAATCGAAGCCATCTCGGTCGGGAAAGTGATGCAATAGGCCGGTCATCCACCAGGAAAACCGCACCGCCTTCCAGACGCGGGCGAGGGCGCGTGCTGAGTAAGTGGCGAGGCCGGCGTCGGAGTTGTCCCGGTAGTGCCGGTGCAGCGCATCGAAAAGGTAGTGGACGTCGCTCACCGCCAAGTTGAGGCCCTTGGCCCCGGTGGGAGGGACAATATGAGCGGCATCTCCCGCAAGAAATAGGCGACCGAAACGCATCGGTTCAGCGACAAAGCTGCGCAACGGCGCCACGCTCTTCTCGAGGGAAGGGCCCGTCGTCACGCCATCGGCGACGTCGGCGGGTAGGCGCCGGCGCAACTCGTCGAAGAATTTGTCGTCCGACCAGTTCTCCACTCGGTCCTCTGTCGGAACCTGGATGTAGTAGCGGCTACGCTGCGTTGAACGCATCGAGCACAGAGCGAAGCCGCGGTCGTGATTGGCATAGACCAGCTCGTGAGACGCCGGCGGTCGGTCGACCAACAGGCCAAGCCAGCTAAAGGGGTACGTTCGCTCGTAGCCCCGCGATGCGCCTGTGGGCACGGAATGGCGTGATATGCCGTGAGAGCCGTCGCAGCCTGCGATGAAGTCGCAGCGCAATTCGTGACGCTGACCGTTCGCCCGAAAGCTGACGTACGGCGAATCGGTGTCGATGCCATGCAATGCAAGGTCGTCGGTCTCGTAAATCGTCGGTCGGCTGAGTGCCTGACGCGCCTCGACGAGATCGCGTGTCACCTCGGTCTGCCCATAGATGGTGACCGTCTTGTCGCTCAATTGCTTGAGATCGATGCGATGAAGTGTGCCGCGGAAGGCGAGCGCGAAGCCATAGTGAACGAGACCTTCCTGCGCGAGGCGCTTGGCGACACCGGCTTCATGCAGCATTTCGACCGTGCCCTGCTCCAGGACGCCGGCACGAATCCGCGACAACACATAATCCAGGCTACGCTTCTCCAGGATGACATTGTCGATGCCGGCCCGCGACAGAAGCTGCCCGAGTAGCAGGCCGGCGGGGCCGGCGCCGATGATGGCGACTTGCGTTCGCATTCTCCGAGACCTTTCCTAGCCGGACGTCACTTGGCGTAGCACATTGCAGAATCGCCGGCGCTCATCACCATTCATCAACTGCGATATGCTTTGATCGATTTCGGCGTCCAGACGATGTAGGTGACCAATGAGGGCGATCCCCTTGGGCGTCAGATAAAGCGCGTGCGAGCGGCGATCGTTCTCGAGCGACTCGCGCCGTGTGAGGCCACGCTCCTCGAATATGTCGATGATGGCCACGAGATTTGGCTTCTTGATGCCGAGGGAATTGGCCAACCGAGTCTGGCTCAATCCCGGATTGCTCTCGATCACGGTTAGGATCGAGTACTGAGCCGGACGAATGTCGAACTTTGCGAATAGGTCGAAGAAGCGTTGGAAGACTGCGGTCTGGGCGCGTCTCAGCAGGTAACCGAAGCTGTCGTTCAACCGCCCCAGATCTACCGGTGCTTCGAGCCTTGCGTCTTTTTCTTTCCGCCTGGCAGAGGGCACGTCTTTTCCTCGCGCTTGCCGCTTGTGCGGCCGGGCCAATGAGCCGTCAACACGGCCAGCGACAGGTCACAATAGTTATAAAATATAACTAAATGACTTCCCGCGCAACGGAGGGAAGTGGCGAAGGGAGAACGGCGTCATGCTCGAAGTCGACATCGGCGCGGCTCGGCGATCCTGCTCGTCGAGCAGAAGCTCACCAGCGGGCTGCCGGCTGACGCTCAGACGCTGGAAATGCACCGGCATCTCGCTCCGGCGGAGACGCCGAACCCGTTTGCGAAGAATCAGGAAACTTGTGGCCGCCAAGCGCGGTCTCTGGCGTTTTCGGATGCGAAAAGAGCCCACAAACTACTTAAAGGCTAGCAAGTGGCGACTGGTTGGTAGGCCCGGCAGGATTCGAACCTGCGACATAACCGTTATGAGCGGCTCGTTCTAACCACTGAACTACGGGCCCCCACCGACCTCGATGGTTCCAGCGCGGCCCTTTTACCCTATTCGGTGGGCGGCACGAACATATAGCCGATGCCGCGCACGGTGCGAATGACCGTCGGCTTTTCCGGGGTGGGCTCGATCTTGCGCCGGATACGGGTGATGCGGAGGTCGATGGCGCGGTCGAACGGGTCACGGCTCCTGTGGCTGGTCGTCTCCAGCAGCCAGTCGCGGCTGAGTGGCCGGTTCGGGTTCTCGGCAAAGATCTTCAGCACATCGAACTCGCCCGACGTCAGCGCCACGTCCTTGCCGGCGGCGTCGAGCAGCAGGCGTCGGGGCAGGTCGAGGGTGAAATCGCCCATGCGGACCCGTTCGAGGCGCGACGGCGTCGACTTGTTGACCGAACGCCGCAGCACGCTTTTGCAGCGGGCCAGCAGCTCGCGCGGCTCATAGGGCTTGGCGACATAGTCGTCGGCACCGCTTTCCAGGCCCAGCACCTTATCGACGGCGTCGCCGGCGGCGGTCAGCATGATGATGCCGACCCTTGTGTTGCTCTCGCGCAGCCAGCGGGCGAGCGCGAAGCCGTCCTCCTGGCCGGGGAGCTGGACGTCGAGCAGGACCAGGTCGGGCATGGCGCGGGAAATCTGGCGGCGCATCTGGGCGCCATTCTCGACGGCGATGACGCGCAGGTCGTGGTTGACGAGATAGGTCTCGGCCGCCTTGCGCTGAAATGCGTCGTCCTCGACCAGAAGGATGGAGGGTTGCTGCATAATCAATATTCCAGAAAATGGATGACTTCTAATGCGGAGAAAATACCATTTATTTCCAATGAATTATAGCTCTATCTTGACATCTTTGATACAGTAATTGGGTCTGACGGCCACAGGCTAACCACATGTTGTTTTCATCCTCTTTCCCACGAACCGGAACCGATCCAGGCCGCTGGCCGGCCTCGGGCGGACGCGTTGGGGACATGCGGATCCGCAGCGACCGCCCGTGGACAGCCGGGCGATCGCTTGTCGGAGCCGGGCGCAGCCCGCTTGGACAGCAGGTGGCTGCGCAACGAGTGCCGGCGCGGATGAAGGACGATGTCGGTCGCCGCGGCTGATCCTGCCACCGAAAAGGTGGAGGAAGGCGGCTCGGCCCGGCAGGAGGCTTTCGTCCGCGCCGAGCTCATCCGGCGCCTGTTCGAGGGCTCGGCCCAGTCGCGCTATTTCTCGTTCGTGCTGTGGCCGGTGATCGCGGCGATCTACTGGCGCCAGATCGACTTGCTCGAACTCGGCGGCCCCTTCGTGGCCCATCTCGCCGTCACCTTCGGCTTCGACGTGCTACGGCGGAATTTCACCCGCGCGCGGCCGGCCGACGAGGAAGTGCTGCGCTGGGGCTGGTGGTTCGCCGGGCTTTCCTTCCTGGCCGGTGCCTGCTGGGGCGTGGCGGGCTTCATGCTCGCTTCCAAGGATTTCGAACTCCAGCGCATGCTGCTCGGGCTGGTGCTGCTCGCCACGATTACGACGGCGGTGCCGATCCGGTCCGCGCATCCGCCGACCTTCTATGCTTTCGCGGTCGCCACCACCGCGCCACTGCTGCTCGTGCTGCTGACCTCGGTCGATCCCTTCTTCCAGCTGGTCGGCATCGCGGGCGGCGCCTATGTCGGCCACTTGATGGCCTATGTCCGCGACGTCCATCGCTGGCAGTACGACAACATCGCGCTCGCCTTCCAGAAGGAGGATCTCGCCCGCCGCCTGCAGGTCGCCTACGACGAGGCGCGCCTGGCGCGCGACGCGGCCCTGGCGGCGCAGCGCGAGGCCGAGGACGCCAACCAGGCCAAGTCGACCTTCCTTGCCACCGTCAGCCACGAGATCCGGACGCCGATGAACGGCGTGCTTGGCATGATCGACGTCCTCGAACGCACGTCGCTGTCGGTCGAGCAGCGCGAGTCGCTGGGCACGGTGCGCTATTCGGCATCTTCGCTGCTGCGCATCATCGACGACATTCTCGACTTCTCGAAGATCGAGGCTGGCCGCCTCGACCTTGAGACACTCGAACTCTCGACTGTGGAACTGATCGAGGGCGCGGCCGAGACGCTGGCGCCGCAGGCCGCGGCCAAGGGCCTGAAGCTCGTAGCCTATGTCGCCCCCGACGTGCCCGAGCGGGTGATCGGCGATCCACTTCGCCTCCAGCAGATCCTGTTCAACCTCTTGGGCAATGCCATCAAGTTTACCGAAGCGGGCTCGGTCCGGCTCACGCTGGAGCGTCTGCCTGGAGAGGCGTCCGATGACGTGCGGCTCGCCATTCGTGTCGCCGATACCGGCATCGGCCTCACCGCCGAACAGCGCGAGCGCCTGTTCCAGCCCTTCGTCCAGGCCGACAGTTCGACCACGCGCCGCTTCGGCGGCACCGGTCTCGGTCTCTCGATCGTGCGCCGCCTGGCCGAGGCCATGCAGGGCGACGTCGAGGTCGAGAGCGAGGCCGGCGTCGGCTCGACTTTCATCGTCTCGGTCGGGCTCGCTGCGGCCCAGCCGTCGAGCCAATCGACGCAAGAGCCGCTGCTGAAAGGACTGTCGCTCGATCTGGCGCTGCCCGATCCCGAGGAAGCGCGCGCGATTGCCCGTTATCTCGGCGATGCCGGCGCGACCGTGCGCATCGTGGCGCCTGATGCCTCATTCCTCGGTATCGCGGCCGGCAACGATCGGCGGATTTCCCTGCATGACGGACCTTCTGTCGTCGCCGGCACAGTGTCGGGCCTGCCGCGGCCTTGGCGGCGAGATGTCCTGGTCCGTGCGGTGGCCCGGGCGACGGGCCGGGTGGCCGCGGTCGCGCCGATCGTGGCCGATGTGTCCCGCGGCCATGGCCGGTTGCAGGGTCGCGTGCTGGTGGTCGACGACAATTCGGTCAACCGCAAGATTCTGGCGCGCCAGCTTGAACTGTCCGGCCTCTCGACCGATTCGGCGGCGGGCGGAGAGGAAGCGCTCGTGCTGTGGAATCAGGGTGGCTACGACCTCGTGCTTGCCGATCTCCAGATGCCGACCATGGACGGCTTCGAACTGGCGCGGCGTATCCGGGACAGCGAAGCCTCCGAGCAGCGTCCCCGCACGCCCATCCTGGCCGTTACGGCGAGCACACTGGAAGAGCAGGAACTCAAGAGCCGGGCGGTCGGCATGGACGGCTTCATCACCAAGCCGATTGGCATCGAGCAGCTCAGGGCGACACTCGATGTCTGGTTGAAGGATGCCCGCAGCGAGACCGGGGGGGAGCGGACGAAATGAGCAGCGCTTACGATCGCGACAAGCTCGTCGAACTGTTCGGCGACGATCCCCATACCCTGGCCGAGGTCGAGCGCGAATTCCTCGATACCGCGCGCGTCGCCGAACGCGAGATCACCGGCACCGACGACCTCGCCGCCATCGCCCGTGTGGCGCATCGGCTGAAAGGCGCGTCGGGCATGATCGGGGCGGCGGCGCTGCGCCAAATCGCCGAAGCGGTCGAGCGCGCGGCCAAAGCCGACGACCTGCCGAGCGTGCGGCGCCTGCACGGCATGTTCAGCCAGGAAGTGCGGCGCGTCGCCGAACAGGCCGGCGTCGACGTGGCGTAGTGTGCCGATCTACCCGCGTGGACGTAGCATCATCGTTGCCGAATAGGACAGCAATCCGCGACCGTTTTGCTCGACCAGGCCGCGCAGGAAGGCAATGGACTTGCCGCGCCGAGGGATCTCGACGCGCGTCGTGAGTGGCGCCGTGGCGTCGCCGGCGGAGAGAAACTCGGCCGCGAAGGAAACGGTTGATGGCGCCATGTCGGTCGCAAGCGCCGCGGCACGGGTGATCGCCGAATCGGCGAAGCTCATCAGGTAGCCGCCGTGCAGGGCGCCGCCGGAGTTGCACATCCGGGGCAGCGTCGGCTGGACCACCTCGGTGCCGTCGGACCCGGGCTTGAGATAGATCGGGCCGATATGGCGCGAATAGGCACTGGCGGTGGCGAACAACTCGAAGTCGGCCGGCACCGTCTGGTCCGTCGCCGCGAGAGGACGGGCCGCGTTCTCGTCCTTGCGCGCCATCGCCTTGGCCCGGGCCACATGGCGGCACACGCCCGACCACAGGGCGATCGTCTTGCCCTCCTGGGTGAGGGTACCGCGTGCGAAGGCGAGGCGGCCGGTGACCTGCAGCGGCTCACCGCGGGCCTCCAGCGGCGGCCCGATGCGCGCGCCGTCGAGGAATTCGGCCGCAATGCTCACCGTCATGGCGAAGGAGGTGTTGGTGCCGCCGTCGGCGGCGCGGCCCGCGACCAGGCAGAGCGCGTAGTCGGCGAAGGTCAGTAGCGCGCCGCCATGCACGCCGCCCGCGTAGTTGCCGTGGGCAGCGTGGGTCGGCAACACGCAATGGACGCTGCCCGCCTGCCGCGCATCGCCGTCCAGCTTGTAATAGATCGGACCCATGTGGTCCTCAAACGGATCGGGCGGCACGAACACCGAATAGGCCGCAAGATTGATGTCGGGCACGGGGCGGGGCCTTCCGGTTGGCTCTTGTGGAGAGTTGTTCGGCGGCTCTAATAGGGGAAATTCCCCGAAGAAAAAAGAGCCACGGAGCGAAACGTCATGGCGAGCAGCGTCCATAAGGTCGATATCTCCTGGGATCGTCGTTCGTCCGGTGCGGTGGCGCATGTCGTGTTCGACAATGCGCGCCGCCTGAACGTGCTCAATCCGCCAGCGCTCCTCGACCTCACGGAGGCGTTCCGCTCGCTCGCCCGCGAGGACGATCTGCGCGTCGTGGTGCTGTCGGGTGCCGGCGGCAGGGCCTTCATCGGCGGCGCCGACATCAATCACATGGCGGCGATGCGGAAGGCTGAGGATGGCCGCTCCTTCATCACCCTGGTCCACAAGCTCTGCCAGTCGATCCGGGATTGCCCGGTGCCGGTCATCTGCCGCCTCGAGGGCTACACGCTGGGCGCTGGCCTGGAAGTGGCGGCAGCGTGCGACATGCGCATTGCCGCGGACGACGCCCATTTCGGCATGCCCGAGGTCAAGGTCGGCATTCCCTCCGTGGTTGAGGCGGCGCTGCTGCCGCGACTGATCGGCTGGGGGCGGACCTCGTGGATGCTGCTCACGGCCGAGAACATCGGCGCTGCCAAGGCCGAGGCCTGGGGGCTGGTCGAGGAGGTCGTGCCGGCGTCGAAGATCGCCGAGGCGGTCGAGCGCTGTGTGCATTCGATCGTCGAGGGAACGCCGCTCGCGGTGCGGGCGCAGAAGAGGCTGATGCGCCGCTGGGAACGTCTGTCACTCGACGAGGCGGTGCAGGCCGGCATCGACGCCTTCGCCCAGTCGGTGAGCGATGGCGAGCACATCGCGCCCATGACGGCGTTCGTCAATCGCAAGAGGACGACGTGAGCAATCCCCAGATTACCAAGGGACCAGTCCGCATCGGCTGCCACTCCGGCTTCTGGGGCGACACCGAGACCGCCGCGGTGCAGCTCGTGCGGCACGGCAAGGTCGACTATCTGGTGAGCGACTATCTCGCCGAAGTGACCATGTCGATCATGGCGGCGCAGAAGCTCAGGAACCCGCAGGCCGGCTACGCCGTGGACTTCGTCACGGCAGTCATGGGGCCGCTTGCGCGCGAGATTGCCGAGAAGAAGATCAAGGTCGTGACCAATGCCGGCGGCGTCAATCCGCAGGCCTGCCGCGACGCGGTGCTGAAGGCCTGCGAGGCGGCGGGTGTGAAGCTAAAAGTCGCTGTGGTGCTGGGCGACGATATCCTGCCGCGCGCGGACGAGTTCCGAGCGGCCGGCCTCCGCGAGATGGACACCGGCGCCGAGCTGCCGTCGAAGATCGTCAGCATGAACGCCTATCTCGGCGGCTTCCCGATCGCCCGCGCGCTCGCGGAGGGCGCCGACGTGGTGATCACCGGCCGCTGCGTCGATTCGGCGGTGACGCTGGGCGCGCTCATCCATGCCTTCGCCTGGACGCCGGAAGATCTCGATCGTCTCGCCGCCGGCACCTTGTGTGGCCACATCATCGAGTGCGGCGCGCAGTGCAACGGCGGCAACTTCACCGATTGGCGGCTGGTGCCGGACTACGACAACATGGGTTTCCCCATCGCCGAGGTCGCGAGCGACGGCTCCTTCGTGCTCTCCAAGCCCGAGGGCACGGGCGGGCTGATCACCACCGCCACGGTGGCCGAGCAGATGCTCTACGAGATCGGCGATCCGCGCGCCTACATCGTGCCCGACGTGGTCTGCGACTTCACCGAGGCGCGCTACGAGCAGGCCGGCAAGGATCGCGTACGTGTGTCGGGAGCGAAGGGCCGGCCGCCGACCGACACCTACAAGGTCTCGACCACCTGGCCGGACGGCTACAAGTTCAGCTCGATCTTCATGCTGGGCGGACGCGAGGCGGCGGCCAAGGGACGCCACAGCGCCGAGTCGATCATCAAGAAGACGCGCCGCATGTTTGCCGACAAGAACATGGCCGATTACCGCGACGTCAGCATAGAAATCATCGGCAGCGAGGCGACCTACGGACCGCATTCGCGCACCGCGGACAGCCGCGAGGTCGTGGTCAAGATCGCGGCCAAGCACGACCAGAAGGAAGCGCTGTCGTTGCTGGGTCGCGAGATCTCGCCGATGTCGACTGGCGGCGTGGTCGGCATGACCGGCAGCTTCGGCGCCGGCCGCGTCTCGCCCTCGCCGGTGATCCGCATGTTCTCGTGCCTGGTGCCCAAGACCCAGGTCCCGGTCACCGTCGATATCGACGGCCATCAGATCGCGATGCAGGAAGGCGCCCGCAGCGGCGGCTTCGAGGCGAAGTCGCTGCCGGTCGAGGCGCCGCCTGCCGCGGCGTCGTCGTCGGGCGCGACCGAGACCGTGCCGCTGGTGGCGCTGGCCTACGGCCGCTCCGGCGACAAGGGCGACAACGCCAACATCGGCATCTTTGCGCGCAAGCCCGAATACCAGCCGATCCTCGATGCCGAGGTGACGGAGGAGGCGGTGGCCAGGTACTTCGCCCACCGGATCAACGGAAAGGTCAGCCGCTGGCGGCTGCCCGGCATCAATGGCTTCAACTTCCTGCTGCGCCAGGCGCTGGGTGGTGGTGGTATGGCCTCGCTAAAAGCCGATCCGCTGGCCAAGGCCTTCGCCCAGATGCTGCTCGACATGCCGGTGCGGGTGCCGGCCGAAATTGCCAAGAGACTGGCGGCCTAGACGGGCCCCAGTAGGGGCCAAATGGTGTATTCTGCCGGGACCATGACCGGTCCCTCCAGAACTGCCGAACTGTCCCGGAAGGCCGGGGAGAAGGCCGAGCGGCTGGCTGCCGCCCTGCGGGAAAACCTCAAGCGCCGCAAGGCCCAGGCCCGCGCCAAGGAGCGGGTCGAGCCGGCCCCGGACAAGGACTCCGGTTGAGCCGGGGGGCCCCGTCGTCTAGAAGCGCCTCTACCCCTCTGGAAACACAAGAATGACAATCCTCTCCGACCGCTGGATCCGCCGCATGGCGCAGGAGAAGGGCATGATCGAGCCCTTCGTCGATGCCCAGAAGCGCGAAGGCGTCATCTCCTACGGGCTCTCGTCCTATGGCTACGACGCCCGCGTCGGCAACGATTTCAAGATCTTCACCAATGTGAATTCGGCTGTCGTCGACCCGAAGAATTTCGACCAGAACAGCTTCGTCGACCGCACCACCGACATCTGCGTCATCCCGCCCAACTCCTTCGCGCTGGCGCGCACGGTGGAATATTTCCGCATCCCGCGCGACGTCCTGGTGATCTGCGTCGGCAAGTCGACCTACGCGCGCTGCGGCATCATCGTGAACGTCACACCGCTCGAGCCGGAGTGGGAAGGCCATGTGACGCTGGAGTTCTCCAACACCACGCCGCTGCCCGCGCGCATCTATGCCAACGAGGGCGCGTGCCAGTTTCTCTTCCTCCAGGGCAACGAACCCTGCGAGGTCTCCTACCGCGACAAGGCCGGAAAATACCAGGGCCAGCGCGGCGTCACCTTGCCCAAGATCTGAGGAGTCCCCCACTCATGGATCGCATTCGAATCAAAGGCGGCCGCCAGCTCAAGGGTGAGATCACCGTGTCGGGCTCCAAGAATGCCTGCCTGCCGGTGATGGCGGCGGCGTTGCTGACCGACAAGCCGTTGACGCTGAAGAACGTACCCCGTCTCGCCGACATCACGACCATGATGCAGCTCCTGCAGCAGCATGGAGTCGAGATCCAGGCAGCAGCCGGTGAGAATGGGCACAGCCACGGCACGACGCTGACGCTCCGCGGCAGCAGGATCACCTCGACGACCGCGCCCTACGATATCGTGCGCAAGATGCGCGCTTCGGTGCTGGTGCTGGGTCCGCTGCTGGCACGCGAAGGCGAAGCCCGCGTGTCGCTGCCCGGCGGCTGCGCCATCGGCGCGCGGCCGGTCGATCTGCACATTGCCGGCCTCAAGGCCATGGGTGCCGAGATCGACATCGACGGCGGCTACATGGTGGCCCGTGCGCCCAAGGGCCTGAAAGGCGCGCGCTATACTTTCCCCAAGGTTTCGGTGGGCGCCACCGAGAACCTGATGATGGCGGCCGCTCTCGCCAAGGGCACCACCGTGCTCGCCAATGCCGCACGCGAACCCGAGATCATCGATCTCGCCGAGTGCCTCACCAAGATGGGCGTACCCATCACCGGCATCGGCACCGAGACCCTGACGATCGAGGGTGTGCAGCAACTCAAAGCCGCGACGCATACGGTCGTGCCGGACCGTATCGAGACCGGCACCTACGTCATGGCCGTGGCCATGACCTCGGGCGATGTCGAGCTGGTCGGCGGTCGCCTCGACCTGATGGAGGCTGCCGCCCAGACCCTGCGCGCGGCCGGCGTGGTGATGGAGAAGACAAATCGCGGCTTCCGCGTCACCCGCGCCAACGGTCTGCACGGCGTCGACGTGATGACGGAGCCCTATCCCGGTTTCCCGACCGACCTGCAGGCGCAGATGATGGCGCTGATGACGCGGGCCGAAGGCGCGTCGATGATTACCGAGACGATCTTCGAGAGCCGCTTCATGCATGTGCCTGAACTCGCGCGTATGGGTGCAAACGTCGTCGTGCACGGCGAGTCAGCTTTGGTCCGCGGCGTGCCGAAGCTGCGCGGCGCCGATGTGATGGCGACCGACCTGCGCGCCTCGGTGTCGCTGGCGATCGCGGGCCTCGCCGCCGAAGGCGACACGACCCTGCATCGCGTCTACCATCTCGACCGCGGCTACGAGCGGCTCGAGGAGAAGCTCGCGGCCTGCGGTGCCGACATCGAGCGGCTGAAAGGCTGAGATGGCGGGCAAGCTGAAACTCTCGGCACTCGATGCCGATGACCTCGGCGTGATCTCCGCCGCCGTCCAGGACGCCCTGGTGGCGGTCCGCGACTGTGCTTATTTCAAGGACGAGAAGCGCTTCGTGCTGTTGCTCAACCGCTTCCAGTGGGAGGCCGATCCGGCCGTCGAGGCCCCCCATTCCCGGACCCATTCTGCCCTTGTTTTCAATGAGGTGACGGCGGTCCGGCACCACCAGATCCCGCTCGATGAGCCCGACCGGATGCTGGAATTACTGGCCGTGACGCTGGAAAATGACGGTTCAGTGGCCCTGCGCTTTGCCTCCGGCCGGGCTATCCGGCTGGAAATCGGCCGTCTCGCATGCCATCTGGGGGATGTGGGCGAGCCTTGGCCCACCCCCTGGAAGCCCGCCCATCCGGTCGAATAGCCCTTTCGCGTAGTGCCGGGGCCTCGACGAGGGGCGGGCATTCGTTACTGGAGCAGATGGTCGTGTCGAGCGAAGCAAACGAAAAGCTGATTCTGGCAATCCCCAAGGGACGCATCCTCAAGGAGGCGGCGCCGGTATTTGCACGCGCCGGCATCGAACCCGAGGCTGCTTTCGCCGATCCCGATGCGCGCCAGCTCCGCTTCGCCACCAACCATCCCGACCTCGACATCATCCGTGTGCGCTCGTTCGATGTCGCCACCTTCGTGGCGTTTGGCGCGGCGCACCTCGGCATCGCCGGCGCCGACGTGCTGATGGAATTCGACTATCCGGAAATCTACGCGCCGATCGATCTCGGCATCGGCAGGTGCCGACTGGCCGTCGCCGAGCCCGCCGAGATGGCGAGCAGCGACGATCCGCGGCGCTGGAGCCACGTTCGCATCGCCACCAAGTATCCCGAAGTGACGCGCAAGCATTTTGCGGCGCGCGGCGTGCAGGCGGAGTGCGTCAAGCTCTCTGGTGCGATGGAGCTGGCGCCCTCGCTCGGCCTCAGCCACCGCATCGTCGACCTGGTCGATTCGGGCCGGACACTCAAGGAGAACGGCCTGGTCGAAGTCGAGCACATCGCCGACATCACCTCGCGCTTCATCGTCAACCGCGCCGCGCTCAAGACGCAGCCGGAGCGGGTCGGCGGCTGGATCGATCGTTTCCGAGAGGTCAGTCGTGCCGCCGCTTAGGCTGGATGCCTCGGCGCCGGGTTTCGAGAAAGACTTCTCCGCCTTCCTCGGGCGCAACCGGGACACCGACGAGAATGTCGACCGCGTGGTGGCCGAGATCGTGGCCGATGTGCGCGCACGAGGCGATGCGGCGCTGATCGATTACACGAAGAAGTTCGACCGGTTCGAGAGTGACGCGGCGGGCCTGCGGATCGGTGAGGCCGAACGCGCCGAAGCGGCCGCCAAGGTACCGCCGGCGGAGCGCGAAGCCCTGGCGTTCGCCGCCAAGCGCATCGAAGCTTTCCATCGCGCGCTGCTGCCGAAGGATGTCGATTTCACGGACAGCACCGGCACCAGGCTGGGCGCGCGCTATCGGCCCGTCGATGCCGCCGGTGTCTACGTGCCGGGTGGCACCGCGGCCTATCCTTCGTCGGTGCTGATGAACATCGTGCCGGCCAAGGTGGCAGGCGTTGAGCGCATCGTCATGGTCGTGCCGACGCCCGATGGCGTGGTCAATCCGCTGGTCATGCTGGCCGCCGGCATCGCCGGCGCCGACGAGATCTGGCGCATCGGTGGCGCCCAGGCCGTGGCGGCGCTCGCCTACGGCACCCAATCGATCAAGCCGGTCGACAAGATCACCGGGCCGGGCAACGCCTACGTTGCTGCCGCCAAGCGCCGCGTCTTCGGACAGGTCGGCATCGACCTGATCGCCGGCCCGTCGGAGATCCTGGTCGTGGCCGACGCCAGCAACGATCCGGCCTGGATCGCGGCCGATCTTCTGTCGCAGGCCGAGCACGATCCCTCGTCGCAGTCGGTGCTGATCGCCCAGGATCGCGCCTTCGCCGAGGCCGTGGCGCGCGCCGTCGAAGCCGAGCTCAAGACGATGAAGCGGGCGGAAATTGCCCGGCAGAGCTGGCGCGACAATGGCGCCATCATCCTGGTGCCCGACCTTGCGGCCTGTGCGCCGATCGTCGACCGGATTGCCGCCGAGCATGTCGAGCTTGCGCTGGAAATGCCCGCTGCCGAGGCTTTGTCGCAGAAGATCCGTCACGCCGGCGCGATTTTCCTCGGGCGCCATACGCCCGAGGCCATCGGCGACTATGTCGCCGGCACCAACCATGTGCTGCCGACTTCGCGGGCGGCGCGCTTCTCGGGCGGTCTCGGCGTCTCCGATTTTCTCAAGCGCACCTCGCTCGTGTCCTGCACGCCCGACGCCCTGGCCGCCCTCGGTCCGGCCGCGCTGGCGCTCGCCGGCGCGGAAGGTCTCGAGGCGCACGGCCGGTCGATCTCGATCCGGCTGAACCGCCGAAGCTAGGGCGCCAGCGATGCCGAAGTCGCGCCGGATCGCCGACATCGTGCTGGACGAGGAGTCCGTGGCGCGTCGCTCGCCCGAGGTCGAGCACGAGCGTGCCGTTGCCCTGTTCGATCTCATCGAGGAGAACGATTTCCGTCTCGTCGGCGGCGAACCCGGCCCCTACCGGCTGCGCGTCGGCATCTTCGAACAGCGGCTGGTGTTCGATGTGCGCGACGAGGGTGACCGCAAGCTGCGCGACATCGTTCTGTCGCTGACGCCCTTCCGCAAGGTCGTGAAGGACTACTTCCTGATCTGCGAAAGTTACTACGCCGCCATCAAGAAGCTCGGACCGTCGCAGATCGAGGCGCTCGATATGGGGCGCCGCGGCCTCCACAACGAGGGATCGGAGCTGCTGCGCGAGCGGCTCGCCGGAAAGATCGAGGTCGATCACGACACCGCCCGCCGGCTGTTCACTCTGATCTGCGCCCTTCACATTAAGTCATGAGCGGCATGCCGGTTCGGAACGGACTGCCCGCCAGCCTGCTCTTCGCCTGCAGCGAGAATTCGGTGCGTTCGCCGATGGCCGAGGCGCTGGCCAAGCGCCTCTACGGCCAGGCGGTCTATGTCGAATCGGTGGGCGTGCGGGCACGCGAGGTCGATGGCTTCGTCGTCGCCGCCCTGGACGAGCTCGGCATCGACGTCCATCGCCACCATGCCCAGACGTTCGAGGACGTCGATCCGTCGTCGTTCGATCTCATTGTCACCTTGTCGCCGGAGGCCCATCACCGGGCGCTGGAATTCACCCGCGGCACCGCGGCCGAGGTCGAGTACTGGCCGCTGCCCGATCCGAGTGCCGTCGAAGGCTCGCGCGACGCGCAGTTGCAGGCTTTCCGCGAAGCACGCGACATGATTATGACACGCCTCAAAGTCCGGTTCGGCAATCCGGCTGGCCCAACACCCTGATGCCCCGCTCTTTCCGCAACCATGGAAAGAGCGGGGCGAAGGCGGATTAGTTCGCGGTGACGCGGCCGGCGCGGTCGAGCGAGACATCGACCTTGGCGTTGTTCTTCACCGCATGAGCACGCCATGTACCGTCCGGACCGCGCGTGAGGTCACTCACCGCGGAGTAGCCGGCACTCTGAATGGTGGCCTTCGCATAGCTCGCCTCGGCGCTCGGGGTCCAGGATTGGGCGTGGACCGCGGTGGTGGCGGAGATCGATGTGCCAAGCAGTGCGATCGCGATAAGCGTACGATTCATGAAAACGACTCCTGTTACTCGGGGAACTTTCCCCGGGCCATTGCCGCTTCTGAATGTGAAGACAATATGGTTCACGCCATGCGCGAATTTGAAAATGATCGTGACTTGACCTGATCGAGTGTCAGCACGTCATCAGAATCCGATCGACCGGGAGTCTACTGAGCGCCAGCGTACCAGGCGCTGCGATGCGACGTCCGGCGCGCCAGAGGCAGGTTGATGATGTCGAGGAATACCGAAACCGCGCCATCGCCACCGGCGAGGTTGCCCTCGATGACCTCGACGTTGAAGACGAGCTTGTCGCCTTCGAGCTTCGGCGACTTCAGCACCATCACGGCGTCGACCACTTCGCCCTTGCCCTTGTTGAGCACCGAGACAGTGGCGTTGGGTGGGTCCTTGGCGAAGCTGTCGGGCGCGCTGCTGCTCCACTCCTCGAGCAGGTGCTTCGTCAGCGCGTGACCGGCCGAGCGGATCGGCCGGTCTGCGAAGACGATGGCGCTGGGCGAGATGCCCTCGAGGGTGAGCGTCTGGCCCGCGAGCTTGGCGCCACGCGCGGTGAGCACGATCATCGACGGCACGAGCTGAGGCTGCTGCGGCTTGCCGATGGTCTTGCCGGCCAGTGGCGCGCTCTGAGGCACACTCTGGGGCGCGCCGGCGGTCTGGGCGCCCACCGCATGCGGCAGGCCGAGGAGAGTCGACGCCGCGAGCAGGGCGGCGGCGAGGCGAAGGGAACGCATGCGATCTCCGATAAGGCTCAATAGCAGGGAAGGAGAGGCGGCGCGCCGCAGCGCTTCGGCCCGTAGCGCGGATCCAGTTCCGGCGGCGGCGGCGCGCCGGCGCCCCCGGACGGCTGGTTGTTATAGTAAGGACCAGTCGGCGAGGGGTTGGCCCACTGGCCGTTGCCGTAGGCGCTGGTGTCGTAGCGGCTGCCGACGGCAGGCGTCTCGCCGCCAGTGGTCTGGCTCTGGCCGAGATAGGTCAGGCCCTGCGAGCCACCGATGCCGAACCAGACAGTGTCGATGAAGATCGAAGCCGGTCCGTCGGCGTTGGCGATGCTGCCTTCGAGCACCTGCACGTCGAACGTGAGCTTGTCGCCGTCGAGCTTGGGCGACTTGAGGACGGCCACGATATCGGAGACGGAAGAGCCGTCCTTCTGGAACACCGACACGGTGGCGTTGGGCGGATCCTTGGCGAAGCTGCCGGTCGTCCAGATGTCGACCATCTCGGGTGTGAGCATATGGCCGACGCCGCGCACCGGGCGGGTCATGAAGAGGACCGCATTGGGCGCCACGCCTTCGAGGGTGAGCTTCTGGCCCGCGAGCTTGGCGCCGCGGGCGTTCACCACGATGAGCGCCGAGGAATGCTTCCGGTTCGAGGGCGTGCCGATCGTCTTCTGCGCGGGCGCCGTGATGGCGCTCGGTCCTGCGGCCGAAGCGGTGGCGGGGGCCGGCGCTTGCGCCAATGCCAGGCTGGGCGCCAGCAATGCGGCGGCCAACAGGCCCGAGAGTCGCTGGATTCTCATTTAACGGTCCTTCCTTCCTCGGGCATTTTGCAGCCGCCGTACATATAGGCGACGGGCAGGCCCCTGAGAAGAGCAGGTTGCGTTTCTATCCTCTTGGGTCCATTGACT
>JAESFZ010000390.1_pt1 | contig 16613 bp, 19 predicted proteins | sample 9269561 | NCBI WGS metagenome assembly JAESFZ01 (sample SAMN14515552, study PRJNA621657) | algae metagenome | isolation source: Tildeniella nuda ZEHNDER 1965/U140 and co-occurring heterotrophs from wet... | place: Switzerland: Stansstaad, Zurih | collected 1965-01-01
CTATTCTCATACGAAACGTGTACCGCCAAAGTCTCGTTCGAACCCATATCCCAACAGGGATACGCGCTCAGCAGACTCTGCCGCCCACGTTTCTCTTTCTTCCTTATGCAATTGTCAAAGAACGGACGATGCGTACACACCGTCTGATGCACCGTAGCCGGCACACGAGAAAACAAACCCCACCGCCGGCTCTCCGGCAGCACCCATTCAGGTTTCGGGGAGGAACCCCGCACGATCTCGGCGAGATCGCGAGGTCACGGTGCGCTATATCGTCGGGAGGCCGATGATTGTCAAGCGCCTATTTCAGGAAATTTGCGCGAGCGGCGATGCGGCCTTTTTGAAGCGAGCGTCCGACGGACAGCGACCTCGCCGCCGCCATCGGTCGGGGCGGCCCGCAGCCGCAGGGGTCACGCGCGGCGAAGCACGGCCCCGCGCTCACGTCGCGTCGAACTTGCTGGCGCGGCGTTTGCCGAGCAGCAGCTTGCGCTCGAGATGGGCGCGCAGCTCGGCGTAGTAGGCAGTCAGGAAAGGTCGCGGCTGGTAGTCGGCGCGCTCCAGGCCGATCTTGCGGCCGATCGCTTCGGCAACGGTGGCGAGCGCCGCATCATTGTCGCCGCGCAGCACCTCCTCCAGCTTGTGCAGCTCGGCGATGCCGTAGGCGTCGAGCTGTTCGGGGGTGAAACGATAGGTTCCCGCCCCCGCCTGCTTCGACAGATCCTCGGCCAGCGCGCGTTTCGGCGCCTCCACCACCCAGGTGCCGGCGAGCAGGTCGCCGATGCGCATGCGATCACGGTTGAACAGCGGGAACAGCGCGAAGCCGAGTGCCCAGACCGCGCCGAGAGCTGTGGTCATCGTATCGGCGACGCCGGTGCCGGCACGGGCCACAAGCATCGACAGCGGCAGGAACACCTCGATCTCGCGCATCAGGTTGCGGGCGATCACCTGGTCGATCGCCAGGCCCGATCCGTCGCGCGAGGCGACGCGCAGGCCCATGATGCGCTTGCCGGGCGTCCGTGCCCCGCGGCCGGCCTCGAAGGCGAGGAAATAGGCATTGCGCAGAAAGAAGACGAGGATCGTCCAGACGACGGCGATAGGCTCGGCGCGGTCGAGACCGAGCCCGCCCAGTCCGAACAGCGCGACGAGGCTGATGACGATGCCGGCGACGACGATGATCGCCACGTCGAGAAAGAACGCGCCGGCGCGCGTGCCGGCGTCGGCCAGCGTGACGCCGAGATCGACGCCCTCCGGCGTCACCAGCGCGCGCCTGCGGGTCCCCGGCTCCCGTGGTCCGAGCCGCGCCATCAGGCTTTTCCATCCGGATCGTCCGCCCGGACCAGATAGAAATAGGCGAGCCACAGGGCCAGAAAACCGCCGCCGATCGCGTAGCGCAGGCTGTCGCTGGTGACGAGCTGGCGGCCGAACCCTTCGAGCAGGCCGGCGGCCAGCAGCATGATGGCGACGCCGACCATGGCGCTCGCAGCGACGCGGCCGGCTTTTGCCGCAGCCTTCATGCGCGACAGCCCGCCAGGAAAGGCGACGCGCGTGCCGATGCGCATGCCGGCTGCTCCGGCGATGCAGATGGCGAAAAGCTCGGTGCTGCCGTGGATGAACAGCCAGCCGCCGAACTCGTAGCCGAGACCCTTCGACCAGAAGACGTAGGACATGGCGCCGATGATGCAGCCGTTCATCAGGATGAGCAGCACGGTCGGCACCGCCAGCATGAAGCCGAGCGCGAAGGCGAGGATCGACACCTGGACATTGTGGGTGAACAGATAGGCGGCGAATGTGGAGAGATAGCCGTCGCCGCCGCCGTCATAAAGGCCCATGCGCAGCCATTCGACGGTGGCGTCCGGGCCGCGTCCGCCGGCGAGCTCCGCCGGAATGATGGCGTCGTACCAGCTCTTGTCGGAGGCGACGAGGCGGAAGCCGGCGATGAAGCCGGCCAGCATCAGCGCCACCGAGACGAGCGTTTCACGCCACAGGTCGCGGATGGCGCCCGGCCAGTCGTGCACGAAGAAGTCGGCGATGCGCTCGATCAGGCCGCGCCGGGCGCCGTACAGATAGAAGTAGCCGCGCAGGCAGAGCGATTCCAGATAGGCGACGAGTGCGTTGTCGAGCGAGGTGGCGCGCGCCACCGACAGTGCCGAGAGGGTCGAGCGGTAGAGCACCGGCAGCGACAGAAGCTCTTCGTCGGTAAGTGCTTTCGGCGAGCGCTTTTCGGCGCGGGTGATCAGTTCGTCGAAGGCTTTCCAGTCCTTTTCGCGCTCGGAGCGGAAGCTGGCGAGCGACTGGCGGACGCTGTCGGCGGGAATCCGGGCGCTCACAGCAAATTCTCCCGCTTCAGGTCGAGATAGTGCTGCACCAGCTCGGGGCCGAGACGGCGGTGATCGGCCTCGACGACATGGGCACCGAGACGCCGCAGTTTGGCGATGACCACGTCGCGCTCGCGCAGCAGCCCTCCGGCGATCACAGAGCGCGCCACGTCCTCGCCGCTCACGGGCTCCGTGTCGGAGAGCGTTTCCAGCTCCTCGTCCTTCATCAGCATGAACAGGACCAGATGCCGCTCGGTCAGGCGGCCGACGGTGCGCAGCATCAGCTCGGCGCTGATGGCGTCGACGAAATCGGTGAAGACGATCACCAGCGAACGCCGGTCGAGCTGTGCGGACAGCGTCGTCAGGGCAAGGGTGAAGTTGGTCTCCTCGTTGGAATAGTCGATCTCGGCGGCGCGCTTCTGCAGCAGCGAAAAGCCGCTGGAGCCGCGCACCGCCTTGCCGATCACGCGCGGACGGGCGTCGAAACTGAACAGGCCGACCATGTCGCCGCCCTTCAGCGCGACGAAGGCGGTGAGCAGCGCCGCCGTCACGGCGCGGTCGAGTTTGGCGACGCCTTCGATCGGCTCGCACATCAGCCGGCCCGAATCGATGGCCAACACGATGTTGTTGTTCTGCTCGACGCGGAACTCGCGCGCCACCAGCCTGCCGTGGCGGGCGCTGCGCTTCCAGTCGATCATGCGCCGGCCCATGCCGGGCTGGTAGTCCTTCAGCGCCTCGAACTCGCGGCCCTGGCCGGAGCGGCGCTGCTCCTTGCCATCTGCGAGCGCGTCGCGCCGCAGCAGCGAGATGGCGTCGTCGCGCATGGAGGCGACGTTGGGCAGCACGGCGACCTTGTTGTCCATGGACAAGACGACCTGCTTCCAGGTGAGTCCGAACGGACCCGGCCAGCGCAGCCACAACCGGTCGAGGCTCGCCATGCCGCGCCGCACGGCACGGAAGCGCAGCTCCAGCCCGCCGCCGTTCGGCGTCGGGTAGAGCGCACCGCCGGCCTCGCCGAGCGGAACGAGCCGTTCGTCATGGGCGAGCCGCGCCTCGATTCGGCTCGGCCATTTGCCGGCGAAATAAGCGCTGATGAAGACGGGAAACTGGCCGCCTATGCCGACCTGCGGAACCGATTGCAGGCCGGCCGTCAGCGAGGCGCGACCCGGGCCGGCGGAAGCGTCGACCGCCAGGAAGCCCAGAAGAATGCATATCCACGAAAGGCCGAGATACCAGGCCGACGGCAGCGCCAGCGCCACCAGGAACGCCGGGACGACGCCGATGACGGCCGCCCAGACGCAACGGCCGGTCGGGTAGATCAACGTGGCGCCTCCGTCCGGTCGACGAGGTCGGCGACGATCTGCTCGATCTCGCGGCCGTCGATCTGCGCGGCTGGCGACAGCACCACGCGGTGGCGAAGCGCCGGCACGGCGAGCGTCTTCACGTCGTCGGGGATGACGTAGGCGCGCCCGTCAAGGGCGGCGCGGGCGCGGGCGGCGCGCGCCAGCATCACGCCGGCGCGCGGGCTGGCGCCGACTTCCAGCTCGGCGCTGTCGCGGGTGGCGCGCACCAGCCGGGCGATGTAGTCGACCACCTCGTCGACCAGCGTCACCGAACTTACCGTCGCCAGCGCCGCCTGCAACGCCTCGCCGTCGAGCTGCGCCTCGATGTGGAAATCCTCGATCTTGCGCGCGCCGGCGCCGCCATGATGGACGATGATGGCGCGCTCTTCCTCGACGCTCGGATAGGACACCTTGTGCTTGAACAGGAAGCGGTCGAGCTGTGCTTCGGGCAATGGATAGACGCCCTGGTGCTCGATCGGGTTCTGGGTGGCGACGACCATGAAGTTGGCGCCGAGCGAATGCGTGGTGCCGTCGAAGGTGACGGCGTTCTCCTGCATGGCCTCCAGCAGCGCGGCCTGGGTTTTCGGCGGCGTGCGGTTGATCTCGTCGGCGAGCAGCAGGTCGCAGAAGATCGGGCCGCGCGTCAGCGTGAACTGCCCGGTCTGGAAATTGTAGATGTTGGAGCCGACGATGTCGCCGGGCATCAGGTCGGGGGTGAACTGGATGCGGCCATAGGTGACGCCGAGCGCCTGGGCGAAGCAGCGGGCGATCATGGTCTTGGCGGTACCCGGCGGGCCTTCCAGCAGGATATGGCCTCCGGCGAACAAAGCCGTCAGCATCAGATCGACCGTATCCGTCTGCCCGGTGATCGCCTTGCCGACCTCGGCCCTTATGCGGCCGGCGGCGGCCTTCACTTCATCGACGTTCACGGAACCTCCTTGCGATCCATTCGTGCAGCCGGCGGGCGGCCGCCGTCAGGTCGGTCTCGTTGGCGGCCTTGCGCACCGCGTCCGACAGCGATGCATAGCCATCCTTGCCGTCCTTGCCGCGGCGGGCGATCCAGTGGTCTAGCGCTTCGTCGCGCAAGTCTTGCGGCGCGCCGAAGATGGCGCCGGCGCGCCGGCGCATGAGCGCAGCATAACGGCCGCCGAGATGGTCCAGCCGGCCGGCGCGGCGCATCAGCCGCGCGGTCGTCTCCACCAGCGCCCGCTTGCCGAAAGGAATGGCGCGGGTTTCCGCCTGCGCCGGACCGAAGCGGCCGAGCCCGTGCAGCAGCGTCAGCGCCGAGGCGGCAAGGATCGCCAGCGTCAGCGCCAGGAACGGCGGTTCGAGCAGCAGCTTCATCAGATCGTGCTTGCGGTCCGCGCCGTGCAGGGTGAGGTCGAACACCACCGGCTCGCGATTGGGCCGGATCATGTCGATCAGGCCGAGCGCCGCCGCGGCACGATCCAGGTCCTTCAGCGCCGCGTTGTCGAGCAGATCCGGATCGGTGAGCACGAAGAACGGCTTCTCCGGTATTCCGATCAGCACGCCACTCTCGCCGCCGGCCGAGATGAGCGCGTCCGGAAAGCTCACCCATTGCAGATCTTTCGGAGCGGGCGCGACGAAACCGTCGCCGCGAACCCGCAGGCTTTCCGCCGACACTTTATCCGAGCCCACCTTGGCCTCGAGAAGCTGCGCGAGCCAATGGTCCACCTCGCCGGCGGAAAGCCGCCCGAATTCCATTTCCCAGCCCTCGCGGCCGGGATACGGCGTGGTTCGCCATTTGGGCAGGACGAACAGCGTCGGAAGACCCTCACGCGCCGCGATGATGTCCTTCAGCGCCGCCGCGTCGCTTTGCGGCGAGATGGTCACGATCGCCAGCCCGTCGTAATAAAGATCGTCGAGGCTGCGCGCCGTCCACGGCTCGTCACCGGTCAGCGTCATCAGCTCCACGAGCCCGGCAAAGCCCGTGCCGCTCTTCGACAGCGCCGACGCACCGCCCTGCTGTCCGACGCGGAAGTCCGGCGCATATGTGGACAAGAGCACGAAGCCGGCGGCGGCGATCAAGCTGGCCAGCACGCCCCACAGCACGGTGCGCCGGTTGAAGGGAGATTCGGACGAAGCGAGCGAGGGCACCGTGCTCATGCCCATGCGTTCCGGAAGGCGAACCGTTCGTAGGCGTCGCGCGCCTCGCGCCAACCATCGGCCCCGACCGGCTTCCTCGCGAACAGGGCGGCCTCGACGATCCGGGCGATCTCGGCGAAGGCGTCGCGCGCCAGCGTCGGCAGCAGCGTCGCGCCGGCGATGTCGCGGGCCGTCAGCGAGGGGCGCAGGAAGTGCGGCATGCGCTGCGATATGTCCTCGACGCTGCGGCGGAGCAGCAGGTGCACAGCCTCGTCGTATTCACCGCGCGCGGCGAGCGCGTCGGCCTCCGACAGCAGGGTCTGGGCGACAGCGGCATCGGGACGCCAGTTCTTCTCCGGCACGATTTCCTCCGCCTTGCGCTGCCAGGGAAAGCGCCAGGCGACGCCCCGCAGCTCGAGGATGACCATCAGCAGGATGACCGCCGCCCCGGCGATGACGGTGGTCCAGAAGATGTAGATCATGTACGGCGCCAACCACTGCAGGAAGTCGGCAAGAGGCTTCAGCCATTCCGGCGGCTGCGGCTGCTGGTAGGTCGGCAGGTCGAACTGGATCGAATCGTCGGCCAGCAGCCGGCGATGGGCTAGCGCCACCCCTTCGGCAATATGCGCCGGCGCTGCTTCGGCCTCGTCCATGATTTCTCCAGCCAATCGGGCAATCACTGGCAATCCGCAGGCAAAAATGCAAGCGATGCTGGACGAAGCGCGTCAAGATTGGCAACTTATACTTTAAATGCAGCACCGGGGGACACGCGCTGCAAGCGGGAGAGGACAAGATGAGCATGGCAAGCTACGATCGGCCGGCGGCGTTCCGCATCGGCCGGGTATTCGGCGATACGTTCAATGTGCTTGGCCGCAATTTCGGGCTGTGTATCGGGCTGGCGGCGATCTTTTCAGGCCTGCCGACGTTCCTATACCAGCTATGGACGGGCAACCAGGTCGAGGCGGCGCTCGTCTCGGCCGAGACGGGAACGCCCTCGCCGCCCGAGTTCGGGGCATCGTTCATTCTTGCTGGCCTCGTTGGTTTCATCATTTACATGGTGCTGACCTCGATCCTCCAGGCGGCGCTGGTGCGCACCACGATCGAGGACCTGAACGGCGAAAAGCCGACCTTCGCCGACAGCTTGAGCCGCGCACTGGCCGTGCTGCTGCCGATCATTAGCCTGTCGCTCCTGATGTATCTCGGCATCACCATCGGTTTCATGCTGCTGATCATCCCCGGACTCTATTTGCTGGTGCGCTGGTCGGCGGCGGTGCCGGTGCTGGTTCACGAGCGTCTTGGCGTCCTCGCCAGCATGAAGCGCAGCGCCGAGCTGACGAAGGGAAGCCGCTGGCGCATCTTCGGGCTGTTCGTCATCCTGATCCTCGCGATCTGGGTCCTGCAAATGGCACTGGGACTTTTGGCCCTGGCGATCATGCCCCTTCTGGGAACCGTCCTGGCCACGGCGGTGGGAGCCCTGCTCTCGGCGGTGGCGTCGGTGATCGCCTCGATCGCGGTCGCCGTCGCCTATGTCGAACTGCGCTACGTCAAGGAGGGTGCCGATGTGAAGCAGCTGGCGGAGATCTTCGCGTAAGGCCCGGCTCGGGCAACGGGAACCCACCTCTTTCGCCAAGCTTTGCCGCTCTCGGTTGGTGGCGACCACAAACGGCGCCCGCGCCAGGAAGAACGTTGTGCATCAGGCGAGCGGGCAGGGTCCGATCGCCTGATGCTGGCGTCTATGTCCGCATTGACCGCAAGTCGTCAACAGCGGACGTTCCGCAATTTCGCCCACGGGCAACACACCCGGGCATTCTCCCCGTCTCTTGTCGTTCTGGGGTAGACAAAGGCTTCTTGGTCGGCAAATGAAGCTGCGGAAGACCTCGGCTGCCGATGGTGAACCCGATGCGCGTCGCGACGGGTTGGCCTCGGCTTGGCGGGAAACCACCGCCAGGCGGCCGTATTCAACAGGAAGGTTCCGGCGATGCTTGGCTGGTTTCGTGCGCTGCTGCCTCGCGAAGACCGCTTCTTCGATCTTTTCGAGAAACATTCCCGCACCGTCGTCGGCGGGGCCGAGGCCTTGCAGAAGCTGCTCGAGGGCGGCGAAGGCGTGGAAGAGCATTGCCGCAGGATCGTCGAACTGGAGCACCAGGCCGACGACATCACCCGCGAGGTGCTGGTTGCGGTCCACCGCAGCTTCATCACGCCGTTCGACCGCGGCGACATCAAGGATCTGATCCAGTCGCTCGATGACGCGATCGACATGATGCACAAGACGGTGAAGATCGTGAGGCTGTTCGAGCAGCGGGAATTCGATCCCAAGATGCGCGAGATGGGAGCGATCATCCTGCAGGCGGCGAAGATCACGGCCGACGCGATCCCTCTGCTGCAGAAGGTCGGCGCCAACGCCGCCCGCTTGCAGGAGCTGGCCGAGGACGTCATGCGCATCGAGGGCCGGGCCGACGAGCTGCATGAGGAAGGGCTGAAGGATCTGTTCCGCCAATACGGGCGCAGCGACCCGATGGCCTACATGATCGGCTCGGAGATCTACGGCCAGCTCGAGAAGGTGGTCGACCGCTTCGAGGACGTCGCCAACGAGATCAGCGGCATCGTGATCGAAAACGTCTGATGGACGCCACCCTCGTTTTCCCGCTTCTGGTCGCCCTGATCGGCGTCGCGCTGTTCTTCGACTTCTTGAACGGCCTGCACGACGCAGCCAACTCGATCGCCACCATCGTGTCGACCCGCGTGCTCAGGCCGCAATATGCCGTGTTCTGGGCGGCCTTCTTCAACTTCATCGCCTTTCTCTTCTTCGGGCTGCATGTCGCCGAGACGCTCGGCACCGGCATCATCGATGCCTCGGTCGTCGATCCCGGCGTGATCTTCTCGGCGCTGGTGGGCGCCATCGCCTGGAACCTCATCACCTGGTATTTTGGCATCCCCTCCAGCAGCTCGCACGCGCTGATCGGTGGCCTGGTGGGCGCCGGCGTCGCCAAGGCGGGCGGCGGCGCCATCGTCTGGACCGGCCTGCTCAAGACCGCCGCGGCCATCGTGCTGTCGCCGGCGACCGGCTTCGTGCTGGCGCTGCTGCTGGTGCTCGCCGTGTCGTGGTTCTTCGTGCGCAGCACACCCTTTGCGGTCGACAGCACTTTCCGCGTCCTGCAGTTCGTCTCGGCGTCGCTCTACTCGCTCGGCCATGGCGGCAACGACGCGCAGAAGACGATGGGCATCATCGCCGTGCTGCTCTACTCGCAGGGTTATCTCGGCAGCGAGTTCTACGTGCCCTTCTGGGTGGTGATCACCTGTCAGGCGGTCCTGGCGCTCGGCACGCTGTTCGGTGGCTGGCGCATCGTCCACACCATGGGCTCCAAGATCACGCGGCTCAATCCGATGCAGGGTTTCTGCGCCGAGACCGGCGGCGCCATCACGCTGTTCGCCGCGACATGGCTCGGCATCCCGGTCTCGACCACCCACACCATCACCGGCGCCATCGTCGGCGTCGGCGCCGCCAGGCGGGTCTCGGCGGTCCGCTGGGGGCTGGCCGGCAACATCGTGATCGCGTGGATCGTCACGCTGCCAGCGACCGCCGTGATCGCCGCGCTCACCTACGCCGCGGTCGGCCTGTTCGGCTGAACCGGGCAGGCGTCCGGCGGCCGCGAGAGGTCCAAGAGAGCACCATTTCCGTTTGCGGTCGTCCTCGCCAGCCGCTATATAGGGCAGGATTTCCCAAAATCGGTGGCTCTGACCACCGCCCGCGCTAGGGACGCGGGCGAACGAGAGGATTTTTGCTAATGGCCAACACGCTGCTCATGCCCAAGGCGACCGCCGTCTGGCTGGTCGACAACACCGCGCTGTCGTTCGAACAGATCGCCCAGTTCTGCTCGCTGCATCCGCTCGAGGTGAAGGCGATCGCCGACGGCGAATCGGCGCAGGGCATCAAGGGCATGGACCCGATCATCACCGGCCAGCTGTCGCGCGAGGAGATCGCCCGCGGCGAGAAGGACGCCAACTATCGGCTGCGGTTGTCCGACCCGAAGGTGCGCGTGCCCGAATCGAAGCGCCGCGCCCCGCGCTACACGCCGCTGTCGAAGCGCCAGGACCGGCCCAACGCCATCCTGTGGTTGGTGCGCAATCATCCCGAGCTCAAGGACGCGCAGATCTCGCGGCTCGTCGGCACCACCAAGTCGACCATCGAGCAGATCCGCGAGCGCCGCCACTGGAACGCCGCCAACCTGGCGCCGATGGACCCTGTGACGCTCGGCCTGTGCTCGCAGATCGACCTCGACATCGAGGTGCAGCGCGCCTCGGCCGGCAAGCCTGCGCCGGCGCCGTCCGGCGAGACCTTGCTTCCCGCCTCCATGACCGAGCGGCTGACGCCGTCGCTGGAAAAGGAGAAGGAAGAAGACAAGGAACTGGACGCCGACGCGGTCTTCGCCAAGCTGTCGGCTCTGAAGAAGAAGGACGACGAGGAAGAAGAATAGCCACTCGGCTGTTCGGCTGCGCCCTTCCCCGGACAACCCATGGGCGGGCGAGCATCGAAGGGCGCACGGCAAGCCTTCTACTGCTCCCGCACCCGCCCGTTGGTACCCGTTTCGCCGTGACGTTCCATGGTGCGGTAGAAGTCGGCGAGCAGCTTGCCCTTCTCCGGCTTGAACTTGCGGTCGGCGCATACCACGCTGGCGATACGGTCGACGCGGAAGGCACGGAAGTCGCCGCGCATCTCGCACCAGGCGACCAGCGTCCACACCTTGCCCCAGAACCACAGGCCGAGCGGCCGCACCTCGCGGATCGTGCTGCGGCCGGCCTCGTCGCGATAGTCGAGCCGCAGCACCGAGCGGCTCTCGACGGCACGCTCGATCAGGTCGATGGCGGCGCGGTCGGCATCACTCACCACCCACATCGGCGTGTGAATCTCGGTGCGGGCGATACGGTCCTTCTCGCTGTCGGGCAGCACCGCGCCGATCTTGATCAGCGCCTCCTCGGCGGCCCGCGCCATGGTGGCGCCGCCGAAGGCTCGCACCATTCGTGCGCCCGCCACCAGCGCCACGATCTCGTCGCGGGTGAACATCAGTGGCGGCAGGTCGAAGCCTTCGCGCATGATGTAGCCGACCCCGGCTTCGCCGTCGATCGGCACGCCGGTCGCCTGCAGGTCGGCGATGTCGCGGTAGATGGTGCGCTCGGAAACTTCCAGCCATTGGCCCAGCTTCTGCGCGGTGACCAGGCGGCCGCCGCGGAAATGCTGGACGATCTGGAACAGACGGTCGGCCCGCCGCATCGCTCAGTCTCCCAATCCTTCGCGCCGCCGCTGCCGGGCGACGAAATCGGCGCCGAAGCTCAAACGTCCGGTCGTCGGCGTCTTCGCGTCGAGCACGCGCCAGAACGGCGTGATGCCGGCAAGCCCGGCGCCGCGCTCGAGTTGCTCGTGCGCGGCCTCGGCGACGGTGCGCAGATGATAGCCGATCGTGACCGGGCAGGTCACCTCGGCGCCATGCTCGATTGCGAGCGCGGTGCGTAAAGCCCGTACGTCCATCTCGACTCCCTCCGGGATCGAGCGGATGAACGCGTCGACCTGGCGCGCGGTCGGCACCAGCATGCGCTGGCCTTCGATCACGTCCGAGAAGCTGCGCGGCGATGGCTTGTAGGCCGCCGCGCCGTCGTCGAGCTTGTCCGTCCAGGTCTTCATGCGGCCAACCTTGTCTCGAAGCGGTGACCGGCTTGTGCCGGCTCCCCTTGCTCAAGACGTTCGAGCATGGCCGAATCCGACATCGCATGTCTGGCGATCGGATTGGGCCATGACGGCTCCATGGAAAAGCCGCTGCGCAGCACGGCCTCGTAGAAGCGCCGTCCTGCGTCCTCGCCGGCCATCCAAGGGTCGGCTTTGCTGATGCGTGTCTGGGCGGCCATCAGTTTGCCCTCTTCTCTTGAGTTCATCTTGTCACGGCGCTCCTGACAGCATTCTGTCAGGAGCAGTGTCACCAGACCTGCCGCGGCTCCACCGTGCTCCAAGGCTCGGCGGCGTCGCGGAAAGCGTCCGTCTGCTGCGGCGATCCAGCCGGCGCTACAGCCAGGGCCTGTAGCGGTCGAAGCGGTCCGGCCAGCCGATGTCCTTGCGGATGCTGGCGGGCAGCGCGTTCAGCAGCCGCTCGGTGCGGCTCTGGTTGCGCAGGGTCTGGATCTTGCCGGCATACTGACGGATCGAGTGCACGACGTTCAGCGGGTTCATGACGGCTTCTCCTCATCTTGACGAAGCCATCATCGCACACCCCTCCTGACAGCACTCTGTCAGGTGCCCGGCACCCGTCATTCAGTCCGTCGAAACCGGCACCGTGTAGTTCAGCGCCAGCCGCCCGCCATCGGCATAGATCGTCTGGCCGGTGACGTAGCTGGCCTCGTCGGAGGCGAGGAAGGCGGCGATCGAGGCGATCTCGTCGGGATCGCCGACACGGCCGAGCGGCGTGCGCGAGAGCAGGCGGTCGCGGGCCTCGGGGTCGCTGTTGGCCGCCGCCAGCATGTCGGTGGCGATCGAGCCGGGACCGATGGCATTGACGCGGATTCCGTAGGGAGCGAGCGCCAGCGCCATCACGCGGGTGAGCTGGTTCACACCGCCCTTCGACACGGAATAGGCAACCAGCTCAGCGCTCGACACGACAGCGTTGATCGACGACATGTTGACGATCGAGCCTGGATTGCCGCCGCGCTCCGCCTTCTCGACCATGTAGCGGGCGACCGCCTGTCCTGTCAGGAAGGCGCCCTTCAGGTTGACATGCAGCACCCGGTCGAAGTCCTCCTCGCTGACGTCCAGGAAGGATTGCCCGTGAACGATGCCGGCATTGCTGACCAGCACGTCGATGTCGCCGAAATCCTCGATCGTCGCCGCCACCAGATTGTGGACGTCGAGCCGCCGTCCGACATCGGTCTTGACGAAGTGGACGGAGCCGAAGCCGGAAAGGTCCCGTTCCGCCTTGCCGCCGCGCTCGCTGTCGATGTCGGCGATCGTCACCTTGCAGCCTTCCTGCAGGAATCGCCGGGCGATGGCGAAGCCGATGCCGCCGGCCCCGCCCGTGACGATCGCGACCTTGCCCTGCAGCTTCATGGATCATCCTCCGACGGATGGGCCGACAGTGACGCCGGCCGTGCGACGGGTCAACAGCCGGTCGTGGCATCGGGCGGCGATCCGCCCTATCTATGGCAGGAGACGAACAATGGCAGGAAGGGCGATGGCACGCTGGACAGGAACGACCGGTCTCGCCGCTGCCGCTGCGCTGGGGCTGGCGCTGCTTGGCAGCGAGGCCCTGGCGGAAAGCTCGCAGCTCGACCGGGTGCTCAACAACCAACTGCGCAGCAACCGTACCGGCGTCGATGTCAGGGTGATCGAGCAGCGGCAGCGGCGGATGGATTTCCAGGAGCGGCAGCAGCGCTACCGCGAGCAGGACCGGATCAACGCCGGCCGGCCGCGCCCGCGGCTGGAGGTGCCCATCATGCGCGGCAGCTGCCAGACGCCGATCGAGGGCAGCAGGGCGATGCGGCGCAACTGCCGGTGAAGTGGAGTGGCGGCCGCGGAAATGGTCGGTCGAGCACTGCCGCGGCGACCCCACCCGGCCGCTTCGCGGCCACCCTGCCCTCAAGGGGGAGGGAAATGCTGCGCGCTCCATCCTCACCACGCCCTGCCTTTCGCAGTCTGGCCATTGAAAGAAAGTGCGGGAAGCGGGGCGCGGGGCCGAGCCTCTCTAAGTAAAATACGTGGCGCGGTGACCCGCGCCCCGCCGGCGTTCTTGCCCGTCCGCTAACCCGCATTCGCGCGACCTTCGCGGCTGGGGCCCGGGCCTCCAGCTCACGCCAGCCGTGCTACCGTTTGCACGACCGACCCGGCGCCGACGCTCCCTCCTGATACCCGGTGCGCACCAGATTCCCGCAGGGAGCGGCTTTCGGGCGCAAGTATGCGGCAAGCGAGAGGGGAGGGGATAAAATTTTGCCCGTGAGCGACGCCCGTTGCATCGTTCAGCATGGCGAGAGCTGACCAGTTCCGGGCAAGTGCCGGGACAGTTTACTTTTTTCGGCTTGCGCGACTTCTGAACCGCCGCGGCTTTTCTGCCGAAAAGAAAATAAACTGTCCCCTTGCGCGATGCCTATGCCGCCTTCTGCTTCGGCTGGATCAGGCCGCGGGCAACCAGCAACTCGGCGATCTGGATGGCGTTGAGCGCGGCACCCTTGCGCAGATTGTCGGAGACGACCCACAGATTGAGGCCGTTGTCGACCGTGGAATCCTCGCGGATGCGGCTGATATAGGTGGCGTCCTCGCCGGCCGATTCCAGCGGCGTGATGTAGCCGCCGTTCTCGCGCTTGTCGATGACCAGGCAGCCCGGCGCCTCGCGCAGGATGTCGCGCGCCTCGTCGGCGGTGATCGGCTTCTCGAACTCGACGTTGACGGCTTCCGAATGGCCGATGAACACCGGCACGCGCACGCAGGTGGCGGTCACCTTGATCTTGGGGTCGAGCATCTTCTTGGTCTCGGCGACCATCTTCCACTCTTCCTTGGTCGAGCCGTCATCCATGAAGACGTCGATATGCGGAATGACGTTGAAGGCGATGCGCTTGGTGAACTTCTTGGCTTCGACCGGATCGGCGACGAAGACGGCGCGCGTCTGCGTGAACAGCTCGTCCATGCCCTCCTTGCCGGCGCCCGACACCGACTGGTAGGTGGCGACCACGATGCGCTTGATGGTGGCGGCGTCATGCAGCGGCTTCAGCGCCACCAGCAGCTGCGCGGTCGAGCAGTTGGGATTGGCGATGATGTTGCGCCGGGTGTAGCCATCGATGGCGTCGGGGTTCACCTCCGGCACGATCAGCGGCACGTCCTGGTCGTAGCGCCAGGCCGACGAATTGTCGATGACGATGCAGCCCTGCTTGCCGATCTTGGGCGACCATTCCTTGGAGACGGCGCCGCCCGCCGACATCAGGCAGATGTCGGTATCGGAGAAGTCGTAGCCGTCGAGCGCCTTGACCTTCAGCGTCCTGTCGCCGAACGACACCTCGGTGCCGACCGAGCGGCGCGACGCCAGCGCCACCACCTCGCCGACCGGAAAGCCGCGCTCCTCCAGAATGTTCAGCATCTCGCGGCCCACATTTCCCGTGGCGCCGGCAACCGCTACCTTGAATGCCATTTCAACTGCTCCTGTCCTCACCGCCTGGCTTGGAGACAACCCGCTGGCCGTCGCGGGTCTCGTTCCCGGGCCGGACCCGGGTGAGGGCGAGCTGGCCAGGGAAATCAGACCGTTTTGGTCGCGGTCGTTTTGGCCGTGGTTCTGGTCGAAGAGAGGGACGCGCGCTCGCGCCCGGCGCCATGGCCGGGAAACTCGAACACGAAAAGCGCCATCAACAGGCCGCGCATCATCCACCTTCGCTGCGGGTTCCGGGAGCCGGACCCGTGGCTGTTCGCCCGCGCGTGCTTTTAGCGGGTTCGGGGGAAGAGTCAATTAGAGGACGACGCTGAGCAGCGAATCCGCCTGCGACGCCAGCGTAGGCTCATCGCAATCTTACCGGCAGGCCGGCGAACAGGTAAGATTCGACCTGTCTCGTTTGGAAACGCTTAACCATGTCGCGCAACAGACGTTGGCACACTGCTTCGCGGCCAAGCGGCGCGCCCGCGACTCAGCTAGCGGGGAGTTGGCCGGGCTCACTATCGACCAGCACTCGACGACCTCAGGCAACATGTCGCCGGTGTTGAGGTGAGCCCGGTCACCCCTTGCTGAAAGCTCGCCGGGCCATAACCTACCCCGCCCATGCCCCGGCGATCCTTCATTCCCGATTTGGTACATCGGGCGCCGGCAGGTAGCCGGCCATCTCGGGTGATGCATGTGCCGTGCCAGGAAGCCGCGATGGATGCAGGGACTGGCAATCGTCGGGCCTGTCGGGTGCCCCCGACAGTGTCAGCCGCCACGACCGCGCATAGGCTTTTGAGGGACCAGCCCGTCATGGCGCGAAAGGCAGCGGCGAACGACATGCCGACCTGTTCGGCCAGGGTCGCGACCGTCCACGGCCGACCGATGTCCGCGTGCAAGCTATGGAACGCGTGTCCGACGGCCTGCACCAGGAACTGGCCGGCGAGTTGCGCATCACCACGCTTCTTCCAGGCTATACGGCGACGAACTTCGCCGATCACATCTATGACGAACAGTTGCGCGCCAAGGCCGCGGCGGGCGGCTTGATGGCCATGCCTGATCGGCTCGACCGCATCCCCCCGACGATGAGCATCTACGGAGCGGCGAAGCTGCGCTCCTCGCCTCCGGAAAGTGGGGAGGTGGCGAGACCGAGGGCGAGACGCTGAAGGAAGGCTGCGCTATCGGTCACGACCTATGACGGCGGGCTCACAGCGCCTTTTCGAGTTCGGGCAGGATGGTGAAGAGGTCGCCGACGATGCCGTAGTCGGCGACCTGGAAGATCGGCGCCTCCTCGTCCTTGTTGATGGCGACGATCACCTTGGAGTCCTTCATGCCGGCGAGATGCTGGATGGCGCCGGAGATGCCCACCGCGATGTAGAGCTGCGGCGCCACCACCTTGCCGGTCTGCCCGACCTGCCAGTCGTTCGGCGCGTAGCCGGCGTCGACCGCGGCACGGCTGGCGCCGACGGCGGCCCCCAGCTTGTCGGCCACCGGCAGGATCACCTCCTGGAACTTTTCCGACGAGCCCAGCGCCCGCCCGCCCGAGATCACGATCCTGGCCGAGGTCAGCTCGGGGCGGTCGCTCTCCGACAGCCGGTTCTCGACGAAGGACGACAGGCCCGGATCGGCCGCCGCATTGACGCTCTCCACCGCTGCCGACCCGCCCTCGCCGGCCGCCTGGAAGCTGGCGGTGCGGATGG
>JAESFZ010000391.1_pt1 | contig 16602 bp, 15 predicted proteins | sample 9269561 | NCBI WGS metagenome assembly JAESFZ01 (sample SAMN14515552, study PRJNA621657) | algae metagenome | isolation source: Tildeniella nuda ZEHNDER 1965/U140 and co-occurring heterotrophs from wet... | place: Switzerland: Stansstaad, Zurih | collected 1965-01-01
GGCCTTCGCGTCCTTCGCCACATGCTTGAGCTTTTCAACGAAAGGCTTGCCCGACTGGATGCAGAACATCCCGTCTTCATTCAGCGGCGGGTTGCCTTCCACGGCCAGGATGTACTGGCCCTTGTACTTCGTCATGATCTCTTCGAGGATCGCCTCCGCCTGGTGGCCAGCGGCGGCCATCAGCGTGTCGTCGTAGTCCAGGGAGATCATGGAGAGCACCACGTCCTTGGCCAGCGGGTGCGCGCTGCGGATGAACGATTCGGTGCAACACGTGCATTCCAGCCCGTGCAACCACAGCACCGGCGTGCGTGGCTTGTTTTCCATCCCGTGCGCAATCTGCGGCACGAAAGAAGGCGCCAACCCCAGCGAGGTGGCCGTGAGCGAGCAGTATTTGAGAAAGCTGCGGCGCGAGATGCCTTTGCGGCGCATGACCTCGTAGAAGGTTTCCATGACGGGTTGTCTCCGGTGCTTTGTTAGGGGCGGGGCGATGCTGCTTTGCAAGTCGTGAGCCAGCCTGGTGCATGCACGGGAATACCCTATGGGGCGCGGTTAAGTGGTTGTTTTTGTTGGGGTGGGAGGCGCGTCGCAATTGCGAAAAAACAAGGCGGTTGATCTAGGTGGAATGACCCCTGTCAGTCATGTGAGCAAAGTGGAAGCTGACATTCCGCACAAGTGCGACGTTATCTGGACGCCCAATCGGAGGTCTTTGCTTTGAAAAGATTTTCGCTGTGCTAAGTTTCGTTCTGTTATTGATTTAGGAGTGCACCTGTGCCCGTTACTTTTCGGATTCCCACAGAAAATGGCGAAATAGCTGTAGAGCTTGAATTGGGCGCAAGTGTCCTCTTCGTAGGCGCTAACGGAGCAGGAAAGACGCGGCTCTCGGTACAGATTGAAAAATCTTTAGGTGTGAACGCCCATCGGATTGCCGCTCACCGAGCGCTCACACTAAATCCCGATGTTGCAAAAATCAGCGAGGAGAGAGCGTTGCACGGCTTGCGCTACGGGACCGACCAACCAAAATATCAAATTGCGCATCGGGAGCAAATAAGATGGGGCAACAACGCTGCAGTTAGCTTGCTCAATGACTTTGACTATCTTCTTCAAGCACTTTTCGCGGAGCAAGGAAACAGGGCACTTAAAACGCATAGTGCTGTCCGCGCGGGCGTCGATGTTGAGGTGGTTGCAACCAAGTTTGAACAGCTAAAAGAAATGTGGGAGCGACTACTGCCCACAAGGCGATTGCAACTCTCCGGTGACCGAATTGATGTCATGGCGGATGGGCCGCAATATTCAGCCGCAGACATGAGCGATGGTGAGCGCGCCGTGTTTTACATGCTAGGTCAAACATTGATGGCGCCCGCAAATGCGGTACTAATTATCGACGAGCCGGAGCTGCATGTACATCCATCGATATTGGGCAAGCTTTGGGACGAAGCCCAAGCTGCCCGCGAAGACTGCAGCTTTGTGTTTATCACGCATGACTTGAACTTTGCGGCACATCGACTAGGGCAAAAGTTCGTGATCAGAAGTTATCGCCAAGGACCTATTTGGGGAGTGGAACCGGTCCCTGAAGGAACTGGATTTGATGAGGCTACGGTTACTCTCATCCTTGGTAGTCGCCGTCCGGTGCTCTTTGTAGAGGGGAGCGGTAGCAGCCTTGACTCTGCTGTTTTCAGGGCATGTTTTCCAGACTGGACAGTGATTCCACGGGGTTCTTGTGAGGAGGTAATTCATTCCGTGGTGACGATGAGGCGCAATGCTGCGTTAACGCGTGTAACCTGCGCAGGGCTCGTAGATTCAGATGACTACACTGAAGAAGAGTGTAGGGCGATGGCCGATCACGGTGTCGCTGTGCTCCCCGTGTCTGAAATCGAGAATCTTGTCCTATTGCCCGCTATCGCGACTGTCATCATGAAAAGTGAAGGCTTTCAAGACAAAGATGTCGATGCCCGTCTCGCGGCGCTCTGTGCTGAGCTGGCGACCTCAGCTTCTGGAACCGTTGACGCGACGGTCATGCAGTATTGCCGACGTCGGATAGACCGCACTTTGAAGAAGATTGATCTCAGTGCCGCAGATACGCCAGATAAATTGGCGAACGAGTACCAAGAGCGTACGCACGCAGTGAACGTCAACACACTGGCGACCGATTCAAGGGCGAGGTTGGAAGCGGCGGTGAGTTCAGGGGACTTGCATGCAATGCTGATGCACTTTGACGGCAAAGGAGCGTTTATGGCGGCGGCGGCAAGGCATCTCAAGTCGATGAAGAAGGACTCTTTTGAAGAGTGGCTTGTTCGGGTACTTAGAACGGGTTCCGTCCATGGTTTGGTGGAAGCCATCCGTGAGGCGCTTCCTCCCGTTGCGGCTCGCTGAGTTCGTCGAGATCAACTCACCCCTATTCACGCAGCGAAGCCCTCACGGTGCACCACCGTGCAGCCGGAGCCAGCACTTCAATCGCCCAAGTCGTCGAATCCCTCACGGACAGCACGAGCCCCCATGGGCAGAATCGTCGCAAGACAACTTTCTCTCTGCGATGTCCGTCATTCTTTTCCCGCCTTCCCGGTCCCGGCCGGCTGGTGGCGCCCCCTTCCGCGTGCTGCGGCCGACCCTTGCGCTCACTCCTGATGACGTCGAGTTGCTGACGCAGCAGGATTTCTTTGAGGTGATCCATGCCGATCCCGCGAACGGCACGGCGGTGATCCATGAAGACGACGAGATGCGGCTGGTGCAGTACCTTGAGTTCCATGGCCTGCGCCTGCCCAGTGCGGTGGACGCGAACCAGTTGCGCGAGCTGTGCAACACGCTGCGCTGGACGTTCGGCCAGGCCGTGCGGCTGGCGGTTCACGGTGGCATCGATCTCGTGCGCGAGTTTCCTGGCCTGAACGCAGAAAAGATTGCCTACGTGCACGCGGTGGCGAGCCAGGACCACGCGCAGGTGCGCGACAAGGCGCGGCTGGTGTTCAAGGACCGCACCAGCACCATCTTTCTGTACTGATTTGCTTGCGCTGCTGTGGGTGGCAGGGTGACGTCGTACCGCTTATTCCAGTAAAAGTCATTTACCGCCTATAGCGGTATTTGACATAAACCGCCTATTCCACTAAATTCCATTTACTGGAATAGGCGGTAAACATGTCCACTCGAATCCAAGCCATCACGACGGCGTCGCAGCTCGGCACGCTGCTGCAAGGCGCTCGCAAGAGCCGAAAGCTCACGCAGGCCCAGTTGGGTGAGCGGCTGGGCCTGAGCCAGAAGCGCCTGTCTGAACTGGAGCTGGCGCCGGGCACGCTGAGCGTTGACCAGCTCATGGGCATCTGCGCCCAGCTGGGTCTTCAGCTGAGCGTGCAGCCACGAGACGATGGCCAGCCCACACGGGCCAAGCCATCGTCGACGGCGGTCTGGTAGCCATGGGCCGGCGCGCGCATTCCCGTCCGCTGTCCGTCTGGACCAATGGCGAACTGGTGGGCCACTGGACGCCAGCGGGCCGCCGGCCGATGGAATTGAGCTACGCAGAAAGCTGGCTGAAGTCGGCGTCCGCGCGGCCACTGTCGCTTTCCCTGCCGCTGCCGTTGCTCGGCAACGAGCCCTTGCGGGGCGAGCTCGTGCAGAACTTCTTCGAGAACCTGTTGCCAGACAGTGGAGCCATCCGAAAACGGCTCGCGCAGCGGTACGCCGCGGGCTCTGAAGACACCTTCGATCTGCTCGCCGCGATCGGGCGCGATTGCGTCGGGGCCGTGCAGCTCCTGGGTGCGGATGAAGCACCCACGGGGTTTGACCGCATCGAAGGCGAGCCGCTGGACGACGAGGCGGTGGCCGCCCTGCTTCGCTCCGCGGTGGGCGGGGCAGGCTTCGGCCCGCAAGGCCAGGCGCAGGACTTCCGCATCTCGATTGCCGGTGCCCAGGAAAAAACCGCCTTGCTCTGGCACGGCGGTCAATGGATGCGCCCGCTCGGCGCCACACCCACGACGCACATCATCAAGCTGCCGCTGGGCCTGGTGGGCAACATGCAGGCCGACATGCGCACCTCGGTCCACAACGAGTGGCTGTGCCTGAGGCTGATGGGCGCGCTGGGGTTCGACGTGGCCCGGGCGGACATCACCACGTTCGCGGACCACGCGCCGGTGCTGGTGGTGGAGCGCTTTGATCGCAAGCTCCACCCGTCCCGCCCCTGGCTTCTCCGCCTTCCCCAGGAAGACTTCTGCCAGGCACTCGGCGTGGCCCCCGCGCTGAAGTACGAGTCTGACGGTGGGCCTGGCGTCGAGCAGCTCGCGCAGGTGCTGCAGGGTTCGCAGAACGCGCGCGCCGATGTGCGCACGCTGCTCGCCAGCCAGATCGCCTTCTGGCTGATGGCCGCCACCGACGGTCACGCCAAGAACTTCAGCATCCAGCTGCACGCGGGTGGCGCTTACACGCTGGCGCCCTTGTACGACGTGCTCTCGGCGTGGCCCATCATCGGCAACGGCAGGAACCAGGTGGCCTTGAAGAACACCAGGCTGGCGATGGCCGCGGCAGGCAAGAGCCGCCACTACCACCTCGCTACCATCATGCGGCGCCACTTCAACGCCACCGCCGCAAGGTGCGGCTGGGGTGAGAGCGCCGAAGACATCATTGACGACCTGTTGTCGAAGGTCGAAGGCGCCATCGACACGGTGAGCAACAAGTTGCCGGAAGGCTTTCCGGACGATGTGGCTGCTGCCATCTTCAAGGGCATGCGCGGCCAGGCCAAGCGGCTGCGGGAGCAGCCTGCGGCTTAGTTGCCCGGTGCGGCAGGGCGCCAGCCCAGCTCCACGTCCAGCCCCATCACCCGGCCGTCTTCCACCCGGTTGTTCAACCGCAGTTCGGCGCCAATGGTGCGCGCCAGGTCTGCACAGATGGCCAGCCCCAACCCCGCGCCGCTGCTCGGCCGCGCCGAGGGTTCGCGGGCGAAGGGCGTGAACGCCACGGCCTGCATGCCGGGCGACATGCCGGGCCCCGTGTCCCACACGACGAGGCGCACGCCGCCTTGCCCCTCTTCCTCAACGCGCACGCCGAGCCGGCCCTGGTCGGGCGTGAATTCAATGGCGTTGCGCAGCAGGTTCGCGAGGATCTCGCGCGCCATCCAGCGCTGGCTCTCCATCATGAACGGCCTGGCGTCGAGCTGAAAGTCCAGGTGCTTGCGGGCGATGAGGGGCGACAGGTCGATGGCGATCTCGCTCACCAGTTCGCCCAGGTCGAACGCCTCGTTCTGTGCCGCAGAGAGCGATTCGGTCTGCTGCGCCCGCGCCAGCGAAAGCAGCTGTTCGGCCAGCCGCGTGGCGCGGCGCGAGGTGGCGGCGATGGAGGCGAGCGCCTCCTGCTGCGGAATGTCGCCACTCAAGCCCGCGTCGGCCTGCAGCTGCAGCACGCTCAGTGGCGTGCGCAGTTGGTGTGACGCATCGGCCACGAAGCGCCGTTGCTGCTCGCGCGCACCGTTCAACCGCGCCAGCAGGCCATTGAAAGCCACCACCACGGGCTGCAGTTCGCGCAGCGCCACAGGGTCTTGCAGCGGCGCCAGGTCGTCCGCGGGGCGCCGTTCCAGCCGCCTTGCGAAGGCGCGCAGCGGCTGCTGCGCCCAGGTGGCCATCACCCACACCAGCGCGAGCAGGGTGGCCAGCAGCGCGCCCTGGCGCAGCAGCGTCTGCTGCAGGATGTCGCGCGCCAGGCGGTCGCGGTAGGCAGAGGGTTCGCCCACCTGAACGATCAGCAGGCGCATGCCTTCAAAGGTTTCCACCGGTTGCAGCAGCGCGGCCATGCGCATGGCCTCGGGGCCTTGCCAGGTGTCGTAAAGATCGATCATGGCGCGGTACAGCGGGTGGATGGCCGGGCGTCCCTGGTAAGGCGTCAGCGCTTCGTCGCCCGCGAGGTAGCGGCCATCGAGGTAGCTCACGCGGTAGACCATGCGGCTGCGCGTGCCGGAATCGCCCGACGACCCGCTGTCGTAAATCTCCAGCGCGGCATGCGGCAGCGTGATCTGCAGTTCGCCGCGCTCCAGCCGGATCAGGTCGGCCAGCGCGTGTGCAGATGTCACGAGCAGGCGGTCGAAAGCGATCTGGCTGATGCGCAGCGTGGCGCGGTAGCTGGTGTAGGCGTCGAGCGCGAGGAACAGCACGAAGGGCACGGCCAGCCACAGCATGAGGCGCCGCCGCAGCGAAGGCGGCGTCTTCGGTGCGCGCTCAAGCGTGGCCATGTCGTCAGCCTTCCTGCAGCAGGTAGCCCACGCCGCGCAGGGTCATGATGCCCACGCCCGTGCCCACCAGTTTCTTGCGCACGCGGTGCACCACCACTTCAATCGCGTCGGACTGCGCGGGCAGGTCTTGCCCGAACGCCAGCGTGGTGAGCCGTTCCTTGGCCACCGCGTGGCCGGGGTTGGCGATCAGCGCGGCCAGCAGGGCGCCTTCGCGCGGGGTGAGGTCCAGCGCCTGCGCGCCCACGTAGAAGGCGCCCGATGCGCGGTCGTGGCGCAGCGCGCCGCAGTGCGGCATGTCGGCCGCCGCGTGTGAACGCCGGGCCAGCGCGCGCACGCGCGCCTCGAGTTCGTCGATGTCGAAAGGTTTGGCCAGGTAGTCGTCGGCGCCGGCGTTGAGCCCGGCCACGCGGTCGCCCACGGCGCCGCGCGCGGTGAGCACCAGCACGGGCGTGGCGTCGCCCCGGCCGCGCATGCGCTGCAGCAGTTGCAGGCCGTCCATGCCGGGAATGCCCAGGTCCAGCAGCACCACGTCGCAGGTGCTGGCGCGCAGCCATTCCAGCGCGACCAGGCCGTCGTTGCAGCGCGAGACATCGAAGCCACGCTTGGAGAGCACGCGAACGAGCGCGCCACCCAGATCGAAATCGTCTTCCACCAACAGCAGTTTCATGGGCACACCGGGGCACGGGAGACGGGCAGTCTAAGGGTTGGCCGCGGCGGCACCGGCCATTCGCGCGACCCCATCAGGGCAAACACCGAGTGGTTTTGAAAGCAGTCTGAAAGCCAAGTGAAGGCCAGCAGAAAGACAGCGCTCCACACCGGGCCACCGCCTTCCTATAGTCACGCCACACGTTTCATCGGCCCACCCAACAGGAGACAACCACATGAAGAACACGATGACCCCCAACCCGAAGGCCTTGCCCCGGCAACTGGCCATGGGCCTGCTTGCCGCCGGCCTGCTGGCCGCTGGCGCTGCTCAGGCACAAGGCGCGGAATGCGCGAACCGCGGCGACCTGGACACCGCCTACTGCGACGCCAACAAGGACCTGGTGGCCGACACGCCGACCGACCCGAAAAAGCTGCGCAACCCGAGCACGCTGGTGTTCACCTTCACGCCCATTGAAGAACCCGCGGTCTACGAAAAACTGTTCGACCCGTTCACCAAGCACCTGTCGCAGTGCACCGGCAAGCGCGTGGTGTTCTTCCAGGTGCAGAGCAACGCGGCGCAGATTGAAGCCATGCGCGCCGGCCGGCTGCATGTGGCGGGCTTTTCCACCGGTGCCACGGGGTTTGCGGTGAACGTGGCCGGCGCCGTGCCGTTTGCGGTGAAGAGCACCGAGCAAGGCCCGCGCGACGACAAGCTGATCATGATCTCGCGCAAGGACGGCGCGGTGCAGTCCGTCAGCGACCTCAAGGGCAAGCGCGTGGCCCACGCGTCACCTTCGTCCAACTCCGGCCACCTTGCGCCGCTGGCGCTGTTGCCCAAGGTCGGCGTCACACCGGGCAAGGACTACAACATCGTGTTTTCCGGCAAGCACGACCAGTCGATCCTTGGCGTGGCGAGCCGCGACTACGACAGCGCGGCGGTAGCGGCCAACGTGTTCAACCGCATGGCGGCGCGCGGCACGATCAAGACGGCCGACTTCAACATCCTCTACACCAGCGACCCGTTCCCCACCACCTCGTTCGCCTACGCGCACGACCTGGCGCCCGAGCTGCGCGACAAGCTGGTGGGCTGCTTCATGAACTACACCTTCACGCCCGAGATGACGAAGGCGTTCGAAGGCGATGTGAAGTTCATCCCGTCCACCTACCTGAAAGACTTCGCCATCGTGCGCGACGTGGCCACGGCCGCCGGCGAAAGCTTCAACCGCTCGGCCTACGAAAAAGAAGCGGCCAAGGGCAAGAAGTGACCACCATGCTCCACGCCGACACCCCCATCAAGCCCGGCTCGCTACAGATACGGCACCTGGCCAAGGCCTACAAGCCCGGCCACCCGGTGCTCAAGGACATCAACCTCGACATCGACGGCACGGGTCTCACGGCCATCATCGGACCCTCGGGCACGGGCAAGTCGACGCTCATCCGCTGCATCAACCGGCTGGTCGATCCCAGCGCGGGTGAGATCTGGCTGAGCGTGGACGGGCAGCGGCTGGACATGGCTCGCCTCAAAGGAGGCGCGCTGCGGCGCAGCCGCCGCCACATCGGCATGGTGTTCCAGGAATACAACCTGGTGGAGCGCCTGAGCGTGATGGAGAACCTGCTGACCGGGCGGCTCGGCTACGTGTCGGCATGGCAGGCGTTCCGCCGCAAGTTTCCGCGTGAAGACTTCGACCGCGCCTACGAACTGCTGGACACCGTGGGCCTCGGCGCCTTCGCCAACCAGCGCGCGGACGCGCTCAGCGGCGGCCAGCGCCAGCGCGTGGGCATTGCCCGCGCGCTGATGCAGCGCCCCAGCGTGATGCTGGCCGACGAACCCACCTCATCGCTCGACCCCAAGACCTCGGTCGAGATCATTCAACTGCTGCGCGAACAGGGACAGCGCAACAACATTCCGGTGGTGGTCAACATCCACGACGTGGAGCTGGCCCGCCGCCACGCCGACCGCGTCATCGGCATGACAGGCGGCGAGGTGGTTTACGACGGCCCGCCGTCGGGGCTCAACGGCGACCACCTGGACACGATCTACGGGGGCCGCGCGTGGCAGCAATGAACCCCACCACCACGGCCGCCGCGCCAGCGGTAAAGGCGTTCGCCTGGAGCACCTCTGAAAAGCTCTGCTGGCTGGCGGTGCTGCTGTATGCCGCATATGTGCTCGGCCAGATCGACCTCACCCAGGAACGGCTGCTGCACGGGCTGGAACAGGGCGCCCGCTTCCTGGCGCGCATGTTCCCGCCCGAACTCTCGCGCATGGACATTCTCTGGAGCGGCATCCGCGAAAGCCTGCAGATTGCCGTGCTGGCCACGGCCATTGGCGTGGCGCTGAGCCTGCCCATCGGCCTGCTCGCCGCGGGCAACATGGTGCCCGGCCCGGTGCGCACCGTCACGCGCGGTTTCATCGCGCTGTGCCGTTCGCTGCACCCGGTGATCAAGGCCATCCTGTTCGTCAAGGCGGTGGGCTTCGGCCCACTGGCGGGCATCCTCGCGCTGGTGGTGGGCACCGTCGGGTTCGTCGGCAAGCTGTTTGCCGATGCCATCGAGGAAATCTCGCCCAAGCAGGTGGAGGCCGTGCGCGCCACCGGCGCTTCGTTCATGAACGTGGTGCTGTTCGGCGTGCTGCCGCAGGTCATGAGCCGCTTCGTCGGCTTCTCCACCTACCAGCTGGATTCGAACCTGCGCAACTCCACCATGGTGGGCATCGTCGGCGCCGGCGGTATCGGCGGCACGCTGTTCGCCGCCTTCCAGCGCTTCGACTACGACTTCGTCTTCACCATCCTCGCCACCATCGTCTGCATCATCGTGGTGGGCGAATTGCTGGTCAACGCTGCCCGGAAGGCGCTCGATGTCTGACACCACCGCCGCCCCCTTCACACTCGCCACCGCTTCCAGCGGCACCTGGAAGCGGCACACGCTCACGCAGCGCATGTTGCGCTACGCTTTGTGGCTGTTCATGGTCTGGGCCCTGGTCCAGTCGCTTCGGCACGTCGAGGTGATTCCCGAGTTCCTGTACGACGCGCCCGAGCAGATGGGCGACATGCTCACCCGCATGTGGCCCGTGGACTGGAGCCACTACCCCGACACCATCCACAGCGCCTTGATGGAGACGCTGCACATGGCCACGCTCGGCACGCTGCTGTCGCTGCCGCTGGCCGTGCCGCTGGGTCTGCTGATGGCCTCCAACCTCACGCGCAACCGCGCGCTGAACTTCATCGCGCGTGTGCTGCTCGTGTCGAGTCGCTCGGTGAATTCACTGGTGTGGGCGCTGCTGTTCGTGGCCATCTTCGGGCCAGGGCCGCTGGCCGGCATGCTGGCCATTGCGCTGCGCTCGGTGGGGTTCGTGGGCAAGCTCATTGCAGAAGCCATCGAACAGACGCCACGCGGCCCGATCGAGGCGCTGCAGGCGGCAGGCGCCTCCACGCTGTCGCAGGTCTGGTACGGCTACTGGCCGCAGATCAAGCCAGCCTTCTGGTCGGTCGCCCTGCTGCGCTGGGACATCAACATCCGCGAATCCGGCGTGCTCGGGCTGGTGGGTGCCGGCGGCATCGGCATGGCGCTGGACACCGCCCTCAACCTCTTCCACTGGAACCGCGTGGCCCTGGTGCTGCTCGCGATCTTCGCGGTGGTGCTGATCGCGGAAGTGGTGGTGCTGCAGATCCGCAAGCGGGTGTTGTGAACGAGGGGCTTGCTGCAAGGTGCCGAATGCTGCGCGTTGCATTCAGAGCAAGGGTGGGAGGTTGAGCAGCGCTCCGGCCCGTCTTGTTGGAATGCAGAAAGTCAAATAGCCCGAATTGATTCGGGCTATTTTTTTGTGCCATCCGAAAGATTGCTTGCCTTTGACAATCGCCAATAAATGCAATTGGTCATCGACCATCGGTTGCATTCTGATTTGCACCGAGGATGTCAGCACACCACCACCAAAGCATCAGAACAAGTCGCGGGAGGCTCTGGCCCAAAGTGCAGCAAGCACGAGAGTAGCTATAAACGTTGCATTCAAGCAACAAGCACGATGCTATTAGTAACTTTTAGGGGGCAAAAGCGTAGGCATTAGTTCCTCGATTGAGTCAATCAATTCCTTCAATTCGCAATTCGTTCCCTGATTGCGGGATTTTGTGGATTTGCGGTTGGTGACCCGCGTCGGATGTCGGACTGATTTTCTCTTTTGTCTGCGGCAATACTCCCGAACCACAAAACCAACAGGGAAAGAAGTGGATATCGGGATGGGTGCAAACCTCATGCCTTGCCCACGGACAAAGCCATGGCGGAGAACTTCGTAACAGCACGGCCTTGCCATTGCGGCAATGGAAAAAAGGCATGAGCCTGTCCCGTCGCGAACTATTTGGAAGTCTCGCAACACTTCCCTACAAGGCGCTCGAGTCCGCAACCGCGCACGCTCGCCTATCCGCACGCAGCGAGCTCCACGATCAACTTCGGACTGCCGCCGCTGGCGGGGAGCTGGTCACTCGCACGGCGATGGTGGGAGTTGGAGACCATGATTCGCCGCGCGCTGACGGATTTCGAGCCGCGTCTGTCGCCTGGTTCCTTGCGCGTCAGGCCGTTGTATCCGGAACGCGATCGCGACGCAGCACGTGAGCCCCATCTTCTGCGATTCGAGATCAGCGGCGAGGTGCAGATATCCCCCTACCCCTTGGTCTTTCGCGTGCAGACCGCGGTCGATCTTGAAACCAGCCGCATCGCGCTGGAAGACTGAGTAACACACGCACCATGGATCCGCATCTGCTTCACTATTACAACGAGGAACTGATCTACATGCGCGAGCTTGGCGGCGAGTTCGCGGCGTTGCACCCCAAGATCGCGCGCCGACTCGGCATGCAGGCTGGAGAGGTGCGCGCAGCGAATATGTCGGCACGGAAGTGTTCGCAAGCCTTGTCGATCAGCGTGAGGCGCCGTATTCGACGAACCTGCGTCATTTGAGCGTGCAGGCATGGGCACTGCGCGAGCAGATGTCCATCCGCGAGATCTCCAGGCGTACAGGCCTGGCTCGCAACACCGTTAAGAAGTATCTGCGGGCGGGCGATGAAGAGCCCCGCTATCCCAAGCGTGCGAGCTCCAGCAAGCTCGATCCCTACGCTGAAAAACTCTCCACCTGGCTGTCGATCGAGGCAACAAAGTCGCGCAAACAGCGGCGCACTTTGCTGCAGCTCCACACACCCTAGATCTGAAAAGGAGAAAACGAAGCACTTATCCACCTGCGCTGGGCATGCCTCTACTTCAGCCTTGCCATGACGGCATTTGCCAGTCGCAACAAACAACGCGTACGGTGCCATCTATCATTCGGCGCATGGCAATCCCAACCTACAAAGACTGCATGCTTCCATTCTTGGCTCTGCTCAAGGACGGGAGAGAATGGCCCATCCGTGAGCTCGGCGAAGTTCTGGCGGGTCACTTCTCCCTGTCCCCAGCCGAGCGCGCTGAGATGCTTCCCAGCGGCCAGACCGGCATTTTCGTGAATAGGGTCGGCTGGGCACGCACCTACCTCAAGAAGGCTGCGCTCATTGAGTCGCCCCGCCGTGGGGTGTTCAAGATCACTCAGCGCGGGTTGGGAGTATTGGCCGAGGGTGTTAAGTCGCTGGACTCTAGGTACCTGGCGCGCTTTCCCGAGTTTCAAGAATTCCAGCGCGCATCCCAGCCGCAGGACGACGGCGCAACAACTTCGCTGGCAGCCAGCGTGACGGAAGCGGAAGCCACGCCGGAAGAAGCCATCGAGAGCGCCTACCAAGGTCTGAGGCAGCAGCTTGCCCAAGAACTATTGGCCAAAATCCTCACCTGTTCACCGACGTTCTTCGAGTACCTGGTGGTGGAGTTGCTGGTCAAGATGGGCTACGGCGGCAGCCGCAAGGACGCTGGTGAGCGGATAGCGAACCGTAAACACGTGCTGAAAGCACTGTGGTCCAGACCATGAGCTTGCGCCTGACCACCAGTCTGGCAGCAGAGTTGCCGCGTTGAACATGCATTTCCGCCCTGGTCGCAGAGGTTTCAAGCCAGTTGTACCCTAGGTGAAGCCACGCGTCCTCAGCTGGCCGAGGCTCGCTAGCTTCCTCATCAAACTCCCTGTCGAGAGCGATATACACATCCGTAAAGTCGCGAAGGCGAGGATTTGCGTTCATGGCCGCGCGAAATTTCGACCGATACCGTTCGAGTTGAGCCGGTTGGTGGGCAGCTCGTGACTTGTTCTCGATGAGCAGGACAAACCGATTCTGAGCATCGATGACGAACAGGTCGACTCGGTCTTCCTTGGACATGCCTAACTCGCGCGCGGTGAAAGCTGCTCCAAAACTCGTCGTCCGGACGCGTGAAGCCGTTCGTTCCCCCTGCGTTGACACTGCCGCCAAAAAGAACCTCGCGCAATGTCATCAAGTCAGGACGAGGCACGTGGGACTTTTTTCCGGACTACATTCTTCTGGCAGTCGGCATGGGTCAAGAGCGTGTCCATCTTGTAGACGGTGGTGAGCTTGGAATGCGCGGACTGCCTTTCTGGCATGACGACGATCTGCGTTCGAGCACAGTCCCGATACAAGATTTCCAGGTCGCGGTCTTCGGTGCAGGCGACGGCGCAATTCAGGATGTCCTGCGAACAGTGACGAAGCACGATCATCCGCTTTCGCTTATTCAAGCGCTGGAGAGCGGGTCAAATTCGATACGAAGCCAACTTGACGCCGTGAAGCCAAAGCTTGCATCTTTGGAACAGCAGAGCCGACTGTATGCGACATGGAGCGCAGGTCCAGTCTATGACCTCATCGATCAGCAGTGCGAGTCGCTCTGTGTGCAACTCGCAACAGATCCCACAGTTCGGTTGAAATTGCAGTCGGAGCTGCGCCCCGGAGCAGGCGCTGTACATCACGTGTACCGTGAACGGCATTTGACTCGAGCCTACCTTCTAAATCGTTTCTGTATTCACTTGATCCATGCCTGTAGAGATGCCTCACTTACGGCGCCAGGCCATATGCGATACGTTCGGCACGTGCAAACCAAGGTCATGTCTGCATACCCAGCGGTGACGCCAGCTATGCCTGGGGAAGGCGGTGTGATCGTCTTGAGCGATGGGCAGACGCTGAATGTGGACAGGCTGGTGGTGCGGTTCGGCCCAGATAGGGAATGGCTTGGCACCCATCAGCTGGTTCGCCTGACGGAGCAAGCGCAAGCTGACAGAGTCAGCATGTCTGCGATTCCGCTGCCGTATGTTGTTTCGGCGTGAAACTGAATCGCTCTGGGTTTCGTGGAGGCCGGTTGGTCAAAGCCTACCCAATTGCCACCAACCGCTCTCGCTGCTGACCCGTCGCTGAGAACAAAAATTGTGACCAGCGACCCAAGCATTCCCAACAGCACACCGGTCAATCGATACCTGCTCCCACATCCTCGTCGACCAAAAGCGTAGGCTAGTCGCATCAATTAGCGACCGCCAGTCGCAGAACTGTGGCGCGAGTCGCAACTACTGTGGCGCCCTACGAGAACCTACAAAATCAGACGTCGATATTCCCCGCCCGCAGCGCGTTCGTCTCGATGAAGTCGCGGCGCGGCTCCACTTCGTCGCCCATCAGCATCGTGAACACGCGGTCGGCTTCGATGGCGTCGTCGATCTGCACGCGCAGCAGTCGGCGCACGTTCGGGTCCATGGTGGTTTCCCACAGCTGCTCGGGGTTCATCTCGCCCAGGCCTTTGTAGCGCTGGCGGCTGGTGGTGCGCTCGGCTTCGCTGATCAGCCAGCGCATGCCCTGGCGGAAGTCGCTGACCTTCTCTTCCTTCTGCTTGTCGCCTTCGCCGCGCATCACCTTGGCGCCTTCGCCGAGCAGTCCGCGGAAGGTGTCGGCGGCGGTGGCCAGCGCGGCGTAGTCGGCGCCGTGCACGAAGTCCTGCGTGAGCACGCTGCTCTTGATGTTGCCGTGGTGGCGACGGCTGATGCGCAGGATGGGCTTGTCGGTGCGCACGTCGAACTCGGCCGCCACTTCGGCGGGCACGCCGGTGGTGGCCAGTTCGCGCAGCTTGGCCTGCAGCGCGATGGCGCTGACCTCGGCCTGCTCCACGCTGTCGAGATCCAGCGACACGCCATCGGCGATGGCGCGCAGGGCCTCGGCGTCCATGAAGTTGGACAGGCGCGCAATCACGCTCTCGGCGATCTGGTGCTTGCGCGCGAGTTCGCCCAGCGTGTCGCCGGTGAGCGTGGTCTGGGTGGCGCCGCCCGTGAACACGGAAGCGTCCTTGAGCGCAATGCGCAGCAGGAAACCGTCGAGCGCCGAAGCGTCCTTGAGGTAGAGCTCTTCCTTGCCGGCCTTCACCTTGTACAGCGGCGGCTGCGCGATGTAGATGTGACCGCGCTCGACCAGCTCGGGCATCTGGCGGTAGAAGAAGGTGAGCAGCAGGGTGCGAATGTGCGCGCCGTCCACGTCGGCGTCGGTCATGATGATGATGCGGTGGTAGCGCAGCTTGGCGACGTTGAAGTCGTCCACGCCCGCCGTGCCGCCCGCGCCGGTGGCCTTGCCGATGCCGGTGCCCAGCGCGGTGATGAGCGTCAGGATTTCGTTGCTGGTCAGCAGCTTCTCGTAGCGCGCCTTCTCGACGTTCAGGATCTTGCCGCGCAGCGGCAGGATCGCCTGGAACTTGCGGTCGCGGCCCTGCTTGGCGGAGCCACCGGCGGAGTCACCCTCCACGATGTAGATCTCGCACAGCGCCGGGTCTTTTTCCTGGCAGTCGGCCAGTTTGCCGGGCAGGCCCATGCCGTCGAGCACGCCCTTGCGGCGCGTCATCTCGCGCGCTTTGCGCGCGGCTTCACGCGCGCGCGCGGCTTCCACGATCTTGCCGCAGATGATCTTCGCGTCGTTCGGGCGCTCCTGCAGGTAGTCGGCCAGCAGGCGGCTCACGATGTCTTCCACCGGGCCACGCACTTCGCTCGACACCAGCTTGTCCTTGGTCTGGCTGGAGAACTTGGGCTCGGGCACCTTCACCGACAGCACGCAGCACAGGCCTTCGCGCATGTCGTCACCGGTGACCTCGACCTTGGCCTTCTTGGCCATTTCGCTTTCTTCGATGTATTTGTTGATCACCCGCGTCATGGCCGCGCGCAGCCCGGTCAGGTGGGTGCCGCCGTCGCGCTGCGGAATGTTGTTGGTGAAGCACAGCACCTGCTCGTTGTAGCCGCTGTTCCACTGCATCGCCACTTCCACACCGATGTTGGTGCCCTGGTCGCTCGCGCGGTCGCCCATGGCGTGGAACACGTTGGGGTGCAGAACGGTCTTGCCCTTGTTGATGAAGTCGACGAAGCCCTTGACGCCACCAGCACCGGAGAAGTCGTCTTCCTTGCCGCTGCGCTCGTCCTTCAAGCGGATGCGCACGCCGTTGTTCAGGAAGCTGAGTTCGCGCAAGCGCTTGGACAGGATCTCGTAGTGGAAATCGGCGTTCTCACGGAAGATTTCGTAGTCCGGCAGAAAGTGCACTTCGGTGCCGCGCTTCTCGGTCGCGCCGGTGATGCGCATGGGCGAGATTTCCACGCCGGTGGGCGTGGCCTCGATCAGCCGGTTCTGCACGAAGCCGCGCGCGAACTCGAGCTGGTGCACGTGGCCCTCGCGGCGCACGGTGAGGCGCAGCCACTGGCTGAGTGCGTTCACGCAGCTCACGCCCACGCCGTGCAGGCCGCCCGAGACCTTGTAGCTGTTCTGGTTGAACTTGCCGCCCGCGTGCAGTTCGGTCAGCGCGATCTCGGAAGCCGAGCGCTTGGGCTCGTGCTTGTCGTCCAT
>JAESFZ010000392.1_pt1 | contig 16546 bp, 17 predicted proteins | sample 9269561 | NCBI WGS metagenome assembly JAESFZ01 (sample SAMN14515552, study PRJNA621657) | algae metagenome | isolation source: Tildeniella nuda ZEHNDER 1965/U140 and co-occurring heterotrophs from wet... | place: Switzerland: Stansstaad, Zurih | collected 1965-01-01
CCATCGCTCGATGCGGCACTACCGCCATGCGTGGCAGGAATTCTCGTCGGTGAACGGGGCCGCCTTCGAAGCCTGCTTCGACAAGGAGACGGCCGACCGGCTCGTGCGCTACCCGTTGATCAATGCCGGCATCTTCGCGTTGCCCGTCGACGCGCCGCACTGGCAGGGCTGGGCCGAGCTGATGGCGGAGGCCCTGCAGCGGTCCACGGACATGACCGACCAGATCGCGCTCAACGTGCTGGTCTACGACAAGGGCTTTGCTTGCGAGCCCTTGCCCAGCCGCTGCAACTGGCCGGTGCACCATGCCACGCCGGCCTGGGATGCCGACCGCGGCCTGTTCGTCGAGCCCGCCATGCCCTACGAGGCGCTCGGCATCCTGCATCTCACGATCTACACCAAGCGCCTTGCCACCCTGGACGTGCGCGAGATCGGCGGGACCCATGCAGGGCAGGTGCGGCCGCGCTCGTTGCGCTGGCCCGGTCGAACCGCCATATAGCGCCGCATGACCGGAACGCCGTTCCTCAAGATGCACGGATTGGGCAACGATTTCGTGGTGCTCGACGCCCGCGCGACGCCGCTCGACCTGTCGCTGGAACGCCGCCGAACCATCGCCAACCGGCGCCTGGGCGTGGGCTGCGACCAGTTGATCGTGCTCGAGCAGCCGACCGACGGCGATGCCGACGTCTTCATGCGGATCTTCAATCCCGATGGCGGCGAGGCCGGCGCCTGCGGCAACGCCACGCGCTGCGTCGCCTCCGTCGTGATGGACGAGCGCAAGACCGATCAGGTCACGGTGCAGACGATCTCGGGCCTGCTGGAATCGCAGAAAGCCGGCGTGGGTGCCAACGGCCTGCCGGTGATCTCGGTCGACATGGGGCTGGCGCGCCTGGACTGGCGCGAGATCCCGGTGCGCGAGGCCTGCGATACCAATCATATGCCGGTCGGCCTGGGACCGTTGCAGGACCCCGTCGGCACCAACATGGGCAACCCGCACGCCACCTTCTTCGTGGACGACCTCGCGGCGATCCCGATTGCCGACCTCGGCCCCACGCTCGAGCACGATCGCTTCTTTCCCGAGCGCGCCAACATCGGGGTCGCCCAGTTTCTGGGCGAGGGCAGGTTGCGGCTGCGCGTCTGGGAACGCAGCGCCGGACTCACGCTCGCCTGCGGCTCGGGTGCCTGTGCCGCGGTCGTCGCCGCCAGCCGCCGCGGCCTGGTCGACCGCAAGGCCGAGATCATTGTCGATGGTGGTGTCCTCGCCATGGAGTGGCTGCGGGACGGTCATGTGCTGATGACCGGCGGCATCGCGGTCGCGTTCAAGGGCGAGCTCGATGCTTCGCTGCTCGCCTGAGGAAGTGGCGTGAGCGATACCGTCGAAACAGAAAAGAAGGGCTGGCTGTCGCGGCTGCGCTCAGGGCTTTCGAAGTCCACGCAACGCGTCACCGAGAGCATCACCAGCCTCTTCACCAAGAAGAAGCTTGATCAGAAGACGCTCGACGATCTGGAAGAGGTGCTGATCCGGGCCGACCTCGGCGTCAGCGTCGCGGCCCGCCTCGTCGCGAAGCTCGGCAAGGAGCGCTTCGGCAAGGAAGTGACCGACGAAGAAGTGCGCGCGGCCTTTGCCGACGATATCGCCGAGATCCTGCAGCCGGTCGCGCTGCCGCTTGTCCTCGATACCGCGCGCAAGCCTCACGTCGTGCTGGTCGTGGGCGTCAACGGCAGCGGCAAGACCACGACCATCGCCAAGATGGCGAACCTTCACAAGCGCGAGGGCCGCAAGGTCATGCTGGCGGCAGGCGATACTTTCCGGGCCGCTGCCGTCGAGCAACTCAAGGTCTGGGGCGAACGGGCGGGCGTGCCCGTAATCTCGCGCGACACCGGGGCAGATGCGGCGGGCCTGGCGTTCGAAGCGCTGGAGCGCGCCAAGGCCGAGGGCTGCGACGTGCTGCTGATCGACACTGCCGGTCGCCTGCACAACAAGACCAACCTGATGGACGAACTCGCCAAGATCGTGCGCGTGATCCGCAAGCTCGATCCCGAGGCGCCGCATTCCTGCCTGCTGGTGCTGGACGCCACCACCGGCCAGAACGCCCATGCCCAGGTCGAGACCTTCAAGGCCCTGTCGCCGGTCGATGCGCTGGTCGTGACCAAGCTCGACGGCAGCGCCAAGGGCGGCGTCCTCGTGGCGTTGGCGGAGAAATTCAAGCTGCCCGTCGTCGCGATCGGTGTCGGCGAAGGCATCGACGATCTCAGGCCATTCGAGGCGCGGGCCTTTGCGCGCGGATTGATGGGGCTGCCGGCATGACCGACAAGACGGAAGAACAAGGCGGCATGCGGAAGCTTTACGCCACCGCGCTGGAACTTGGGCCCCTCGTACTGTTCTTCATCGCCAACGGCCGCTGGGGCATCTACTGGGGTACCGGCATCTTCATCGTGGCGACGGCCATTGCGCTGCCTTGCTACCGCTGGCTTGAGAAGCGCTGGCCGATCATGCCGCTGGTCGGCGGCTTCTTCGTGCTGGTGTTCGGCGGCCTCACGATCTGGCTGCAGGACGACACTTTCATCAAGCTGAAGCCAACCATCGTGAATTGCCTGTTCGGCATCATCCTGGGCGGCGGTTTGCTGTTGTTTCACAAGCCGCTGCTGAAGCCGCTGTTCGGCGCCGCCTTCAAGCTGACCGACGAGGGCTGGCGCAAGCTTACGTTGCGCTGGACGCTGTTCTTTTTCGTGCTGGCGGTGGTCAACGAAGTGATGTGGCGGAGTTTCACGACCGACACCTGGATCGCCAGCAAGATGTTCCTGAGTTTCCCGCTGACGCTGGTCTTCGCATTCCTGCAGATCCCGTTGCTCAAGCGCTACTGGGACGGCGACGACAATCCCTTCGCGCGCGGGAGCTGAGCTCAGTCGACTTCCGGCTCCGCCAGGGGTGCCTTCTTGAGGCCGGAGAGCGGTGGCAGCTTGTTCGTGAGCAGTGCGACGCAATCCAGGATGCCGGTATCGGTCGGGCCCTTGCGCGTCGGCACGCCGTTGCCGGCAAGAGACCGTTTGTGCTTGCGCAGCATCGCGCGGAACGCCTCGACGCGCTGCCAGCCGACATAACCGTCGTCGTCCAGCTGCGCCCCATGCTTGCGGAGCCACATCGCTGCGGCTCCCGCGACATGGACGGTCGCGTAGGACGTGCCATCGCCGCTGCCTGCAACATCCTTGAAGGGTTCGGGCAGGCCGAATACCGAGTTCGGCCGGCAGATGTCGTCGGCCGGCGCCCAGGTGTCCACGAACGGCCGGCCGATCTCGTAGTCGAAGCAGACCTTCATGTCGGCACTAATGCCGCCAGCCATGATGGTGCGCGAGTATCGGCCGGGATACACCGTGGCGCCGACGAGCTGCGGCGCGTCGTCGGTCTGGCCGGCAGCACAGACGATGATGACGCCGCGTTCGTAGGCATGGTCGACAGCCCGGCCGAGCGCATGCATCTGCTTGATGTTGCCGATGATCGACTGGACGCCGAGGCTGATCGAGATCACGTCGGCGAGATTGCGGTCGACGGCATCCATGATGGCGTTGGCGACATTCAGGATGGTCTGGCCGGTCAGCATCACGCCGTTGGTGACGCGGTAGGGCACGACCGGCACGCTCGGGCAGACGCCGATGTAGATGCCGGGCAGGTTGCCACACAGCGCACCCAGGGTGCGCGTGCCGTGGCCGGGCGTCACCACCAGCCCACCGCCGCCGTTCAGCGGATCGCGGGGCTCGGACACGCCAGTGTCAACGTAGTTGATGCCACGATCGGCCAGCAGGGCTGGTCGGTCGCTCGCAAGATTGAAGACGATATGGTCGGTGAAGCCCGTATCGAGATGGGCGATCAGGATGTTGTTCCAGTCGAGATCGGCGCCGAACTCGTCGGTGAGCAAACGTATCGCCTCGCGCGAGCGGACGGCGCCGGTATTCCAGTTGCTGATGGGCATGATGGTCTCCCCTCTTGGGGGGACTCTCATAAGCCGGGCGGGCCGTCTCAAGACCCTCGGGCGCATATCTCGCCGTCAGACGCCCACGGGCTTCTTCGGGGGCCACATGCGGGCAAGATCGCCGGTCGGATTGGAATAGGTCGCGAACTCGGTCTTGCTGCGCGAGTCATGGAAATGAGCGAGCGCCCAGACCACCGTCGGGAAGGCGAGCTCCTCCCAGGGAATGTCGGCCCAGTCGACCAGCGCCACTTCCTCGCTTTCGACGCCCGCAGCGATGTTGGCGCTGACGAGGCGGGCGCGATACATGATCTGCACCTGGCCGATACGGGCCACGCTATACATCGCGAGCAGCCGGTCGATCTCGATGGTGGCGCAGGCCTCTTCCTGGGCTTCGCGCTGGGCCGCCTGTTCGGTGGTCTCGCCCAGTTCCATGTATCCGGCCGGCAGCGTCCAGAAGCCCTTGCGCGGCTCGATCGCGCGCTTGGCGAGCAGGATCTTGTCCTGCCAGGTGCAGACGGCCCCCGCCACGATCTTGGGGTTCTGGTAATGGATGAATTCGCAGCGCCCGCAGATCAACCGCTCGCGGTTGTCACCATCGGGGATGCGCTTTTCGAAATGCTCGGGCGGATCCCAGGGCAGGCGCGGACGATCGGGTGGAATGGTGGGGGCGCTCATGCCCCGACTCTTAGGCCGCCCGGATGAGCGCGGCAACGCCGGGCAGGGTCTTGCCTTCCATCCATTCGAGGAAAGCGCCGCCCGCCGTCGAGACGTAGGAGAACTGCTCCTCCACGCCCGCCGCCGCCAGTGCCGCCACCGTGTCGCCGCCGCCGGCGACCGACAGCAGCCTGTTGGCGCCCGTCAGTTGGCCGACTGTGCGCGCCAGCGCCACCGTGCCGTTATCGAACGGCGGAATCTCGAAGGCGCCGAGCGGGCCGTTCCACACCAGCGTGGCGCACTCGCGCACTTCCGCTTGGTAAAGATCGATCGACTTCGGACCGATGTCGAGGATCATCTGATCGTCGGGGCAGGCGTCGGCGTCGACAATGTGGCTGTCGGCGCCGGCCTTGAACTCGCGCGCCACCACGACGTCGACCGGCAGCAGCACCTTGCACTTTGCGGCCTTGGCCTTCTCGAGGATTTCCAGCGCCACCGGCGCCAGGTCCTTCTCGCATAGCGACTTGCCGACCTTGATCCCCTGGGCGTGCATGAAGGTGTTGGCCATGCCGCCGCCGATAATCAGCTTGTCGACCTTGCCGACGAGGTTGCCCAGCAGGTCGAGCTTGGTCGAGACCTTGGCGCCGCCGACGACGGCGCAGACCGGCTTCTTCGGGTTGCCCAGCGCCTTGTCGAGCGCTTCCAGCTCGGCCTGCATCAGCCGGCCGGCCGCTGCCGGCAGGCGGTTGGCAATGCCCTCGGTCGAGGCATGGGCGCGGTGCGCGGTCGAGAAGGCGTCGTTCACGTAGAGGTCGCCCAGCACCGAGAGCTTGTCGATGAAGGCCGCGTCGTTCTTCTCCTCCTCCTTGTGGAAGCGGAGGTTCTCCAGCAGCAGCACGTCGCCGGGCTTCATCGCGCGCACCGCATCCTCGGCGAGCGGGCCGATGCAGTCCTCGGCAAAGGCAACAGGCTTGCCGAGGGCGGCCGACAGCGGCGCAACCAGCGCCTTGAGCGACATCTCCGGCACGGGCTTGCCGTCGGGCCGGCCGAAATGACTCAGCACCACGACCTTGGCGCCCTTGGCCGAAAGCTCGGTGATCGTGGGAGCGGCGCGCTCGATGCGCGTGGCATCGGTGACCTTGCCGTTCTTCATCGGCACGTTGAGATCGACGCGCACCAGCACGCGCTTGCCGGAAACGTCGGCGGTGTCGATCGTCTTGAAGGTGACCTGGGGCATGAATTCTCTCTGGAGGATGGACGCCTTGGTCCCTAGCGTTTCCGGATCACGAAAACCAGTGTCTCGCCATCGCGTGTGCTCGAGACCAGTTCGTGGCCGGTCTGGCGGCAGAAGGCGGGGAAGTCCTGCTCGGTGGCGGGATCGGTGGCCCGCACCGTCAACAGCCCGCCGCTCGCCAGCTCGCGCAGCTTGCGGTTGGTCCGCAGCACCGGCAGCGGACAGAGCAGTCCCGTCGCGTCGTAATCCAATGTGTCAGTCACGGGGGCGATAGTACTTCATGGCCTCGTTCACCCAACCTCGGATGTCGTTGATGCGTGTCGTGTCGGCGGGATGCGTGCTCAGCCACTCGGCCTGGCGCTTGCCGCCGGCATTCGCCGCCCGCATGCGTTCCCACACGCCGATCGCCTCGCGCGGGTCGTAGCCGGCCAGCGCCATCAGCACCAGCCCGATACGGTCGGCTTCCGATTCCTGCGCCCGCGACATCGGCAGGATGAAGCCCACGGTGGCGCCGGCGCCCACCGCCGCCATCATGCCCGGCAGGTAGGCGCGATTGCTTCCGCTCACGGTCGTCGCCAGGGCTGCCGAAGCCGCAGCCACGCCGACCGAGGCCACCATCTGGTCACTCATGCGCTCGGCGCCGTGGCGCGCCAGCGCATGCGCTACCTCGTGGCCAATCACCACGGCCAGTCCCGCCTCGGTGCGGGTGATCGGCAGCAGGCCGGTGTAGACGGCGACCTTGCCGCCGGGCAGGCAGAAGGCGTTGGGCTCGTTCTTGTCGATGGTCTTGAATTCCCAGCGGAAGCGCGGCGCCTTCCACATCTCCGCCGGTGGCCTCTCAGCCGCCGCCGCGATGCGCCGCCCGACCTTCTCGACCAAGGCGTTGGCCTGGGCATCGTGCGACAGAGGTTCCTTGGCCAGCACCTGCTGATAGGCCTGCAGGCCCATCTGGCGCTCCTCGTTCTCGCTCACCAGCATGATCTGCGAACGGCCGGTGACCGGCGCCGATTCGCAGGCTGCGAGCACGAAGGTCGCTCCGCACAGAACCAGAAGCAGTCGCAGGGCCGGACGCATGGCGGGAGTTTAGGGTCGACGCCGCATCGGGTCGAGAGCAAGGAGTTGTTCCCCCAAGCCCGATCGAAATAGAGTGAGCGGCGCAACGCACAAAGAAGACAGATTGAACGCCAACCGATTCTCCACGACGGGCGATGAGCTCTTCGCCGCCGGCCGCGTCGAGGAAGCCATGGCTGCCTACCGGCAGGCGCTGGCCCTGTCGCCGCGCGATGCCCAGGCTCGCATGGGCCTCGATGTCATCCTCGAGAGAGCACGCACGCCGCGTCCCAACGATCTTCTTCGGACCGCGCTGCTCGACGCCTATGCCGATGACGACGCCAATTGGGACGCGATCGGGTGGGGCGCGGCCAACCAGCTTGTCGTCGGCTGGCCGGCCGATGGCGATCTAATGGCGCTTGCCGCGGATCGCCTGCTGCTCGAATTCCTGAGGAAGTCCCTCAACCGCGACGCCGCGCTGGAACGCAAGCTGCTCGCGTTGCGGCAGGCGACGGCCCAGGCCCTGCTATCCGGGACACCGCCTGCTGAAGTGGTCGAGTTGGCGGCGGCGCTGGCCGAGCAGGCCTGGATGAACGAGTACATCTGGCCGGACGACTCCACGATTCCCGACGGGCCGGCCGCGGCGATGTACCGGCCGCAAGCGGCACTGCGGCCGGAGGTCGAGGAAGAGCGCCGGCTGGCGGCGGAGATTCCGGCGATGGCGCCCATCACCGACGCCGTCTCGCAGTCGGTCGCGGCGATGTACGAGGTCAATCCTTATCCGCGCTGGACGCATCTGCCCCGCCGGCTGCGCGTCGATGTGCGGGCCGCGTTGATGCGTGATTTTCCCCATGCGGCGCCGGTCGATTTCGGCGGCGGACCGCTTGCCGTGCTGATGCCCGGCGCCGGCACCGGCCAGCATCCGCTCACCGTGGCGTCGTCCTATGAGAATGCCGAGGTGACATGCCTCGACCTGTCGCGCGCCAGCCTCGCCTACGGAAAGCGCATGGCCGCCAAGCACGGCATCGCAAACATTTCATTCCTGAACGGCGACATTCTTGACCTGCCGAAACTCGGCCGCACCTTCGACCATGCCGAGTGCGTCGGCGTGCTGCATCACATGGCCGATCCGCGCGCGGGATTGCTGGCGATCTCCGCTACGCTCAGGCCCGGTGCCTTCCTGCGCCTCGGCCTCTACGGCGAGAACGCGCGCACGATCGTGGTCAAGGCGCGCCGTGACATCGAGGCGGCGGGCCTGCCCGCGACGCTTTCAGGCTTGCGGGAATTTCGCCGCCGCGTGCTGGGCGGGGAATGGCGGCGGTTGAGGCCGCTGCAGGAGTGGGAGGATTTCTGGAGCGCGAGCCTGCTGCGCGACCTCTGCTTCCATGTCCAGGAACACCGTTTCACCATCTCGCGCCTGCGCGCCTTCCTTGCCGGCAGCGGGCTTCGCTTCCTGGGCTTCGAGTTCAACGTCGGCGCCTCGCAGCGCGCCGATGCGAGTGCGGGCCCGTTGGCGCTCTACGCGTCGCGCTTCCGCCACGACCGCACGATGTCTGATCTCGCGAACTGGGAGCAACTGGAGCGCGAGAAGTCGAGCCTGTTTCCGGGCTACGCCTTCGTTTGCCAGAAAGAGTAGTGGCCGTCAGGTCTCGGTAAAGAAGCCGGGCCCGCCGCGGCGTTTCAGTTCTTCGCCGGCATCGCGGCCCATCGCCGCCGCATCGCCCGCTGCACCATGGCGCTCCGTAAAGATCACTTCTGAGCCGTCTGGGCGAGCGATCAGGCCGCGCAGGTGAAGCCGGCCGCCGGCCAGGATCGCGTGTCCCGCGATCGGCGTGCGGCAGGAGCCATCGAGCACGGCCAACATCGCATGCTCGGCACTGACGCAGGTTGCCGTCGCGGCGTGATCGATCGCGGCCAGCCACGCATGTGTGCGCGCGTCGTCGGCGCGAGCCTCTATGCAGACGGCGCCCTGGCCGACGGCTGGTAGCATCTCGTCCTCGGGGATTGGCGTGCCGACATGACCCATGCCCAGTCGGTTCAGGCCGGCCAGCGCCAGGATCGTCGCCTCGACGACGCCGGATTCGCGCTTGGCCAACCGCGTCTCGACATTGCCGCGCAGGTTCACGATCTGCAGGTCGGGCCGGCGGTGCAGCAACAGGGAGCGTCGGCGGAGCGCCGCGGTACCGACGACGGCGCCCTGGCGAAGATCGGCAATACGGCCGATGCTGCCGCCAATCAGCACGTCACGGGCATCTTCGCGCGGCAGGAAGGCCCGGATCGCGAGCCCCGGCGGCTGCGCGGTCGGCATGTCCTTCATGCTGTGGACCGCGGCATCGATGCGGCCGTCCAGCAGCGCTTCCTCGATTTCCTTGACGAACAGGCCCTTGCCGCCGGCTTCCGACAGCGGCCGGTCCTGGATCGCATCCCCCGTGGTCTTCATGGCCACGATCTCGATGGCATCGGGCGCCGACAGGGCCGGCACCGACGCGGCCAGGGCATTGCGCACGAGGCCTGCCTGGGTGAGGGCCAGCCTGCTGCCACGCGTGCCCAATCGAAGGAGAGGAGAGGTCATGGCGTTGCTCTAGCTTAGGTGGCCGCGCGACGCTAGAAGACACGCATGCGCGTGCTGGGCATCGAAACAAGCTGCGACGAAACGGCCGTCGCCATCGTCGAAGCGCCGGCCGAAGGCGGTCCCCTCGCGAATGGTTCGGGCGGTCGCATCCTGGCCAATGTCGTCTACAGCCAGCTGACCGAGCATCGCCGCTTCGGCGGCGTGGTGCCGGAAATCGCCGCCCGCGCCCATCTCGAACGGCTCGACGGGCTGGTGATGGAAGCCCTGGCCGAGGCGGGCCTGGGCCTCGGCGATCTCGACGGCATCGCGGCCACCGGCGGCCCCGGCCTGATCGGCGGCGTGCTGGTGGGCGTCATGACCGCCAAGGCGCTGGCCTTCGCCCACGACAAGCCTTTCCTGGCCGTCAACCATCTCGAAGGTCATGCGCTGTCCGTCCGGCTGACCGAGGACGTGGCCTTTCCCTATCTGCTGCTGTTGGTCTCTGGCGGCCATTGCCAGCTCCTCACCGTGCAGGGTCTTGGCGACTTCACGCGGCTGGGCACGACCATCGACGATGCCGTCGGCGAATGCTTCGACAAGACCGCGAAGTTACTGGGCCTGGGCTTTCCAGGCGGGCCTGCCGTCGAGCAGGCAGCCCACGGTGGCGATCCGAAGCGCTTCGCCCTGCCGCGGCCGATGTGGCGCAAGCCGGGCTGCGATTTCTCCTTTTCCGGTCTCAAGACCGCTGTGCGCCAGGCGGTCGAGAAGATCGACCGCACCGACAGCCGCGTCGTCAGAGATCTCTGCGCCTCGTTTCAGCGCACCGTCGGCGACGTGCTGGCCGACCGCTGCGCCAATGCGCTCAACGTGGCGCCGATGCCCACCCTGGTCGTGGCCGGTGGCGTGGCGGCCAACGTCTATCTGCGCGGCCGGCTGGAGGAGCTTGCCGCCTCGCGCGGCGCGCGCCTGGTCGCGCCGCCGGTGCGGCTCTGCACCGACAATGGCGCAATGATCGCCTGGGCTGGCGTCGAACGCCTGCGACTGGGCATGGTCGACGCGCTCGATTTTCGCCCGCGCCCGCGCTGGCCGCTCGACCCAGACGCCGCCAATCGGGTGTAGACTTCGCCCCCATGAGCATCAGGCCATGAGCAATCAACTTGCCTTCAATACGGTCGCGGCCTTCGGCACGCCGATCGTCGTCGTCGATCTTCCAGATGGCGAGCAGATCAACGCCAGCCTCCTGCCGGTGCTGCTGAAGCGCGAGGCCGAGCAGCCCAGCAAGTCGCACAGCACCCTGGGGGGCTGGCAGTCGACCTGGGACGTCGACAAGTGGGCGGGCGCGTCGGCCATCAAGCTGCTGGCGATCGGCCGCAACATCGCCAACCGCATCACCACCGATCGCGCCGGCAAGCCGCTCTCCATCATGTGGCAGGCCAACATGTGGGCGAACATCAACCGCAGCGGGCACGGCAACGAATTCCATTCCCATCCCGGCAGCTACTGGTCGGGCGTCTACTACGTCGATGACGGCGGCATTTCGGCCGATCCCTCTTTGGGTGGCGAGCTCGAATTCATGGATCCGCGCGGGCCGGCGCCGGCAATGTATGCGCCGCACCTCGCCTTCGCCATTCCCGGCGGTCTTTCCGTCGGCGCCAACGAGACGGTGCAGCCCAAGGCCGGCCGCCTGGTGATGTTTCCCGCCTGGCTGCTGCACCAGGTGCGGCCCTATCGCGGCACCGCACAGCGCGTCTCCGTCGCCTTCAACCTCAGCCTGTGAGTTCGCTCGGTCATATCGGTGTGGTGGGCGGCGGCGCCTGGGGAACCGCGCTCGCCTGTCTCGCCCGTCGCGCCGGCCGCCGGGTCACGCTGTGGTCCCGCGATCCCGCGATCTCCAATGCGATCGCGTCCGACCGCGCCAACCCTGTCTATCTTCCGGGTCTTGCGCTCGATGCCGGCATAGAAGCCGCGCCCGCTCTCGCGAGCCTGGGCAACTGCGATGCGGTGCTGCTGGCCTGTCCGGCCCAGGCCGTGCGAGTCGTGGCGGCCAGGCTGCCGGGCAGCAGCCCGGTGCTGATCTGCGCCAAGGGCATCGAAGCCGCGAGCGGTCTCTTGATGCCTGAAGTGCTGGCCGAGGTGCTGCCGGGCCGGCCGATCGCCATGCTGTCGGGTCCGAGCTTCGCCGAGGAATCCGTGCAGGGCCTGCCGACCGCCGTCAGCATCGCGACGGCGGATGCGGGGCTCGGGCGCGATCTCGCCAGTGCGCTGGCTGCCGGCGCCTTCCGGCCCTATTGGACCGACGACATCACCGGCGTGTCGCTGGGCGGCGCGGTCAAGAACGTGCTGGCCATCGCCGCCGGCATCGTCGAGGGCCGTGGCCTCGGCCACAACGCGTCCGCCGCGCTCGTGACCAGAGGCTTCGCCGAGATGGCGCGCCTCGGCCTCGCCATGGGCGCGCGGCTCGAGACGCTGACGGGATTGAGCGGACTGGGCGATCTCGTGCTGACCTGCAACGGCCCGTTGTCGCGCAACCGCTCGCTGGGCGTGGCGCTGGGCAAGGGCACCTCGCTCGCCCGTCACATGGAAGGCAAGCGGCAGGTCGTCGAGGGCGAGGCCACCGCGCCTGCCGTGCTGGCGCGCGCCTCGAAGCTCGACATCGAGATGCCGATCTGCGCTGCCGTCGATGCTATCCTGCACCGCGGTGCCGGCCTCGACGAGGCGATCCGCGCGCTGCTGGCGCGGCCGCTGCGCCGTGAAGGCGCATAAGAAGAAGGGGAGAGAAATGGCTCATTGGCTCATCAAATCCGAGCCGTCGGCGTATTCGTGGCCGCAGTTCGTCAAGGACAAGAAGACGTCCTGGACTGGCGTGCGCAACGCCCAGGCCGCGATCAACCTCAAGGCGATGAAGCCGGGCGACCGCTGCTTCTTCTACCATTCCAACGAGGGCAAGGAGATCGTGGGCATCGCCGAGGTCTCGAAGGCGGCCTACCCCGATCCCACCGACAAGGACGGCAAGGCCGTGACCGTCGACGTGAAGGCGGTGGAGCCGGTGAAGAAGACGGTGACCCTGGCCGCCATCAAGGCCGACCCGCGCCTGAAGGATTTCGGACTGGTGCGCCAATCCCGGCTCTCGGTCGTGCCGGTGAGCGACGAGCAGTGGAAGCTCATCCTGAAGATGTCCGAAACCAGGTGATCGACACGTGATCGACAACACCCGCGGCATCCTCGCGATGTCGGCGGCTGTCTTCGTCTTCATCTTCAACGATGCCCTGATCAAGCTCGCCGCCGAGACCGTGCCGTCCGTGCAGGCGATAGGCGTGCGCGGCGTCTTCGCCACGCTCTGGGTCGTGCTGGCCCTGGCGGTGACTGGCGCCTGGCGGCAGATGGGCACCGTCGCCCACCCGCACGTGCTGCTGCGCGGTGCGCTCGAGGCGGCGTCGTCGATCATCTATCTCGTTGCGCTGTTTCATATCCAGTTCGCCATCGCCACCGCCATCAACCTCTCGACGCCCCTCGTCTTCACCGCACTCGCCGTGCTGCTGCTCAAGGAGACGGTGCGCTGGCGGCGCTGGAGCGCGGTGATTATGGGCTTCCTGGGCGTGCTGCTGGTGATCCAGCCGCGGCCAGGCGACATCGACGTCTGGGCCTGGGTGGTGCTACTCGCCACCGTGCTCGGCGCCTTTCGTGACGTGCTCGGCCGCTACCTGCCGGCGTCGGTGCCGACCCTGGTGGTTTCCTTCGCCTCGGCCGCCGCCGTGGCCCTTGTGGGGTGCGCCTGGACTTTCGTGGAAGGCTGGCAGCCGATGACAATGCGCGAGATCGGCCTGCTGGTCGCCTCGTCGCTGCTGCTGGCGGCAGGCTACCATTTCCTGGTGATCGCGCTGCGCTCGGGAGCGGAATTCTCGGTCATCGGCTCGTTCCGCTACGCCTCGATTCTGTGGGCGCTGGGCATCGGCTACGTCGTCTGGGGTGACGTGCCCAATGCGCTGGCGCTGGCGGGCATCGCGGTGATCGTGGGCTCAGGCCTCTACATCCTCCACCGCGAACGCGCGCGCCGCTAACCGTCTTTCTTCGGCGGCACATCCAGCCGCACGATGATGCCCTCGAGCTTGGGCGATACCGCGGGATAGAGTTTCATCACCAGCGGGTCGTGCCCGGGGATGACGTGGTCGTGCGAGGCGGCCAGCCGCTCGCAGGTTCGGTAGCCATCGACCATGTCGCCGAGATTGAAGGCCGCGACGAAGAAGCGGTTCTGTTGCATGTGCTCGAAGTAGTGCGCCGCGTCCGACGCCAGCACCACCCAGCCGCGCTTCGTCATCACGCGCACGATCTGCAGGCCTGGCGTGTGGCCGCCGACATGATGCAGCGTGACGTTGGGCGCCAGCTCGAACTCGCCATTGTGCTGTTCCACGCGGCCCTTGAAGTTGAGCTTCACCATGCCGACCACGTCCTCGACCTCGAAACTGTGGCCGAACTTGGGGTAGCGCATATAGGGACCCGTGACGAAGCCCATCTCGCGCGTCTGCAGGTGGAAGCGCGCCTTGGCGAACTTGTGGAAGTTGCCGACATGGTCGTAGTGCAGGTGCGTCAAGACCACGTCGTCGACCGAGTCGGCATCAATGCCGAGTTCCGACATCGTCTCGATCGGACAGCGCAGGTGCGTGCGGCCGCGCTTGGCCGACACTTCGGCGGTAAAGCCCGTGTCGACCACGATGGTGCGGCCTTCGCCGCGAACCACCCAGGTGAAGTAGTCCATCGGCATCGGCCCGTCGTGCGGGTCGCCGCCGATGAAATGGTCCGAACGCCTGGCGTCGCGCCAGGCGTAGCGGATGGCGAATATCTCGTATTGTGGTTCAACCATTGCCGGCCTTCACCACGGCCGAAAGCTTCTCCGCGTCGACGGCGATCTTCACGCCGGCACGCTCCTGCTGCAGCAGCATGGCCGAACGCGAATCCCGCTCGGCCCAGCCGCGGTTCATCGCCTCGGTCATTTCCTCCAGCGTGAGGTTGCAGGCGCGCATCGGCACGCTCACTTCCTTGCCGAGCGCCACGGCCAGCGACACGTCCTTGTGCGCGTGGCGCAGCTGGAACGCCGGCGGGTCGTAGGTGCCGGGCAGGAACTGGTCGATCAGCCCGTCGAAGGTGCGGCGGCGGCCGAGCGCGCCCTGGCGCACGGCCTCGAACAGGGTCAGCGGATCGACTCCCGCCTTGACGCCCATGGTGAAGACCTCAGCCAGGGCGAGATTCATGGCGTAGCCGGCGCAGTTATGGACCAGCTTGGCCACGGTCGCCTGGCCGATCGGGCCGACATGGCGTGCCTGGTCGCCCATGGCCCCCAGCACGGTCTTATACTTCTCGAAGATCTCTTTCTCGCCGCCGACCCAGATGGCGCACTTGCCGGTCTTGGCGCCGCGCGGCCCGCCGCTCACCGGCGCGTCGAGCATGTGCGCGCCTTTCTCTTCGAAGGCGGCCGCGATCTTGCGTACCGTCGCGCGCGAGTTGGTCGAAAGATCGAAGTACACGCCGCCGCGCTTCAGGCCGGCCAGGATGCCGTTCGGTCCCAGCGCCACCGCCTCGACCTCGGGAGGTCCCGGCAGCGAGGTGAAGACGACGTCGCACTGGCGCGCCACCTCGGCCGGCGAATCGGCCCAGACGGCGCCGTTCTCGATGTGGCTGTCCGCCGCCCCGCGTCGCGCATCGTGAACGACGAGCTTGTGCTGGGCCTTCTGCAGATTGGCGGCGAAGCTCGCCCCCATGATGCCCAGTCCGATAAATCCGACCTTCATAATGACGCTCCCTTGCTGGTCCGCCGACGATGCCCGGCTTCCCTGGTTCATTGTCTTCTAGAGCACCGTGAAAAGCTCCCAGGTGCCGTCAAGTCCCTTCAGTTGGTGAGGCCCACGCGGGGCAAAGGACAAGCCTGCGCCTGCGACGAGGTCGGGCAGCACCCGCGAGACAACGACTTCGTTCGGCCCCGCCGTTCCCAACACGCGCGAGGCGACGTGGACGGCGACGCCACCGACATCATCGCCCCGCAGTTCGATCTCGCCGGTGTGCAATCCGGCCCGGATGGCGACGCCCAGCGACGCCGATGCGGTGCGCAGCTCCTGCGCACAACGGATCGCACGCGCCGGCCCATCGAAGGTCGCGAGCAGGCCGTCGCCGGTGTTCTTCACGAACCGGCCGCGGTGTTGCTCGATCAGCCGGCGGGCGCTGCGGTCATGCTCGTCGAGAAGCTGTCGCCAGGCCCGATCGCCCATGCGCGCCAGCCGCTGCGTCGACTCGACGATGTCGGTGAACAGGACCGTCGCGAGGACCCGCTCGATGTCGGCGGAAGGGGTCGCCCGAAGGCCGGTGATGAATTCCTCGATGTCGCCGCACATCGGCTCAAAGTCGGTACCGGCATAGGGCATATGGTCGCCGGCCGGATACTCGATGTACTTCGCGCCGGGAATCGCCTTCGCGAGGAAGCGACCGTTGGGGACCGGCACGGCGAGGTCCGTGGCGCGGTGCAGCACCAGGGTCGGCACGCGGATCTGCGGCAGGACGGAGCGCACGTCGACTTCCATGTTGGTCTCGACCATCGTGCGGTAGGCGCCGGGGCTGACGCAGAGCCGCTCGCCCTTGGCCCACATCTGCTTGGTCGCAGGATCGTCGGCGAGGCTGGGCGCAAACAGCTTGATGCTGTAGCCCTTGCCCCAGTGCTTGGCCGAGGCGCGGAGTATGTCGGGCTCGTACATCAGCGAGAAATCCGACGTGTTCGCGAAGCGTGCGAACCCGCCGTAGAGCACGAGATGCGAGACCCGCTGCGGATGGGTCGCGGAATAGAGCGCGCTGAGCGAGGCGCCTTCGGAGAACCCGAGCAGCGCCGCCCGCTCCGACCGGATCGCCGACATCACGGCCTCGAGGTCGTCCGCGCGCTCTTCGAGCGAGGGCACACCGGGCACGCGGTCCGACAGGCCCTGGCCGCGCTTGTCGAACGTCACGACCCGGGCGAACGCCGAGAGGCGCCGCAGGAACCGGGTGTAGTTCGGCACTTCATGGAAGAACTCGACATGGGAGACCATGCCGGGCATCACGATCAGGTCGAGGGCC